>Ga0209517_10003449_pt1 | contig 21454 bp, 12 predicted proteins | sample PeaSoiMetSII2010_FD_187695 | JGI IMG/M metagenome (GOLD analysis project Ga0209517, IMG submission 187695) | Peat soil microbial communities from Weissenstadt, Germany - SII-2010 (SPAdes) (version 2) | ecosystem: Environmental > Terrestrial > Soil > Wetlands > Peat | place: Germany...
TGGCGGAAGCGAAGGCTTTCGCTGCTTTCCTCCGCCCCCTCTTCCGGCAGGACTGGGTGGTCTATTGCAAGCCGCCCTTCGGTGGCCCCGAATATGTTCTCCGTTATCTCGGCCGCTACACCCACCGCGTGGCCATCTCCAACCACCGCTTAGTCGCCCTGGAAGGCAGCCAAGTCACCTTTCGCTGGAGAGACTCCGCGCACGGCAACCAGCAGCGTCTGATGACCCTGGCGGTGGAGGAGTTCTTGCGCCGCTTCCTGCTCCACGTGCTTCCCCCGGGCTTTGTCCGCATCCGTCATTTCGGCTTTCTGGCTCACCGACGCCGCGCCGCGCTCTTGCCCCTTTGCTTCCAGTTCCTGGGGCGACCCACCCATTTGTCAGCCGCACCAGAGCCGCAACCCGGGGAGGAAGAAGGCTGCTCGACACGCCAGCCTTCCACTTCCACTTGGTCCTACCCCCAGTGCGGCGGCCCGATGATCATCCTGGAGCGACTGACGGCGGCGGAGATGTGCTTACGCTCTCCACCCCTCCCCTCCGCGAGGTTCTCATGAGGTACCGCTCCCTCACGCCAAAAGACCGTGCCTGCCCACCACGCACACGCCTTGGTGTGCTTGGCCACCAACCCACAAACCCTCCGTCCTCAGCTCCACCGCGCACACCGCACCCGATCCAGCCAGGCTTCACTCTCTATCCGTGCTTCCTGGCCGCCACAAACTCATTCCGCCGGCTCACCCATTTAACCTACGACCCTAGCTTCGCCATTCAAAGCCCATAATTCCCGCGTCCGCCGCAAACACGGGCGGCTTCCTTCAAGTCGCTGTATCGAAAGCGCGCCTGGCAGAGTATCTGCTATTCCGCAACTTTGTGCAGTCGGCGCGCTTCCGATACAGCACTAAGACTTCGGGGGGTTTGGTGGTGGGAGGGGGATTTCCCAACAGGTATGAAGGAAATTGACGGAAAGACTTGACTTGACGTACCCGTTGTGGTACGAGTTTGTTTCTTTACCGATTCCTTCGCCCTCTGCGGTAGACTCAGGTCGCGATCCAAAAAGTAGCACGAGCTACCCTTCCAACGCAAGGAGAGAACCATGAGTAATCGTGATTCAAAGCGATGTTTCACAATCCCGTTCGATACGCATGCTCTCATAGGAAAAAGTGTGCTTATCTTGGTTCTTGTCTCGTCCCTCGCGGCAACCGCTTTCGCTCAACAGGGAGACACAGCGGGCCTATTTGGCACTGTGACCGATCCCACTGGCAGTGCGATTCCGAGCGCGCTCGTGACTTTGACGCAGGCCGCCACCGGCCAAGTTCGTTCCGTAACCAGCAGCCAATCCGGTGAATACCTATTTAGTCTTCTTCCAGTAGGAACGTACAGCTTGGCAGTGGAAAAGGAAGGTTTCCAAGCATATCGCCAAAGCGGCCTACTGGCCCAAGCGAACGACAACATCAAAGTCGATGTCGTCCTTCAGGTCGGAAGCACGAAGACCACTGTCTCAGTCAGTGGAGCGGCATCTCAGGTCGAAACACGCTCCATGACTCTCAAGGAGACGGTGAATTCGCAGAGCATCCAGGATCTCCCACTCAATGGCCGTAATCCCGGCGACTTAGCCCTCGTCACTCCGGGCGTGGTGTCTGGCAGAGGCGGCGTCTCCGGAAGCACGGGGGAGGGGGCAACCATCCAGGGAGAAAAGGTATTCTCCATTAACGGCTCGCGTCAGACAGATACCCGGTTTACGCTGGACGGGGGAATCAACACCGACAATTTGTACAGCTATGGAATGCCCTTTCCGTTTCCTGATGCTGTGCAGGAGTTCTCGGTGGAGAGCAGCAACATGAGCCTGGAACAGGGAAGTGCTTCCTCAGGCTCCATTAACATCGTTACCAAGTCGGGGACAAATGAGCTCCATGGAGACGTATTCTGGTTTGTTCGAAATACTGACTTCGATGCGCGCAGCTTCTTCTCTGATAAACCGGACGAGTTAAAACAGAACCAAGCGGGCTTTACGCTGGGCTTCCCCATAAAGAAGAACAAGCTCTTCGTGTTCGGAGGGGTGCAGCCGACTCGAATCCGCACCGCATCGGGTGCTTCTCGAGCCCTCAACCTGAGCGCGGCGGAGCAGACGGGGGACTTCTCTGCCGATCCGCCCATTACGGACCCGCTGACCGGCCAGCCATTTCCGGCGAACAAAATCCCGCCCGCACGCCTCTCCCACGCTGCATTGAACCTTCTTAGCCACACCCCTGTTCCTGGACCAGACGGCTTCGCGCGTTTTACGTACCGCCTGCCCGAAAACGACCTCCAATATATCGGCAAAGCCGATTACATAATGAGCGACAAGAACAGGCTGACATTCCGGTATTTCGAAGACGACCAGAACGTGCAATATAATTCACCTCCCGACGATATTTTTGCCGCCCAGTCAAACCTCCACAATTGGTCTCAGAGCGGCACGCTGGCGGATACCTACATTGTGCATCCGAATCTGATGGTTCGTACGCAGTTTACGGGACTTCACCTGGTGGGGAACGACACAAGCAATTTGAACCTGACTATGGCAGATCTAGGGGTAAAAGTCTACGCACCCTCCAACGACATCAACGTGTCCCTGCTCGGCAGCAACATAAGCTACGTTACACCCCAGGCCCTGTACTTCGCCCGAGGAACCGAGGAGCTTCTCCACGATTGGACCTGGATGAAACGCAACCATACAATCACATGGGGTGGGCGACTAGCCTGGGAACAATACAACGAAAATACAGTTTTTCTTTCTTCCGGCGCCTATAATTTTGACGGCCACGTCACCGGCCTTGACCGGGCGGACTTCATGCTAGGGCAGATGTCATTCTTCGAGCAGATTAACGGCGAGCTTGAGAACCGCCGCCAGCCAGAGCAGGGGGTTTATTTTGGGGATGTCTGGCGTGCTACGCGGCGGCTCACCCTCAGCGGCGGGATACGCTGGGAACCTTACACTTTCTTCACCGACACCAAGAACCGGAATCAGACGTTTTACCCAGACAATTACTATAAAGGGGTCAAAAGCACTGTGTTCCTGAACGCTCCTCCTGGATTGCTTTATTATGGCGACGTGGATCCTGCGGGTAGAAAACTCCCCCGTGGCGTAACTCGATCAACTCCCTGGAATTTCGGTCCGCGGCTCGGAGTAGCCTGGGATCCATTCGGTGATGGTAAGACGAGCATGCGCGCCGCCTATGGGATTTACTACGGGGCACCACAACTGAATCAGTTAAACAATGCCAATGATGTGGCCCCCTTCAGCTATCAAGTGAGCTTGAACAATGGCTTGTTTGATGACCCCTACGCGGGCCGGGAGAGCTATAATCAGTTTCCGGTGAAAAACTTTTCGTCCACGGCTCCTTTTCAAAGCCCCCTGTATACTATCGTCAACGACAACTACTGGCCTGTGCCCTACAGTCAGAATTGGAGCCTCACTGCTGAGCGCCAAGTAGCAGCCAACACCATGGTGGGCTTGGCTTACATCGCCACGAAAGGCACGCATCTTTATGGGGACTACGATGAGAACGCGCCCATTTACGATCACAACCTCACGCTGGATCAGAACCTGGCGAACATCAATAGTCGTCGTCCTTTTCAGGGCTACCAGGGCATCGTCCGGGGAATGAATGGGCTAAACTCCACTTACAATTCTTTGCAGCTCTCAGTCAATAAACGATTCAGCCACGGGCTCACGGGCCTTGCTTCTTACACGTGGTCCAAAGGCCTGGATTATATATCTCTAAATACCTACGTGAGCGTTATCCTGCTACAGAATCCGTTCGATTTCTTCTTCCGGCGAGGTCCTTCGGATCAAAATGTGCCGCAGCGATTCGTAGCTTCCTTCGTATGGGATTTGCCGAACGTACCCCAACAAACACCCACAGTTGCAAAGGCAGTACTTCGGGATTGGAGATTTAGCGGCATGGTGACCCTGCAATCAGGGCTGCCGTTCACGGTCGCGTCAGCCATAAATTCGCCGGCTATCGGTACTTCCACACTTGGCGCCCCTGGCTCAACAGTTGCCTACACTGATTTGATCGGCGCGGGCAATCCGGTGCTCCATGCAAGCGGCAGGGGGGCCCAGGTCGCCGAATATTTTGATACCACGCGATTCGCCGAGCCCGGCCCTGGTACTTATGGGACGCTTGGCAGAAATGCCTTGCAGGGCCCAGGTTATGCCAATATGGATGCTTCACTGGTCAGGAGTTTTCCGCTGCGCTTTCTGGGGGAGGCCGGGAGGTTCGAGCTACGGGGCGACGCGTTCAATCTCTTCAACCGTCCTAACTTCGGCCAACCCGACACAGGCTTGACGAGTTCCACCTTTGGGCGGTTGACATCCACGATCGGGAATGCGCGCCTATTGCAGGTTGCGGCCAAAATTGTCTTCTGACGCACTCAACGATCGGTGTTCACGCCGACGCGCGGTATGGCGAGTCATAGCCGCCGTGACAGCCTTCGAGCGCGTGAACCGGCAACCCGTCTGGGCAAATCCGGAGGGTGAGATCGAAAGTTTCGATCTCTCCCTGCTGGATGAAAAGATTACCCCCAACGATCTGTTCTTTATTCGCAGCCGCTTTTCGCCTCCCGCAATTAGCGATGCCTGGAACATATCCATTTGCGGCGAGGTATCGAAGCCGTATCAGGTATCCGTCAAAGACCTGCCGAACTTTGCACAATTTACTGTTGGGACGACAATGGAATGCGACGAAAACCCTGTGGGAGGCGGTCTGGTCAGTACCGCTGAATGGCAGGGGGCTTCACTGGCGGCATTAATTGCAGCAGCGCAACCTTCGCCGTCGGCTCAATTCGTCCGGCTGTGGGGCGCGGACCACGAGTATACCCAAAGCCTGCCTCTGTTGAAAGCGACCAGCGCTGACACGCTATTGGCCTACCAGATGAATGGGGATGCACTTCCCTTGACCCATGGGGGTCCTGCACGGGCCATCGTCCCAGGGTGGTATGGGACCTACTCAGTCAAGTGGCTTAGCAAGGTGGAACTGCTGGCGGAGGACCGCGGCGGAAATCACCTTCGCCAGATTCGTGGCGGGCGATCGGAGCCTGTCCGCGACATACAGGTTAAGTCTGCGTTCGCTCGTCCCCTCGATGGCGCGATCATCTCCGGCCGGAGATTTATTGTGAGAGGAGTTGCCTGGGCTGGTGAGAAGAGCATTGCGAAAGTCGAGTTGAGCACGGACGGAGGAAAGTCCTGGAAGGCAGCGCAACTGCTGGATCGCCCGCAACGTTATATGTGGCTCCGATGGCAATTCCCCTGGAAGATTCCAGTCTCCGGTTCTCATGTTTTGGTCGTGCAAGCAACGGATAGCGATGGTAGCTCTCAACCCGCCGAGCGAGGTCCGACGCGGTTGGACGATTACGAACACAATGAATGTCAGAGAGTGCGGGTCGAAGTGATATGGGCAAAATAGCTTGCGTCCCTCTGGTTCTTCTCGCCGTCGGCCTTGCTTCTTGCCAAGACCTCACGCATCAGGCAGAGAGTGCGTTCCGCTCAGGTGAGGTCGATCGTGCTGTGGCGCTGGCCCGAAAGGCCCTGGCTGAGAATCCAAGTTCGACGCAAGCTTATCTTATCCTTGGGATTGTAGCGGCGCGCCGCAACGAGTGGGACTCTGCTACGCGGAGCTTCAAAAGTTTGATCCAGCTTGCGCCTTCTGATCCTCAGCCCTACTTTTATTTGGGGCAAGGCTATCTTTATCAACAGAAATGGGATCAGGCAGTAACTTGTTTTTCTCTGGCGCGTGACCGCAACTACCCGGACCCTGACCGGTTGGGCATCGAACTTGCTTTGGCTCAGGAGCAAGCGGGCCATCCCAGCGAGGCCATGGAAACTCTGGGGAGGGTGCAACCCCCGGCGAGTGGGCCATTGGCTGCTCAATTCTATGCCGTGACTGCGTTTGCTGGCGCCAAGCTTAACCGGCAGGAGGAAGCGGCGGAAGCCTTGGCGCGAGCGCGCGAAATCGATCCAGCCAACCCTCAGTACGCAGAGTTCATGATTTCCGCGTTGCTCAGTGTGAATCAGAATCGGAAAGCGCGGGAGGAGGCCATCGAAGCACAGAAACGGTGGCCTGACGAGCCGGAAATCCAATATTTGTTCGGATTGGCCGATTACTTTACGACGAATGGTGAGCTGGTCAAGATAGCCCTTCGGAATCTTCGGGAAGCCCAGCCCGATAGCTACCTGCTCCCCTCCCTCGAGGGACTGCTTTATTTGCGGCAGAACGATCTGGACAAATCGGCAACCGCATTCGTCGAAGCAGCAAAGCGCGGAGTGCCCGATTCTCATCTCCTTCTGGGGATGGTTTACAGGGATCGCGGGGACCTGGAAGGCGCAAAGCGCGAACTGCGGGAAGCGGAGCGGACTACGCCCCAGAACGGCCAAGTGTACTTAGAGTTTGGAAAGGTTCTGGAAGCCCAAGCCAAACTGCGCGAGGCTGCCGCGCAGTTTGAAATGGCCCTAAAGTACATGCCCCAAGATCCCGTCGCACATTACCGGCTCGCGCAGCTGTATGCTCGACTCGGCGATAAAGAAAAGTCGGACCAGCAGATGAAGCTTTACCGAGAACTCCAGAAAACTGCTCCGGAATTACCAAAATAGACCCTCGAGTTACTTCGTCTAGTCAGGGCCCATCATTGGACTTGAGATTACCACATGCTGTCACCGGAAAGTAAGTCACTCGAATGTGCGTGCAGCCATACGGAATGAGCGTAACATCTTCCTCAGGATTGTTGCTGATCAACGGGCTTTGGGGCACATCCGGAGTGAATACCTCTGTCCCATCATTCCTCAACGGGAAGGTGGCGGGCAGTGGTTTGCTGAGTCTCCAACCCTCGACCTTTTTCGCTTTAGCGATCAGCTCAATGGGAGGATTCTCCCAGGGATTCGAACCTTCGGGCTGCTGAAGATAATTCGCCTTGAAGTATGAATCGCCTGTATTGACCTCGCTTTGCTCATCGTCCGCACGGCGCCTGGAGATCATTCCGTCTCTATACAATCTGAAGCACAAAGCATAATTCCAAGCGCTAGCGGCACGAACTTCCCAGTCGGGGAAGCCAGGGAATCGTTCACGGGCTTTCTTCCAATCCTCTTTGATTTTCAGAGCATAAACCAACGGCCCACGCTCAATTGCTACAGACCACTTGTCCCATCTGGTAAGGACTACGTGCATAGGCAGGCTGATGTCAACGTAATCACCGTCGGACCAAAGTCGATCGAGTCTCACCATTCTGCCAGGAAGCGGGGTATCGGACTGCAACTGCCCATTGACCGCGATGCTCGCCTCATTACACCATCCTGGAACCCTCAAGTAGAGCGGAAACTGAGTTGCTCCGGAACTCTTCAGTGTCAACCGAACCTTTTCCTCAAAGGGATAATTCGTTGCCTCCGTAAAGGAGACCGTTCGCCCAGAAGTACCGACCTTGGCGGAGACGATGGAAGGTCCGTAACCCGCCGCCACCAGCCCATTATCCTTCGAAGACAACCACATCGCTTCACTTACGTAGTCCGGATAAACTCGACCCCAATTCCCAACGCAGCAGAGGACTCCAGGATCAGCGTCAGGGAGATAAACTTGGGCGATCGAATTGGGATACGTAAAATACTGGATGGCCTTGCCATCCTGTTTTGTTGCACCAGGGAACGCGTTGAAGGTCATCTTCTCGACGCCGTCGATGTACTTTACGTCACCGGTAATCGCGAAGATCTCTTCTTTGGTGAGGCTGTACTCTGCTGTATCACAGGTTTCCGTGCCTGCAATTGCCGTGGGTTGGCCAAGCGGCTCATAGCCCGCCGGGCCACCGTGGGCCTGTACGTGAAATCGGTCTACCTTTTCAATCCCTTTGAGGCTGGCGTTTAACTCATCCCTATTGCCGCTGAAGAGATAGTGGTTGGCAGGGATTCTCAACAGTAGAGTGAGGTCCACTCCGTGCATGGAGTACAGGTCACTTCCATCCGACAGAAGAGTCTTTAGCCTAATGTCCGAAGGGCCATTATCCTCACCGGTATTGCTGGGGACTACCTGTGTTGCCTTGAAGGTCAAATTTGCCAAGTCCAGAGCTTGTTCGTCGCCGGTTTTAGAATAAACCCACAGACAGGCGTAGATGATCTGTGCAGCGATCGGCCATCGAGCTGAACCCGCCCGCCAGGCATCGGGCAAGTGCCCGTCTTTATCGGGGAGCGGTTTGCAATTGGCATAAATATGGCGAAGGGCCTTCTGCAGGGCAGGAATGATTCGCGGATCTTGCGTCGCGTTGTAGTAGGATGCCAGGGCCCTCATGATATGGCCTTGCGTGTAAATATCCCCGCCGTCAGTCCCGATGTAGGGATGGTCGGGCCAGCCACCCATGTAACCGTCAGATTTTTGGCCTGCGAGGGTCTTGCTGATGAACTCGTCGGCAAGCTTCTTGAGCTTTTCGTCGTCCAGGATGTAAGCGAGCCGGACAAGTCCGTCGGCCCAGTAGGCTTGCTGTTCATACGGCCACCAAACCTCGTGGGAGAGGTTGCCCTTACTCGAGAGTTGGAGTTTGCCTCGGTAGGCACGATCGTCCCAGGCCCTCCAGAAGCTGTCCGACCGGTATTCCTGGAGGTGACTGACGATACCGTCACCCGAGACTTGCATCGTAGTCCGCAGCCACCCTTGGGGCTTCACCGCACCGACGGGTAACTGACAAAACAGAGGGGGCGCAACCCCCGCGTAGGGGTCTGCATACTGGCTGCGGTTTCGCTTCTCGACGCGACAGGATGTGAACGTTCCGGCAAACACGGCACACAACAGAATAACGGCTGGGATGATCGGCTTTGGTTTCATTTCCTTGCCTCCCGACTTAGGTCCGCAATTGCGGACGAACCGGTAATCTTACGCCTTAGGCAGACTGGGTTGTCAAGTCAGTGAATGTAAAATGACTTAGCCGACATTTCCTGAGCACCCGTGAAATCCACTTTCACGTGCCAGAGACTAGTCTGATGATCCCAGAACCACCCAGACCTGGTCACCTGCAAGCGAGCGAGACTGCTCGTTTCCGGGAGCCTGTCGGCGCCGGCTTCCACTCCCACCGGTGGCTTCCCAGCGTAGCCCACGATTATCGGATTCCATTCGTGATTCGACACCACCACGACGCGAAGTCCATCACCACTCACCTCGACAGAGGGAATTCGCATGTCGGCCATGGTCACAAACTTCTCCGGGTCCCCAATCACGGCCATACCGTTCGCGAGAAGCGGAGCTACCACAAGGTAGTCGTGTTTAGCGGCGCGATCGAGTTTGATAGGGGCGGTGGCGTCCACAACCGATACGCGGCGCGCGTCAAAGTCGTAGACCGCCCATGGCCCCGTCGCGCCCAGGTCTGAAACGGTAAACCCGCTCGGAGAGTTTTTCGCCGGAAGGCTCAACACGTAGAACCACTTTTGGCCGTTTCGCTGCGAGAACGTGTACCCCACAGAGCACCCTTCCAGATAACAGCGGTCGAGCGGCTTGATGGAGCGATCAGCTTTCAGGATCAGCCCGTCGCCCTCGCGATAGGTCCTACGGACAAGGTCGAAGTTACACTCCCCGATACGATGACCCAACTGGATTTCGCCGCCCAGTAAGTTGGCTAGCAGGACATCCTCGAAGGCGTTCGGATCCGCCATGGTTTGCATATTGTCCCGCGAGGGCCAAATCCCTACCGCACCGTAAAATGCGCTGGTGAAAATCAAGTGCTTCCAAACGAAAGGATCGTCGTCGCGCGCGTCCGGGTTGGGCTCAGAGGCGGGCGCATGGTGATCCCATGAGCCCTGCACCGAGACGATCGCCGGATTCTCGGTTGATTCCATGATGTTGCGCGGAAGCTGCATGCAGTACTGCATCTTGATGCTTTTTTCCTGGAGGGCCTTTGCCATGTTCTTGAAGTATGTATCCATCCTGTTAATGCCGGACATCATAACAGGATCACCCTCATAGACGCTCTCAAAATCTTGCTGTAACAGCGTCGCCCCCCACTCCGTCAACTTCTCGGCCGTGTACCGCCAATAGCTTTCGGAATAGAACACATCGCCCATCGAGTTGCCCGGGACGGATCCGTTCGGCGTTTCAAAGTAAGGATACGTCTTCCGATAGGGTCCGTTGGGCGAGAGCCAGGCGGTGTAGGCTTCGAGCGGAGCGCCTAGCTTCTCGTGCAGCCAGGCGAGCCCGTGGGGAAAAAGATCCTTGCGAGGTTCGAACAACCCTTCTTGATAACGCAACTGGTCAAGGTCTTGGACTTGGTACGCGCCGATGCGCAGTCCATGTTTCCGAGCATCTGCGGCAACCCCCAGGATGATGTCTTCGTAGGAGCTATAACCTTCCTCCTTGAATCCGTGCTCGCGATAGTAGGAACCGTAGTCATCCCAGTAGACGGGGTATTTCAGGGTGTCTCCTTCGTACTTCGAGGGGATGTTCTTTCCTGCCTTGTCGAGCAGCGCTTTGCCCCACCGCTCGAACGTGTCCCCGATTCCTTTCCCCACTACCAAGAGGTGAGCATGCTGGAATCCGGCGGGAATCTCCCCCACCAATCCTTCAATGCCGCAACTTATGGCCAGTTTGGAGGGGTTCGTCTCATCCTGGGAGGCTACTGGCAAACTCTGTTGGGTGGCCGCCAGGTAATTCGCAAGCGGCGAGAGAATAGCTGTTTGGTAGTCGTTATCGGCAAGCAGCAAAAGATCAACCGTACCTCCCAGGCTGGAGGCGTTCCCATAAGCAAATCTGTGGGTGAACATTCCTCCGCTGGTCCACGAATAAAGGTCGTTGCGTGAGTCGAAGGTCGGCAAAAACTGGGGAAAGGCTACCGACGGAATGATCCAATTCCCGCTCGCGTAGTTTTTGAAGCCGTCGGGAAATCCCTGGGTGAAAACCAGGTACGGAGCATCGCGGTACATGCGGAACCCGGTTTCGACCGCCAGGCTTGTTCCCGGAACTTTCCAGACTGCTGCAATGGAATCATACGCGCCCAAACGATCGTTGCTCGCGGTTTGTTTCACGTCGCCAAGGACCAACCTCCCCTGCGGTTCGTATACTTTTGCCTCGGGGAAGTCAATCGCAGCACTCCTGTACCACCGCTTGTTCGAAAGCACACTGACGACGCCCGTACCAAACCAGGAGCGCTTGTCATAGTCTACGGTATAGGTGCCTGATTTGGTGTCGAGTGTCAGTGAAATCCCAAATCTGTTTTGTAGCGAGTGAACATTCCTGGAAGCGACAGGATTGCTATTCTGGCCGCCTGCACACTGGCACGCGCAAAGCAGAACTATTACGCTATAAAATTCCACTCTATCACTCATGGGTCCCTCACCGCGTTGCGATCTCGAATTCTCTTTCGACCATTGATGGCGAATCACTGAAGTCGAGTTTGACATGCCACATCAAGGTTTGGTAATCCCAAAACCAGCCTGAGTTTGCCGCCTTGAGGCGATCGAGGCTGCTTGCCGCTTGCATTTCCTTGCCGCCGGTCTGGACGCCCGCCGGCCGCGACTTCGAATAACCGGTGATGATCGGATTATACTCGGCATTCGCAATCACGCCCACGCGCGCCGCATGTTTATTGCTCTCGACCAGCGAAATTCGTTTATCGGCCATGGTCACGAACTTAGTTGTATCGCCTATTACCGCCGTTCCGTTCTCCAGTATGGGAGCGACCACGAAATACTGATGTTTTGCTTCTTTCGCCAGTGGTATGGGTTCGCCCGTTTGCCGGAGGAACGCAACGTGTGTGTCCCAATCGTAGACAACGGAATCTTGTGTTACGCCAAGGTCCGCAATCGCGAAATGCGGCAGATAGCCTGCTGAGGGAAAGCTGAGCACGTAATACCAACTGTTGCTACCGAGATCGGATTCGCTATATCCCACACTGCAACCTAGCTGATAGCAATGATCGAGAGGCACGATGGGACGGCTTGACTTGAGCAGCAGGCCGTCTCCTTCCCGGTATGTTTTCCTAAGCAGATCAAAATTACATTCCCCGAGCCTGTGTCCCAGCTCGATGGATCCCCCCATCAGGTTGGCCAAAATCGTATCCTCGAAGGCATTCGGGTCAGCAATTGTCTGGATATTATCTCGAGACGGCCATATACCTACCGCCCCATATAGTGCGCTCGTAAAAATTGCGTGCTTCCACCAAAAAGGATCGTGGTTGTCAGGATTATCGGGCTGTGGCTCAAGCTCAGCCATGGGGACGTGGTGGTCGTCCGTTCCCTGAAGCGATACCATGATGGGGTTTTCGGTTGACTCCATTATGTTACGCGGCAGTGCCATGCAATACTGCATGTCGATCCCCTTTGCCTGAAGGGCCTTCGCCATGTTTTTGAAGTACACGTCCATTTTGTTTAGCCCCGACATCATGGCTCGGTTACCTTCGTAGTCGCTGAGAAAGTCGTGCTGTAACAAGATCGTGCCCCATGACGCCAACTTGTCGGCGGTATACTTCCAATACTCTGGCGTATAAAAGACGTCTCCCATCGCCCCAGGAATCTTCCCCGGATCAGTGGCAAAGTACCCGTACTGTTTTCGATAGGGACCACCAGCTTCAATCCACATCATGTACATCATGAGTGGCTTGCCAAGCTTTTCGTGGAACTTCGCCATACCTTCCGGGAAGAGGTCGTTGCGAGGCTCATACAAACCTTCCTTGTAATCGCGCTGCTGCTTATCATCCATTACATGGTAGGCGCCGATGCGCAGCTTGTGGTCAAGAGCCTCCTTCTCAATGGCCAGAATGATGTCGGCGTACGTTGAGTACCCGGGCTCCTTGAAATCGTGCTCGTAATAGTACGCGCCGGCGTCATCCATGTACATTAAATAGCGTAACGTATCGTCCTGATATTTGGAGGGCGGCTCCTTGCCGGACCTTTCGAGCAGCATCTTTCCCCACTCCGCGAAGGTGTTGTGAATTCCGTGGCCGGTTACCAGAATATGCTTATGTTCAAAGCCGGCAGGCAGGTCTGGAACGAGTCCCTCGATCCCGCAACTTATCCCTCCCCGTGAAATTTGGTCTGCCTGAGGTATTGGCCCATTCTGTTGGGTCGAGGTCAGATAATTTCCAAAGCTGGATAAAATGAGCGTGGTGTAGTCCGGAGCTGAAGTCACGAGCGGATCCACGCTGCCCTGGTTACTGAAAGGGTCTCCCCATGCAAGTCGATGGGTCCACATTCCGCCACTGCTCCAGGAATAAAGGTTCTGTGGGATTCCCCAGTTGTCTGAAACAAATTGCGGGAAGGCGACCGAAGGAACTGTCCAATTGCCATTGGCATACCCGGGGAAGCCCTTTGGAAATCGCTGTACGAAAAGGAGGGCGGGGCGATCTTTGTAAAGCTGGAAGACCGTAACGATGGGAATCCCGATGCCCGGAACAGTCCAATCGAGCTCCACGAACTGGAACGCGCCGAGGACATCGCTCGCATCGCCCTCCTTGACGCCGCTCAACTGCAGCCGGCCATCGGCAGCTTCGTTCCCTTTGACATGGAACATCATCCTGTCGATACTGCGATACCAGCGGCGGTCGGCGAAGACGCTAATCACTCCTCGACCGTACCACGTTTGCTCACCGGGAAGCACCATCGAACCCGCGGTGCTCGAAGTGGTCTGCTTCACGACGTAGTATCCCTCGGCAGCGCGGATGTCAACCGCCAAGCCAAACTTGTTTTTCAGCACATAAGGGTTGCGAATTTGGCCGGTCGCGGGATTCACTCCAAGGCAGACTGTTTCGAATACAAACCATAACAATCCATTGGCTACACACTTTAGACTACTCATCCTAAGCATGCGAGCACTCCTCACTTTGCTGAGCAATTATCTCATGCGCCAAGTCGACCAACTGTTTGACCAGCACTTCTCCGACGTCCTCTCGAAGGCGGAACTCGCCGTTCATCATGGGAGTGAAGTAGGCCGGATGACTAAAGTGTTCAGCGGTCAGATCGTAGCGATCGGCGCTCGGTATATATCCGACATAACGATTCGCGTATCCTGCCACCCACACCTTCCAGGACGGCAAGTTTCTTAGAATCTGATTGGCGAAGCTTATGAATAGTTCCGGAGGGTCAGTGAGGATCAGCACGTCCTGAATACTCAGGGCCTGTAATTCGCTGGCCTTCTCACGCCCAAGCTCGTCCCCAAAAACCCTCATTCAAGGCGAAATTCACCGCCGGAAGTGTCGGTCCCTCGCATTTAGCAGAGGAAATCCATATACGGCAGGCACGACATACCGTCCACCCAAAAGGCGCGGTCAAAGTCATCTGTTTGCTTGCGCTGGGATTCTCTCATGCTCCAAAGCCCGATGGCAAGGGGCGAGCTCGAGGGCACAGGTTCGCTTGCAGCCGGAGCGGCATGCGATGACGTGCAAATTGCAGCAAGAACAAGGACGCTCTAAGCGACGGAGAGGTATCGTTGCCGCCTTGACCTGTGCTGTATATCGAAGGCTACGTAGTCGTGCTGTAATCAGCCCCCAGAAATTCGAACGGACAGCAACAAATTCGGCAGGCCAAATGATACTTCTTGACGGACTCATTATCACAGGGTCTGGCGGTTTTGCCAATGCCTGGAAGCGCATGGCTGGAACCGCTACGGACCGCGGGGGTACTTGATGGCCGTTCCTCAGAAATACCCTTTCCAGGAAAGACAGGACACCGGGTCTGCGGGATTCTTCTGACGCCTTGTATTTATCGATCCCCGCAACTCTTGAAGGATGACCACTCCGGGGTTCCACGCATCAGCGCCAGCGTCGGCGCTTGCCCCGAACCAAAAAACGATAACTGGCGAGAACAGCCCTTCGCACAACGAACCCAGACTGAAGGCGGGGGGCTTTCGTGTGGGGGAGGCCCCTTCCTACGCAGCCTCCTTGGAATCCGAGACGGCTCGCGGATGTCCCGTTTCAACAACTTGCAACAGTCCGCGATCCCGTAGGGAGGTTACTACTTCTATAACAATTGGCAAAACGGAGTCGAAAGGTTCCTGGCTTAGCCTCGCTAATTCATACGCCACCTCAGTGGCAGACCTCGGTTCGTCCAGGCCGCATGTGATGATCCACAGGGCGAGGTTCGAAAGCTCGACGGTCCGGTCAAGCTCATAGTCATACAGCAGGATGCGCCGGCTGGAGGAGGTTTCCCAATCCCTGAACTCGCTAATCGATTGCCATGGCCTTCTGACATGACGATCCGCTCGGTCGAATGGCAGCGTCGTTCGCGGCGGTCCCGGCGAGGCGGGGGCGTGGTAATAGCGGTCTGTCATTGACGGAACACCCGCCCGATGCAGGTAGAGCAACGTGTGGGCGCCGATGCCAAGGGGCAGGCCTTTGAACCGGCTTCGATTCAACACTTCCGCGCGCAGCTCGTTCTTGAGTTGCTCCGCGTGCGCCGGTGTGGGTTGGTAGTTGAGGGAAACGGCCAGGGACTCGGCATTGGGGCTCAGGTGGATTCCAAAGTCGCCCGGCCGCCGAGCGACGCCGGAACCGCGCAACAACTTAAATTCCCCGAAGGAGACAGTTGCGGCCCCGCGGAGCTGCCCGGTTACGAACTCCAGGGTCTCGCGAGCTTCCTGCGGGGTCTCGCCCGGAAAACCGAAAAACAACTGCAGGTTGAACGCGATCTGATTGCGACGGCAGTCATCGAGAACGCGAGCGATCTCGGCAAACTGCACTCCTTTACTCATGAGGCCGAGCACCCGCGTCGAATAGGATTCGAGGCCGAAGATAAGGTTTCGGCAACCCGCTTTGCGAAGATCTGCGAGCAACTCCGCCGTCAAGGCCCGTTCGAACCGCACCTCGCATTGCCATGACAAACTGATCCCGGCGCTGATCAGCCCGTGCGCCAGCTCCTGGAGGGTCCGCGGCGGAACGCAGTCGTCGCCGAACGCCACGCAATGCGCGGAGTGTTTCTGTTGAAGTGCGGTGATGTCGCGGATGACGAGGTCCGTGCCCCGAATGCGGCAGCCGTTCCGCATGGCAGGCGAAACGGCGCAGAACTCACATTTGGACCAGTAACAGCCGCGCGACGTATTCAAAAGGAACACGGGCTCCGGCGCGAGGTAGCGCTCGAGCGGAAGGCCCGTATAATCCGGCGTCGGAAGTGCGTCAATGTCCTCGACTGCCGTGGGGTGAATTCGCACCCTGCCCTTTGACAAGTAAGCGAGATTCGGCACGCCCAGCGGCTCACGACTGTCCTCCAGAGCGGAGAGCAATCGCTCAAGAGCAGATTCACCCTCGAACGCGATAAGGTAATCGCACCAATCGAAAATCTCGGGGCAGTTTGCCAGGTTTTCATGCCAGACACTCACCATCTGGCCGCCAAAGATGACGGGCACGGCAGGCATCAACTGGCGAATGAGCTTTGCCAACGTCACTGCGGGCAGTATCTGGGTCTGATACGTTATGGAAATGCCCACGGCGCCGGCCCCGGAACGCTCGAGTTCAGGCAGCGCGATCGCCTTGAGCACAGGCAGGAACGGATTCCTCGCCGCGTCGCAGGCCACTGAATCAATCGCGCTCGCCTTCGCTCGGTCGGGTTCCGACAGGCCGGAGGGTCGCAGGCCAAGCGGGTGCCATGCGGCGTCGAGGACGTCAATGGCATCGTCGTACAAACGCCTGGCGCAGTTCAACCGGGTGAGGTCCGAGAACGTTTCTGCATCGCGGAAGGCCGCGATCGCGTCTTCAATTCGCGCGGCCACGATGGGCGCCTTGAGCGAAGCCGCCAGCGCAAGTGCGTACTCCTGAGCGTTGCGGCCCGATGGTTTGTCTCCACGCTCCAGGCTGCGGATGCGGTCCGTGATCCGCGAGGCGGCACTCTCGATCTGCTCTCGCGAGAGGAAATAAAGCACCGTATCGAGGTTGGCGTCGTAGAGTTCGACCTCGTGGCGTTCGCGGGATCGAATGTAGGCAGCCAGGGCCGGCAGGCTTGAATACGGCTGGGTCGCGTCCGCGAACGGCGGATATACGAGTGTGATCTTCACGTCCGCACTTCCCACTCAACGATATTTCGGCGCGCCAGATCGGAGAAAAACCGGACCGTCGCTTCCCGGCTACTTTCTCCCGCCGCCGCAAGGATCTCCTCCAGCACGAAACTGCCGTTCGACGCTCTGAGCAGTCCGATTCCATCCGGACCAACCTCGACCAGGCGCTCACAGTCCGGGGCGAAGACATAGTTCGAGGGATCGCGTGCCAGGGGCGTAGTGTCTTCCTTGCCGATGCGCTTCCGGGCCTGCTCGAGGTTGAATGCGAAAGTGCGCGGCACAAGTCCGGGCCTGCGCCGTGGGACGAGACGCCGGGGCTGGGACAAGTCGACGCGCCCGTCTTCCGCCGCGGGGGGCGGCTCAGTTGGGGGCACGGCCGGGAGGAAGACGAGGTGACTCCTGGACACCAGAAATTGCCCCGGAGGATGCAACGTGGGACGCGCTTCGATTTCGGCAAGAAGTTGCGCCGCCAGTTCGGAGGTGAGCCCTGAGTTCACGCTATATTGCCGCCATGTCTTCAGGTCTTGCTCCGGGTATTCTCGGATGCCGGTAACACCGTACCGCTCGGGTGAGCGGCCAACAGGCGACTGCGGTTCCAGGATAAAGCGGGTAGTCGCGACGTGCGCGATGAGGTCGCGATGCTCCTCCACAAAACTCACGGTACTCTCGGCCTCTTCTCGCGTCTCGGTGGGAAACCCGGTGAAAAACATCACGAAGGAGCGAATTCCGGCGGCGGCGCAACCTCGTAGTATGCGGCTCGCCCACTCCGGCGTGATGCCCTTTTCCATGAGGTTGAGCACACGCGGCACGGCCGATTCCAGGCCAAAAATCAGCATCCGGCAACCGCCGTCGAACAGCCTCTTCAGCCGGGCCTCGCTATAGTGGCGCTCAAACCGCGTCTCGCCGAACCAGAGGTACGGCAGCTTGGATTCTTGGATGGACTTCGCGAACTCGAGGGCAGTTCGAGGCGGAATGGCCTCATCGACGAAGTAGAAGCATCGGGCGCCGTATCGGGCAGCAAGTTCGCGAGTGGTCTCGAGCACTTCCGGAGTCTCGAGCCTCCGGAATTGGCGGCGGTAAAGTCGCGCGTGCGAACAGAACGCGCACCGCGCCCAGTAGCAGCCTCGCGACGTCAGCAGGGGGAGAATCGGTTCGGGCGCGAGGTACCGGTCGAGACGCAATCCCTCGAACTTTGGCCGCGGAAATTCCGCCGTGGACAGCGGCGGCGCCGGCGGAGCGTAAATCGGATGGCCATCCTTGAACCGCACCAGGCCTCGCACATTGTCCAGCCCGGCCTTTGACTCAAGTGCTCGCAGCAGTTCGAGGAGAGGCTTCTCTCCTTCGAACGGGATCCACGCGTCAACGAGATGGGACATCGGCCCGAGGGCTTCCCATCGACGCTCGAAAAAGCAAACCAGTCCTCCCCCCACCACCACAAACGAGCGCGGAAACCTCCGCTTGACGACGCGCGCAAGCGTGATCGCCGGAATCATCTGCCCATAGTAGTTCAACGAAATGCCAACCACATTTGGGTATGGCGGGGGGTAGCGCCGCAGCGCCTTTTCGAAAAACGGCAAGAACAGGTTCTCTCGCTGGTTTCCCGAAGCCGCCACAACCCCGGCGCTGCTGGTGGCGTCCTGGCTCATCGAGAATCCCCCGGCAGTCCAGCGAGCGGGATGGTGAGCTGCAGATACGAACTCCAGCGCCCGGCGGATGATGGAAGCCGGACCTGCGTATGTCTTCGCGCTCACGTAAGTTGCCGCTTCGCGGAGTTGGCGCTTGGCTTCTTCGATGCGCTCCACAAGGTAGTTCGCCGAAAGCAGGTTCACTGACATGGCCCAGTAGGCGCCCAAATCACGCTGTGCCAGCGTGTCCTGGGCTTCGAGGGCCGTGACGGTCGCCTGCATCCGCCGGGCACAGCGCTGCAGGTAGCCGGCTGAGAGGAGTTCGTCGTATGCGGTCACGTTGAGATCCGCGATCTCAACGTTCTGCCGGTGCTCAGCGAGGTAGCCCGCTAACGACGCGATTCCAAGAGGGGGGTGCGCGGGATCCGCGGCGGGCGGAAAAATGAGAAGAGTCTGCATGACCGGTCGACCTCGGCAATCAACCTTCTGTCTTGGCGATGTGGTATAAACAGAAGGGGTTGTTGTGCGGCGAACCTGTTGCGCCGAAGGCCATGAACGTACAACCGCCCCGGCAAAATTCGCCGTACTCGCAGTCTGCGCAAGCTCCCTTCAGGTCTTCCGTTCGAAAGCCGCGGGTATAAACGAAGGCGCCGGGACGGTTCCAGATCACGGCAAGCGACTCCTCGCGAACGTTCCCCTCGATGAACCGGTCAGACTGAAGCGAAAGGCATCCCTTGACGTTTCCGTTCGCCTCGACGCCAATCGAAAGACATCCCGCCGGGCAGCCGAGCCAACAACCGTAACGCGGAGTGTCTGCCCCGCGACGCAAGGCGAACTCGTGACGCGAGAAGTAGCCCACATTATCTCCGACATCAATGTAGACGCGGCCCCGCGCTTTGGCCGCAACAATGAAATCGGCAATCCTGGGCAAGTCTTCCGGAGTAATGTGCAGCTCCTTGTGCAGCGCAAGCCTTCCGACCGGCGCGCCCAGTTGAAGCCGCCATACCCGAGGGCCGAGTCCGGCCACCAGTTCTTCCATCCCGTCCAGCTCGTCCAGATTCATGCGATTGATGTGCGTAACGATGTTGACCGGCAGCCCCGCCGCGGTGAGCTGACCAAACGCACGGCCGACGATCTCGAATGACCGTGGATGGCGGCGGATGTAGTTATGCGTCGCCTCGAGCCCGTCCAGGCTCAACGCGACCCGGCAAATGCCGGCGCCCCGAATCCGGCCGGCGAGGTCTTCGTTGATGAGAAGTCCGTTCGTAATCAGGGAGGCTTCTATGCCGAGGTGAACGATGTGGCACGCGATGGCCTCCCAATCGCTGCGGAGTAGTGCTTCACCGCCCGAGAGCACGATGTACTCGCACCCCAGCTCTTTGAGCTGGTCGCACAACTCGAGAGCCTCGGCGGAAGATAGCTCAGCGCCCCGCGTGCGTCCATCACCAAGGTCGGACGCGCAATGCAGACACCGCATGTTGCATCGTGCCGTGAGTTCCCAGACGCAGCGCTTTGGGCGTAGCCTGATAGCATCAATAATTTCGCGCACGCCTCCCCCTTTGCGCTCGGACTTTGCCGATGCGAGCGCGTGAGAAGAGTCTCCCCTGTTCATGCTCTTTAGAAGCGGTGTGCCAGAGCGTGCTAAGCTACGCCTACATTTCCACCGCCACCACCATCACCGTAGGCGACCTGATCGCCCAGCGCCCGTTCGAGGCGCTCCGCAAGGTCAACATCGGTGACGTGTGCGCGGATTTCCTGGCTGATGATGGCCTTCAGATCCTCGCACTTCCAGACGTCAATGGGCACGCTGATTCTTACCGGCTTTTTCGGCTGTTCCTGGCTCATTCGATTACCCGTCCCTTCTGACGCGCAGACGCGCTGATTGAAATTACCCTTATGCGCGCTAATAGTGGACGCCAAAGAGGAGGTAGTCAATGATATATGTCAAAAAGGTAACCCGATAAGAAAAAGTCTCCTTTCGGGACATACTGTCTCAGGGCGCATGAACCCCCATCTCATGGCTGCCATCGCACAACGACAATTTGGCGTTGGCCATCGGACAAAGCGCACCTTGGATTCGGGGATTCGAAAGCACCAGCACCACGAGCCCAGGCATCGACGAACGTTCACGTGTTACTTGGGGATTTCCCAACGCCGATGTAGGCCGCACCCTCTTAGAGTTTGCAGAGGGCGTTTTTTCAGCCGCACCATGACTTCACGGCGGGCATTGAGGTATTACAAATCTTGGGAAGTGCGGCGGCAAGATCGTAAGCGAGGAAAAACCGGAATCATAGCGAAGTGACCTGCTCGACTTGCACGCCGAGCTGCCCTTTGGGATCTTTTCGCGCAAGCTTTTCGCGAAGTTTCATATCAAAAGCCGTCCTGTCTTTTCCTATTTCACAAGCGTCAAGCACTTCACGCTCTTCCGCGGCATCTTTGGCAGTTGTTTCGTGGCTTTTGCCAAGTAAAACTATGGGTTGCCAGTTTAATCCGCCGACTCTGTTCTTAAACTGCTTGACGGGCGTGTGAGCAGGGCTGGGGAGCAGAAATTTACACAAAGCCTCAATAAAAGCCGGGGTAGCGTCAAAGTCGCCAACCCTGTCATCCTGAGGCCCGTTTTCCAGGGCCGAAGGATCTCCACACTTCGTTCGGCTGATGAAAAGAGACAACTACGGAGATCGTTCGGGGCCTGCAGCCCCTCAGGATGACACTTTCCGGCGACTTTGATGAGGACCCTGATAAAAGGACCGTAATCCCTCAGTTTCGGTCTCGTCTTAGGTATGGGTCGAGGGAATTCTCTGTAGAGCCGATGATTTTCTGCTGGACAAATCGAAATCTCTTCGTTACTCTAGCCTG
>Ga0209517_10003450_pt1 | contig 21453 bp, 16 predicted proteins | sample PeaSoiMetSII2010_FD_187695 | JGI IMG/M metagenome (GOLD analysis project Ga0209517, IMG submission 187695) | Peat soil microbial communities from Weissenstadt, Germany - SII-2010 (SPAdes) (version 2) | ecosystem: Environmental > Terrestrial > Soil > Wetlands > Peat | place: Germany...
GGCGGGGAGAGGGGTGCTGAAGGCGGGGTATGGGGTTGGGTCCGGGGGTTTCATCCGTCAGCCGACGGACTACTCAATTTGCTCCCCTCCGGGGAGCACGGCTTGCGCGTGGTCGACCATCCACGTTGCAATCGAGGTACAGGAGGTTTTGAAACAGCTTCTAGTTCCGTTGAGTTCACCTGCAAACCTGGTGTCGAGTTCGAGTTGGCAGACTGAGATTCGTTGTGGTTGCGGGATGAATCCTTTTTCCTGGAGCGAGACATCCAATGGCGGGAAGCTGAATGGCAATTTCGAACCCAAAGTAGGGAGGAGAAAAGGATGAGGAAACACATAATCACCTTAGTGATTTTCGCGGTCGCCTTCGCGGCGCCCGCGCTAGCGGACACCACGCGGGAGGACAACATGAGGCGGATGACGACCGCCGCCGAGGTTCTCCGCGCGATCGAACGCGCTCCGGATAAGGCAATCCCGGCAAAAATCATGCAGTCAGCGAAGTGCGTAGCGATTATCCCCGGCGAAAAGAAAGTCGCCTTCTTCGTGGGCGGCAATTGGGGGAAAGGCGTCGTGAGTTGCCGGGAAACCAATGGGGACTGGAGCGCGCCCCTGTTTCTGAGTATGGGCGGCGGCAGCCTTGGGTTCCAGTGGGGGGCTACATCTACAGATGTCATCCTGGTGTTCCGCAGTCGCCATGGGTTGGAAAAACAACTCAGCGACAAGTTTCAGATTGGCGCCGGCGCTGAGGCTGCGGCCGGACCGGTCGGTAGAGACGCCGCTGCGGACACCGATGTGGCCATGCGCGCCGAAGTGCTGGCTTATTCCCGCAGCCGCGGCGTGTTCGCGGGAATCGACTTGAAGGGAGCGGTGCTGCAGCCCGATGAAAGTGGCAACAAAGCGTTCTATGGAAACGCAGACAGAACTGCGATTCTCACCGGAGGCGTGCCGGCGCCTGCCGGCGCCTCGCCTCTGTTGAGAGCTTTGGCCGCGGGGACGGGAAGGACGGAGCCAAAGACAACAAGTTCGCGCTGAACTCAGCAAGCGCAGGGCGCAGAGTGCCGTGTGTTCGCGCGTGTCTGTACAGTTTTTCTGAACCCTCATTCCTGACCTTGAGCATCTGAGGGTTGGAGGTTAGAACAATGGAACAAAGCGAACAGAAATCCGAGAAGTTCAAGTGCAACGAATGTGGTCAGACGTTCAATTCGGAACGCGAGCGGCGTGAGCACCAGGAAAATGCGCACCGACGGGGCTCCGGCCAAGGCAGTCAATCCGGCGGCCAAGGTCAATCCAGCGGACAAAGGTAAAAACACCTTAGTCCTTCCACAAAGAGGCAGCCTGCCGCCCCAATTGCACACACCTGCTCATGTTCGAGGTGGCGGTGAGGCTGCCTTTTCGTTTTGGACCGAGCCCGAAATACCCGACCAATGTAGGCGTTTGAATAAGCTCGTGACCCCAAGCTAAGCCGCGTCAGCGGCGCGAGAATGTGGCCCACGGCGACAGCCGTGGGATCGCGGCACACAGAAAGCACGCTAAGCCACGTAGTGGCGACAGAAGATCTGCGATCATCAAGACCGCTCTTTCGCCCCTCCCGGGGCTTTTCAGGCGCGTCGGACTTGCTTTCTCCCCACGGCTGTCGCCGTGGGCCACATTCTTGCGCCCGTCGGCTGACGGGCTCGAAACCTTAGTAGGGCGGCCTTACTTCCCCGCATCTGATTGCATACCAGCCGGATGCGCGCGCGGCTGCATCCGGCCGTCGACAGTGGGTTACAGAAAACTTGCCACCGTCCATGCCGCCGATGCATCCAACGTCAGGATGTGGAAATGTGGCGATTTGAACTGATCGAGTCCGGAGGAGGGCAGCGTGAAGACAGTTGCAGGTGTCTTTACTTCGAGCGAAGGGGCGCGCGAGGTGTTTCGCACGTTGCGCTCCATGGGTTTCGCGGAGGATAAGCTCTCAGTGCTTCTTCCCTGGGAGTCCGAGAACCAGGCCAAGGTGCCGGTAACCGCGGCCGAGCAGCCGGGTGTAGCGAAAGCTCTGGCTGGGACTATCGGAGCTGTCGCTGGCGCCGCCGGCGGCATGGAACTGGGCATGGCATTGACTGTCGTGCTGGCGGGTGTCGGTCCGGTTTTAGCCGGCGGTTTCCTGGGCGCCGCGCTCTTGGGAGTGGTGGGCGCCGGAATTGGCGCCGCGGCCGGCGCAAAGCTCGAAGCGTTCCTCTCCGAAGGGCTTCCCGAAGACGAGATCTACGTTTACGAAGACGCTCTTCGCCAGGGCCGCAGCGTAGTGATAGCTCTGGCCGATGACGATCAAGCCGCCGAGTCTATACGCGACGTGATGAGGCAGCACGACGTCGAGACCATTGACGCTGCCCGAGAGCGCTGGTGGATCGGTTTGCGCGATCCCGAGAAGGAGCATTACGACGGAACTGGGGGATCCTTCCAGCGCGATGAAATCTTCTATCGGCGGGGATTCCAGGCCGCACTCCATGCTCGAACGCGAGGCAAGGAATACGATCAAGTCCTCAATGAGATGGCTCAAGATATCGAGGACCTCGAAAGGCAATATCCCGAATCGGAGGTGGAAGAGCCGTTCCGCCGCGGTTACGAGAGAGGCCGGGCGCATTTCGAAGCGACCCGAGGCCGAGCTGCATAGCACACAACTCACCATTGAATGCTTGTTCCTCTGGGTGGGGGGGCGAGAGAGAGGAGATTTCCATATGCTCGGTACGATATTGCTGGTGGTGCTGTTGCTCCTGGTGGTCGGGGCGTTGCCGTCGTGGCCTTACAGCCGCAGTTGGGGCTACTACCCTAGCGGCGGGCTCGGCCTGCTCCTGATCATTCTGCTGATTTTCATTCTGCTGGGCGGCAGTTTGCGCATCTGACGGGACACTCGGCAGTGTCTCAGCTTGAACTGGAAGGGCGGGGCTTTAGCCCCGCCGCTGATCTCGCGAGGTAATTACGGGGCTTGAGCCCCTGAAGCGGCTTGGCTTCAGGGCCTAAAGGCCCTTCCAACCCTGCTTCCGTAGACGGCGGGGCTGAAGCCCCGCCCTTCCAAGGGCCACTTGAATTGCGCTCGTTAAACTAACCAAGCAGTTGATCGCATTCTGGTACAGAACTGGACGGGAAGAAGGGTTGATGGCCAATGCCCGCAAACGGACGGTTCTCGAGGGGCAACTTCCAGGCGGCCTGTTTCTGGCGCTGACCTTCTCTGTGCTCTTTCCGTGCGTTTTGTGGGCACAGCAAGGCAGTTCCGATCCAACCACTGCGCCGGTCACCGACAAATCGAAGAAACCTGCCCGATTTACGATCAAGGACCGCATTCGATTCTATCGGGAGACTACTTTTTCGCCTCTGGCCTTGGCGGGCCCTATCGGAGGTGCGGCTTTCACACAGTGGACCACCGGAAACCCGCCGCAATGGGGCCAGGGTTTTCCGGGCTACGGGCGGCGCGTACTTTCGGGTTATTCCCGGCAGGTGATCGCGAACACAATAGCGCTGGGAGTTGCTTTCGCCGCTCACGAAGATCCGCGGCGCAGACCTACCGGTGAGAACGGAGTCTGGAAGCGCGGTTTATACGCTGCCCGCGGCGCGTTCGTTTCGCACACCGCGTCGGGGGGCCTGATGCCGGCCTACTCGCGCATTGTCGGAGCTTACGCGGCGGGTTTCGTCTCGGACGCCTGGTACCCCGCGCCGTACTCCAACTTCCATAGCGCTCTCTATCGTGGCTCCACAGCGCTCGCCTCCGACATCGTCTGGCAGGAATTCAAAGAGTTCTGGCCGGACGTGCATCGCAATCTCCGTGGCCATTAACTGGTCTGTAGGAACCGAAGCATGATTGAACCGAGAAGGCGAATATGGCTGTGGGTCGTCGCGCTGGCTCACGTGCAGCTTCCATTTTAATTTGCACCCCTCCCAAAATCGCGCGCCATCCAAACGTCTGAACGCAGTTCGATACCCGGACAGGGGGAAGGAGAATACCTGATGGCAAAATTAGTCAATCTCAAAGAGCTTTACCTGAATGAATTGGAGGACATTTACGACGCTGAAAAGCGCATCGTGAAAGCCTTGCCGAAAGTGGCCGAGGCGGCCAGTGACCAGGAGTTGCGGAGGGCTCTCATGCACCACCTCGAGCAAACCAAGGGTCACATTAGCAGACTGGAACAGGTGTTTCGGGGCTTAGGCCAGTCCGCCAAGTCTAAAACCTGCGACGGCATGAAGGGTATCTTGAATGAAGCCGAGGATACGATCGGTGACATTGACGACCCGGCCGTGCGCGACGCCGGAATAATCGCCGCCGCTCAACGAGTTGAACATTACGAAATCGCGGCTTACGGCACCGTGCGGAAATGGGCGGAGCAGTTGAACGATACGCAAGGCGCGCGGATGCTCGAAGAAACTCTGCAAGAAGAGAAGGAAGCCGATAAGAAACTCACCGGCATAGCCGTCAGCGGAGCCAATCCGCGGGCCGAGGGAATGAGTCAGGTCAGCCTGTGATTCAAGCTACTTTAAGGCAGCCGCCGGACAGCCGCATTTCGGTCGACAGGAGACAGGGGGCGGTCGGGACCCACCATTCCCGCCGCCCGCCCATCCCTCGCTCAACCCTGGATGCGGCTACCCTCCGGTTGTGTTCGGTGCTGAAGCGGGTTAACGACCGCTCGATACCTTTGGCCTCGCGGATCTCGAGCGGGCAATCCGCAGCTACAAAGAGAACGCGCTTCGAGCCCGCTGGTCAGATTTCTGCCCTCCACCGCATGCGGTAGGCTTTGTTACGTGCACAACCCCGGGGAACCCCCGTCTACTGCCCTCATTTGTCACCCAGATGCATCCAATTATTTGCCAGGGCTTGAATCAGGTGCACCCTCGATGGGTTGGGTCGTCAATCGGAAAGCTGCGCCGGGCGCCGGAGTTAGCGTTCCAATAGGTGAACTCTGCCGTCGAGTTTGGAGAGAAATCGACGCCAACAACTGCACGGGGTGGGCGGCAGAGATGTCGTACTACTTTGTCGCCGCGCTCTTTCCATTTTTCATTTTCCTTGCGGCGCTCGTCGGCTTCCTGCCTTTTACTGGCTTTTGGAATGGAATTCTCAATTGGGTGGTACGTTATCTGCCCCCCGACGCCCAAAAATGGGTTCTACTCGCTGTGCTGGGGCTTACGCGGGGCCGCATACCGTTCCTCTCCCTGGGAGTCTTAGGCACCGCCTGGAGCGCCTCCACTGGTATTATGAGTCTGATTGATTCGTTAAACGCCGCTTACGAAGTGCGTGAAACGCGCAGCTACTGGAAGAGGCGCGGCCTCTCCTTGCTACTGCTGGTCGTCCTCTCGTTTCTCGTAATCGCGGCGTTCGGAGTTTTTAGCATTGGTCATTGGGTAGGAGTCTGGCTGGCGGTTCGCGCCGGACGGGTTGTTTCCCTGAGCCCCTTGTGGGACGTCGGTCGATGGCTGATCACCTTCCTCCTGATAGGGCTGGCCGCCGCTATCACAGACTACGCGCTCCCCAACCTGAAGCGGCCTTGGCGCTGGATGACGCCCGGCAGTCTCTTTGTGATATTGGCGTGGCTGCTGGCGCAAAAGGGCTTCGACGCCTACGTCCATTACGTGGGAAGCTACAGCAAAACCTACGGAGCCTTGGGTGGGCTCATGATCCTCATGGTTTGGATCTACATCGTCAGCCTGATCATCCTGGTGGGAGCGGAAGTCAACAGTCAGCTCGATAAGCTCCGGTCTGAAACATGGCGGCCGAGGACGTACCGGAGTTCAGCCCAACAAGATGTGCGGACGCCGACTGACGGAGGAATTGATGACGCTGGGGTTTGATCTTCGCTCAGGGACGGCTTGCCTCATCCTGGCGGCGCTGTTTAGCCTGGCCTACCCCGCCGTCCCGAGCGAGGCGCAGGAGCTGACCGTGCAACAGCAGGTCATCTACGAAGGCCAGAAAGTTGCCGTCGTCGATTTGATATCAAAGCCCGCGACGGACGTCGAAGCCTTGCGCCCCTTGGTGGTGCAAAAAGCCGAGCAGCCTTATTCCCAGGAAAAAGTGAAGGCGAGCGTGGCCGCGCTCGGAAAGACCAGACAATTCACCACGGTGAACGTGCTGGTCAAGCCCGAAGCCGCCGGTTTGCGGGTGGTCTTCGTATTGGAACCCACGTTCTACATAGGTTCAATCAGCTTTCCCGGCGCCTCCCGCACGTTCAATTATGGTCAACTGCTCCAGGTTGCCGATTACCCTGCCGAAGAACCGTACGAAGAGAACCGAGTGAAGGCTGCGGAGCCGGCGCTTGAGGGATTCTTCGCCACACACGGCTACTTCATGGCCAAGATCTATTCGGAAACCAATTTCGACGAGACTCATAAAGTGGCGAACGTGGTTTTTCACGTCAACTTGAACAAGCACGCCAAGCTGGGCAAGATCGCGGTGACCGGGCCTCCCCCCGAGCAGGCAATGCGCCTCGAGCGCGTCCTGGGTTCACTTCACGCCCGATTGAGGGGAGCATCCCTCAAGAGCGGCAAGGCATACGACCCGGAGCGCATCCAGGCTGCGGCTCGCTACCTGCGCGACTATCTTGGCAAGGAAAACTACCTGGCGAGCCAGATTCGTCTCGAGCGGCCGCGCTACGAACCCGAAACAAATCGGGCGGACCTGGCTTTTCGCGTGACACTCGGCACCCAGGTCTCCATTCGGGTGGTAGGCGCCCACATCTTCGGGAGAACGATGCGCAAACTTATCCCTATGTATCAGGAGAGCGCGTTTGACCGGGATTTGGTGGACGAAGGCCACCTCAATCTGGTCTCCTATTTTCAGAGCAAGGGCTACTTTGACGTGAAAGTGAGCCAGGAGGTTCACGACGAGCCGACCACAAAATCCGTTGTCTACCAGATTGAGAAAGGGAATAAGCATCGCGTCGTAAGCGTACGGATTGCCCATGACGGACACTTCAAGGACAAGGATCTTATCGGTCAAGTGGTGGTCGAGAAGGCGCGCTTCCTTTCGCGTGGCAAGTTCAGCCAGGATTTGCTCGAGAAGAGCACCGCGAATCTGAAGGCGTTTTATCAAAATGCGGGATTCACGGACGTCAGGGTCGATCCTGATGTCGTCGACCGCGAGCCCGACGTTTATGTGACTTTTCACATTACCGAAGGCCCGCAGACCCTGGTGAGTTCCTTCGAGATGCAAGGGAACAAGACGCAGCCCCTTGCGAAGCTTGCTCCCCATGGTTTGCAGCTGAAAATCGGCCAGCCTTATTCACCCTCCCGTCTGAACGAGGACCGAAATTCCATCGTCGCCACCTACCTGAACCTGGGCTACGTGAACGTCAGTTTCAAGTCGGCCGTCAAACCTGCCGCGGATAGTCCTCATCGCGTGACGGTGACCTACCTCATTGACGAAGGGCCGGAAGTGCACATCGGCGACGTAGCCTATCTCGGCGGGCCGCACACGCGGCGTTCGTTTCTCGAGCGGAACACCACCGTCAAACCCGGTGGGCCCGTCAGCGAAGGTCAACTGTTGGAGTCCGAGGGGAAACTGTACAACTTCGGAGTCTTTGACTGGGCCGAAGTCACACCACGCAGGCCGATCACGGAACAGACGCAGGAGGAAGTGCTGGTCAAAGTCCATGAGGCGAAACGCAATTCTTTTAGTTACGGGTTGGGGTTTGAGTCGACCTCGCGGCAGGGCGGGCTAAGCTCCGGGATCATCGCTCTACCCGGCCTGCCCACCATCGGGTTGCCGAAGTCTTTCACGACCCACGAGCCGTACATTCTCAGCCCGATGGGATCGGTGGAATATAGCCGGCTCAATCTGCTCGGACGCGCAGAGACGGCATCTGTTTCCACGCTGGTGTCGCGGCTTGACCAGAAACTCTCCTTCACTTATACCGACCCCCAGTTTCCCGCTGTCAACTGGAGCGCCGTGTGGGGTTTTTCGGCCGAGCGCAGCACTATGAACCCGTTGTTTACCGCTCGCCTGGGGTCGGCGTCCTTCGATCTCCAGAGGACGCTCAATGCCGCCAAGACGATGCGGGTGCATTTTCGCTACTCCTATGAACGCACAACGCTCACTGATCTGCAGATACTGGACTTCGTCCCACCTGAAGATACCAACATCAAGATATCCAGGCTTTCCACCTCCTTTGTACACGACTCCCGTGACAAGCCGCTCGATGCCCATAAAGGTGTTTTCCAGACGCTGGACTTCGGAATCACTCCGACCGCTATAGGATCCACCGATAACCTTGTGCGATTCTTCGGCCAGACTGCCTTCTATCGCCAGTTCAAACCCTGGATGGTGTGGGCCAATAACTTTCGCCTTGGGATGGTGAAGTCATTCGACGGGAGCCACGTGCCGCTCAGCGAAAAATTCTTCTCCGGGGGAGCCGACAGCTTGCGTGGCTTCCCGTTAAATGGCGCCGGACCGCAGCAACCCGCAGAGTTGTGCACCACCCCCAACGACCAGGCCTCCTGCACGACGGAGATCAAGGTTCCAACGGGGGGCCGGGAACTGGCGATCTGGAATACTGAGGGCCGCTTCCCCATTCCCTTTGCAAATAATCTCGGGATTTCGATACTGAATAATCTCGGGGGAGTTATCTTCTATGATGGCGGTAATGTTTATAATAACATCAGCTTCAGGGGTTTCGTTCAAAACTACAGTAACACGGTCGGCTTTGGCCTGCGCATCCAGACGCCGGTGGGCCCCGTGCGGTTCGATATTGGGCGAAACCTTAATCCTGTGCCAGGATTAGATGCGACACAGTATTTCATTACGCTCGGGCAGTCGTTTTAGTGGTGCGAAACGTGGGGTAGCGCAGACATTGACTTGTATGTCTGCGCCACCTTTGCGGTTCATGAAGATGTCGTCGCCCCTGCGAAAGTGGGGGCCCATTGTCGGTGTGGAACACGATGGATTCCCGCCTTCGCGGGAATGACGTGATGTTCGAGAGCGGAGGGAGGAATCTGCATTTGCCTATTTTCAAGGGGATCAATGCAGATCCTCCGCTTCGCTCAGGATGACAAGCGGTTGATTCACAGCTTCTGAGCCGCGGAGCGGCGGCAGAAAGTAGCCCACGGCGTAAGCCGTGGGACGAGGTCGCACGGCGACAATCACAGCCCCGGAAGGGGCGACAGTGAGGGTGGTGGAGTATCTGTCGCCCCTCCGGGGCTGAGGCAGTTCAGGGTTGCTCCTCTATCCCACGGCTCACGCCGTGGGCTACTCTCTGTCGGCCCTCCGGGCCTCTGGCAGTGGCCAGTGAGTGCTTACGAAGCGCGAACTGAGCCCTTCGGTCAACACCTATCGGGCTTGGCCCCGGGCTATGCTCTTTCGCCCCTTCGGCGCTCGTTCCGGACACCTCCAAGGAAACGGGTCATGAAATCCAGGCGTATTTTACACATCGGATTGATAGCGCTTCTTGCTGTGGTAGCACTCTACTTCGCGGGCGTGCTCGTGGTGCGCAGCCGCGCGTTTCACCGCTACCTACTCGCCACTATTGTGGAACGCGCTCAGCGGGCAACTGGAGGACGGGTTGAGATCGGCGACTTCACGTTGAACTTCGCGAAAGCCCGGGCTGACTTATACCGCGTCGCTATCCAGGGCACCGGGTCGAATCCGCGCGAACCCCTGCTGTGGGCTGACCACCTCGCGGTGGAATTGAGTCTGGCCTCCCTTCGCCGCAGAGAACTGAGGCTCGAAGAGGTCATCGTGGATCACCCTGTGGTTCATTTTTCCGTGAACGGTCATGGGCATGATAATCTTCCGGCGATACCTCCCGCGCCCGCCGGAAGCAAGCCCATGAGCGTTTTCGATCTGGCGATCCGCCACGTGGCGCTCAACCACGGCGAGATCTACTACAACGATTCCGAGACGCCGCTTCAGGCCGAACTTCGCGACCTTCGCGTGCAATCTACGTTCGACGCCTCCAAGTCTGAGTATGACGGCAGCCTGAGCTACCGGGAGGGCCGTTTTCGTTATGGCGCTTACAATCCGTTCGAACACGACCTCGAGGCGACGTTCGGGGCAGCGCCTTCAGGCCTGACATTGAAGTCCCTGCAAATTGCGAGTGGCACGTCTCGAATAAGCGCCCAGGCGCGTCTACAGAATTATTCGAACCCGACCGTTGACGCCACTTACGATGTGTCTCTCGCCACAGGCGAGTTCAGGAAGATCCTAAGGAACAATACTCTGCCCGCAGGCGTAGTCTCGATGCGCGGCAAAGTCCATTACCAAAACCAGGCCGGCCAGCCGCTGATGAACAACCTGGCAGTCGAAGGTGAGCTCAGCAGTCCGTCGCTGGCAGTCGAAAACCCGCAGGTCCGCGCCGCCGTGCAGGCTCTCCAGGCAGAGTACCGCCTCAACCAGGGTGATTTCGAAGTTCGTCAAATGCAGGCGAACATTCTGGGCGGCCACGTCACGGCCCGGCTGTCCTTGAAGGATCTGGCCGGCACTCCGGTGGCACACGTCGAGGCGAAGCTGAGCGGTCTCTCATTTCGAGATGCAACCAATGCGCTCTCGAGCAAACCTCCGCTGCGAATCACGGGTCGACTGGATGGCACCGCTGAGGCAGGGTGGCGCGGCAGCCTCGAGGATCTCGAGGCTAAGTCGGATCTCACCATTGCCGCTGCCACACCCGTTGCGACCATGCCGGGAGGCTCCCGCGACGACCTTCCATTGGACGGAGCGGTGCACTTGAGCTACAACGGACCTCGCGGGATTCTCACGTTGCGCCAGAGTTCACTCCACACGCTGCACACCACTGTGAATCTAAACGGGAGTGTGGGTAAGAACTCAAGCCTGGGCATTCAGGTCGACGCGAGCGATCTAAGCGAGATTGACCGGCTCATACTTGCCCTCCGGAACGCCAGTAAAGCGACGCCATCTTCGCCACCGCCGCACCTGCTGGGCCTCGGAGGATCCGCATCGTTCAGCGGCCAGGCGCTGGGAACGTTACAACAAATACGCCTGGCAGGAAGCGTTTCGGGTGCGAATCTCCGCTATCAGGGAAGCACTCTACCGGCTCTCCGAGCCAACATCGAACTCGGCCCGTCCGGGGCGGCCTTGCATCAGGGTGAGCTCAAGATCGGCGCTCAGGGGCGCGTGCAGCTCGACGCAGCGGTGGGTCTGAAAAACTGGTTGTACACACCCCAAAGCCCGATCAATGCCCGGGTGACGGCCAATAACGTACCACTGGTCGAATTGGAGCATCTCGCTAACTTGCATTACCCCGCCAGCGGTAACCTCACTGCCGACTTTTCCGCACACGGTCCGCTCGAGCGGTTGCAGGCGACGGGAAATCTTTCCGGTGCGAACCTTCGGTATCAGAACACCGCCGTTCCGGTGTTGCGAACCAATATTGAGGCGAGCCCGTCCGGGGTAGCGCTGCACCATGCCCAGGTCCAGATCGGCACGCAAGGCAGAATCCAGCTTGACGCGGCAGTGGGCTTGAACAACTGGTCTTACACGCCTCAAAGCCCCATCCAACTCAAGATGACAGCCAGTGACGTGTCGTTGACGGAAGTCGAGCATCTTGCCGGCCTCGAATACCCGGTCAGCGGAAATCTCTCCGCGAATGTTTCCCTACGGGGTTCCGAAGCGAATCCGGAAGGACAAGGAAGTGTGCGATTGACTCAAGCGCGCGCCTGGGACCAGCCGATTCAGGACTGCGGTATAAAGTTTGATGCCGCCAATAACAGCATCCACTCGACGTTGAAGCTCGACACGAGCGCCGGCTCCGGGAATGTCGAGCTCACGTACTCCACCAAGGACCAAACCTACGATGCGCAAGTTGATTTCCCTGCCATTCGCCTCGACAAGCTCCAGCCCGTTCAAGCACGAGATCTGGGAATAACCGGCTTGGTGAAGGTATCCGGCCAAGGGCGGGGCACGCTCAAGCAGCCTGGCTTTGAAGCAACTGTGGAAGCGCCGAGCCTGGAGTTCCAGCAGCAGAAGTTGGACGGCCTGAAGGTGCAGGCGAGCATTGCGGGAGAGCGGGCTAGTTTCTCGGTCGATTCGAGCGCCGCAGGCGCCCATATCCGAGCCGAGGGTAGTGTGAATCTGAATTCCGACTATGACACTACTGCAAACATCGACACGGGCGCGGTGCAACTCGGCCCGCTGCTAGCCGCTTATCTTTCGAACGCTGGTATCCAGGGCGAAACCGAGATTCACGGTTCGCTGAAAGGTCCTTTGAAGCAGCCGGGGCAACTCGCAGGACAGATCAACGTTCCGACATTCCACCTCAGTTACCAATCCGTCCAGATTGCCAACGCCGCGCCCATTCGAATCGACTACCGGGGACGCACCTTGACTCTCCAGCGGACAGAACTGAAAGGGACAGGGACCGACCTGAGCCTTGAAGCAACTGTTCCGGTGGGCGGGGAAGGGAATTTGCGCGCTGCGGCCAGCGGCGATGTTGACCTTCACCTGATCCAAATGCTGAATTCTCAGTTGGGTAGCTCGGGCCAGCTCAAGCTTAACCTTAATGCTGAGGGGGCGCTTTCCCACCCCGATCTACGAGGCCAGGTGCGCGTCACCGATGCAGCTTTTCAAGCCGCCGGCGCGCCGCTCGGGGCCGACAAGGTCAATGCCGAATTCGACATTCAGGGCGGCCAAGTTAACATCAAGTCCTTCTCTGCTGTTACAGGAGGCGGTCAGGTCACAGCCAAGGGCTTTGCGGCATTTCAGCCCGCGGTTAAATTCGATGTCAGCCTGTCGGCTTCCGACGTTCGGCTGCGTTATCCGGACGGGGTCCGGGCGCTGCTCAAGAGCGACTTGAATCTGGCTGGAACGCCTGACGCGGCAACGCTCAACGGTCAGGTTCTTGTCGATCGTCTCTCCTTCACCCCGGACTTCGATCTCACCACCTTTGCCAATCAGTTCTCGGGGAACTCTGCGCCGCCCAGTGCGGGATTCCTGCAGAATGTCAAAATGAACGTGGCGGTGAAGTCGTCTCAGGAGATGTCGCTGGCCAGCAACCAGGTGAGCGTCGAGGGTTCGGCCAACCTTCGTGTGGTTGGAACCTTGGCGGATCCGGTGATTCTGGGCCGTACCGAGATATCGGGCGGTGAGCTGTTCTTCAACAACCTGCGCTTCCAGGTGGAACATGGAACTATCCAGTTCGCAAACCCTGTCAGCACTGAGCCGGTGCTGAACATCGCAGTGACGACAACGGTCCAGCAGTTCAATATTACGGTAAACCTGGTGGGTCCCCTCGACCGCTTGCGCACCACTTACACCTCCGATCCCCCGCTTGCTTCGGTCGACATCATCAGCCTGCTTTTCACAGGCCAGACCACCGAGGCGTCTGCCGCCAATCCCAGCACCCCGCAATCCGTCGTGGCCGGCCAGGTGGCGGGTCAGGTCAGCAACCGTTTAGGAAAGCTGGCCGGAATCTCCTCGCTGACCATTGACCCGGGGATCGGCGGGAACCAGAGCAACCCGGGTGCAACGCTCGGAATACAGCAACGTGTGACCAAGAACTTGTTTTTCACATTTACCACGGACCTCACAACGACTCAGGGGGACGTTGTCCAAGTCGAGTATCAGATTACAAAGAGATATGCCGTGAGCGCCGTAGCCACCCAGAACCAGGGTTATTCGCTCCAGGTAAAGATGCACAAGAAGTTCTGAGAAGTACTGACCGGAATGTCAGGAGTTTCCTTCGGCCGAGTGTAATTTCTTCGCCGCAGTACTCTGAAAATTCTTCTGTGGCCGCGCCTACCAAAATCTCTGTCAATCTGTGAATCCTTAAACGGCTCAATGGGTTACAACCGTTTCCCGGGTGGCTCCGAAATTGCTACGCCGCTAATTGAAAGGTCGGAAGGATATCCGCTCGCGGCCGGCGAGGGGACTGCATGCGAAAGCGACGGAAGCAAACCGGATCGAAAGTGCGAGGGAGATCTAAAATGTTTACCAGAGAGAATCGTCCAGTTGAAGGGTCGCGCATCCGAATCCTGATTGCGGACGATCATGACGTGGTTCGCACTGGACTGCGCGGGCTGCTTGAGGCAGAAGGTGACTTCGAGGTATGCGGAGAGGCAAGGGATGGACGTGAAGCGGTGAAGGAGGCTTCGAGGCTGGCGCCTGATGTTGTAATTCTCGATTTCAGCATGCCGGGTATGAATGGCCTGGAAGTCACCCGCCGCATCCGGAAGACGCTCACCAACACAGAAGTGTTGGTACTCACTGCTTACGATTCCGAGCAGTTGGCCCGCACCTTGCTCGGCGCCGGCGCGCTGGGGTACATGTCCAAGTCGGATGCGGACAGGGATTTGGTGGTCGCCGTCCGCTCGGTGTATCAACGGCGGCCCTTCTTCAATTCTCGAGTGGCAAGAATGGTTTTGGAGGGCTATCTCAAGCTGCTGTCTGAAACTTCCCCCACGGCAGAGTTTCCGTATCCCCTCACCGCGCGGGAACGAGAGGTCCTGCAACTGCTCGCGGAGGGAAAAAGTAATAAGGAAGTGGGTAATTTGCTTGGAATAACTGTTAAGACTGCGGAAACCTACCGAGCTGCCCTCATGCGCAAACTCGGCTTGGATTCCCTGTCCGAGCTTGTGCTGTACGCGGTTCGCAATCGGGTGATCGAGCCGTGAAGAACCAGGACGAGTGAATAGAGCGGGCCCGGGGCCAGGAATCAAAGGTCCCGAGTCAGAATGTTGCGAGACCTCTGGTCTTTGCTCATCTCCACGCTCTTGAGGGTTTTCCCATGAACGGTCTCCGAATATTGCTGGCAGACGACCATTCCCTGGTGCGGAGGGGTATCCGGTCATTGCTTGCCGTGCACACGGATTGGCAGGTTTGCGGGGAGGCAACCGACGGCCGGGAAACCCTCGAGAAGGTCAATGAGCTAAAACCTGACATACTGATTCTGGACCTCAATATGCCGGAGCTTAACGGACTCGAGGTGACCCGTCGCGTTCGCAAGATGTGGCCGCAGACTGAGGTTCTGGTTCTCACAGTGCAGGATTCAGAGCTCGTGATGAGGCAGGTGTTGGAAGCCGGAGCCCGCGGGTACATGCTGAAGTCCGACGCGGGCAGCGAGTTGCTGGCCGCCGTCGATGCCGTGCGGCGCCACCACGGGTTCTTGAGTTCACAGGTCTCCAGGATGCTTCGTGGATCTTCCGCGATTGCGACGAAGCACGATGTCTCGCCGAAGGACCCGTTAAGTCCACGTGAGCGCCAGATTCTGCAACTCCTCGCGGAAGGAAAAAGCACGAAGGAAGTGGCCGCAGCGCTTGATATCACGGTCAAAACCGCGGAAACCCATCGCAGCAATATTATGCGCAAACTCGATCTGCACCACCTTACGGAATTAGTCCGCTACGCGATTCGAAACCAAGTTGTACAAATGTAGCGTCCTGTCCCAGTAATTCGTGAAGCAAGCCGGGCGATTCGACGGTGTCTCGAGAGCCCCGCTAGTGTGCCGGCGACGTTCTTAATCCCCAAAAGCGGCGGTCTGACAAAGCCCAGGCCCACGGCCCATCGGCGTTAACCTAAGATCGCCACGACCATCGGAGCCCGTCAGCCGACGGGCGGCAGAATGTGGCCCATGGCAAAGCCATGGGATAAAGCATAAGCGTCATGAGCAAGCCCCGTAGGGGCGACAGAAATATTGGACGGAGCGCGGAATTCTGTCGCCCGCTGATGCGGGCTTGATCGTTAATCAACACGGCCATCCCACGGCTTTCGCCGTGGGCCACAGTCTTTCGGCCCTCCGGGCCTGCGAGAGTAGCGGCGCGAAGCATTTCGCAGGCGGCGGCACGCTTAGCTTAGTGCCCATGGGCCGTTGGCCTGGGCATTGCTAGCTCGCCCCATTAGAGCTCGAAGCCCCCGTCAAGGGCTGTCCCGTCGAGCTCCTCCATCGCGGCGCCGGGAATCCTTACAGCATCTTCTTCCCGCATCCACAGAAAGTACCCGATTGAGGGCTCACACCTGAAGCACTAAGCTTCGAGTGTGGCCGGCTTCCTGTGCGGCCGGTAAGTGGGATGCAATCCAGGCGTGAAAGGAGAGTGAAGAAATGGCAGGCACAAACACGGCCGTTCTGGGGATTTACCCGAGGCAGATTGACCTTGAACTAGGCCTTAATTCACTAAGAGCGGCGGGATTCCGCAACACGGATATTTCCGTGCTCGTCCAGGAAAACCTGGGGACCAAGGATTTCAGTCACGCAAAGAGCACCAAAGCGCCGGAAGGTGCGGCGGCGGGAGCCGGTACAGGCGCGGTGATCGGAGGAGTGCTGGGCTGGCTGGCCGGAATCGGGACCATCGCCATCCCCGGCATTGGACCATTTCTCGCGGCCGGGCCTATTGTGGCGGCGCTCGCCGGCCTGGGCGCCGTGGGCGCTGTGGGCGGTATTGCCGGGGCGTTAGTGGGCCTGGGGATCCCGGAATATGAGGCCAAACGCTACGAGGGGCGCGTCAAGAAGGGGGGCACATTGCTTTCGGTTCATTGCGACGATTCGGAATGGACCAAGCGCGCCAAGCGGATACTTGCCGATACGGGCGCTGAAGAGATCGGCTCGACCGGAGAGGCGAGTGCTGACTTCGCCACCAGCAACAGACCGTTACCGCGGGATATGCCCGTGAGCGGCAGCCCCGACGCTCGGCTCGGCGAGGATGACATCAGGCGCCGGTCTTGAGTCAACACGGGACCGTTTGCTGATAGCTGTGGGTTAAATTTGACAAGGAGGTTGTTCCGATATGAATTGGGACCAGATTCAAGGAAAGTGGACTCAGATGAAAGGCTCCGTCAAGCAGCAGTGGGGCAAACTTACCGATGATGACTTGGAGGTAATCGCCGGCAGCAAGGACAAGTTTGTCGGGAGGTTGCAAGAGCGCTACGGAATCAAGAAAGAGGAGGCGCAACGGCAGCTCGACGCGTGGACACAGACCGTTTTCGAAACTGAGGATGCCTCTCGCCGGCACGAACACGCGACCCGATAGGCCTGAACATTCGTGGCTGGCGGCTGTTGCCTATTGCTCTGGCCGCCAGTGCGGGCGTAACGCCCGCGCCCCGGGACCGGCGGCTGCCAAACCCTGGCACCGCCGGTCACGGACCATCGCAGCCACGGGGAGGGGTCAACTTATGAAGAAGTATCTACTAACAATTCTGTCGCTGGCGGTTTTCTGCGGTACGACACTGCTGGTTGGGTTCGGTGCGCAGAACGACAGCGCGTCCAGTCCCAAGCAGGACATGAAGGATGCCGCAAAATCTTCCGGACGCGCCGCGAAGAAGAGTGCCCGTGAAGGTAAGAGGACGGTCAAGAAAGGCGTCAATAAGTCCGCAAAGAAAGTGAAGAAAGGCGCTCAAAAAGTTCAGAACAAGACCGACACCCGCCAGTAGCAGGTTGCTGAAGAAGCCCGATGGGCGCTCAGCATGACAGATGGGATTTTTCCGCAGGCTGTTAGGTGAGTTAAGCGGCCCTCACGACAGGGTCCGCTAATCTCGAGCCGTCCGAACGGGCAGGCCATTCCGGCGAGAGCGGGAGCCATCGCACAAATCTTCGCAAACCCGCCGCCTACGGCTTGGATTCCCGCTTTCGCGGGAATGACCTGCGTCTAACCTCCTGACACCGCGATTTGAGGTAGTGTCCTGATTTTGGCGCAGCGCTGGCCTTTAGGCCAGCATCTGCCGACCCTTCGCTCCGCTCAGGGGAGGCTCTAAAGGTCGGCGCTACGAGTCGAGTCAGGAAACCGCCGCGATTTGACAGCGCGCGTTGGAGAATAGTAACATTTTGTCCGTGCCGTTCGTGGGTCCGTTCGACGCCTCTTCAGGCTGTCAACACCCTGCCGGACCACTTGGGCATAGCAAGGGCGACCAGCGGGTCGGCCTTTGGCGTGTGAACCCATGTGCAGCGCCCGCAGAGGAAACCGAACGATCGACTACTCTTCGCAACTACCAGAGCATCTGCTCGAAACGACCATCTTAGCCGGAATGAGTGAAGGGTTTGCGCTGCTTGATCGCGAGTGGCGATTGACCTGCGCAAACCCCAGCCTGGCCCGAATGGCCGGCAAAGAGATTTCCGAGTTAGTGGGCAAAAACGTTTGGGAGATGTTTCCTGACCTGGTCGGTAGCCACTTATTTGACGAGCTCCATCGTGCCCTCGAGCAACAAACCCCTTCCAGTTTCGAATTCTACTATCCTCGTTTTAACCGATGGACTGAGCAGCGGGTCTATCCCCGTGAAGGCGGGCTCGCAATCTTCGTGGCCGATATCACAGAACTTAAGCAGATGGGGGACCTTCTCCGGTCGCAGGTACAGAGTCCTCAACAAGCTGTCGAAGAACCGGGTGTGAGCGGAACGCCGAACGAGCAGTCCCAGATTCTCGAGCTGGCTCATGATGCGATTATCGTCCGTGACCTCGACAGTGTGATTACCTATTGGAATCGAGGCGCAGAGCTCACTTATGGATGGACCAGGGAAGAAGCGGCCGGGAAGGTCACTCATTCGCTTCTACAGACGATCTTTCCCGAGCCCTTCGAAGCAGTCGAGCGCAAGGTGAAGCGGGGCTGGTGGGAGGGGGAACTCGTCCATACGCGCCGCGATGGCGGGCGGATCATTGTCGACAGCCGCCAGGTGGTGCAGTCGAACGAGCGCGGAGAACCACAGGCTATCCTGGAAATCAATCGCGATATCACGGATCGCAAAAAGGCCGAGGCGGCGCTCAAGGAAAGCGAGGACAGGTTTCGACTGGTGGTCGAAAACGTCAAGGACTACGCCATTTTCATGCTGGACCCCAACGGCTACATCCTGACCTGGAATCAGGGGGCGGAGCGTATCAAGGGATACCGCCCCGAGGAAATTATTGGCCGGCATTTTTCGATCTTTTACGAGGAGAAAGACCGCGAGGCCGGCAAGCCGGAGCGGGGGCTTGCCCGGGCCGTCGAGGAAGGCCGGTACCAAGACGAGGGTTGGCGGCTGCGGAAGGATGGCTCACGATTCTGTGCTGACGTCCTGATCACGCCGCTTTATGACTCGGATGGCGAGTTGCGGGGATTCGCTAAAGTCACACGCGATATTACCGAGCGCCAACTAGCCCAGGAGGCCTTGCGGGAAAGCGAGGCCCGGCTGCGGGCGCTCGTTACCTCCATGGACGACGTGGCTTTTGAAATCGATGAGCATGGCGTGTGTGTGGACGTGTGGACCTCCAATGAGAGCCTCTTGCCGAGACCCCGGCGGGAAATGATCGGCCAGCGCGTTGGCTACTTTTATAGTGAGAAATGGGATCGCCACTTCTTCCGGACGTTCAATCGAGTGCTGGCCACGGGCCGGCCGGAGACCGTGGAGTACGAATTAGATTTGCCGGACGGGAAGCGCTGGTTCTCGGGGCGCATCAACCCGATCAGCGCCGACGGCCGCAACTACCGGAGCGTTTGCCTCCTGGTTCGCGACGTGACGGAGAGCAAACGGGCGGAACTGAAGTTCCGCGGCCTGCTTGAGGCCGCGCCCGACGCAGTGGTCGTGGTCGATCGGGAAGGCAGGATCGTTCTGGTCAATGCCCAGGTGGAGAAATTATTCGGCTACCGGCGCGAGGAACTGATCGGCGAGAAGGTCGAGCGACTGGTGCCGGCAAGGTTTCGAGGTCATCACGAGCAACACCGCTCCCTCTTCTTTGAGCACGCGAAGGTGCGGCCGATGGGGGCGGGCCTGGAACTCTATGCATTGCGCAAAGACGGCACGGAGTTTCCAGTAGAGATCAGCTTGAGCCCGCTCGAGACCGAAGAAGGCACGCTGGTGTCCAGCGCGATTCGAGACATCACGGAGCGTAAGCTGGCGGAGCGCGATTTCGTGGAGCTTTCGGGACGCTTGCTTTCCGCGCAGGGCGAGGAGCGCCGGCGGCTCGGCCGGGAACTTCACGACAGCACGGCGCAGACTCTGTCAGCGCTCTCACTCAACCTTGCTTTGCTCGACCAGGTGGCTCGGCCCGCTCTGGACGAGCGGGCAGCGCAGGCGGTCAAGGAATGCCAGGAGTTGGCCAGGCAAGCGTCCCGCGAATTGCGCACGTTCTCTTTCCTGCTGCACCCGCCGGTGCTGGATGAGGCCGGACTGCCCCAGGCGTTGCGATGGTACATTGAAGGGTTCACTCAGCGGACCTCGGTGGAGGTTGATTTCGAAGTCTCACCGCCGGAATTCGAGCGGCTCCCGCCCGACCTCGAGACAACCCTGCTGCGCATCGTGCAGGAGAGCCTTACCAATGTTTATCGCCATTCGGGAAGCAAAGTGGCCGGGGTGCGTGTGGTTAAAGGCAGCAGCGCGATTACTCTGGAAGTCTGGGATGAAGGAATAGGTCTCGCTCAGAGCCTGGATGGAAGCGAGGGGGCCGCATCCCTGGGGGTTGGAATCTTAGGTATGCGGGAACGTGTTCAGCAATTAGGCGGCACCATGGAAGTCCGGTCGAACAATCCTGGCGCTCTTATTGAAGTGGTTCTGCCGCTTCAGCCGCAGGCAGAAAGCTCTTCGTAGCCCCGGGCTTTGGGCCGGCACACGCGACCTGTACGCGCGAGCCGCACACCCATGGGCATTTACATAAAGCGTGAGGACTCCAGAGCCGCGGAGCGGCGGCAGATAATAGCCCACGGCGTGAGCCGTGGGACCCGATGCGGCGTTAATATTCACAGCCCCGGATCGGGCGACAGACATCCTGCGGGAGCCTCTGCCGCCCCTCCGGGGCTGAGACCACCCAGGCACCGCTCCTCGATCCCACGGCTTACGCCATGGGCTACTCTCTGTCGGCCCTCCGGGCCTTCGGAAGCGGCGAATTAGATCTACGTAGCGCGAGTTGAGCCATTAGGTTAATGCCTATGGGTCGCACCCCCCGGTCTGACTCACAAACACAAGGACCCGCCCCCTCCACAACGCGCGCCGGCGGCAGGCTTCACGCCCGGCCGGAAGCGAGTGCGTGGGTGCGCTTGTCAGTGGCGCAGCGAATAACGTGTTCGAGGTCATCGCCGGCAAACGGAGCAAGCATAAAATCAAATGCCCCGTGTTCCATCGCGTCGATGTACAGCCCCGGATCGAGGGTCCTCGCTACCACGACGATTTTTGAGGGAACTTGCATCTCGCGCCCGATCGCCAGCAATTCCCGCCAGGAGCCGTCGGGAAGCGTCGTGTCGGTGAAAACGACATCCGGCGGGCTGTCCGTGGCTGTGAGCAGATTTCGCGCCTGCTGACAGGTGTGCGCGCGATGAGTCACGACCTTAAGTTGTTCTAGCGCCTGGCTCAGCGACTGAACCGGTTCCTCATCCATGTAAACAAGCAGCGCCTCAATTCTGTGCTCCATGAAATCACTTCCTTTCCTGCCAGCAAGGCGCGTTGCTCCCTCTGCTGCGGTTTCGCGCCGTGGGGTTAGCCTCACCTTCGCAGTTCCGCACATTTGTGAGGGAAAGTTGACCTCCCTATCGGTCTAACCTCTTATCCATCAAAGCTGGCTTTTCAGAAGGCCGTTGTAGTGCCGACCTACCCTCTTTACAAATGCT
>Ga0209517_10003452_pt1 | contig 21446 bp, 12 predicted proteins | sample PeaSoiMetSII2010_FD_187695 | JGI IMG/M metagenome (GOLD analysis project Ga0209517, IMG submission 187695) | Peat soil microbial communities from Weissenstadt, Germany - SII-2010 (SPAdes) (version 2) | ecosystem: Environmental > Terrestrial > Soil > Wetlands > Peat | place: Germany...
GGAGAGCGAAGGGCGTGGGCTGATTGAAAGCCCTGGCCAAAAAGACCACGCCATTCCAGGCGTCCGGATCGAGCGCATCAATCGCCACACTGTCGAAATGGGGGGTGCCTTGCCCGAAGGCATTCCCGCCCGCAGCACATAACATGACCGCAAAAAAGATAATGTGTATCCTTCCATGCCTAGTGCGAACCATTGGTGTTCTCCCAATCCTAGGTCGTCATCTCTCTTCCCGCCGCCAGTACCGCCACCGACTGTAAAGTAATTGGCCGAGGGAAACCAGGTTTCAGACAAGGTTGCATGCCCGTGCGTCTCGACCTCAGCCCCCGCTACTCGATAGCAATGTCAACGCGCACACGTCCGACTATCTTTGTCAGCGTTAGCGTGGAACCGGAGACAGTCGAAACGGGCTGGCCGTTCACTCGAGCGGCTGTGACCTCTTGCCCTTGGTTCAGGGGGAAATGCACCACCACTTCGGTCGAACCAGCGGGCGGCGTCAGATCGAGCACCATCTTTCCCGCCACGGGGTAGCTCAACGTGTAAGACACCTTCCCTCCTAACATCGTTGGGGCTCCCTCTACGCTAATGCTTTCTCCTGCTCGAATCCAGTCTGGGGGAATGCCCCACAGCAGGTGCAAAGATTTGCCCTCTTCGCGGAGGAGCATGTTGCGAACCAGTATGACCAAGTTTGCGTGAGCCCAACCCTCCGGCATATCGCCGGTTCCGGTCTGGTTGACGGCGTCAGGAGAATTGGGCTTGCCGCAAGCGGTGGGTAGTGTCTTGTCGACCAGCATTTCCTCTTGCCACACCTTGGTTGAGTAAGAATGATTAAGCGCGGCGATCAGGAGGTCTGCGGTTTTCCGGGCTTCTCCACGCAGCAAGTAGGTTAATGCCACTTCCAGGGATTCTCCGGGCCAAACTCCGCCGTGACCGAGCCAGCCCATATTGGTCGGCAGACCTTGGCGCGCGGAGCGTTCCATACGCGCCAAGAGGTCAGTCACCAACGGATCCGTGGGAGAGAACAGTTTCGCCGGGACGACTGCACGCAAGGTACCCCAAACAGGGGCATCGGGGACGGTAGGGGCAGCCGGGAGATACGCTTCGCCCTCTTTTTCAAGCTTTACAGCTCGCCGAATGGATGCAAGGATTGCCCCTCTGTAATCGGCATATTCCTTTGCCAGCCACTCTACGTCTGCTGAATGTCCAAGTTCACCTGCCGCCTGGCGAGTGCATTCGAGTCCGTAGAGTGGCATTACGTTGTGGGTAAAAGCGTGATCATCCGGAAGGCCGCCATCCCCATATCCCATCGGCAACAAACCCCAGCTAAACGGTTTCTCAGCTGGCAACAAGTGCGGTTGCGGCACTTCTCGACAAGGGTACGACAGATAGGGTTTCATTGGTTTTGAGGCTTCAGGTGCTTCGTCTGGAAGTTGTGTCTCCTCCCGGCTGTAATGGATCCAACGTGCGGCAGAGAGCAGATGTGGATAGGCTTGCTGCAATTGCTCCCGGTTGCGAGTGAAGCGGTAATGTTCCCAAACTGTCGCGGCGCCATAACCGACGCTATCCCAGGCCATAGGAGAAGTGAGGAGGGGCATATCCCACCTGCCGTCGTCTTGCTGGACTCTCAACAGATGTTCGATGGTTTGCTGAGCGACCTCAGGATATCCCGCCATGTCAATCGCCATGGCGGGATAATACTCGTTGCGAGGCCAGAAATGCCGGTAAGCAGTAGGGCCGTCGAGCGCCCACAAGTCACCTCGAGCATCGTATTCAGTCAGGATAAAGAGGTAGGCGAGCGATGAATAGAAGAAATCTACGACTTCTGTCTCTGGCAGATCGATTCGTACTCCTCGTCCCCACAATTGCTGCCAGGACCGCACGGCTTGCCCGAGCAGTCGTGGCCCCGGCACGCCTACCACCAGCGCTTTTTCGCTTGCTGATAAATCGTGCGGACGCTTTAACCAGAGGACACGCGAGGATTTGGGAGGGACTGACACACGACAGACTAGCGTCAGTCCACCCGTCTCCGCCCGGAAGTCCGGCGTCTCGGTCTCTGCCAGCACCACAAGTCGTCCCTCATGGGTTACTAACATTCCCCCCCTGGGCAAATGCCGGGTGGTTGCGTGCCTTGCCGCTCAGGCGAGCCTCGACAGTCATATCAGTATTTCCAGGGTTAAGGAACGAGAGGCGAATGACGTCCAGGCCGGTCTCTCGCGCCTTCGCCGGGAAGGCCAACTCCTCAGCCGCCAGACCTGCCGATTCGAGGTGCGTCACAATAAACGGAAACCGATTCATATAGAGTTCCTGCGCAGTTGCCTGGAGCGGGATCGACGTTCCGGAGGCCGGAATCAGCGCCAGCTTGATATCCAGCATCCCATCCATCTGTTGGCTCACCCCGAACGGCGCTTCCGGTCCCCGATGCCGAATGCTCCATTGCGACCAACGCAGGTTACCCTGTTTGTCGATAATGGTCTTGTCGCTTCCCATTGGCAGTCCAATGAGACTCTGAGCGTTGATATTGGCATATTCGTGTGTGATATGAACGTTTGACCTGGCTATTGCCGGCAGTGACCGCAGTAGGAATAGCATGAATGAAACGGATAAAGCTCTGCGCCAAATCATCGGAAACACCTCCTGGTAGCCTTCCTGACCATGTAGGCAGGCATCGATCTGTGCCTGAGTCGGCAAAGCTTTGGAGCGTGACAGTTCGCCGCCGCTTTTCGCAGGCCAGCTTGCACGCCGCATGGTGACGGCGCATGGCGTGGGTCCCTACTCGTGGGCCGCACGCCGGTGCAAAGCCAGCAAGCTGCCCTACTTCAGTGCTTCGCTGTCGTTAACGGAACAGCCACGCCTGCCCGATACTCCCCTGCTGGAGAAGGCGCCCGTGCGGTCCGCCTTCTCCCCGAATAGGGCGGGAGGGGGGGAGGCACGTCGTACAGCCTAGCGACCCCCAGCAAGTTCGACGGTGTGCTCACCTGCCGGTACGTCGAAGCTGGCGGCCCCTCGGGTCACCCTAAGCCTTCCTGCCGGCTTGTCGTCGATCTTCAGGAACAGCGGTCCGCTGTCGAACTCAGCTGTTGTTATCCGCACCCGCTTGCCGCTCTTCACAGAGAACGAAACGCCCGATGACTCCGCCCGATACTGCCGCACGACCACCCCTGCGTTGGCCTGGAAGCGAATCGAACCATCGCGACGAAGGCCTGTCTTGTCAGGACCGATGGCGACGTCATAAGTGTGTCCACCCCAAATACTGCCGCGGAACTCGCCACTCGAGGGCGGATTCAGCGCTCCGAAGCGCAGGCCCTCCCACGGGTTCTGGTCGATGTACTGCTCCAAGCCGACAAGGCAGAGCAGCGCGCCCCAGGTGTAATGCGTGTCGCCGCCCGCGGTCCCGCCCCAGGCAAGGTACTGCTCGTTGTCATGCTGGTTGATTTTCCAGTCGTCCATGAAGAGGTTATAGCTCTTCTCAGCGTATTCGAGCGCGACCTTGTCGAAGCCGTAGCGGTTAATTCCCTCGTACAGCATGTAGTTCGTCGGACCCCAAATGTCGCCGCGCCAGTAGAACTGGTCGGCGAACGCCGGGTCATTGCGCGCGATGGTGGGAACTACGTAAGTGCCCCAGAATTCTTTCGTGTTCAGCAGGTGCTCTTCGATCATTCGTTTGGCCTGCTCCGGCATTGCGATACCGGCGAACATAGGATAGAAGTTCGTAGGTGAGAGATGCTTCGAAAATTCGCCGCTCCAGAAGCGGTTCTCATAAATTCCGTCCTGCTCGTTCCAAAGCTTCTCGCGGATGAGCTGCTTCATGTGGTCATGCTCGGCCGCAAGAGCCTTGGCATCGTCGTCTTTACCCAGAATCGCGGCAATCCTGGAGAGGCACTCGGCGTCCAGCGTGTACAACGAGTTCAGTCCTACGTCCTGCAAGTTCATAGTGAAAGTCTTGGGATCGTAGGTGGCCTCATCGTACATCGGGCTGTCGTCCATGCCTGTTTCCCACTTGGCAGCTTGCATAAAGCCCCGTCCGCCACCGGAACTGGTGGACCCTCGGTCGCTACCCCATTCCAGAAGGCCGTCACGATTGCCGTCGCGCCACGGTTGGCCATCGCCCCGGTCGTGGAGCCACCAGTCGTGCCACTTCTTGAGGCGCGGATAGGACCATTCGAGCAGTTCACGGTCTTGGTTTCGCTGGTAGTCTTTCCAAACCGCGTACGATCCCACCGGCGGCTGGGAACGGTCCGGCGTTGTTGACGAGCCACTGGCAATGTTGGGCACTACCCCGGTGTCCGTCTGCGCCAGAAGAATCGCCCTGACGGCCGCCGCCGTCTGTCCCGTGTCCTCCAAGCTGGTGAGCAAGGAACCGAAAAAGCAATCCCATTCGCCCACTACCCAACCGCCGTTTCCGCGCGCCCACTGACGACTTATGCTGGGGAAGGTCAAGCCGTTCGAGGGTGCGTAAAGCGTGTTCCAGAACATCGAGTTTCCAATCGCTTCTGGCGCTCCCTCAAATAGCCCCTTCACTGTCGGGCGGCGCGCCGTGTAGGATTCCGCCTTCTCCTTCAGCAGCGCATCGATTTTGCCTGCCTCAAGCCAGCTCTTGGCGTCGCTTGTCGTCGTCTCTTTATCCCAGCCCAGCTTGGCCACAAAGTGCGCCGCCTTGCCTTCCCCCTCCGTCGTGAACTCCAACCCCGCCGCACCCGCCGTGGGCTCCCCCGCAATCGAAGACACCAGCTTGCCCGAGCCGCTCATGTTCTCGCGCAGTTGCGCGAGCGACGGGTATATGCCGCTCCCCATCAGCGGCCGGTCCACCATCACCACCCATCGCGCCGTGGGACCGAAGACGTTATCAAAAAAGCGCTCCCCCACGATGGCTTGCTGAGATTCGCTGACCGAGTAGAACCCTTGCGTGCCCCAGCTTGTACCCAGATAGGGAAAGTAAGTCTCCAGCACAAGCTGAAAATCCTTGGCGGCGCTCAGCCGCCCCACCACGGTCGTCTGGTCCACCCGCGACCACTCCAGCGTGACCAGTGCTTCGCGGGGAAAGTGCCGCCATGCGACACGGCAGTAGGAAGCGTCCGGAGCGTGGGCGCCGACCTCACGCACGGCATCGAAGATTTTTTCTCCGTCCAGGAAATCACCACTCCGCGAACCGACGCGGAGAGCGAAGGGCGTGGGCTGATTGAAAGCCCTGGCCAAAAAGACCACGCCATTCCAGGCGTCCGGATCGAGCGCATCAATCGCCACACTGTCGAAATGGGGGGTGCCTTGCCCGAAGGCATTCCCACCCGCAGCACATAACATGACCGCAAAAAAGATAATGTGTATCCTTCCATGCCCGGTGTGAACCATTAGTACTTGTCCCTCCCACTGTGATTCAGCAGGAAAAGCCGCAGACTCCGGAAAGTTCGAAGTCTGCGCTTCCTGCTTCGGAACCCAAGCTGCGGTCGAGGTCGCCGCTACAGCTTTCGGTTGTAGCGGTGAGTCTACCTCGCCACATGCCGGCTTCGCTACTCGAATTTAATATCAGCAGATTTAATACGTGTTAATTTACGAGCATTCGAAGAAGGTTCACTATGCAGCGATCCCGCAGCCAGTGGGTAACACATTTTTCTTCTTGTTGCGTGCTTTTGGCTTGGTCCCGTGGCCGAGTCTGCTCGGCTTGAACAGCACGAGACTTTGGGAAGGTATTTTGCCAAAAAGCAATACACCTCGACCGCGCTTCCCCGATTCGGGCAATTGCGCGACCAGTTACCTTCCCCTATTTACGACGCGAAGTCACTTTGGGTTGAGACATTGCGGCACCGTCACACACTAGAAGAGCTTCGGGCTGCTGTTGAGCTCAGGATCGGACGGGTTCTTGGGCAGACTTGCTAAATCAAAAGTTCTTAACTCGGGCACCAGGACTGATGATTACCTTTGCTGCCGCGACATCCTGCCCGCTCAGGCACGCGCCAAATCCTCGCCCAACACGTCGTCCAGCGCACTAACTAGCAGCTCGGCGTCGGCCGCGTTGAAAGGAAGCGGGGGGCGGATCTTGATTACGTTGTGGAACTGTCCTTCAGTTCCTGTCAGGATGCCGCACTCGCGCAGCCGGTTAACGACGTAGGCGGTTTCCTCCGTCGCCGGTTCGATGGTCGTGCGGTCGCGGACGAGCTCTATCCCCACGAAAAGCCCTATGCCTCGCACATCGCCGACCACCCGGTGCCGTTCCATCAATCCGCGCAAGCCAGCGAGCAGATAGCTTCCCACACTCCGCGCGTGCTCTTGGAGGCGCTCTTCCTCAATGACCTCCAGCACTGCCAGCCCCACGGCGCAGGACACGGTGTTCCCGCCGAAGGTGCTGAAGAACTCCATGCCGTTGTCGAAGGAAGCGGCAATCTCCGCGGTGGTTACGACGGCGCCCAGCGGATGGCCGTTCCCGATCGGTTTGCCCAGCACCACGATGTCGGGCACCACGCCCTGCGTCTCAAAACCCCAAAAGTGTGTGCCCAGCCGCCCCAAGCCCACCTGTACCTCGTCGGCGATGCACAGGCCGCCCGCCGCCCTCACCTGTGAATAGACCTCCTGGAGATAGTTCGGGGGCAAAACGATCTGTCCGCCAACACTAGGGAGCGATTCACAAATGAACGCCGCCGGGCCGCGATCGCGGGCTCTCAGCTTGGCGACGATTTCGGCCACCTGCCAAGCGTATTTTCGGCCGGCTTCCGGGTCGTCGCGTCGGTAAGGACCACGGTAATCGTCGGGGAGCGGCGCGGTATGAACCCAGGGCTTGGGACCTCGGCCTCCCGGGCCCTGAAACTTGTAAGGACTGATATCAACCAGTGTGGTGGTGTGTCCATGATAGGCGCCTTCTAGGACCACGATATCTTCTCGACTGGTGTGCGTGCGGGCCAGACGCAGCGCCAGCTCGTTGGCCTCGCTGCCCGAGTTAACGAAGAAGCAGACGTGCAGGGGTTTGGGCAATTTCGCGCACAGGCGTTCAGCGTAGCGTACCAGGTTGTCATGCAGGTAACGCGTATTGGTGTTGAGCAGGCCCATCTGCCCCCGCGCGGCCTCCACCACTCGCGGGTGGCTGTGCCCGACGTGGGGCACGTTGTTGTAAGCGTCCAAGTAGCAGCGTCCCGCCTCATCGTAGACATATTGCATCCAGCCGCGCAGGATCTTCAGTGGCTCACGATAGGACAGGCTCACATTGCGGCCGATGCGCTGCCGACGCGCAGACAAGGTCTGAGACTTGGTCGCCTCCGGCGGCGGAAAGCACTCGGTAGGTATCCCAAGTATGTGGTTCGGATCGGGCGAAAGACTGCGCCACACCTCGCGCGCACGGGCAAACGCCACGCCCGGAAAGTCACGCTCCCAGTCCAGCAGATCCACAATCAATTGGAAGTGCAAGTGCGGCGGCCAATCACCATTAGTGGGTGCCGCGCCCACGCTGGCGATACACTCGCCCTCCGCGACGGCCTTGCCCGGGACCAGCCTGTTGAGCGAATCCTCGCTGAGATGGCCATAGAGCGTGTAGAACACGAGACCGTTGCCCGCAGCGTGTTGCAAGATGATCAGAGGGCCGTAGTCTTTGTGCGCGGTGTTGTTGGCCAGACAATACACCGATCCTTCGAGCGGCGCATGGATGGGCGTTCCGGACGGCACAAACAGGTCAATGCCCAGGTGAATGGTCCGATGCTCGTCGGTGGGATGTCCGCCTTTGGCAAAGGCAGGAGCGCGATAAAGCGGCCGCGCTTCGTCGTATTGTCCAATGCCCACACGGGCGCCTCGGCCGCGCAGCTCGCGGAAAAGCGTTTCGGTCAAGGTCTCTGTCTCGGCAGCCTGAGGGTCGGCGCCCACGAGCAGACTTCCCACGCTCAGGTCCAGGACGGCCGAGGAGGTTGGGCACAGGTGCGCATCGAGCACCGGCGCGAAGGGAGCATGGGCGCGCAGCCAGGTGGTCACTGGCTCGCTGTGCGGCACCGCTGCGAGACCACACGTCTGCCGCAATGTGTAGTGCGCAAAGCGCGGGTGAATGCCGGCCAATTGTTCCAGCGCCGCCCAGGCGGGTGCCTCGCTGACGGTGACGTACGGGTCGTCGGGCTCGAGCGTCCGCCGGTAGGCGGAGTTGACCACGCTCACACAGAGCCGCGCGCAGATGAGCGGAAAGAGCAGCGCGATTTCCTTTTCCTCGAGCGGGAAGGCGCTCTGATAACCGGCCACCACAGCGGCGGCGGCCGCTAGCGGGTCGGGTGTCCCGAGCAGTGCGTAGGCGGCGGCCACGGCCACTTCCCCGACCGTTTGGGTACGCAGCATATCGCCGAAATCAATCACGCTCGCCACCTGGCGCGGTTCCCGGCGCGTCAAGCCGACCAGCACGTTGTAGTCGTTGGCGTCGTTGTGAATGACGCTTCGGCGCAAACTCGCCAGCACCGGTGCTACTTCGGCCTCATAGAGATTCAGGAGGCGCTCCACGAGTTTCCGCCGCTCAGGGTCAGAAACATAATGCAGGCTGTTGCGAATCCAACCGGCGCGGGCGAGGTCCCACTTCAGTTCTCGCTCGGCGGCCGGGTGGAAGAAACCGGCTAAGGCGGCATCCAACCGGCCCATGAACCGTCCCAGGCTGTGGAGTATTTCCGGAGAACGCGGCCGTGTCTCGACCAGGAGCTGTCCGGGAACGTAGGTGAGCATCCAAACCAGGCGCTCCGTCCCGTCGCTCACCTTTGCAGCGCCAGCCGCCTCGCCCGCCAGCGTCTTCCAAACACGCGGCAGGGTAAGCGCAGGATCGTGCTCGGCAACATGCGCGAGAGCTCCGCACTGAAGGGCCACAAGCTCCGGCTCGACGCCGGCACGCATGACTTTCAATGTGAACTCGCCGCCCTGTTCGGTGCGCAGATGGAAATTGTCATCATATTCGCCCGGCAGCGCCCGGGCCGTGGCCGTCAGCCCATAGATTTCGCGGGCGGTCCGAACGGCCTCGGCCGTAGGGCGCCGCGGCACTCCGTGCTCCAGGAAAGCCATCCCAAATCTCTCCCGATCCAAGCTTCTCCGCTCAAAAGCGGCACCCCATCCGAGCCCTTCCGATAATGGCGACTTAGGTCGGAAAAGGCAAGGGGTGAGACGCAGCGGCGCCATTCATGTTTCCATTCACCAGCTGTTTTCGGCAATGTCCGTTTAAATAATTCCGACCTGGCGGATCACGAGCTCACATCGTTGCTGACGCTTGTGGTGGATTAACTCAGACGGTGCACCACGATCAAGCTCTCCGCAGGATGGAAGCCGCTGGCGCTCTAGTAACAAGCTGGGTGCAAGTGCTCCTCGAATTCCAGCGAGATTGAACTCGCAAGGATACATACGAGGGCGCTCGGTCGATTATCGTTGACGACGGCGGCGGCTACGGTATAAGCCTCGCTTACGCCTGAGAGATGATCCACCCGACGTAGGACTGATCAACCCTAACAGCCTACTCGGGACAAGTTGCCGACCGAGATCGAGGTTCTGAGCCGTAGCGAAGCCTTCGGCGGGGCGACCTCGCGGTTTTGCGGCAGGGGCAAGGTAAGAGGGGCCTTCGAAGGCTGGTGAGGGCATAGGTCCCAGGCCCCGATTTTCTCTCCGCGCAGCGCGCGCTGTGCTGGTTGTCTCGCAGTTTTCCACAGAATTTCTCGGACTACTACAGGTTAACTTCAGGACTACAGGAAAATGACTACAGGAGCCACCGCCAATTACTTCGGGCCAAAGGACTTAGGTCCCAGTCTCGCGAACTGAATCACGTGCCCACGCGAACTAAATCACGTATTAGGCGCGAACTGAGTCACGTGAACGCGCACCCAAAACGCCGTGGATTATTCCGAATCAAAGTCTCAAACTCACAAGGTTTTCCACATTGGGGCGTGCGGCCTGTGGCGGCTGCTTTGCAAGCGGGCTTAGCAGCAGGCTCGCGCGAGACTGATTGAACCACTTGAATGGCGTTCACGAAATGTGCTATGTTCACGGTATCGTGAACTTAGGCAATTCCATGAATCCACACTCGCTCCGCGGCACCGCGCTCCAAGAGGCCTTCGCCTCCAAACTCGAGGAGCTGCTTGCGGGAATATCGTGGCTTCGTGGCTGGCGGGTGAAGAGGCTTGCCAGTTCGACTGGGGCGGGATTCGATCTGGTGGCAAGCATTCCGGTGGGTGATGGCGTTGTCACGCTCAATGTAGACTGCAAAAGGGAACTGCGGCCGAGCGCATTCCTTCTCCTGGTTCACAATACTCCACAGCCGCCTAAGTCTGGACAGGCTTCAGTACCGGTTTTGGCGATGCGCTTCATGTCCGCTCGGATGGCAGACTTATGCACAGAGTATAAATGGGGTTGGTACGACCTTGCGGGCAACTGCCGCATCGAGGTGCCAGGCGTGCTGCTCTTGGAGCGCCGGGGCTGTGCGCCGGTGTATCGGCCGCCTCGTCCAGCGGCGAATCTAAGCACACCAGAAGCAGGCAGGATCGTTCGTGCTTTGCTCGCAAACGATCCTGGGCGACGCTGGACGCAACGGGGCATGCAGGAACACTTTGGGGAACTGCAGGGCCCTGCCATTCGGAAGCCAAGCATCGGGTTAGTGAACAAGGTCGTGCGCAATCTGAGGGAAGAGGCCTTCCTAGAGGCCTTGGATGACGGTGGATTTCGACTTCGCGATCCCCTGAAGCTGCTTTATGCGTGGCGTGATGCCTATCGTCTTGATCGCCAAGAGCGCCGCAATTACTTCACCCTCCTGCGGGGAGCGCAACTGCGAGAGGCCCTGTACAAGCTTGACCTTGAGGCAGGCGGTCGAGCGGCCTACGCGTCATTCTCGGCCGCGGACTTTCAGGCGCCGCACGTCCGACAGCCAAAGACGTGGGTCTACGTCGGTCGAGAGTACCATGCGCGGTTCGAGGCACTTGGACACAGTAAGATGGTTGATTCCGGCGAGAACGTGGTTGTCCTGATCCCGGAGGACGCAGGAGTGTTTTACCTGGGTGAGAGGAACGCGGAAGGCGCAATGGGGTCCACAAACCCCGTACAGACTTATGTAGACCTATTCCATTGCGGAGGACGCGGTGTCGAGGCGGCCGAGGCGTTGCTCGAGCAACGTCTGAAACCTAATTGGGACAAGGATCGGAAATGAACCCGGAGCCGAGGCATCAAGCTGAATATGGCACCCGCCAGACAGAAGCCGCCCGCCGGGTCCTCGTCGACATTGGCCAGGTGCTGGCGTCTTTTCAGGATTGCCTTGTGCTTATTGGCGGTTAGGTGCCTGAATTGTTGTTGCCTGGTGTTGAGGAGCCGCATGTGGGCAGCATAGACGTGGATTGGGCGTTGGATGCGGCGAGGCTTAGCGAAGGTAAGTACGCAGAATTACTGAAGCAGTTATTGAACACTCGGCGGTATCGTCCCGGTGAAAAGCCTTTTCAGCTTGTGGCCGATGTCGATCTGGGGGACGGCGAGCCGTCGGTCCGTGTCGATGTGGAGTTCCTGGCCCCCAAGGAAGTGAAGCTGAAGAAGAACCGGCCCAAACTGCTCCAGGGTTTTCGCGTATTGCAGGCCGATGCGTGTGGGGTTGCATTCCGTTCGCCAGTGACCGTGGAAGTCGAGGGTCTCACACTGTTGGGCGCGAAAAACAAGGTCCGAGTGCGCGTAGCCTCGATTCTCGATTTTCTGATCATGAAGGCTCATGCCATTGCGGGCCGCGATAAGCCGAAAGACGCCTACGACCTTTGCTATTGCTTGGACCATTTTCCGGGTGGGGTGGAGGAACTGGCCTCGGCCTTGCGGCAGCGCGGTGAAGAAGCCGATGTGGAGCGTGCGATTCAAATGCTGCGTGAGAAGTTCGCCAGTCCAAGTGACTTTGGACCGCTGCAGGTTGTAGAGTTCTTCAACTCGTCTGATTCCGAGAGACGCACGATGGAAGCCCGGAGGGCGTTTGAGTTGGTGCAGAGCCTCCTGAGCCTTCTTTAAGCCTTGGCCGGATGAATCGCGGGCGAACTCTTCGAAGATTGGACGATCAGATACCGACCGCAAGGGGAAATAGACGCCGGGCATTGGGGCCAGAAGGCCTTTATCTGTCTGAGCCAACCCAGCAGCTTGCCGCGGAACCGGCGGTCGCGGGAATACTCTGTCGTACCCAGTTGCTGTGAGAGACCTGTTGGGCCGGAAAGTGGAATATGAGCCGGAGCTCCGCTGATAGTCCAGCTCTTCCATGCCGTCCAAAGGTAAAGGTCGAGAACGCCCGGCGCGTGAGCCAGGGCTGCCACGACTTGGCGCTCCACAGGAATACGGTGCTGGTCGACCTCCCGGTAGAAAGATTCGCTCAAGGTGATTACATTGCCGGATTCTTCAGGCGTAGCTTGAGTTGCGGCCTCGGTGGTATTGAACCAGAGCTTCATGCGATCGAAAAAGTGGAATCTACTCCAGTCAATCAGGTTGTCGCCGGCAGGCTGGTCTTCGGTGCCGAAGAAAATGGTTGCCGAAAAGATTCGCTTGAAGCCTTGAATGATCCGCCGATAATGATAGCCGTCTGCGGGCAGGTTGAAGAAATCGAGCATCTCCGAAGCTTTCTGAAATCTGACGGCGCGGCTCTTCTGCCTAAGCGCCAAAGTGGCGACCCAGATAGGGATTAGCCGATCCTGGCCGAAAGGCAATCCGAACTGCGGATGGCCAACCATGTTGAGGAAAAACCTGCCGCTCCGACGCGAATGGGTGAGCTGGGTGTTGGGGGGCCGCCGCAGGGGAATGCCACAGAGGACAAATGGACGCGCGTTGTACGCGAGGTCTTGTTTTCCGTTCTCACGTTGTTCGCGGACGAGCACCACGGCTTCGAGCCGCTTCAGGCAGTGCTTGGTAATGCCGATCGTAGGCAGGAGAGAGCCAACGGAGACGGGAGTAGTGACATTCGTTCCGGCCGCGAGCCGCGTTGCTGCGTCTGGACGCGGAACGTAACAAAACCGTACCAAAACGCTTCCTCCCCGCCAAGAATCTGAAGGACATAGGGTTCTACCGGATGAGCGAAAGCAGATATCCCTAAATCCTCTAAGTTCTCGAAAAGGAAGGAGAAAGATGTAAAGGATGGAAAAGGATGGGGCTGACTCTTAATCAGTAGGTTGGGGGTTCGATTCCCTCACGGCTCACCATCTAACCTCTTCGTTTTCAACACCTCCCATTTTTCATAGCCTGCCTAAAGTCATAAAGTGGTCCAAAAGTGTTCCAAAAGTCGTCAGTTGGGCCTCGGTGTTCCAAAAGTCTTCCTGTGCTCGTTCGCCCGCCGATCCAATTGCGCAAGAGCTTCCCTCATCATGTTCAGCTTGGCTTGACTGTAACGTTTGAAGACCTGGGCATCGCCCTGCCGCAACATGAGAGTAACGAAATGGTCCGAGACGCCACCTGCGCTGAGCCGGCTGGCGAAGGTATGCCGTAGGTGGTAAAGCGGGAAGTGTGGGATGCCGGCTCGTTTCAGCGTTGAAGTCCAGGTTGTTTTCAAGGTCGAGACATAAGATTTGGTCGATTTCGGGTCTGTGGTCGGAAAGAGGTACTCAGACTTTCGGCTCGTCTTTATCTGTGCCTTGAAAGCCCGTGCCGCAAGCTTGGTCATTGGCATATCTCCAATGCCGCTCGGGGTCTTGGAATCGGGGATGTGGACAACCAGATTCTCAAGATCAACTTGCTCCTTTTTCATCGGCATCAGCTCTTTGTAAGGCCGGAGTCCCATTTCCGTGATGATGACCACGACGTTTCTCAGGTGGTCAGGGGCGTTGAATTCGATCTTTTGCTGCTCTGTTGCGGCCATGTAGTGGGGCTTCTGAGTGATCTTGTTCGGGGGAACGGGAAACTCAACCGCCGTGCAGGGATTGTCCTTGGGATGAGGACGGAGGGGGATGCCGCACAAGACGAAAGGGCGAGCATCGGCGGCAGGGGACTCGAGCCGTCGTGGGCGAGCGTGATCGCCTGGGCGCTCTTGAGCTCCGTGAAGGTCTTCGTGTCGAAGCGGAAGTCGCTCTGGGTGTTGTAGCTCTTGGAAGTTGTCACGTTGGCCTTGTGGGCCACGGATTTGCCCCTGAACGCTGTCATTCTGACTCTGAGCAAAGCGAAGAGGAAGAATCCCGGCAGTTGTAAGACCTGCCGGTCCTCCTTGCCGCACAGTTCGCTGGGGGTCTTAGCGGAAAATCCATCAGTCTGCGTCAGAAAAATCCTGGTCCGGAAGGATTGCAGCACGGTGCGCCAAGTTTCCCCGGGCAGCGCATCGTGCAACGAGCTGATGCTCTGCGTGGCGACGATCGGAATGCAGCGCGGCTCGCGGGAGACGGCAAGAAACTTTTCGTCGCCGTTGGGATCGTTTTGCCCCGCGGTAGCAAACTCGTGGTACTCGTCGCAGATGAAGGACACTTGCCGCCAGTAGCGGTCGGGATCCTATCTGATCTTGGGGATCCGGTTCAGCACGGCCCACCTGCGCCTGTCATTCTGAACGAAGTGAGGAATCTCCGTAGTTCATCGCGAGCGGCAGAAACAAAACCAACCGCAGCGATCCTTCGCTTCGCTCAGAATGACAGTGGAATGGATTTCGGGCATCACAAGTCCGATCATCGCAGAGCTTCGCTCTGGGCCAACCGGCGGTACAGGCAAACCGCGGGTCCGTGAAAACACCATCTATGAGTGCCCAACGCTCGCGAGCCTTAAGGAGTTGGACACGGTGTGACTGCCCACCAGGGATTCCATTTCCGGCTTGAGGCGAATGATCTCCGCTTCCAAACTCGTGAACACCCCTTCCGCATCCATCAGCTTTCCTTCACGCCCTAATTCCTCCAGACGGCGCGCGGTCTCAAAGGCCCTGCGGGCAGCGAACGTCCCCACACTTCCCTTCATGCTATGGGCAGCGTGTTCCAGTGCCAAACTGTTCCTTCGATGAATAGCTTCGCGCACCTCGGACATCAGGCGGGAACACTCGACCAGGAATGTCTGGGCCACTTCTGCCAGCATGTCTTCGTCCCCGCCGAGATTGGCCAAGGCCGTGGCTTTGTCCAAGACTTCGGCGTCTTCCTTGATACTCACCGGTTCGCGCTTGGCCTCACGGGTCTGGCTCTGGCCTGCCACCTCATCGAGCACGGCGTAGAGCTCCTGGACTTGAAGGGGCTTTGAAATGTACCCATCCATGCCTGCGGCCACACACCGTTCCCGGTCTCCTTTCATGGCGTGAGCTGTCATGGCGATAATGGGTATGTGTCCTCCCTGGTTCTTCTCCCTTTCCCGGATAATCCGGGTCGCCTCCAGCCCATCCATCATCGGCATTTGGACGTCCATCAAAACTAGATCGAAACCGTTGTCCCGGTGTCTTGCCAGAGCGCCCACAGCTTCGACCCCGGTTCCGACCACCACCGGCTGATGATGGCGCTTTTCCAGCAGGCGAACCACCAGCAACTGGTTTACAGGATTGTCTTCGGCAACCAGAATCCTCAAACCGGTCCGACCCTCTGCTCTCTCGATGCAGGCGGCTTTGGCTTCCCGGCGTGCTTCACTTTCGGCCTGCCGGCTCAAGCCCATCACCTTTTGCAGAGCATCCCGCAATTGCACTTGCTGGACGGGCTTGGTGAGGTACTCGGCGACTTGAAGCTGCCGGCAACGACTGGCGTCTCCGGGCTCTCCCGCCGAGGTCAGCACAACAATGCTGGTGTTGGTATACCTGCGATCCCGCTTGATCCATTCCACGAGCTCGAACCCGTCCATTTGCGGCATGTGCGCGTCGGTCAGGACCATCGCAAACGGGTGACCCTGCTCGTACGCCAGTTGCATTTCCCGGAGAGCGCTCGCCCCATCCTCAGTCACGCAGACCATCATTCCCCATCGGGTCAGGGTCTCTCGCAGAATCCTCAGATTGGTGGTGTTATCGTCCACGACCAGCACGCGCAGACCCGCCATGTCCACAGCCGGAAGCGATGCGGCCCGTGCCTGCCCCGTCCCCTTGCCAACCTGGGCGGTAAAATGGAAAGTGGAACCCCAGCCGGTGTCACTCTCGACCCAGATCTTCCCTCCCATCATGCTTACCAACCGCGAGGAAATCGCCAGGCCCAGACCGGTTCCGCCGTACTTCCGGCTGGTGGAACCGTCGGCCTGGGTGAAGGCCTCGAAAATGAGCTTTTGCTTGTCGGTGGGGATACCGATTCCGGTGTCCCGGACCGCAAAATGCAAATGCACATCTTCGCCTTCTTCCGCCTCTTTCCAGACCTTCAGTTCAACTTCACCTCGCTCGGTGAACTTCAGTGAGTTCCCCAGCAGATTGATTACAACTTGTCGCAGCCGCCCGGGGTCGCCTAAGAGGTTTTCCGGAACGTCTGCGCCGATGTCACATACCAATTCCACGCCCTTCTGGGCAGCGCGCACGGCAAACATGCTCACCGCACTCGACAGCGTTTGGCGCAGATCGAAGTCCGTCACGTCCATATCCAGCTTGCCCGCTTCGATTTTGGAAAAGTCCAGAACATCGTTGATGATGGTGAGCAGAGAATCCCCCGAATCCTTGAGCAAGGTCAGGTATTTGCTCTGCTCGTCGGTCAGGGCGGTTTCCAGCATCAGTTCCGCCATGCCCAGGATGCCGTTCATGGGGGTACGAATTTCATGGCTCATGTTCGCCAGGAACTCGCTTTTCGACCGGTTGGCAGCCTCAGCGGCCTCCTTGGCACCCTCCAGGTCTTTTTCCACCTGCTTGCGTACGACGATCTCCTGCTGTAATTCCCGCGTGCGCTGGTCGACCCTCAGGGAAAGCTCCTTTTCCTTCGCGGCCATGGTGCGGTTGCGTACTCGGTCGCCCCCCGCCAGCACGCCCAGTCCGAGGATCCCACATAGGCCGTAGAACCAGGCCGTCTGGTAGAAGTGCGGGGCCACATACAGCTCGCAGGCGGCGTTTGCCTCATTCCACATCCCGGCGTCATCAGCGGCCATGACCTGAAAACGATAGTGCCCCGGCGGAATGTTGGTGTAGTAGGCGACACGACGAGGGCCGACTTTCACCCAGTCCTTGTCAAATCCTTCCAGCTTGTACTCGAAGCTGATTTTCTCCGGCGCACGAAGACCGAGCGCGGTGTAATAAAAGTCCAACCGGCTGCTGTCCGGAGGAAGTTGGATTACAGCGCTCGGGTCAACGAGCCGGCCTCCCAGCCCGACCTTCTCCACCAGCACCGGAAGGCGTACGTTGTTCATGCTGATTTTCGGGTCGATGATGGAAACGCCTATCATGGTGGGGAAACAGAGTCTGCCGTCTCTGGTCTTCCATCCTGCCGGCTGATAGCCGCCATTGCACTCCTTGCTCTTCATGCCCTCGGACGTGCCGTAGCCGACCGAGTTGATGCTTGCGATCTTGCCCGCCGCAAAATCATTGAGCTGCTGCTTGCTGACGTGGAAAACGCCCCGGTTCGAACTCATCCACAAGTTGCCCCTGTCATCCTCGAGAATGCGGAAGATGGCATCATCAAAAAGACCCTGCCGCATTCGGTAGGTAGTGAATTTCCCGTCCTTGAATCGGTCCAGACCACCATTCTGGGTGCCGATCCACAGGCTTCCCTCAGCGTCCTCATAAGTCGACAAAACCACATCGCTGGAGAGACCTTGCTTGGTGGTGTAAACGGTGAACTTTCCATCCTGCCAGCGATTGAGCCCACCGCCTCCGGTGCCGATCCACAGCCCGCCTTGGCGGTCGGACTCGATCGACACAACGTAGTCGTTCGACAAGCCGGCTTTGCTGGTATAGGTGGTGAAGACGCCATTTTGGAACCGGCTGAGTCCACCGCGTCCCCCGATCCAAAGGTCACCTTTGGGATCCACGTAGGTAACCACCACGATGTCATTGGGCAGCCCCTGTGCCGTGGTGTAGGCGGTGAACTTGCCGTCTTTGAAGCGGTCCAGACCCTTGCGAGTGCCGATCCAGAGATTGCCGTCGCCATCCCCGGCGATCGAGAAAACGAAGTTGTTGGAGAGGCCGTTCTTGGAAGTGTAGGTAATGATCTTGCCGTCCTTAATCCGGTTCAGTCCGGCGCCGGGGGTTCCTACCCAAAGGCTTCCGTCCGGGCCCTCATAAACCGGCAAGGCCACATCACTAGAAAGGCCTTCCTGCGACGAGAAGGTGGTGAACTCCCCGTCTTGGAGGCGGTTGAGGCCGCCGCCGCCCGTGCCTACCCACAGGCTGCCCTCGCGGTCCTGTAAAATGGACCAGACAGCGTCGTTCGAGAGTCCTTGCTTTGAAGTGTAGACCTCGAATCTGCCGTCCTTGAACCGGTCCAGTCCGCCGCTGGTGCCGATCCACAGGCTGCCCTGGCTATCTTCGTAGAGCGTCCACACCTCGTCGCTTGAAAGGCCGTCCTTGGTGGTGTAGGTGATGAACCGGTTGCCGTTGAGTTGGCTGAGGCCGCCGCCGTTGGTGGCGACCCAGAGTCTTCCTTGCCGGTCCGCATGGACGGACTTCACGTAGCCATTCTTCAACCCGTCCTTGGTGATGTAGGTGGTGAAGACGCCATCCTTCAGCCGCTCCAGGCCGGCGTGCGTGCCGATCCAGAGGTTTCCCCGCGCATCCTCGGTGATGGAGAAGACCGCATCATTCACCAGTCCTGTCTTGGTGTTATAAACGGTGAAGCGGCCATCCGTGAACCGATCGAGACCGCCGCCGTCCGTACCGATCCAGAGATTGCCCTGGCGGTCCTCATAAAGAGAAAGGACCGAGTCATTCGACAAGCCGTTAGCGGTGGTGTAAGTGGTGAACCTCCCATTTTGGAGGCAGGTCAAGCCGCCGCCCTGGGTCCCAATCCAGAGACGCCGTTGGTGGTCCTCCAGCAGGGCCACCACGATGTTGCTCTTGATCTCCGGCGTGCTCGCTTCATCAAACACCGTAAATCGCACTCCGTCGAAGCGCGCCAGGCCGAGCTCCGTTCCCAGCCAGAGGTACCCGTCACGCGTCTGGACAATGGCCGGAACCGTATTCTGCGGAAGTCCCTGTTCCGTCTTCCAGACTTGATGGGCGTACTGGGTAATCGCCTTCGCCGGGTTGAGGCTGCACTCGCTCTTAGCGGCTGGAAGTATCAGCATAGCTATCAAGCTGGCCAGTAGTCCAAGGCACCGTTTCCCGTTCATGTTAGTCTCCCTCTGCAGTCTCTGCTTTAAGAATCGAATAGAGATCATGATTCGAGGCGCGCCCACGGCGGCTGCCGTTCTCTCCCCGGGGCGCTTCTGCCCGTGGGACAGCCAGCCGGCTGCCCGGCCACGGTTGTCCCATGTGGCCGTACTGTGTGATCGACTTCGCGGGGTCGAGACTGGCGGCGCTCTGCATCGCCAAAAACAGCACCGTACCGGCTACATACCCAATAGAGCTTGCCGTCACCGTGTCCTTCATGAGACGCGCTCCGTTGTTGTGGTTGCCACGGTGGCGCATGAATCCCCAAACCTCGTGGTAGCAGGGGCAGCGAGCCCGCGCTACCACGAGGGTGGGTGTGAATCGAGTTTGTCATTCCCCGTTGGTCAGGATAATCGATGCGTCTGCAGGGTTCGTCTGTCCCCAGAGGGACTGAGAGCCCCACAGGGTTTGGCTGCCCCACAGGGTTTGGCTGCCCCAGAGAGTCTGGCTACTGTTGATGACTTCCGCAGCTCCCCAGACCGTCTGCGATGCCCACAGCGTCTGGGTGTTCCAGATCGATCCGGCCGCAGGAACTAGCGTGGCCGTATCCGTGTTGGCATTGAAAACGGCAGTAGGAGAAAGCGCGGTGCCTGCAGCAAGGGCCGAACTGGAGACTGCCGCGCCGATATCAAGGTAGCCGGCGCCGACGGTGAAGACGTCGTAGTAGTCCGTGTACACGATCCCCGTGGTGGGATCGGTGACGGAGCTGTAGACCGGAAACGACTTGTAGGCGGTCAACATCAGCCGAGCCTTAACCTGGTCCGGCGTGAGGTTGGAATTCTGCTGAATGAGAAGGGCTGCCGCCCCGCTCACCACCGGCGCGGCCATGCTGGTCCCGTTGAACCTCATGTAATCGGAGGACTTGTAGGCGTTGTTGGAGGTTGTTTTCTCGTAGTACGGGAGCGGCACGAGCATTTGCGGGTATGTCCCCCCGATCCCGGAGGCCGGCGGATAGAGAGAAACCTCCTGATTGCCGGGCGCTACGATGTCGGGCTTGATCACGTGATCGATCAATGTAGGTCCCTTGGAACTGTAACTGGCGATCAAGTCGTCGGTGCGCTGTGGGGTCCCCATCGTTTTCATGGCCCCCACCGTGATGACGTAGGGATCGTTGCCCGGGGCGTAGATGGTGCCATAGCCGTTGGTGCCGGCTGAGTTGTCACGGCCGTCGTTGCCTGCCGCAACCACCACCACTATGCCTGCCTTCCAGGCCGCCTCCACCGCTTGACAGAGTGGGCCCTGCTCGTAGCTTTCGAAAACGGGTCGGCCCAAGGAGAGGTTGATGACCCGAATGTTGTATTTCGACTTCAGTTGAACCGCCTGGTTAATGGCCGAGATAACAGTGCTGTCAGTGCTCTGTCCGGCGTGATTCAGGACATGCAGGTTGATCAAGTTTGCCTTGGGCGCTATGCCTGTGAAGGTTCGGGTAAAGAACTGACCCGTTGACCTGGAGCCGTTGCCCGAAATGATGCCTGCCACAGCTTCGCCGTGACCATACAGATCGTCGATGCCCTCGCCCGTGAAGTCCTGCGAGTACGCAATCCGGCCGTTAATGTCCTGGTGGCCCGAGAACCCGCTATCGATCACGGCCACGCCGATCCCGTTGCCGGTCAATTTATAGGAGTTCCAGGCCGTGGCGGCATTCACCGCGGCCGCGGTGTTGTCGAGCATACCTTTGATCTTGCGGTCCGGCGAGATGTAGGCAACCGCCGGGTCGTTGGCGAGGTCTTCCAGCGCACTCGCCGGCATCGTGTAGACGCCGCCCTTAACCAATTGAAGCTCGCCTCGCACCACGCCGCCCCGGTCAAGCACCTTTTGGTGATGCCGCTCCGTGGGGGTCTCGGTGAACTGGACGATAACATCGACATTCGAGCTGGGATCGACATTGTCGAGGTCACGGGCGATCTTCGGGTGGCGGCCAAAGGCCATCCCCGCCATCAGCAGGAAAGTTACGATCCCCAGTGCGAACTTCCTGATCCGGCTTTTCACTTCAGTTCTTCTGCTTGCCATTCCGCCAGTTGCGATTCTTCGTCCCATTGTTTTCCTCCGCGCTTGTGTTCGTATTGGGCTCACTGCCATTTCCCACCTCGAACGACGCATCGTGATTGAATACCTAAAATTCCTGACTCAGCTTACGGCTCGCAAATTAACATTCGTGGGAGGCCGCGTGAATAGTGCGGGCGTACTAGATCGTGGTTCTCTTAATAGCTAGACAATGTGAACTTCGTCCATTTTATATTTCCAACGAAACACGACCGGCTCTTCGTTGAGCTCGCGAAAATATTGATGCAACCTTTCGATCAGTTCGGCT
>Ga0209517_10003453_pt1 | contig 21444 bp, 16 predicted proteins | sample PeaSoiMetSII2010_FD_187695 | JGI IMG/M metagenome (GOLD analysis project Ga0209517, IMG submission 187695) | Peat soil microbial communities from Weissenstadt, Germany - SII-2010 (SPAdes) (version 2) | ecosystem: Environmental > Terrestrial > Soil > Wetlands > Peat | place: Germany...
CAGGGGTTGGGGGCTGGGGAAAGGTGGCTCGCTTCGCTCGCATCGCAGGCCCACGATTGTGGACCCAGGCGCTCCCATTTGAGCGACAATAGCATCATGGCCAGGATTACGGAGCTCGATGTCAATGGCGCCCGCCGGCGTATGGATGCCGACGCCGACCGCACACTTCTGAGCGTCCTGCGGGACGATCTCGATCTCACCGGAACCAAATACGGCTGCGGCGAAGGCCAGTGCGCGGCGTGCACTGTCCTGGTGGATGGGCAGCCCACCAAGTCGTGCCTCACCAAGGTGGGCGCTATCGCCGGCAAGCGCATCGTCACCATCGAAGGACTGGCGCCCGAAGGAAAGCTCCATCCCGTTCAGGAAGCCTTCCTCGAAGCTGACGCCATGCAGTGCGGCTGGTGCACGCCGGGAATGATTCTGGGCGCGGTGGGGCTGCTGCGGCGCACTCCCCACCCCAGTGAAGCCGAAATCGTGGCCGGCATGAACGGCCACATCTGCCGGTGCGGCACCTATCCGAGAGTGGTTGCCGCGATTCGCTCCGCGGCTCAGAAAGGAGGCCGGGCATGATTTCACGGCGCGATTTCTTTGCGATTTTGGGCGGCGGACTGGTGGTTCTGATCGTGGACGATTCGGACGCCCAGGAAGCCGGCGGCGGTGCGCGCCGCGGCACACGGGAGCCGCTGCCGCAGCAGGTGAGCGCCTGGCTGCACATCGGCGAGGATGGCATCGTCACCTGTTACACGGGCAAGGTGGAGGTGGGGCAGAACTCGCGCACGTCGCTCACGCAGGCCGTGGCCGAGGAGTTGCGCGCGCCGGTCGCGTCCATCCGGATGATCATGGGCGACACGGCCCTCACGCCTTTCGACATGGGGACGTTCGGCAGCCAGACGACACCGCAGATGTGGCCGCAGATGCGCAAGGCGGCCGCCTCGGCGCGCGAGATGCTGCTGGACCTGGCATCGCAGAAGTGGATGGTGGAGCGCGGGTCGATCTCGATCGCCAACGGCAACTTGACGTCGGGGAGCCGGTCCGCCGGTTTCGGCGAGTTGACCCACGGCGAAAAGCTGGCCAAGACGATCACCACCAGCGCGGCGCTCACCCCCGCCACGGAATGGAAAGTGGCCGGCACGCCGGTACCGAAGGTCGGCGGGCGCGAGATGGTCACCGGCGCGCACAAGTTTGCGTACGACATCAGGAGGCCTGGAATGCACTTCGGGAAGGTCCTCTATCCGCCCTCGTATGGCGCCACGCTGACGTCGATCGAGGGCTCCGCCGCCGAGGCCATGCCTGGAGTGAAGGTAGTGCGGGAAGGCGATTTCGTGGGCGTCACCGCGCCCGATCCGGCGACCGCCGAGAAGGCCTTGGCGTCGCTGAAGGCGGAATGGAAGCAGCTCGCCGCCGAGGCGTCCAGCCGCGACGTGTATGCGTACTTTAAGAAGACCAGCCGGGATGGCGACCTCTCCAATCCGAAACTCACGTCGTACACCATCGCCTACATTGCCCACGTGCCGCTCGAACCGCGCGCGGCGGTGGCCGAATGGAACGGCGACCAGTTGACGGTGTGGACGGGCACGCAGCGCCCGTTCGGCGTGCGTAGCGAGCTGGCGACGAGTTTGGGGATTCCCGAGGACCGCGTGCACGTGATCATGCCGGACACGGGATCGGGCTATGGCGGCAAGCACACCGGCGAGGCCGCCCACGAAGCGGCGCGGCTGGCCAAGGCGGCCGGCAAGCCGGTCAAGCGCAACTGGACCCGGGAGGAGGAAATGACGTGGGCCTACTTCCGTCCGGGCGGAGTCATCGATGCCGGGGCCAAACTCAATCCCGACGGCACGATCGCGGAATGGGAGTTCCACAACTACAACTCCGGCCCCTCGGGGTTGCAGACGCCCTACGACGTGGGGAGCAAGAAGGAGCAGCAGCATCAGTCGAAGTCGCCATTGCGGCAGGCCTCGTACCGCGGCCTGGCAGCCACGGCGAACCATTTCGCGCGCGAGTGCTACATGGACGAGCTGGCACACTCGATTCACATGGACCCGCTCGAATTCCGCCTCAAGAACGCCAAAAACGAGCGCCTGCGCAACGTGATTCAAGCCGCGGCGGACAAGTTCGGCTGGAAGTCGCGGAAGAAGACGCCGGGCCGCGGGTTCGGCATCTCCGCCGGTTTCGAGAAGGGCGGATACGTCGCCGCGTGCGCGGAGATCAGCGTCACCAATGGCGCCGTGAAGGTGCTGCGCGTGGTGGAGGCGTTTGAAGGCGGCGCGGTGGTCAACCCCGAACACCTGGCCAACCAGGTGGAGGGTGCGGTGGCGATGGGGTTGGGCGGCGCGCTCTTCGAGCAGATCGATTTCGCCGACAACAAGATCATCACCAACAAGCTTTCGCACTACCGCGTGCCGCGATTTGCCGACATGCCGGCGATCGAGAGCGTGCTGCTGGACCGCAAGGACATCGTCTCGGCGGGCGCCGGCGAAACTCCGATCGTGGGTGTCGCGCCGGCGGTCGGCAATGCGATTTTCGACGCCACGGGCCAACGGATTCGCACGCTGCCGATGGCGCCGAAGGGGTTGCCGGCGGGGGCAGGGAACTCTTCCAGCTCGGCCAACGGTTAGCTACGACCCCTCCCTGACCCATGCCTAGCCCTTGCCTAGCCCGGATTTCTCAGCGGTCGCGGCCAAGACATGCCGGCAAGAGTGCCGGCACGGCACGCTGAGAGCGTGGCTACCAGCCCGCTCCACAAGGCGTTCCGAATCAGTGGGTTGTCTTGAGGTTTCTGGAAAGGCGGGACGCCGCGGGCAGAAGTGCCAAACACTACACGCAGAAGTCGAACAAGCCGTTCCAGACCTGCTCGAAGGTGGCGCGGAAGTCGGTGCCGGACTTCAACAGGTCGTAGGCTTGATACTGCCGGCCTCGTCCGTCGATGGCTTTGACGAGGCGGTAATGCCCCAGGATGTCGGCGTGGTCTCCTTCCACGAGCAGCGTCTCGGTGTTCGGGCCGTTGGGCCAGAGCATGGAAGCGGTGTTGACGACGCCATCGTTGTCCCAGATCTCGATGTGCCGCTGCTTGCCGGAGCCTAGATACGTGGCTACGGGCACGAAGGCGGGATCGTCGGGATAGGCGAAGGGGCCGCCGGCGCAGGCGCGGTAGCAGGCGCGATAGACCAGGTCGGTGCCTTCGCTCAGCTCGGCGTCCTTGGAGATCTCGGGGTAAGTCCAGGGCCTCAGCAGATCCCAGCGCGGCGCGGTTTTCCCGGGATCGAAGCGAAACGGAGACCTGCCAACCGTGGCGTAGGATCGCGTCTTGATCTTGTGGCTGTCGAAGCTGGCGATCTCGCGCTGTGGGGTGAGGTCCTGGATGGCGCTGAAATCCGAAGCCATGTGGCGCAGCCACAGGGCGAGCTCGGAGGCGGCCTCCTGGGCTAGTGCGGTCCGCAGCGGGTCGCGCGGGCAGATGCGGGCATCGGCCTCGCTTAAGGCGTCCTGGACAGCCAGCAGGAGGTCGGAATCGGCGAGCCACGCGGCAGCGCCCGCGAGGGATTCCTGAAGCCGGTCCACGATCGGGACCTGGGAGGCCTCGACCATGGCGCGCAGCTCCGCGATCACTACGGTGTGAATGAAATCGTGGGTGACCAGCCAATCGGCGATGTTGGTGCCCCACTGCGGCACGGAAAGAAAGACGACGCGGTTCACCATGGCGAGGATCTCGGAGGGCTCCACGCCGGCTCCGCCATCGACGGGGATGGGCTCCTCGGTCTCGGGCAACTCGCGGAGCAGGCAGCGAATGTCGAGGCCGCCGGTGGAATGGCCGACCAGGGCGACGGTGTCGTGCGGGGCGAAGGCGCCGCGGGCGATGCGTTTGGCGAGGTAGCTTCGCAGGCGTGCGGCGCGAGTCGCAACCGCCGCGGTGGGGAAGTTGTCGAAATAGTGGAGTACCACACGGGGGCCATCCTCGCGATGCTTTTGCCACTCGCGAAAGAGCGGCGTGATGCCCGCGTAGTATTCGAGCTGGCCGAGCGCGTCGAAACCGGCGAAGCCCGGCACCAGCACCACATGCACACGTTCTACACTCACAATTTCACCTCTCGGCCGCTTTCCGCGGACCGGTAAATCGCCTGCACCACTTCCAGCGCGCGCAGGCCGTCTTCGCCCGAGATGGGCGGGGCGCTGCGGTCGCGGATGGCGCGGGCCAGGTCCTGAAGAAACAGGACCGTCAATATGCCACTGTAGCCGGGATGGGGCGGCAATTCAAAGCGCAAGCGGCGCGCGGGTGGATCGAAGCCGGGCGCGTCGCTACACACGAACAGCTCTTCGTCCACGCCTTCGAACGAAGGGCTCCACGACACCACACCGGCGGTGCCGCGCAGCCCGAGATACAGGTCGCGGCCGGAGGGGTACGCGGCCGGCACGGTGTAACTGATGTCCAGGGCCAATACGGTGCCGCGCGAGAAGGTGACGAGGGCGAAAGAGTTGTCTTCGATATCGTATTCCTGGTTGACTTTGACATCGCGGCCCAGCACCGCGACCACTTCATCATTCAGGAGCCAGCGGTACAGATCGATCCAGTGGACGCCGAGGTTGTACATGGGACCGCCGCCGCTCAGGGACTTGTGGAGCATCCACTCGGCGTGGCCTTCGACGTAACGATGCAAGCGTCCGGCGGCGCAACGGCCTTCGCAGCCGACCACGCGGCCGAGCGTGCCATCGCGGATGAACTGGCGGATTTGCGCGGCGACCGGGTGATAGCGCCAGACGTATGGTGTGGAGAGAAGCACGCCGGCCTGGCGCGCCGCCGCGATCATGCTGCGCGCGCCTTCGGCCGAGGCGGCCATGGGCTTCTCGACGAGGAGGTGAATGCCGCGCTCCGCGCAGGCGCGGGCGGCCTCGGGGCAGGCGGCATGCGGCAGGAAGATGGCGGCTACGTCGAGCGGCTCGCGCTCCAGCATTTCGCGCCAGCCGGCGTAACAGCGGAGCGGAAAATCCTGGGCGAACGCTTCGCGCACGGCGGCGTCGGACTCAGCGGCGGCAATCACGGTGAAATCGGGGACGCTCTCGAAGGAACGCATGTAGCCACGGGGATGCAGGTGGCAGAGGCCCAGCAGACCCACGGTGAGCGGTTGCATCAGAAGCTCCCGTCGCGCGTCTGGAAGTGGGTGGGCTTATCGAGCCTTCGGCCGCCTCTCAAAATCCAGTGGGCGGTCCATTGGATCATCTGATCGGCGCTCACGGCGGGATACCCGAAGAGCGAGTGGCACCGCGCGGCGTTGTTGAGGAGTGCGGTGTCGGCTTCGGCGCCCTCCAGGATGGGGACTTTCCCGAATAGCTCGCCGAAGCGGCCAGCCACGGCGCGCACGGAAAGCGTCTCCGGGCCGGTGAGGTTGAGCACCAGCGGCGGCGCCTGGCAGAGTGCGAGGCTGCGCAGGCAGACCGAATTGGCATCGCCCTGCCAGATGACGTTGACCGCGCCCATGCGGACGTCCACGGGGCGGCCTTCGAAGACCTGGGTTCCGATATCGAGCAAGACGCCGTAGCGCAGGTCGATGGCGTAATTCAGGCGCAGCACGCAGACCGGGGTTTGGTAGCGCGCGGAGAAGTGCTCGAAGATGCGCTCGCGGCCCAGCACGGATTGGGCGTACTCGCCTACCGGCGCGGGCGGGGTGGTTTCGCGCGCGCCGCCCGAGACCACGGGCACGAGGGGATAGACGTTGCCGCTGGAGAAGACCACAATGCGCGATTGGCGGTAGCGCTCGGCCACGCGCGCCGGGACGCAGGTGTTGATGGCCCAGGTGAGGCTTTCGGCGCCGGTAGAGCCGAACTTGCGGCCGGCCATGAAGATCACGTTGGCGGCATCGGGCAATCGGGCGAGTTGGTTGTCGTCGAGCAGATCGGCGCGGAAGGTTTCGATGCCGTGTTGTTGCAGGGCTTGTTCGGCGGCGGTATCGGAGAAGCGCGCCACGCCCATGATTCGCCGGTTCACGCCGGCGGCGCGGGCGGCACGCACGGCGCGGTTGGCGAGGCTCGGACCCATCTTGCCGCTCACGCCCAGAATCAGGAGGTCGCCGGCGGCGTCGCGCAGTGCGGCTTCGTCCTGGGGGGTGGGCTGCGACAGCTTGTCTTCGAGCTCTTCTTCCGAACAGATCACAGTGGTCTCCGTTTAGTAGAATAGCGCCGGGCATGTCTCTCATCGACATTCGTCGGCTCGAATCTTCCGACATTCCAGCCGCCATGCGGCTGAAAGAAACCGCGGGCTGGAACCAGACCGGGCAGGATTGGGAGCGGCTGCTCGAGCTGGAGCCCGACGGCTGCTTCGGCCTGGAGCAGGACGGCGTTCTGGCCGCGGCGGCCACGGCGGTGACTTATGGCGAGGACCTGGCGTGGATCGGCATGGTCCTGACGCTGCCGGAGTTTCGCGGGCGCGGATTCGCGCGCCGGCTGATGGAGCGCGTGGTGGCGTTCGCCGATAGCCGCGGAGTGCGGGCGATCGGTCTGGATGCCACCGATATGGGGATCGTGCTGTACCGGCAGTTCGGATTCGAGGGGGCCGGCACGGTGGAGCGCTGGGAACGTCCGCGGAGCGCGGGCGCGGTGGAAGGCGGCGATGTGGGGCCGTGGGATCCTGCAGTGGACCTGGACCGCGCGGCCTTCGGGACGGGCCGTGACCGGTTGCTGGCGAGCCTTGCGCGATGGGAGGCCGCGTCCATTCCGGGACTGGGGTATGGCATGGGCCGGCCCGGTTCGAAAGCGGCTTACTTTGGCCCGTGTGTGACGAGATCGGCCGGGGCGGGGGATCGGCTGCTGCGCTGGTTCCTGGCGCGGCACCCGAATGAGCCGGTCTATTGGGACATATTGCAAGGCAATCGCGAGGCGGCCTGGCTGGCGAGTCAGTACGGGTTCCGGCCCGTGCGGCAACTGACTCGCATGTTCCGAGGGAGTCCGATTCAGGGCGATGAGTCGCTGGTGTTCGCCATCGCGGGCCTGGAATACGGGTAGCTCGGAAGGGGCCAGGGGTCGGGGGCCAGGGGGGATGGTACGCTTATTCTGCGATGGTTGTCACCTGTGGCCACGCTTCTGCGTCTAGAAGAATAGAACCCTATGCCCGAATGGCTGCCGATCGTCCTGTTCCTGCTGGCCTACATCGTTCTCATGAAGTGGGTGCTGCCCCGCTTGGGCGTCCCCACTTGAATGACCAAATCTTGCGACGTCGCGGCGCGACGTTCTATGGGCGATCGAGTGCCGCCACTCCCGGCAGCCGAATGCCCGCCAGGAACTCCAGTGAAGCCCCACCCCCAGTCGACACGTGGGTGATCTTGCCGGAGACGCCGGCGGCCTTGATGGCCTTCTCGGAATCGCCGCCGCCGACCACCGACGTGGCGCCTGAGTTGGCCACGGCCTTCGCCAGCGCGACGGTACCCCGATCGAACGGGGGCTTCTCGAAGATCCCCATGGGCCCGTTCCAAATCACGGTTTTCGCCCCGGTGATGACCTGCTCATACTGCGCGATGGTTCTGGGACCGATATCGACGCCGATCTTGCCTTCCGGGATGGTGTCCACGGCTTCGTTGGCGGCCCCGGCAGCGATCTCCGAGACCACCACGTGGTCCACCGGCAGCATCAGCTTGCCGCCGAGATCGCCGAGCAGCTTTTTCGCCAGATCGACCTTGTCTTCCTCGACCAGCGATTTCCCCACCGGCAGGCCCTGGGCCTTCAGGAACGTGTAGGCCATGGCGCCGCCGATGAGCAGCTTGTCGACCACCTTGCCCAGGTTCTCGATGACCTCGATCTTGTCGGAAACCTTGGCGCCGCCCAGAATGGCAACGCACGGCCGCTCCGGATGACTGACGGCCATCCCGAGGTATTTCAGCTCCTGCTCCATGAGCAGACCGGCAGCAGCCTTGGGAACGAACTGAATCATGCCCTCGGTGGAGGCGTGCGCGCGGTGCGCGGAACCGAACGCATCGTTCACGTAGACGTCGCACAAAGCGGCCAGCTTGCGGGCGAACTCGGGATCGTTCTTCTCTTCCTGGGGGTGAAAGCGCAGGTTCTCGAGCAGCAACACCTCGCCGGGCGCGGGCTTCATGGCTTCCACTTCCGGCCCAATGCAATCGGGCGCCATTTTGACGGGCCGGCCGAGCAATTCCGCCAGGCGCGCGGCCGCCGGCTTCAGGCTCATTTCCGGATTCGGTTTGCCCTTCGGGCGTCCCAGGTGCGAAGCCAGGATAACGCCGGCTCCGTGTTCGAGCGCGTACTGGATAGTGGGCAGCGACGCCTTGATGCGCTTGTCGCTGGTGATTTCCATGTTGCCCTGGTCGTTCTTTTGCAGCGGCACATTGAAATCCACCCGGATGAAGACGCGCTTGCCGTTCAGGTCGAGATCGCGTATGGATAGATAGGACATATCAGGCCTCAAATGTGGGTTTACATTTGAGGTTAGCACGGGGATGCAACGGAACGTACACTGAGGGAATGTTCGACCGCTCGATCCAAGCCATCGCCATCGCTGTACTGACCGTCACGGCCGCCTTCTCCCAATCCCCTGCCATCGCCTTCACCGGCGCCACGGTGATCGACGGAAACGGCGGCCCTCCTCTCGGGAATGCCGTGGTCGTGGTAACCGGCTCGCGCATCACGGCGGTCGGCCCGCGCGCATCCGTGCGCATCCCATCCGGCGCGCAATCGATCGACGCTTCGGGCCGTTACCTCGTCCCCGGGTTCATCGACACGAACGTCCACCTCTCGCTGTACGGGGGCATGAAGGAGCGCTACGAGTCGCTGGTGCGCTACCATTCGCGCCAGAACGAGATCGTGCTGGAAGCCGCGCAGATCGACCTGAAGCACGGCATCACAACGGTCCGCGACAGCTACGGGATGCTGATCCCGCTCGCCCAGGTCCGCGACCGGATCGCGCGCGGGGAAGCCATCGGCGCGCGGATTCAATGCGCCGGCAACATAGTGGGCTGGGGCGGGCCGTATTCCATCACCTTCAGCCTCACGCCCGAAAAAGACCTGACGCTTTTCCAGGAGCAGATGAACGACTACGTGGCGCAGGGCGCGGGGGAGAACCTGAAGGACATGACCCCGGACGAACTGCGCGCGGCCATCAACCGGTACCTGGACAAAGGCCCCGACTTCATCAAGTACGGCGGCACCAGCCACTTCTCCCAGCCCACGTTCATCGGCTTCTCGCCCGAGGCGCAAAAGGTAATGGTGGATGAAGCCCACAAACGCGGCCGCGCGGCGGAGACGCATTCCACCACCATCGAGGGCCTGCGCCTTTCCATCCTGGCCGGCATCGACCTCATCCAACACCCCGAGGTTCTCACCCCGCGAGAGATGCCCGACGATTTGTTGCGCGCGATCAAAGATCGCGGCATCGTGTGCTCCATGCTGGTGAGCACCATCACGGGCGAGGCGTGGACCAAGCACCTCAAGGCCCGTGAAGAAGCCCGGAAGAAGCAGGACGAGGCGCAGAAGAAAGGCCTACAGCACGAGCAGACCGCGGCCGAGCTGCGCAAGCGCGACAGCGACCTGGGCGCCGATCTGGAGACGCGGCGCCGCAACGCGCAGAAGCTGATTCAGGCCGGCTGCCGCGTCACCGCCGGAACCGACAGCTACTGGGGCGCCGCGCTGGAGCTGGCGCGTGAGCCCAAGCCCGAAAACCAGGACCACGGCATCGGCACCATCCTGGCCATCGAGGGCCTGGTGGAGCTAGGGATGACGCCGTCACAGGCGATCGTGGCTGCCACGAAGAACGGCGCCATGGCGTGCCGCAAGCTGGATCAGTTCGGCACCATCGAGCCGGGCAAGCTGGCCGACTTGCTGGTGCTCGAAGCCGACCCGCTGGCCGACATCCACAATATCCGCAAGGTGCAGACGGTCATGAAAGAGGGCAAAGCGATCGATACGGCGCGCCTGCCGGAGACGCGGGTATTGAGCAGTGCACGCTGACAGCTCTAGACCAGGACTAGACCCAGGCGATCAGTTCGATGCCTTCTTTCCCGCCCAGGTTGCGCGAGTACTTTCGGGCGGTGGCGTTGTTCCAGTGCTCATGCACGCCGAGGCTGGCCAGCGTGCCCCTGCCATCCGAGTTGTAGACCGTGCCGGACGGGGGCTTGGCCGCCTGAGCCGCTTCGTGGAGGTAGTTGTCCGCGTTGCCGCGGACCTCGGTAGCGCGGGGCTCGTTCCTGAGAATGTCCAACGCCACGGAGTCGATCGCCACGGGGTCCTGCGAAATCAACATGCTGGAAGCCCAATGGCCGTCGAAGGAGGCCCACCTGAAGACGCTGCCTTCATTGTGCTCCGCGGTATACAGACCATCCAGGAGGTAAAGCATCGTCTTGCCGCCCAGGTGGCGGTGTCCCACCAGGTCCACCAGGGCGTTGTAGGAGCCCATCCGCTGAGTCCGCAGGACACTGCTGTGCAGGGCCCTGGGGGACCAGCCGCCATCGTTCGGGAAGTGGACGGAACCGAAGTGGTTCTTGGCGGTCAATGTGACGCCGGCCATTCCGTGCGGCCGCAGCAGTGCCATGTTGATCATGTACTTCGCCTCGGTCACCTGCCGCGGAAGATAGCCGATAGGCACTTCCCCCTTGGAGAATTGGATCGGGTGCATCATGTCCGGCGTGGGAGACATGCGCCCGCCCAAGTTGTAGTCGGCGCCCACCAGGAATTTCACCGCCTGGAATTCAGGATGGGAATTCGCCCGGATCCTGGTGTAAATCGGTTGACCGATGTTACGAATGCCCGTGGCATCGTAGATCATGATGTCTTCGCCCCGCACCCCGGCCATTTCGATCAGTTCCGTGACCAGGGCTACCACGGCGTGAGGGCTGGGCAAGCCGTTCTGGGCTACCCTGGGAGGCCCTCCGCCGCGGGCCGCCCCGGAAGGCGCGCTGTCCGAAGCCATCGTGCCCCACTCCGGGGACCGGTCCTGGTTGCAGTTGATTTTGATGGCGATTCTCTCCCCTGGACGATATCCGGAACTCCCTGCCTTGTGGGCATTATTGAAGCTCCGGAACAGCGCATCCCATGCCTGCCTGTCGTGCTTCCTCCCAGTCAGATTCTGGAGCAGCCGGGAAGTCATGCTGTGGACCACTTTTTGGTTGGTGTGCGCATCATCCCACCAGTGTCCGGCCGCACCGTCCCAACTGGTGGCGTTCGCGTCGCGGATCCAGACCACCCTGCCCGGGTAGATCCCCTGCCCGACGCCGATCGGATGGTTGGCCTCCTCACTGGGTTTGAAGGGTTCGACCGGCGCCATCGCACCTCGTTGTTGCGCGATCGCCTCCCATGGCAATACGAGAGGCATGTGGACGAGACCGGCCGCCTGAGCTGCGGCGAGCGACCTCAAGAAGCACCTTCTACGCATGAGACAGCTCCTTCCCGATTTCTGGTTGAGGGATCTTGCCGGGCGGGAACCACGCGGGAGCACGGCCCCGCCGGTACCATTCGGCATTCCGAGCGGTGTGCTATCTGTATTTTACCTATCGGTGGGATATTCGTCCATGCGGACCCGATTCCCCCGATTCCCGCCGGAACACCCTCGGGAACGGCGCCGGAAGCTTCTGAACGCGGTTGGCGACTGCATCCAACCGGAGTTCCGCGTCCCGGATCGAAGGCGGGGTCGGGGCTTGCCGGTCGCCCGTGTTTTCTGCGAAGGTTCCGACTGGATGCAGACTCATGACCACGGACAGCGGGCCGCGGCGCCGTTGCGCGCGATTGCCAGGCGGCTTCTGGCAGACACCTGCAAGCGAGCTGCTTGCCGGAGATTAATCGTGCCTTTGGGAAGGGGAATCGCGGTGGTCATGTCTTTTTCTAAACTGGGGCCGGTTACCTACGGCCCCTTCCCTGGTACCACCCAGGAGGCTCCGCTTACGCAGAGTTGGCGCACGGCGGAGATTTAATGCTTCTGTTCCAGGTCCTCGATGCGGCCTTCGTGCTCATCCAGGCGCTGGTCGTGGATTTCGATGATCCGGCCCAGACGGTTCATGGTGTCCATCACCTGGGCGAGCCGCTTTTCGTTATCGCGGTGCAGACTCATCACTTCTTCGAAGTCTTGAGCGTGCCGCTTTTCATGATCGTGCTGCAGACTCGCCACCAATTCGAGGCTTTCGGCGATCGTTTGGATCCGTTCGTCGATGTTCACTTGTTTTTTCCTCTTGCGGCTGGTTGCCGCTTACACTTTCAGTATGCTTCAATGGGGCCGCGACATCCAAAGGAATTTCACGGCCGGTTCCCTGGACGTAGCCGCTGGCAAGCTGCGGAAGTACCAACGGTCGCGGCTCTGCTCGGAAGCCCGGGCGTTCGTATGATAAGAGATCATGACGAACTTCACAGGTTTCAATGAGGCCCAGATCGATATTCTGACCGCCGACATGGAAGCGGCCCGCCAGATCGCAGCGGCCTCGACCAGAATCCGGCCGGAGACCTCGACACTGCTCAACGAGGCGTTCGGAATCGATGCCGCGGCCCCGGATCCGAACCAGGTAAGCCAGGTGAGAAGCGTATACGCTGGATTCGCCGGCCGGATGGCGATGACGACGCTGGTGTTTTATCCGGGCATCGGGGACGCCTACGACCCGGAGTTCGATTCGTTTCCCGACCGCACGCGTCCGAATACCATCCTGGTGCGGACCTCCTACTTCTTCAAGGCGCCATTGGACCGGGCCCTCACCCTGCTGCATCACTACGTGCATCTGCGGTTCCCGCGGAATCCGGGCGGCGGGCATCCGGGGGGCAGCGTGCCGGCGTTCGCGCGGGGGAGCATGCGGATCGGGTTTGACGACGCCTCTCGAAACCCATACTGCTACGAGTACTTCGCGCGATTCCAGCGGCTGATCTGATGTTGCGAGATCGGACGAGAACAACACGGGCAAGAATGCCTGTGCTACCGTCAGCATTTAGGACCGCTGACGATCATGTCTTTCATCCACGAAGATTTTCTGCTCACCACGAAGACCGCGCGCCGGCTCTATCACCAGTACGCCGAGCGGGAGCCGATCCTGGACTACCACTGCCATCTGCCACCGCGGGACGTGGCCGCGAACCGGCGCTTTGAGAACCTCTTCGAGATCTGGCTGGAGGGCGACCACTACAAATGGCGTGCCATGCGGGCGGACGGCGTCGACGAGCGGTACTGCACCGGGGACGCTTCTCCGCGCGAGAAGTTCCTGGCGTGGGCGCGCATCGTTCCGCACACGCTGCGGAATCCGCTGTATCACTGGACTCACCTGGAACTGAAACGCTATTTCGGCATCGACGAACTGCTCGACGAATCGAACGCCGCACGCGTGTGGGATCGGGCGAACGAGTTGTTGGCGGGGGACGACCTGCGGGCGCACGGCATCCTGCGAAAGTTCCAGGTGAAGGCCGTCTGCACCACCGACGACCCAACCGACGACCTCTCCAGCCACAAAGCCATCGCGGGCTCGGGCCTGGAGACCAAGGTGTTCCCGTGTTTCCGGCCCGACAAAGCGCTGAACGTGCATATTCCGGAGGTGTTCAATACCTGGGCCGATAGACTACAGGAGGTCGCCAATACGGGGATCGGCACGCTGACGGAGCTCGTCGAAGCCCTGCGCAAGCGCCACGACTTCTTTCACCAGATGGGCGGCCGTATGTCGGACCACGGCGTGAACCACGCCTACGGCGAATTCGCCACGGAACACGAAGCTGCCGCGATCTTCGGCCGGGCGCGCATGGGGCATGCGGCGACACCTGAGGAGCACGACCGCTTCGCCGGCTACCTGATGCTGGTCTTCGGACGGCTGGATGCGGAGAAGGGCTGGACCAAGCAGCTCCACCTGGGGGCGCGGCGCAACAACAACACGCGGCGTTTTCGGGAGCTGGGTCCGGATACCGGCTTCGATTCGGCGGGCGACTGGCTGCAAGCCGATGCGCTGGGCAACTACCTGGACCGCCTCGATCAGGAGGGTGCGCTGCCCAAAATGGTGCTGTACAACCTGAACCCGTGCGACAACTACGTGTTCGCGACCATGATCGGCAATTTCCAGGACGGAAAGATCGCGGGCAAGATCCAGTTCGGCAGCGGCTGGTGGTTCCTGGATCAGAAGGAGGCCATGGAGTGGCAGATGAACGCGCTATCCAACTGCGGCCTGATCTCGCGCTTCGTGGGAATGCTGACGGACTCGCGTTCCTTCATGTCGTATCCGCGCCATGAATATTTCCGCCGGGTGCTGTGCGAGCTGTTTGGCAAGGACATGGAGGAGGGCCGGCTGCCCGGCGACGACTCGCTGGTGGGGCCGACGATCCGCAACATCTGTTACCTCAATGCCAAGGAGTTTTTGGGCTTGGACGTGAGCTGAGATGGGGACCGGCGGCGGGGTACCCCCTGGGTCCGCCGGCGTTACAGTTCGTCGCGCCGTCTGCCGATAGTCTGGTGAGGACATTGGACACCATGACACGGAAACTGAATTGCTGGGAGTTTAAGAAGTGCGGAAGGGAGCCCGGCGGACCCAAGGTAAAGGAGCTCGGCGCATGCCTGGCAGCCAGCACATTCGCGAAAGGCGCAAACGGCGGCACGAACGGGGGCAGACTCTGCTGGGCGCTCAGCGGCACGCTTTGCGGCGGAAAAGTGCAGGGCACTTTCGCCCAGAAAATCGTGAACTGCATGGAGTGCGGGTTCTACAAGCTGGTGCGGCAAGAGGAAGGCGCGGGTCTCGTACTGCTGCATTAGGGCTGCACGGTGGCGATTGAGCAGATTCAGGCCAGGTGAACCGGGTGGCGTCGGTTTCTGCTACATAAAGAAGTATGGACATCAATCGGTTCACGGAGAAGCTCCAGGAAGGGATCCGGTCTGCGCAGAGTAAAGCGGTACGCTACGGCCACCAGCAGATCGACGTCGAACATCTTCTGTCCGCCCTGCTGGAGCAGGAGGGCGGGCTCGCTCCGTCCATCCTGGCCAAGGCAGGAATCCAGATAGAGCCGCTTACGCGCCGGGTGGAAGCCGAGCTCGAGCGGATGCCCAAGGTCTCCAGCCCAACCGGCGGGCCGGACCAGGTGTACGTCACGGGCCGCTTGAATCGCCTGCTGGCCAATGCGGATGACGAAGCGCGCCAGCTCAAGGACGAGTACATCTCGGTGGAGCACGTGCTGCTGGCCGCCATCGAGGACGGCGGCGCGTCGGGCAGGCTGCTGAAGGAATTCGGCCTCAACCGCGAACGGCTGATGCAGGCGCTGCGCGAGGTGCGCGGCAACCAGCGCGTCACTTCCCAGAACCCCGAGGGCACCTACGAGGCGCTGGAGCGCTATGGGCGCGACCTGACGAAGCTGGCGGCACAGGGCAAGCTCGATCCGGTGATCGGGCGCGACGAAGAGATCCGCCGCGTCATCCAGGTGCTCTCGCGGCGGACCAAGAACAACCCGGTGTTGATCGGCGAGCCGGGCGTCGGAAAGACGGCAATCGTCGAAGGTCTGGGCCAGCGGATCGTTCGCGGCGATGTCCCGGAGGGGCTCAAGAACAAGCGCATCGTGGCGCTCGACATGGGCGCGTTGATCGCGGGCGCCAAGTACCGCGGCGAATTCGAGGAACGTCTCAAGGCAGTGCTGAAGGAGGTGCAGGAATCGGCCGGTGAAATCATCCTGTTCATCGACGAGCTGCACACGGTAGTGGGCGCGGGTAAGGCGGAGGGCGCGATGGACGCCGGCAACCTGCTTAAGCCCATGCTGGCGCGCGGCGAGCTCCACTGCATCGGCGCCACCACGCTGGACGAATACCGCAAGCACATCGAGAAGGATGCGGCCTTCGAGCGCCGGTTCCAGCCGGTGCTGGTGAACCAGCCCACGGTAGAGGACACCATTTCGATTCTGCGCGGGCTGAAGGAGCGCTACGAAGTGCATCACGGCGTGCGCATCAAGGACGCGGCGCTGGTGGCGGCCGCGGTATTCTCCAACCGCTACATTACGGAACGGTTTCTGCCGGACAAGGCGATCGACCTGGTGGATGAAGCGGCCGCGCGGCTGCGCACGGAGATCGATTCCATGCCCGCGGAGCTGGATGAGACGCGGCGGCGCATCATGCAGCTCGAAATCGAGCGCGAGGCCCTGCGCAAGGAAAAGGATGCGGCTTCCAAAGAGCGGCTGGCCAAGCTGGAGAAAGAACTGGCGGATCTCAAGGCCGAGTCCGACGCCCTGACCGCGCGCTGGCAGCGCGAGAAAGACGCGGTCGAACGCCTGCGCCAGCTTCGCGAGCAGGTGGAGCAGACCAAGGTGGAAATCGAGCGGGCGGAGCGGCAGTACGATCTCAATCGCGCCGCCGAGTTGAAATACGGCAAGCTGGCTGCGCTGGAGCGCCAGTTGCAGGAAGACTCCGACCGTTTTGCGAAGCAGCAGGGACAATCCCGGCTCATCAAGGAAGAGGTGGACGAGGAGGATATCGCCGAAGTGGTGAGCCGCTGGACCGGGGTTCCCGTGACCAAGCTGCTGGAAGGCGAGATGCACAAGCTGTTGAACCTGGAAGCCGAGCTTCACCAGCGGGTGGTGGGGCAGGATGAGGCGGTGACGGCGGTGTCGGAAGCCGTGATTCGCGCGCGGTCGGGCCTGAACGATCCCAACCGGCCGATCGGCAGCTTCATCTTTCTCGGGCCCACCGGCGTGGGCAAGACCGAACTGGCGCGCGCGCTGGCCGAATACCTGTTCGACGACGAGCACGCCATGATCCAGCTCGACATGTCCGAGTACCAGGAGAAGCACACGGTGGCGCGGCTGATCGGGGCGCCGCCCGGATACGTGGGTTACGAAGAGGGCGGACAGTTGACCGAATCGGTGCGCCGCCGGCCGTACGCGGTGGTGCTGTTCGACGAAATCGAAAAGGCGCACCACGATGTGTTCAACGTGATGTTGCAGGTGCTGGATGACGGGCGCCTCACCGACGGGCAGGGCCGCACCGTGGATTTCAAGAACACCATCGTGATCATGACCTCCAATATCGGAAGCCAGCGCATTCTTGACTGGCGGCCTTCCGGGCATGACGGCTTCGGCGGCGAGGGGTACGAGCGCATGAAAGCGGCCGTTTTGGACGAGATGCGGAGCCATTTCCGGCCGGAGTTCCTGAACCGCGTGGACGAGACCATCGTGTTCCACGCGCTTTCCGAGGAGCACCTGAAACAGATCGTCGAGATCCAGCTTGGGCGCTTGCGGGCGCGCCTGGCGGACCGTCACATCACGCTCGAACTCACCGATGCTGCGCGCGCCAATCTGGTGCGCACGGGCTACGACCCGCATTACGGCGCGCGTCCGCTGAAGCGGGCCATTCAGAAAAAGATCGAAACGCCGCTGGGCCGCCTGCTGCTGAAGGGCACGGTGCATGACGGCCAGACGGTAGCGGTGGATGCCGCGACCGAAACCGGCGACCTGACTTTTCGGGCGGAGGCGCCTACCGGGCAACCGGCCGCAGTGTCTGGAGCCTCCGGAGCAGCCAGTCCGCGGTGAAGAGGATCCCCGGAATTGCCAGGACCACGATGACGGTGTGCCGATTCATCCGGACCAGCAGCGTGAAGGCGAGCAGGCACGCCAGCGAAAGGATGGCTCCCGGCAATTCCCAACGCCAGGCGATGAGCATTCCGATGCAGGTGACGGTCAGGAGAACAAGACCACCCCATTCAAAGAGGGTGGACGGCGGGCCGGAGTGCGGATGCAAGATCTCCCCGGCGAGCAATAGAGTGTAACCGCCGGCGATTACCACGCCGGACAAGCGAGCGAGCCAGCGGAGAACGACGGTGAAAACGAACACACAAGTCTTCTTCTGACGATCATGATAACGCGAGATCGGAAGGATTGTCACGGGGTGTGTGAGGCGTGCTCGGCGTGCGGAACCTCATAAGCGCTAACTTACAGTAGCGTGCTGATGCTGTGGTTGAGCTCGATCCGGACCGGGCACCAGCCTCTTCGACGGGGCCGTCGTACGCGAGGTGCCGCCGCATCCTGTACAGGAACCCGGGGATCGCACCTGATCTGGCAGTTAGTTGATCGACGTCGGTTCTCTCCGCCGACCTGCCTGCGGACGAATTCGCAGCGTGGTACACTCCGCATCAAGGAGACGCATCATGGTCGGCGGCTACCTTGATTCAGACTTGGTTCGGTGCCCCTTGTGCCCCTGGTTGCGTACAGCCCTGCTGCAGTGGGGGATTCGCGATATCCCTGGCCTGAGAGCCCGGATAGGGGCCTATCTGTCTACAGTTGGCGATCCGTTGACGACCCCGACTACCGCTTGGTGGTCGGCATTCGTGAACTGGTGTATGCAGCAGAATAAGATCCGTGGTACAGGTGGTGATAACGCTCGTTCGTGGCTCACATGGGGCGCACCACTCGCATGCGCCGAATGGGGCTGCGTAACAGTACTATCTCGAGACTCGGCTGGTCCTCGCGCCGGACATGTTGGATTTCTTATCGACGAAGACCCAAGGTCAAAGCGAGTGATTCTGCTCGGTGGCAACCAAAGCCATCAGGTCATGTTTTGTGGCTTTCCAACCGACGGAACGAATGGCTTCCGTCTGCTCGGGTATAGGTGGCCTCGGGGAAAACTGATTGAAGCAACCGCGTAGTGCGACGAGTGTCGGGTTGAACAAATCGTGCTGCGGCCAAGTGTAGGCGTGTGTGGGATCAGGCCGGAAGAGGGCTGCTGCGGTGAATGGGCTTCAAAGAAGGCTACGTCGACCTCGCGTTTTTCCACGGGCGTCGAAGTAAACAACACGGGTGTATACTAACGCTTGGACCCGGGGTCGGAATCAGTATGAGCTTCCTTTTAAAGTGGCGTGCCAAGAGTAGTTTATCCAGATCCCTGATGTCTGCTCAGATGCTCTTTACCTTCGCCCTTCCGCTCGTGTGGGCGCAGCAGAACGAACCAGACTCATCGCCAATACTGCGCATCGAGACGGGCGGTCACGTCGATGCGGTGAGCGGGTCGGCTATAGACCCCGCTGGGAGCTGGTTGGTGACAACCTCCCAAGACAAAACCGCCAGACTTTGGGAAATTGCATCTGGTCGGCTCTTGGCGGTACTTCGTCCGCCAAGTAGCATCACCGCCGGTGCGCTGTACGCTGCTGCGATCAGTAATGACGGCGAGAGCATCGTGGTCGGCGGAGAAACCGACGAGCGTTGGTTCGGCGGCAATGCGGCATTCGTCTTCAATCGCCAGGGGCACCTCATTCGCGTAGTGGACGGAATCCGGGGACGGATCATTAGAATCGCGTTCACCCAAGATAATCGGATGCTGGTGATCGGCAGCAGAGGGGGCATCAAGATTCTTGATTTCGGGAACTCCACGCAGATTGCTTCCGTATCCGATAAAGCCTCTCGGCAAATTACAGGCGTCAGCATATCCGCCGCGGGCGACGTCGCCTATACCGCCTTCGATGGTCGGTCAAGCAGCGTATTGGTTCTTTGCCAGATCCAGTCGCGCCGGTTGTCCTGTGACCGTGAGGTTGCTTCGCGGTCGGGATTCACTTTCGCCTGGCCGCCGGAATTTTCCGTGGGCGGATCCACGCTCTCCGTTGCCGAGCGTTACTATTTTTCCAGTGTTACCGTCAGCGACAAAAGCGGTTCTTTGTATTTTTACTCCGTTCCCGATTTGAAGCAGGTCGGCAGCCCGGTTGTTGAAGGAGTTCACGATAATGAGTTCTACCACCTCGCCTGGACATCCGGTGATTGCTTGATTGGATCTAATAATGGCAATCTCCGATTTTGGCCTCCGGCCGGGCAAGGGACGTATCACGATGTTTTGCTCCCTGCGAGCGTCATCGATGCAATTCACCCATCTGGCCCCTGTGATGCGTATGTCCTCGCCAGCTCGCTTAGCTACGGAGGCCCGTACGGGCCTTCAACTCGCGACGTGTCTCTCTACAGATTGGGCTCCCGTTCAGTCGCGGTGGGACTGCCGTTAGTTCAAGTTGGTCTGCCGGCATCGTCGATCTATCTGTCCGCACTCAGCGATTGGTGGAGAGTTGGTATTGCTTCGCCTGGCCGTTCAGTAGCACCAGCTTTCAACCTTCGAAACCGGACAATCGAAGGCGAACTGCAGGTACGGAGTCGCTCATACCACTCGACGACCTATGCTGGACCAGAATCGCTCGGCCGGCAACTTCGCGAGGGACAAAATTTCGATGATGTCATTAATGCCTTGGCCCTGGAAGATCGAAGCGCAGTCATAGTCTCCCACGACAACAACCTGCAATTCGTGCGGTCGGACGGGACCGTCAAATGGTCTGTACCGGTACCGAACATGGCATTCTCGTTGACGGTTTCGTCTGGCCACAAAGTGTTTGCTGGGCGTTTTTCCGATGGGGTCGTCAGGTGGTATCGATTCTCTGACGGGAAGGAATTCTTGGCGTTCTTCCTCCACCCGGATCAAAAGCGTTGGGTCTTATGGACACCGGCTGGATACTATGACGCCAGCCCCGGAGGCGAAACCTTGATCGGCTGGCAGGTCAATCAGGGAAAGTCGAGAGCAGCGGATTTCTTCCCTGTCTCCCGCTTCCGCGAGATCTTCAATCGCCCTGACGTCATTGACCAGGTCCTCGATTCCTTGGATGAGCGAGAGGCGGTCGTACGTGCCGGTGAGAGGCGTGGCAGGCGCAACCAGCAGGTCTCCGTGGGGGAGGTGTTGCCGCCGGTCGTAGATATCATTTCCCCCGCGCAGGATTCGGCCGTTTCCACGCAGATCGTGCCGGTAAAGGTCTTGCTTCGTACCCCTGGCGATGCCTCCGTCACGTCGGTTCGGGTGCGGGTGAATGGCCAGGCGGCGGTTCTCGGCGATGCGAGGGACCTACGGGTCGAGCCCATCCGCAGTGCAGATGTTCTGGAGCTAAAGGTGCCCATCCCACCGGAGGACAGCGACATCCTGATCTTTGCTGAGAACAAGAACGGAGTATCGGTCCCTGGGGCCCTGTCGGTAAGATGGCGAGGCAATAGACTCTCCGCCCCACCAAATGGAGAGGTGCTCGCCAAGCCGAAGCTCTACCTGTTGGCGGTTGGCATCAGTGAATACCAGAACCCCGAATACCGGCTGAATCTGGCCGCAAAGGACGCGAGGGACTTCGCTGCGGCTCTAGCCCTCCAGCGCGGCAAGCTCTACCGCGATGTCGAGGCGAAAATATTGATCGACCGGGCTGCCAGTCGGGATGCCGTTGTCGATGGACTCGAGTGGCTGCAGAAGCAGGTGACGGGCCGTGATGTGGGCATGCTTTTCTTGGCCGGTCACGGGATAAACTCAACCGACGGTCTCTATTACTTTGCCCCGGCTAACTTCGACTTGAATGCCATCAAAAGAACAGGGGTTGTCTTCACGGAGATTAAAGAGACGCTATCCGGCCTTACACTGTTGTCCTAAACACGGACAAAAATAGCGACCCGTATTGCAAACAGGGGATTTACGACGCCGAAACTGGAGCTTTGAGGTTGAGGTCTCGCGTTTTGAGCTAGCGTCTCCTGTCC
>Ga0209517_10003454_pt1 | contig 21443 bp, 21 predicted proteins | sample PeaSoiMetSII2010_FD_187695 | JGI IMG/M metagenome (GOLD analysis project Ga0209517, IMG submission 187695) | Peat soil microbial communities from Weissenstadt, Germany - SII-2010 (SPAdes) (version 2) | ecosystem: Environmental > Terrestrial > Soil > Wetlands > Peat | place: Germany...
CAACAAAGGTTGGGATAGCTGGGGCAACGGAGTCGACAACCACCGCTACACCTCCGCCGCGATCGATCCCACGGGTTTGGAGTTGAAGTGGGCCTTCGGTTTCCCCGGCGCGGCGATTTCCTTTGCCCAGCCATCCATCACCGGTGGCCGGATCTTCATCGGCAGCGCGTCGCGCAAAGTCTATTCGCTCGACGCGAAAACCGGGTGCATCTATTGGACCTTTGAACCGCAAACCAACGTCCGCGCGGCCATCACGATCACTCCCCAGAAAGTCGCGCTGTTCGCCGATCAGCTTTCAAACGTCTACGCCGTCGACGCGCGCAACGGCGAGCTTCTCTGGAAAACTCATGTCGACGATCATCGCTCCGCGCACGTCACCGGCGCGCCGACGCTGTGGAAAGACCGCCTGTACGTCCCCATTTCCTCCGCCGAAGACGGTCCTTCTCTGAATCCGAAATACGAATGCTGCACCGGACGCGGTGGAGTAGTCGCCGTCGACGTCAAGACCGGCAAAATCGTCTGGCACACCTACAGCATCCCGGAGACTCCACATCCGACCAAGAAAAACGCCGTCGGCACGCAGCTCTGGGGACCTTCCGGCGCCAGCATCTGGGGCGCGCCCACCATCGACGCCAAGCGCAATCGCCTCTATGTCGGAACCGGCGACAATCATTCCGAACCCGAAACCGATACCAGCGATTCGATTCTGGCGATGGATCTCGACACGGGAAAAATCGTCTGGTCGAAGCAATTGACTGAGCACGACAAGTTCAACATCGCCTGCGTGGCCGTGGATCAGACCAATTGTCCCAAGCCCGCCGGCCCGGACGTAGACATCGGCGCGTCGCCGATGATCGTCGGAAATCTGCTGATCGTGGGACAGAAAGCGGCCGTGGTGCACGCTTTGGATCTGGACCACGACGGCGCGATCAAATGGCAAACCCGCATCGGCCGTGGAGGAGCGCTCGGCGGAATCCAATGGGGCATGGCGACTGACGGGCAAAACGTTTACGTGGCTCTTTCGGATGTCGATTTCAAGCCCGGCACGGGTGTCTTCGGCAGCGGCACGCGCTTCGAAACGGACCCCAAAGTCGGAGGCGGTCTGTTCGCGCTGCGTATCGACACCGGCGCGAAAGTGTGGGTCGCCCCACCGCCCGATTGCGGCGATCGAAAGAACTGCAGCCCCGCCCAATCCGCCGCGATCACAGCTGTTCCCGGCGCCGTTTTCTCCGGCTCCGTCGACGGCCACATGCGAGCCTATTCGTCGAAAGACGGCCACGTGATGTGGGATTTTGACACCGTCCGCGAGTTCAAGACCGTCAATGGAGTGGCTGCCAAAGGCGGCTCCATGGACGGCCCTGGCCCGGTGGTCGTGAACGGAATGCTGTACGTCCCGTCAGGCTACGGCAACTGGGGCGGCAACGCCGGTAATGTGCTGCTCGCATTTGGGCAGCAGTAGCGCTGCGCGGGCTCCAGAGGCGATAGAATCAAATAGAATTGGGATCGAGTCACTCAAGATGACGAATCAGCAGCTTTATCTAGCGATCGGCGTTCCGATCGTCGTGAACGTCCTGTTCAACGGGTTGATGTTCATCGCGCTCCACAGGCGTATCCCACGGATAGAAACCTCACTCAAAGCGCTGCGGCGCGCCGATTGACTCGCGTCCCTCTGCTACAGCCACTTCGTCATCAAATCCCGCCGATGCGCCTCGAACCCGAGACGCACGTAAAGCTGCCTGGCGCCCTCATTCGACTGATCCACTTCCAGCCGCAACGCCTTCACCCCGCGCTTCCGGCACCATTCCTCCGCGAACTCGAGCGCCTTCGTCCCGATCCCCTTCCCGCGCCACGGCTCCTTCAGATACAGCTCGTCTAACAAACCGTAAGATCCCTCGAATTCCAGGCTGAACCCGAGCGTCAGAACAAGGTATCCGACCGTCGACGCTTTCACTTGAATCAGCCAGATCCCGCCGTGCTCCGGATGCTTGAGCAATACTTCGGTTGCGCGACGCGCCCGCTCGCGATCGTGATGGGTACCGAAGTGTGCGTACAGCCGGTCCATCAAATCCAGCGCGGCTTCGAGACCACTCCGCGTCAACGGTCGAAACGTTGGAGTCATTTTCTATTCTATGATCTACTAAGTGAGGATCAACCCATGAAGCGCTTCTGGACCGCCGTTTGCCTGGCCGCCGGTTTAGCCGTCCCGGCGACCTTGATGCCTGCTCAAGCCCCGCCGCCTCCTTCCGGTCAGGACGACAACAGAGGGCTCTACGACAAAGAGCACAACGATTATCATCAATGGAATTCCGCGGAGGATTCGGCGTGGCGCCGTTACTTATCTGACCACCATCGCACCTATCACGATTTCGCCAAGGCGAGCGATAAGGAACAGAAGGATTACTGGAAGTGGCGCCACGCGCATCCGCGTGGGTGACCAGGAGCTGCCTCGCTCCGCGGAATGACTTTGGGGGCGGATGGTTATTATAGCCCCGGCACGCAATGCTGCGATTTTCTAACTCAGGACTCTAGAGTGCGGCGGCTTCCCCTGTAACCCTGGGCACGACGATGGTCACCGAGATTCCCTGTCCGCCGGCGGACCGCACCGTGACCGCGCCCTGCGCTTCCCGGATGATCTCGCGAACCTTCAACGGCGCGTCCATCTTGCCGCTCACGCCCATTTCGAGCACCACGTAGGCGCCTGGGGGAAGTTGCATCGCGCGCGCCGCTTCCTCGTCAAGGTCCGCATTCAACGTGGCGATGGTGATTTCCCCGCCTGGGGGCGTCACATCGCGAGCGTGCATCAGCAGATTGACGATCAGCGACCCTATTCTCGCCGGATCCCCGTGGATCTGGCCGATCTTCGGGTCGAGTGTCGTGCGCAGCGAGATCCTCGCGCCGATCACCGACCGGAACAATTTTTCAATGTCGCGAACAATCGCGTTTAAGTCGGCCATTCTAGTCTGCGGATCACACGTCCTCATAAGCTAACTTCTCTGCTGCCGCCGGAGCGTAATTATGAAATGCGGCCGCCATTCTCGTCGCCGATACTCGGAGGAAATATCAGGAGAACGCCTTGTTTACGTGGCTTCGACACGCACCGCTCTGCCGGATCCTCGGATGGCCCCACCCCGCTTGAGGAGTCCCGGATTTATTTTTTGGCGATCGGCTGGGGGATCTTGCTAGCCAGCGGTTTGTCCTACATGGGTATAATTCTTAATCTACTGTGCGTCATGGATTCGATAAAGACAAGAGAGCTAACCGTTAGCTAACATTTTGCCCGGTCGAAACTCGTTCTACGTGTTACGCTTAAAGGGTAGTCCAGGCGGCAGGTGCAAGCCGTGCCAGGTAAAGCGGTAGTCCCAAAACAGGCCGATCCAGACGTTCCAGACCCTCCTCAGGGACCCTCGCCCGCGGAGGTTCGCGCCCAACTCGCGGCCATTCTCAATAGCAGAATTTTCATTCGCTCGGAACGCTTGCGCCGTTTTTTGCTCCTCACCGTAGAGCGTGTTCTGGCCGGCGAATCCGACCAAATCAAGGAATATTTAATCGGACGCGAGGTATTCGACCGGGACCAGCGTTATGACCCGCGGATCGACTCGATCGTCCGCGTGGAAGCGCGGCGCATGCGGGGGAAGCTACTCCAGTATTATCGGGAAATCGGGCAAGCCGACCCGGTCGTGATCGAAGTCAGCCATGGCAGCTACGTTCCAACCTTCCGCTACGCCTCGGCGTCAAGCGCTTCCGTCGCGGCCGGCGAGGCCCTGAACCCCAAGACCATTGCAGTTCTCCCATTCCTGAATCTCAGCCCCGATCCGGAACAGGAGTTTTTCTGCGACGGAATCACCGTCGAGATTCTCGACGCATTAACTAGCGTGCCGGAGCTGAACGTCGTCGCGCGCACCTCCGTCTTTCATTTCAAAGGAACCAGCCTCGACGTACGCGACATCGGCGCGCAGCTTCGCGCCGGAACCGTGATTGAAGGCAGCGTCCGGAAAGCCGATGGCAGTCTGCGGATTTCCGCCAAAGTGATCGACGCCTCCACCGGCCTTTCGCTATGGTCCGGCGTGTTCGATCGCGCCGTCGACGACGTTTTCGCGGTGCAAACCGAAATCGCGCACGCCATCGCGGATTCGCTGCGCGTCACGCTCGCTCCAGCCCCCGCAGCTAGCCAGACCGCCGGCACAAGCGGAAATCTGGAAGCCTACATGTTTTACCTGAAGGGGCGGCATTACTGGAATCAGATGTCGCAGGAGGGAATTCAGAACGCCCTCAACCAGTTCAACCAGGCGATCCTGCTGTTCCCAGGTTATGCACCCCCGTACGCCGCCCTCGCCGATGCCTACGCGCATCTTACCGTCTGGGGGGCCATCGAGCCCAGCGAAGGAACCCGGCGCGCCAAGCAGGCCGTGCTTGAAGCTTTGCGGCTGGACGAGAACCTCGCCGACGCCTGCGCGACGCTGGGCGGCATCCTGTCTCTGTTCGAGTGGCGTTGGGAAGAGGGCAGCCGCCATCTGCGCCGCGCTATCGAGCTGCAGCCGAGCAACGTCCACGCGCACGAGATTTACGCCCTCCATCTGATGTATCGCGGCGCGTTTCCAGAGGCTTTGGTATGTATCGAACGCGCTCTACAGCTCGATCCCCTGTCTTCCCGCGGCGTACGCACTAAAGCCTGGTACCACTACTATCAGCGTCAGTACGATCAGGCCGTAAAGATCCTAACCGCTGCACTTCCTCTGGATGCCACCAATCATGAAGTGCAATGCATGCTGGGATGGACCTACCTCCGCCAGGGGCGCTTCGAGGAGGCTCTGGATCTGTTTCGCGACCTTCCGGAGGGTCCTTTCCTGGCCGTGAAGCTGGGCGGTTTAGGGGAAGCGTATGCTTTCTTCGGCAAGATCCCCGAAGCACGGGAGGAGTTGCAGAAACTGGATGCGCTTTCCGCTACCGGCTATGTTTCGCCGCGTGGCCGCTGCTATATCGATCTCGGACTGGGAGATTGGGATCGATTATTCGCGGACCTGGAGCAAGCCTGCGCTGCCCACTGCCCCTGGATGTCGACTCTTAAGGTCGATCCACGCTGGGACCCGGTTCGCGAGGATCCGCGCTTTGTCAGATTACTAAGCCGGATGAACCTGACGTACTAATGCCCTGCTCCGGCAGCGCCCGAAAGCTGGCCGGTGGGTTGACCCGAGGTTTGAGGGGACCCGCCCGACCCGGTTTCCTGCAACTGCTGAAATTTCCCGGCCAAGTCCAATAAATACGCCACTTCGAACGGATCGCTGGTCTGCAAAGCGGCGGCCTTCAGCTCCCGCACCGCATCGGTCAACACCGTCTGATACTGGGAAGGGTCGTGCGCCTGAACCTGCTGAGCCTCAAACAGCGATGGAACTGCTGAAATTTCAATAAGATCCGGAGTAGTGGACGCGACTGTACTGGCCGTCTTTGCGGTCGAGCTCGCCGCGCCAGCAGACGAGCTGACGTCGGTCGTCGAAGTCGTGAGGGTGGAAGAACTTATAGGATCCACGCAGCCTCCTTCGCCGTGGCTTTTAAACGGGCCCCGGCATTACGGATTCCATCGGCGGAGTGGTGGAAATACTTTAGGCCCCTTTTCACGAATTCTTATCCCGTCCTAATATCGAGCCTGATTCCGCCGGAGCGCTGGACCCTACCGCGTCCAAAAGGAGCCGCAGGCTCCCGGTGGCGCCCCAATGTAGAATCCGCAAGCCGAGGTTGCTGCCTTCGTCTTCAACCTGGCAATGGCAGACCTCGCACAGCACGACGTCCCGGTCCGTTTGCACGCGATAAGCGTCGCCCCGCTGGGGTAGCCGGTCCAGGAAGGCCTCTTCGACGTGAACCTTCATGCCGGTCTCGGACACGTTGATCACGCGTCCGCGCCAATGCGTCGCCACATTCACCAGCGGGATCACCACGACCGGAACGCCCGCGTCAATCCTGGGAGCTGCTCGCCGATCTTCCATGCAGAAGCGTCGTCATCGTCGTTCCGCCGGTCTCTTCCGTCGAACGGGAGCGGCTCCGTTCGTTTTTGCTTTCGTACATCCGGCGGTCCGCCTGCGCCAGCAGATCCTCCGCCGTCACCCCATCCTGCGGATAGATCGCGACTCCCATGCTCATCGACAGCAGCCGCTGCTCGCACGCCTGCACGCTCGCTTCTCCCGGAACCGCGTGAAACCGGTTGGACTCCGCGATAAACGTGTCCGAATTCAACCCCGGCATCACGATGACAAACTCGTCTCCGCCCAGCCGCGCGATGTAATCCGAGGCCCGGCTGGTCGCTCTCAGCCCGTCCGCCACCAGGCGCAGGACTTCGTTACCCTTCAGGTGCCCGAACCGGTCGTTGACCTGTTTAAATCCATCCAGATCGCAAACCATCACGGCGACGGTCGATCCATCCCGCTCCGCCCGAGCCAGCTCCTGCTCCAGATGCACGAACAGCGACCGCGCGTTGGGCAGCTCGGTCAGATAATCCGTGGTCGCCGAATTTTCGGCGCTATGGAAGCGCAGCGCATGTTCAATCGACAACCCCAATCGTCCCGTCACCGACTGCAGCTTCCGCAGATGTTCGCGGGTGAAACTATCGCGCAGCGGCGCGTATAACGTCAGCACTCCCGTCAATCCTGACTGTCCGTGCAGCGGAACCGAGAGCGCGGACCGCAGCGCCTCGAACGAATCCGCCGCGCCGATATAATGCGGCTCCACCGACGGATTCCCGTTGACGATCGGCTTCTGATTTTCCGCCACCCACCCGGACAGGCCCGCGCCGGCGGGAAATTCGCTCGCCGAGAACACATCGCTGTTGCGCCCGCTGATCAGCAGCGGAGCCAGCTTATCGCCGCGGCACACGCAAATCACGATCGTGTCGCACGGCACGATTCGTCCCGCATACCGGGCTGCCGCCGCAAGCGTGTCGTCGAGACTCAACGTATTCCCGACGTCGCCGGTCAGTTCCCGCAGCAGTTGATCCTCCTGCCCCGCCGAAATGATGGAGTTCAGGAAATCGTCATGCGCCGACGCGTTGGCGCGGCCATCCACCGCCGCCGCCAGATTCTCCAGTCCCGTCGCCGGAGCCAGCCCATGTCCCGTACCGTGCGCCATCGATCGTCCGGTAAACCAACTGCTGTGATTCGCACGGACCTGATCGTGCGCCATCCGGTCCAGCTCCACGTAGCGGCGTTGAAGCACTTCCACCACTTTCGGATCGAAGCTCTTGCCGGATTCCTTGGCAACTTCGGCCATGGCTTCCTCCAGCCGCATGGCGCGCCGGTACGGACGGTCGGAAGCCATGGCGTCCAGGCTATCCACGGCGGAAAGAATCCGCGCCCCTAGCGGAATTTCCTCTCCCGATATTCCCGCCGGATAGCCCGTCCCGTCCCACTTTTCGTGATGCGCCCTGACGATTGGCGACACCGGATAAGGAAGTTTCATCCGCTCCAGAATCTCGCTGCCCACGATTGGATGGATCTTCATCTTCTCGAACTCATCCGGAGTCAGCCGCCCCGGTTTCGAGATGATATGCTCCGGAATCGCCAGCTTGCCGACGTCGTGCAGCAGCGCCGCGGCCCGCAGCGCTTTCAGATCCGCATCGCCCAGGCCCATTTCTTTTCCGATTTCCATGGCGCACACCTGCACGCGCCGCAGATGCATGTGGGTCACCTGGTCCTTGGCTTCGATCGCCACCGCCAGCACCTCGATGGTCCGCATGTGCACGGCCTCCATCTCCTCGTCATGCTCGCGATCCCGTTCTTTCGAATCCAGGTAGAAATGGTAGCCGCGCTCGATCACGAATAGCATCGGCAGCGCCAACACCGCGGCCGGCAGCCCGGTATGCTGGCTGGTCTGATGAATCATGTAGGTCAGGTAGCCGGCGGCGACGAACCAGGGCAGCAGCCAGTACATCCGGCTGCGATAAAAAGCTTTAAGCGGTGTGCGCTGGTCGCGGGTAATCGCCGCCGCCAGCACATAGTGCAGGAAGAACACCAGCGAGCTGGCCAGCAGCAGAGCCGGGAACAAGGGATTCCCCCGCAGCTTCGGCGACATGTGATATGCGTTGTACGCCGCCGCGATGCTGATGGCCACGCTGGCCACGCGGAACATCAGATCGCCGAATTTCATCCGGAATTTCGCGATCCGCAGGTCTCGCAGTAGCGAGGCCGAGCATCCCAGTACCAAGACCTCCGGCAGGCTTAGGTCGACGATCCCCAGCATCACCAGCAGCAGGCCGGCAGGCAGCACCGCGCCATTCAACGGAAGCCCCAGGTCCAGCAGCGACACTACCACGGCCGCGACGAGATAAATCGCGAACAGCATCGGGTTCTGCGGTTTGACCTGGGGCGCGTTCAGAAGCAGTACGAGAACGCCCGCCAGTGTGCAGGCGATGACGTAAATTCGGGCGTTCCTGGCAAGCAGCTTCATTGAGTCGGTTAGCCCCGCTCTTGCACTTGAAACCCCAACATCCCAGCAGCCCGCAATGCCCAACCAAACCCAACAGCAGCAAGCATTTACTTCAACGTAGGACTCCGTTAAACATCGTTTAAGGTCAAGACAGTATGTCTCTGGCGGAGGACACTTTGTCCCCGGCTTCGCTGACGCGCGATTCGCAGTATTACGGCGTAGGGCCCATTAATGTTTGCAAATCCGCTTGCTGGGGATGTTGCTTCGATCTTATACTTCTGCCATGACTAAATCACGGGTTGTGACCGTCGTCGTTGCTTTCCTGCTGGTCGTCGGGGGATTAGCCCTGGCCCAGCCGAAACAGAATGTCTCCGCGGGACGCCATCCCAATATCGCGGCCGCGCAACGTTTGAGTAATCAGGCTTACGAGAAGATCGTTGCTGCCCAGCAAGCCAATGAGTGGGACATGCAAGGTCATGCTCAGAAAGCCAAGAACCTGCTGGAGCAGGCAAATAACGAGCTGAAGCAAGCCGCCCAGGCAGCCAACAAAAACAAGTAGTCTATTGGAAACCGGCGACCGGCCACCTCCCTACGCTCGTGGCTCGCTAAGGTGCTGAAATCGCGAGCCGCGACCACAGGGAGCGGTGGGTGCCGGGGAACCGCTGCGGAATCCAAGCCATTCCCTCGGGACCTCCGCCCGTCGAAGTGCGTCCCGCCACCTCGATTTGATTCGCCGGCGGATCGTAGCGCGCGATCAATTTGTTCAAGGACGCAGAGGACCGAGATCCACGCGATGCGATTCTTTGTTAGCCGCCGGGCCGATCACGGAAAGCGTATTCCCCGGAGTCTGCCCCCATAATTCCGACATACGCGAATTTTCCGTCCTTCGCCCGTCGGAACGCACTCCAGGATTTGGTTTGACTGCGGATCGACAATCGCGAGCGTCGCGTCGGTCTTATTCAGAACCAGAAGCGTCTGCGCATGCGCGAACGCGGCAGCCAAAACCAAGGCGGCTATCGTTTTCATAGCGCAATTGTTAGCGCTTGGACCGATCCGGGTTCAAATGAAAGACCTGGCCGCATTGGCAACCGAGGTGCACAATAGAGCTATATGAAAACTAACAGCGAGAACCCGCGCGAGAAAACCGGTCGTCGAGCAACCGACACCGATCGAGATGAACAATCCGGCGACCTTCAAGGGTTGTCCGATGTCGAGGAAGGAGATTCCGAGAGCGTTCGGGAGCTGGCCGAAGAAGGTCAGGCTTTCGAGGCCGAAGCGATTGACGCCGTGGAGAATGCCCCCGATCCCGACGTGGCCGAAGTCACGACCAGAGAAGTTCCCGAAGACGATGTTCCGCCAGAGTATCTGGAGGACCTCTAGGTCCGGTGTTTAAGCAGCATCCGCCGAACTGCCGCGAAAATCCGTTCCACCGCCGGACGCCGGTAAGCCCACTGCGGTTCCGGCAAGGGCGACGTCACGACCATGGTGGCATTGGTCTCAAACAGCAACACGTCACCGGCCGGGCTCAATCCGAAATCGATCCCCGCATAGTCGAGTCCCAGCGCATTTTGAATCTGTTCGAGCGCGGTCATCGCCCGCGGCCCAAGCACCGCCGGCATGTTCTCCAAGAACGCCGCGTCCTCTTTTCGATGTTCGGCGCTCTCGGCCATGTCCGCGGTGAAATAGTGAACCTTCCAGTGATTCGAAACTGCCAGATGCAGCGGATACAGCCCGCCGTCGATCATCATGACGCGATACTTCCGGAATTTCCCGTCGGGCCCGCGCGCATCCAGATATTCGATCGCGGTCAACTCCGCGCCAGGCAACTGAGCCACAGCTTCCGCCATCGCATCGGCCCTGTCGACGAGTTCAAAATGTTGACCGGTATGAAACCCCGGCGTCCGCAGCAGCAGCGGAAACTTCAAGCCGCCTTGAGCCAGAACAGCGGAATTTGACTGCTCCCGCGACAGCGTCATCATTGCCGGGGCGACCACCCCCTTGAGCGCCGCCAATCTCCGAGCATTTTCAGCCCGTCCCGTAGCCATCACCGCCGCGGGAGCATTCAGCACCGGCATCCGGCTCAACGCGATCACCGATTGCGCGGCCGTCAAAGCCTCTCCCGCCAGATCCGCATCTCCAATCGCGTTGAAGATCACCTGATGATCCGGCAGCGGCCGGCTGAGATCGTAAAATTCAGGCGCGATCACGGTGGTCTCAAACACGCGATCGTCCAGAAAATTGCGTGTAGGGATGTTCCCGCCGCTCGACGAAATCAGCAGCAGGAGCGATACCGGAGCCCCTTCGCCCCGATACGGCAGCTTCTGAACCGCACGATTCTCAAACCCTTTTCGACGATGCGATGCCGCCAGTTCCGTCTCTCCCAACTCGCGCAGCACGTAAGAAAGGCCCTGATGCGCCTCCGCAAAATCCGGCGCGAGATTCAACGCAGTTTCATAATGTTTGCGCGCCGCCGCCAGCTCGCCGTTTTCATACAACGCATTCGCCAGGTTGACGCGACTCATCGCGTCCTTCGGATGCCGAGCCACCGCTTCCGCATACGCCGTCCGCGCCGCGGTCCGATAGCCGGTCGAATGCAGCAGCGTCCCCAGATTATTCAGCGCCAGCCGATCTGACGGCGCGCGCGCCAGAATTTCGAGATACGCATCGCGGGCCTCCAGCGTCCGCCCGAGCTCGCTCAGCAACTGCGCCCGCTCCAGCCGCAGGCTCAGGCCTTCGGGCTCCGATGCAATGCGCGATTCAATCTCGCGCAACGCAATTTCGCGAGCCCGATGCGGCGGCCAATCGCCGGCGCCCATTATTGCAGGGCCGCGTAAACCATGTTCCGGATCAAGCTCATGTAATGCGTCCGCTGCTTCGGCGATTGCATCATGAACACCACGAACATGTCCTCTTTCGGATCCACCCAGAAGTGCGTGCCGCCGACGCCATTCCACGTGTAATCGCCGGCCGAGCCCGCATCGATTGCTCCGCCCGCGGTTCGCCGCACCGCGAATCCGAGCCCGAATCCATACCCCGGCCCCGGCGCATAAAACGGACCCGGCACGATGCCGTCGGTAAGCTGATCCGAGGTCATATACGCGATCGTTCTCGATCCGAGATAGCGCTTGCCGTCGAGCATCCCTCCGCTCAGCAGCATCTGCAAAAACCGCGCATAATCCATCGCGGTGCTGACCATCCCCCCACCGCCCGATTCCGTTTTTCCTGCGACCCGCGGATCGCCAAACGACGCGTCGATCCCAAACACGCGATCGTTGGGAAACGGCTCGGCGATGCGCGGCTGCTTCGCTGCATCGGTCACATAGAAGCTCGTGTCGCTCATGCCCAGGGGCGTCAGCAGGCGCTGCTTTTCATACTCGAACAGCGACATGCCCGAAACCACTTCAACGATGCGGCCCAGAATATCAGTCGAGTGGCTATAATCCCACGTCGTGCCCGGCTGGTAAACCAGCGGCATTTTGGCGATCCGGTCCGCGAACTCGGCATTGGTGTAGTCGCCTTTGGTCACGCCGGCTTCCAGGTACATTTTCTTCACCGCGCCGCTGCCGAAAAATCCATACGTGATGCCAGAGGTATGCCGCATCAGATCCTGAATCGTGATCGGACGCCGCGCCGGCACCAGATCGATGGTCGGCTTGCCTCCCGCCGGGTCCGGCTTTTCCACCGCGACCTTCATCTGCGCGAATTGCGGAAGATACTTCGCGATCGGATCGTTCAGCAGAATCTTACCGTCCTCCACCAGCGTCATCGCCGCGACCGTCGTGATCGGTTTGCTCATTGAATAAATCCGGAAGATCGCCTCTTTTGTCATGGGAGCCTTGGTCGCCGGATCCAGCACGCCGGCGGTTTCGAACCACGCGATCTTCCCGTGGCGAGCCACCAGCAGAATCGCTCCCGGCATCATCCCTTTGCCGGTGTCGTCCTTTAATACCTGCGTGATCTTCCCCAGCCGTTCGGCGGAAAACCCGACCTCAGCCGGATTCGCGGCATGTTTAAGGCTCTGCGCCCCAACCGGATAAATCGCCAAAAACAGCGTGAAAAGCATCACCAAAGCCGCGCGCAACTTGTTCATGAGAACCTCGGAGCGATTGTAGCGCAACCGCTAACGTGCTATATTCAGATTTCATGTCGGCCCACCTGCATCATCGCCACCATCATCGGCAGGCAGCATTGCGACGGGCTTACTCTTAATCGGAAATCAAACATGGATCGAAGAGCCCGCCGCAAATGGCGGGCTTTTTCATTTGGATAGGACACTGATATGAACCTCGACTTCAGCAAACTCGATGGATTGATTGCTGCGATCATTCAGGATCACCAGACCGGACGCGTTCTCATGCTCGGCTTCATGAACGAAGAAGCGTTTCGCCGCACCGTGGAGACCGGTTATGCCACCTTCTTCAGCCGCTCCCGCAACAAGCTGTGGCTTAAAGGCGAAAGCTCCGGCCATCGGCTGGCCGTGAAGGAAATTTCCACCGATTGCGATCGGGACGCTCTCCTATTGAAAGTCGAAGCCCTCGGACCCGGCGTCTGTCACGAAGGATATGAAAGCTGTTTCTTCCGCCGACTGAACGACGGAGCGTGGGTGATCCATGAGTCGCGCACTTACGATCCCAACGCGGTCTACGGGAGCTGAAACGTGAAACTGAAACTCGGCATCCCCAAAGGCAGTCTCGAAAACGCCACCGTCGAGCTATTCAGACGCGCCGGATTCGTCATCACCACCAGCAGCCGCTCTTATTTCCCCGCCATCGACGATCCCGAAATCGAGTGCATGCTGATCCGCGCCCAGGAAATGGCCCGCTACGTTCAGGACGGCGTCCTCGATGCCGGCCTCACCGGCCGCGACTGGGTGGAGGAGAGCGAAGCGCAGGTTCAGACCATCGCCGACCTCATTTACGCCAAGCAGAGCTTCGGCAAAGTGCGCTGGGTGTTGGCCGCGCCCGAATCCTCGCCGTTCCGCTCCGTCAAGGATCTGGAAGGAAAAGTCATCGCGACGGAACTAGTATCCGCCACCAAACGCTACCTCGCCGCGAACGGCGTCACCGCCAAAGTAGAATTCAGTTGGGGCGCGACGGAAGTCAAGCCACCCGAGCTCGCCGACGCCATCGTCGAAGTGACCGAAACCGGCTCGTCGCTGCGAGCCAACAAGCTGCGCATTATCGAAACCGTCATGGAATCGAACACGCAACTGATCGCCAACCTCGATTCCTGGAAAGATGCAGCCAAGCGCCGCAAGCTCGAAGACATCCGCATGCTGCTCGAAGGCGCGATCAACGCTCTTGGCAAAGTCGGCCTGATGCTGAACGTCGAAAAAAAGAATCTCGCGGCCGTTCTTGCCGTTTTGCCCGCGCTGAAAAACCCGACCATCTCGCATCTCAGCGACGCCGAATGGCTCGCGGTCAATACCATCCTCGACGAATCCACCGTGCGCACCATCATTCCGCGCCTCAAAGAAGCCGGCGCGCAAGGAATCGTCGAATATCCCCTGAACAAAATCGTGATGTGATGATCAAAATTCTCAATTACGACCAAGCCCGCAGCTTGATCACTCGCAAGACCGTTCGCCTGGAAGAAGCCGAGCGCATCGTGGCTCCCATCCTCGCCGACGTTCGCGCTCGCGGCGACGCTGCCGTCGAAGAATACACGCGCAAGTTCGACGGCAATTACGAACCGAAGCAGCCATCAGCCGCGCCGGCTCTGATCGACGCCATCCAGCACGCGGCCGCGAACATTAGAGAATACGCGCAATCCCAGCTTCCCCAGGAGCGATTCGCCGACTATCCCGACGGCCGCCGCCTCGGCCACATCGTCCGACCGGTCGATTCGATGGCCGCCTATATCCCCGCCGGCCGCTACCCGCTGCCGTCGACATTATTAATGACCATCATCCCCGCGCAAGTAGCCGGCGTCGCCGTCACCTGCGTCGCCTGCCCGAATCCCAGCCCTGAAATTCTGTGGATGTCGGACTGGCTGAACGTCACGCACTTCTTCCGCATGGGCGGGGCGCAAGCCATCGCGGCCTTCGCTTACGGAACCGAAACCGTGCCGAAGGTCGACCGCATCGTCGGACCCGGAAACATCTACGTCGCCGCCGCGAAGAAACTGATAGCCGGGGAAACCGGCATCGACTTCATCGCCGGCCCCACCGAAATCGTCATCATCGCCGCCGAAGGCAACCCGAGCTGGCTCGCCGCTGACATGCTCGCGCAAGCCGAGCACGATGTCGACGCTTCTTCCATCCTCCTGACCACTTCGCGCGCGTTGGCCGAATCGGTAGCATTTGAAATCGAGCGACAGCTTGCCACCCTCTCCACCGCGCCCGTCGCGCGACCGTCCATCGAGGCAAACGGCGCCATCGTGGTCCTCGATTCGCTTGAACGCGCCGTGGAATTTTCCAACGCCCTGGCGCCCGAACACCTCAACCTGGAGGATCCACGTCTTCTTCCTCTGGTCAAGCACGCCGGCAGCGTTTTCCTGGGACCCTTCAGTCCCGAAGCCGCGGGCGATTACGCATCCGGTCCCAACCACGTTCTGCCGACCTCGGGAGCCGCTCGTTTGCGCGGCGGCCTCTCTGCCGCCGACTTCGTCAAAGTAATTTCGGTTCAGCAAATGACACAACCAGGCTTAGCCAAACTCACTCCGTCGATCACCGCCCTCGCGCGAGCCGAAGGTCTCGAAGCTCATGCCCGCTCCGCGGAGGTTCGACTTGCTTAAACCGCGCAATGCTGTTCAGAAAATGGCGCCGTATTCTCCTCCCACCGGCGACCGAGCCGGCAAGTTGCGCCTCGACTTCAACGAAAACACCATCGGCTGCTCGCCGCATGTGATCGATTTCATCACCCGCCGTCTCACCGCGGATCAGCTCTCGATGTATCCCGATTACACGGAGGCCTTCGCCGAACTCGCCGCATTCTTCAACGTTTCGCCCACAGAATTGGCGATCACCAACGGCACCGATGAAGCCATTCAGCTTTTGGTCAACACCTTTGTCAACGCCGGCGATGATGTGGTGCTGCTGAATCCCTCCTATGCGATGTACCGCTTCTATGCGAGCCTCGCCGGCGCCGCGATCCGCGAAGTCGACTATCGCGACCATGGCGTAGTGTTTCCTCTTGACGATCTGCTAGCCGCGATCCGCGCGTCGACCAAAGCCGTTCTGATCGCGAATCCCAATAACCCGACGGGCGTCGGAACGTCGCTCGAAAATCTGCGCAAGATTCTCGAAGCCGCGCCGCAGGCAGCCGTCCTGATCGATGAAGCCTACTTCGAATTTTCCGGCATCACCACGCTCGCCTGGATTCACGAATATCCGAACCTCTTCGTCAGCCGCACCTTCTCGAAAGCTTTCGGCATGGCCGCGATGCGCTGCGGCTGCCTGTTTTCAAACGCCGAAAATGTTCAGTGGCTGCGCAAAGCCCAGTCTCCTTATAGCGTGAACACTCTGGCCGTCCTCGCTGCCCGCGCCGCGATTCAGGATCGCAAGACCGTCGACACCTACGTCGCCGAAGTGCTCGCCGCCCGAACCCTGGTCTGCGCCGGACTCGAAAAATTAGGGATCTCTTTCTTCCCCACCGCCGCCAACTTCGTTTTATTCCGCGCCGGCGACCGGGCCATCCCCATCCGCGACGCCCTCCGCGAGCGCGGCGTCCTGATTCGCGACCGCAGCTACGAAATCCCCGGATGCGTCCGCGTCACCATCGGCACGCGCGCCCAGATGACCCGTTTCCTCGAAGAACTGGAAAAACTGTGGACCAGATAATCGTCTTCGACATGGACGGCGTCCTCACCGAGGTTTCCGAATCCTATCGCGAAGCGATCGTCCAGACCGTCGAGCACTTTACCAACCAGCGCATCACCCGCGATCTCATCCAGCAGTACAAAAATCAAGGCGGCTGGAATAACGACTGGGCGCTCTCCCAGCAGATCGCCGCCGACCTGGGAACGCAGGTCGAATACGCCCGCGTCGTCGACCGGTTCAACGAAATTTTCCTTGGTGAAAATGGCGACGGCCTCATCCAACGTGAACAATGGTTCCCGCAACCCGGCCTGCTCGAACGTCTTACCACGCGCCACAATCTCGCGATCTTCACCGGACGCTCGCGTCACGAAGCAGCCATCTCGCTTCTCCGTTTCGCCGCGCATCTGGCCTTCGACCCCATCATCTGCGCCGACGACATAACCGCCGGAAAACCCGCCCCCGACGGATTATTCGCCATCCAGCGCCAGAATCCCGGACGCAAACTGATCTACGTCGGCGATACCGTTGACGATGCACGCTCCGCCCGCGCCGCCGATGTCCCGTTCATCGGAATCGCCGCGCAAAATCATTCCCGCCGCGACGATCTGATCCGCCTGTTCGAGCAGGAGCGCGTCATCGCGATCCTCGAAAACATCAACGAAATCGAATCCGTCCTATGAGGAAAGCCTCCCTCGAGCGCAACACCAAAGAAACCCGCATTCAGGGAGCCCTCAAAATCGAAGGCCGAGGCGTCTACAACATTTCAACCGGAATCCGTTTCCTGGACCACATGCTGGAGCTGTTCACCAAGCACGGCGCATTCGATCTGACCCTCGTAGCTCAAGGCGACCTCGACGTCGACCAGCATCACACCGTCGAAGACACCGGCATCGTCCTCGGCCAGCTTTTCTCGAAAGCCCTCGGCGACCGCCGCGGCATCAATCGAGCCGGTTACTTCGTCCTCCCCATGGACGAAACCCTGGCCGTCGTCGCCCTCGACCTCGGCGGACGACCCGCGCTGGTCTATCGCGATCTCGTGAAAGTCCGCCTGGTCGGCGATCTGCAAACCGAGCTGCTCGAAGACTTCTTCAACGGATTCGTCAATAACGCGGGCGCGAATTTTCACGCCAGGGTTCTCTACGGCCGCTCCAGCCACCACAAGATCGAAGCGATCTTCAAATGTTTCGCCCGCGCCATGCGCTACGCCTGCTCGAAAGAGCCGCGCCTCAAAGACCAGTTGCCATCGACCAAGGGACTCTTGTGATCTCGATCATCGATTACGGCGCCGGCAATCTTCGCTCCGTCGAAAACACGCTGGCCGCGATCGGAGCCGATTACCAGCTCGTCCACACCGCCGATTCCCTCCGCCTCGCGACCAAGATCATCCTGCCGGGCGTTGGCCACTTCGGCCAGATGATGCGGGCGCTCGAACCGATGCGCTCCGCCCTGATCGATCGAATCCGCGCCGCCGTCCCCTTCCTCGGCATCTGCCTCGGACTCCAAGCCCTGTTCGATTCGAGCGAAGAAGCACCCGAAGCGCGGGGCTTCGGTCTCCTCGAAGGCCAGGTTCGCCGATTCTCCACCACCGCCCGAGTCCCGCACATGGGCTGGAATAATCTCACCTTCCTCCGCGAATCGCGTCTGCTCGAAGGAACCGGCGACCATCCCTACGTCTACTTCGCCAACAGCTACTACGCGCCGCTCATCTCCGCCGCCTCAGCATCCTGCGATTACGGCGTCCCCTTTACGGCTGTCATCGAACAGGGCAATCTCTACGGCGTCCAATTTCATCCCGAAAAATCAGGACCCGCCGGACAGCGAATCGTGAAAAACTTCACCGAGCTATGCTCGTAAAGCGCATTATTCCTTGTCTCGACGTCAGCGCAGGCCGCGTGGTCAAAGGGATCAACTTCGTCAACCTGCGCGATGCGGGCGATCCCGTAGCGCTCGCCGCTCGCTACAACGATCAGGGCGCCGATGAGCTGGTGTTCCTCGACATCACCGCTTCCAGCGATCATCGCGACACCATGGTCGACGTGGTCGCGCGCACCGCCCGCGAGGTGTTCATTCCGCTCACCGTCGGCGGCGGCATCCGATCGGTCGAAGATGCCCGCCGCATCCTGCACGCCGGAGCCGACAAAGTCAGCATCAACACGGCCGCGGTCCGACGCCCGGAATTGATCTCGGAACTTTCCCACGAATTCGGGGCGCAAGCCGTGGTCCTCGCCATCGATGCCCGCAACCGTCGCGTCTTCACGCGCGGCGGACGCGACGATGAGAGCCTCGACGCCATCGAATGGGCGCAACGCGGCGAACAACTCGGTGCAGGCGAGATCCTGCTCACCTCCATGGACACCGACGGCGTCCAGGCCGGATTCGATTGCGCGCTGACCCGGGCCGTTCGCGAAGCCACGCACATCCCCGTGATCGCCTCCGGAGGCGCAGGCAAGCCCGAAGATTTTGTGTCCGTCCTCGAACACGCCGACGCCGCCCTCGCCGCATCGATTTTCCACTACGGAACTTACACCGTCGGCGAATTGAAGTCTTTCCTCGCAGCACACGGCGTGCAGGTCCGCAGATGATCATCCCCTGCATCGACCTGATGGACGGCAAAGTAGTCCAGCTTGTCCAGGGTCGCGATAAAGCCCTCGAAGCCGATGCTCCGCTTGAAATGCTGCGAAAATTCTCGGCGTTTCCGGAAATTCAGGTGATCGATCTCGACGCGGCCATGAATCGAGGCGAAAATACGGCTCTCGTGGAGCTGCTCGCATCGCGCGCGAAATGCCGGATAGGCGGCGGCGTCCGTTCCGCAGCACGCGCCCTGTCTCTTCTCGATGCCGGAGCTCACCGCGTTATTGTCGGCACGGCCGCGTTCACGCCCGCGCTTCAGGAAATCTCCGCAGCTATCGGACCCGAACGCGTCATCGTTGCCCTCGATTCAAAGAACGGTAAGGTCGTCGTCAGAGGCTGGACCGAATCCACCGCCGTCACCGCCGAAGAAATCATCGCCACTCTCGAGCCGTTCTGTTCCGGTTTCCTCTGCACCTATGTCGATAAAGAAGGCATGCTCGAAGGCACCGACCTCGCCTGGTTCCGCCGCCTCCGCGCCGCCACGAAACATGAATTAACCGCCGCCGGCGGCATCACCACCATCGAAGAAATCCGCGAGCTGGCGACCATGAACATCCACGCAGCCCTCGGTATGGCGATCTACACCGGCCGCCTCAGCCTCGCCGATCTAACCAGCTCATAATCTGTCTCCCCGTCTCATTCGCCAGCTTTAAGCTGCCACTACAAGGTCAATATCTCAACCTTCTTCGGATCTAGAGCCGTAACCAATCTCGACATACCCGTCAGCACTTTAAAGCGCCTGGCCCAAAAAATCGCGATTTCCGGCCGATGAGCAATCCGGGACCAGTTTCGCGATGCCATCTACACCCGACCCCGCCGCTCCGCCCGCTCTCTCCGGAGCTGGCGCCAGCGATATCGGCCTGGCCGCCGCCATTAATCAAGCCGGCCAGTCGGTGGTCATCACCGACCCCCGTGGCAACGTTGTCTACGTCAACGCCGCCTTCACGGCGATGACCGGATATACTCCCCAGGAAGTCATCGGCCACAAACCGAGCCTTTGGAAATCGGGCAAGCAGGACCCAGCCTATTACAAAGACCTCTGGTCGACCGTCGCCGCCGGGCGCAACTGGCAGGGAGAGCTGATCAACCGCCGCAAAGACGGTCGCCTCTACACCGAGGACATGACCATAGCTCCCGTGCTTGACGAGCACGGCAAAATCGCTGGCTACATCGCTCTCAAACAGGACGTGACCGAACGCCGCGCGGCCGAGAAAGCTCAACAGTTCCTCGCCGCTATCGTCGAATCGAGCGAAGAAGCCATCAGCGGCGTGACTCTCGATGGCATGATCTCCAGTTGGAACGCCAGCGCCGAAGCCCTGTATGGGTACAGCGCAGCCGAAGCCGTTGGGCAGTCGATCTCCCTGATCATTCCGCCCGACCGGCCCGATGAGAAATCCCAGATTCTCGACCGCGTGAAAACCGGGAACACGGTTTCGCAATTCGAGACCGTCCGGGTCGCCAGGAACGGCCGTCTGATCGACGTTTCGCTCACCGTTTCCCCCATCAAGAACGCAGCCGGAAACATCGTCGGCACCGCGGCCATCGCGCACGATATCACTGAGCGCAGGAAAGCGGAAGGAGCGTTTCGCGAAAGCGAGCAGCGCTTCCGCATAATGGCCGACGGCTGTCCCGCTCCCATGTGGATGACCGATGCCGAGGGCGGCGTCCGTTTCGTGAATCGAAGCTACAGCGAATTTTTCGGCACCACATATGAGCAGGTGGAGGGCGGCAACTGGCGTCCGCTCCTTCATCCCGACGATGCTCAGGCCTACATCGGTGCATTTCTCAGCGCCGTCAGCGAGCAGACTTCTTTCCGCGGCGAAACCCGCGTCCGTCGCGCCGACGGAGAGTGGCGTTGGGTGTCCTCCTCCGCTGAGCCTCGCTGGACCCCTGGCGGCGAGTTCCTCGGCCACGTCGGCTTGAGTCCCGACATCACCGATCGCCGGCAGGCCGAAGAAGCCCTGCGCGGCAGCGAAGAAAAATTCCGCCAGCTTGCCGAAAACATCCGCGAAGTCTTCTGGATGATGAACGCGGCCGGCACCGAAATCCTGTACATCAGCCCCGCCTACGAACAGATCTGGGGCCGCACCTGCGAAAGTCTGTATCGCAATCCTATGGACTGGCTGGAAGCCATCGAAGCCGCCGATCGCGAGCACGCCCACGCAGTCTTCATGCGGCAAATGCAGGGCAACGATATTCCCTCCGAATACCGCATCCGAGCCGCCTCGGGAGAGCAGAAGTGGATCCGCGATCGAGCCTTCCCGGTTCTCGACCGGGCCGGGCAGATTACGCGCGTGGTCGGAATCGCCGAAGACATTACCGAGCGCAAACTAGCCGAAGACGCCGTTCAAAAAGCCCGGGAAGCCGCCGAAGCCGCCAACCGCGCCAAGAGCGAATTCCTGGCCAACATGAGCCACGAGATTCGCACGCCCATGAACGGCGTCATCGGCATGACCGGCCTGCTGCTCGAAACCGAGCTGACCGCGCAGCAGCGTCAATACGCGGAAATCGTTCGCTCCAGCGGCGAATCGCTGCTTACCGTGATCAACGACATCCTGGATTTCTCCAAGATTGAGACGCGCAAGGTGGAGCTGGAGGTTTTGGATTTTCATCTGTGCACCACGCTGGAGGATGCCGCGCGTCT
>Ga0209517_10003455_pt1 | contig 21441 bp, 23 predicted proteins | sample PeaSoiMetSII2010_FD_187695 | JGI IMG/M metagenome (GOLD analysis project Ga0209517, IMG submission 187695) | Peat soil microbial communities from Weissenstadt, Germany - SII-2010 (SPAdes) (version 2) | ecosystem: Environmental > Terrestrial > Soil > Wetlands > Peat | place: Germany...
CGGGCATAAGTTTCGTATCGTATAATGTGTGCAGTTGGCGCTATCGTCTAACGGTTAGGACGGAGCCCTCTCAAGGCTTAAATACGGGTTCGATTCCCGTTAGCGCTACCACTTAAGGCTTATTTATCAATAACTTACAGCGAGTCAGATTAAAAAGTGCCCCAAAGTGTCCACGCGCCAAGCTGCGCACGCGGCCAATGTCTTTCCGAAGGTCGGTCTGCCCCTTCTGAGATTCTAAGTTGCAGTGCGCCCCAGCAACGGCGTGGAAACCATATGCTCTGTCGTCAGCTCTGGGTAAAGCATAGGCCACTTCCTGCCGATGTTTCGAGCGGTGAGACGGACGTGGATACCTCTATTGGCGTTTCTGATCGTCGCACAAATCGCTGCTGCCTTCTGCCCTTTGCGGGAATCCGATGGGACTTCCTCGGCTGACTATGGAAAAGCCTTCGTACAGTTTCTAGATCTCTCCGGCCAAGTCTTCGACCGAAACGCGTCCTTGGCTAAGCAACTCCAAGCCGAAGAACTACGGGAATCGTATTCGACGATCATGCTGGCGTTGAAGTTTCAGAACGCGGATTGGAAGTGCGGCCTGAGCCTCGTGGAGCCGTTCCTCAACAGCAAGGCGCATGGGATCGAGGCAAGCGCATCGTCAACACGATCATGGATTGTCGCGATGATGGTGTCAAACGACCTGCTTGTTGATGAGGTCAAAACGGCGTTGTCAAATGAGGGCCGTCAAGACCTCGGACGAGTCCTAGACAAAATCACAGATCATACCGTGAGATCTGGTACGCTCTGGGACGAACTCCCCCATCTCGCCACCCTCAGCACATACGCGTTTGTCGATCTTGACGGAGATCCGGCCTCTAAAATAGACTCCCTCAATATAACTACTGCTGAACGGAAGCAGTTGCTTTCACTGCTCACGCAAAGCTTTCCGGGGATTCAAAGGCCCTCCAAGCAGGGAAGATTTGCTCCCGAGGCGTCGGCATGGTTGTTGCAAACGTTCTTGAACAAGCCGTTCTGGAACAGAGCGGACGAAAAAGGCGCTCCGGCCAAAAAGTGACATCTCCCCCGTGCCCGCATGCTCAGTCATTCGTTATTCATGCGGGTATCCCATGATTCCTGAGCAGATAATCTTGTTGTTATCAGGAGTACCGGCAGCGGGGAAGAGCACATTCGCTAGGCATTTGGCTCGAACGTATGGCTTTGCTCACTATGACTTGGAGTGTTATCCACGGGGCTGGCCCCACCCAGAACTGAAAGCTAAATGGGACTCCAACCGTTCCGACTTTCTTGCTCTATTACGCAAGCTCCACGACCGTGTTGTACTCGATTGGGGCTTTCCTCCCACTTGTTACTCTTGGATCGAGGAGTTGAGAAGTCAAGGAGTCAAATTGATATGGTTTGACGGAGACTTCGCTGCCGCACGGAAGGGTTTCGAGGATCGCGGGGGGATCTCCCCAAAAGATTTTACTGAGCAGATCGAGGCCATCAAGAAGGCAGGCTACCCAGCCTCACTTGATTGTGTGGTTGTGCCTGCATTGTCTGCCGACGGATTCTTCGAAGCCCCAGCGGACATTGAGGGTAAAGTGTTCTCCTAGACTGCGAACTTCCGCATATCAGCTTCCGACAATCCGGCGCTATGCTTGACTCGGGCCGGTAACTGGGCCGAATGGCAGACCGACTTAGCATACTTCGGTCCTATTGAACCCGTCCCCGCTGCGGTGCGCCCGACTTCCGCCTGCTTTCCTGCTGAAACTCTTCCAGCTTGCGAACCGCGTCGTCATCCTGCCCCCTGAGTGCGTGCGCATACACATCGGCGGTCACGCGCACCGATGAATGGCCGAGACGCTCGGAGACGACCTGTAGCGGAACGCCGCCGACAATCATGTGCGATGCGTGAGTGTGACGCAGGGTGTGGAGGCTCGCCCCCTTTGGCAACTTCAGGCGACGGCACAGAAGGGAGATTGACGCGGAGACCGAGTCGGGATTAAGCGGGCTCCCGTTCGGATTGCAAAACACCAGGTCGAGGTCGACGCGATAGTCGGGTCCGAACTGCTTACGAAATTGGTCCTGTTTCTTGCGGTGCTCATCCAGCGCCGCCAAGGCGTCCGCCGACATGCCCACCGTTCGCGGCACTTCCGTTTTGGTTCCCTTGAACTCAAGGACGGTGCTTCTGCGAGCCTTGCCGTCCTCGCCGATTTCTCTCTTTGCCGTTTGTGACAGCGAGCGTGCGATGGTTGCGCGACCCTCAACGATGTCAGACCAGCGCAGCGCCAGCACTTCGCCACGCCTCGCACCGAGCGCCGCCGTTACCTCGATGAACGTCGCGATGCACCACGGACCCGATGCGGATTCAAGAAGCGCATCCTGCTCGCTTACGGTAAGCGCGATGCTTGGCTTTTTCTTCGGTACGGGAGGTTCGCTGTTGGTGACGGGGTTGTAGACGACGAGCCCCCATCTGATAGCCCGACCAAAGGCGGACGAAACGACGCCCGCCGTATTGCGTACCGTCTTGGCGCTCATCGGGCGCGGTTTGCTCGGTCGGCCCTTGCCTGCGCGCGTGTGCCCGCCGCACTTCAGCAGTCGCGTCCATTCGCGATTCAAATGCAGTGGCGTGATATCGACTATCGGCATCTCTAGGAGGTCGGGAGACAGATAGGACACCAGTTCCCGATACCGCTGGACGGTCTTGCCCGCTAGCTTTTCGTCGGCGTGCTGGCGAAAGAACTCGTCAAGCAGTCCGGCCAGCGTCTTAGGCACTTCGCCGGTCACGCCAGCGCCAGACTTCGCCATCTCGTATTTCTTTTGTTCGTCGATGCGACGGGCCGCCTCTGCGTCTGTCGCCTCCTGCTTAGTGGCGAAGCCAAACTCGCGCACCTTTCGGCGCTTTTCGCGCGTCGACCCAGGCGCATCAAACGAGTAGAACCACACGACCTTGCCAGATGGGTTTTTCCGCTTACGAACTGACATTACGCCTCCTTGGTTTTCTGCAATGTGCACGCGCTGCCCGCGCGCTCGGCTGGGGCTGCCCGCATCGTGGGCATATGGTCTGGATGGCGCGCCGACCCGACTTGCCGCGCGCCGCTATCCCGCCCAGACGCCCAAGTCGTGCCGCGCTGGTATTCTTACGTTTCATTGTGGTCGACTATACACAAATAGCGCCATTTGTGTCAAGCGGGAAGTTTTGCGATCTTCCGCAGCGCCGCTCCCAGTCCTCATACGCAAACCGCGTCACGATCCAGCGGCGACCAAGCCGGATCGCAGGGATGATGCGCTGTTCGAGCATCGAGTAGACTGCCATTCTTCCGATTGATAAGCGGGCGGCGATTTCAGGAACCGAGATCCTACCGCGTCCACGTTCCGTATTGGGGGCCGTTAACGAATTTGAGGCTGTCAATTTTTTTCTCTTTTCGGGTACAATCATTGGATTTGTGAATCGTAAAGTTTTATTGGAGTTTTGCCGAGGTACGCTTTATGCCACTGCCGCTTATTCCCATCGCAATCGGCGCACTCATCGGGCGCGCCGGAAAAAAGAACGACAAGAAGAAGGCCGTCTCTGGGTACACGACCAAGAAAGGGAAAAAGGTCAGAGCATATCTCAAGAAAGCTAAATAGCCCTGCGTGACCTTCAGTGCAGCCGATCCACTTTACAAACGATCCAAACGCGAAATTGGATCATTCTCATTGTTGGGGCGCTCGTTTGCCTTTATTGGCTCAGGGCGCTTCGGCTTGCTCGCGAGGGGGCGCGCCTGTTTTTAAGGAATCTTGCGATTGCCGTTCTCGTGTTCGCCAGCGGTCGATTACTACTCGCGCAGACGCAGATACAAGGCAACGGAGCGATTCTGATATCTGGATTCGTGTCGCTCGTCGTCTTCTCTCGTATAAAGCAGTCGACCAGGCGATCACGTTACATACGAAAATCCGTAAAACGTGCAGTCATCTCTAGGGATTTAAAGGGCGAGGAATACGACTCGACCAAGCACCACCTAGATCACGTGTGGCCGTTCTCGAAGGGTGGGAGCAACACCACCGACAACCTGAGAGTGATCGAAAAGGAAAAGAATCTCAAAAAGGGTGCCAAGCGTCCCCGAATGCGCGAGATGTGGTGAGCCCAGCGAACGCTCCGAATCGACCCGAAGCATTTGCTCAAGCATTTGTTTGATGACTTTTCCTTTCTGGGAACGCCGCGCGCCGCGCGGCCTTGCCCCTGCCTGGGTGATCCGGGGGGCGGAATTGTAATTTGGTAATTTCGGTAGCCCGGAAACCAGTATTTGCCAGGATTTGCCAGGTAATCTGGCGCGATCTTCGTTCGTACACCTTCGGAGCGTGTACCGCTGAAAGGCGCTGCTGGCGGATATTTCGGCATTTGTCGAAATCACACCTGCTAATAGTGCTATAAGGTTAATTCTGGTAACGATCCAGAAATCTGGTCACGCGCACACGCGATAGCCATACGGTCACAGGGCGGGCTAAGTCGTAAGGAAATCAATCACCCCCATCCCCATGAGCGGTAATGGGTTACTCGTTATCCACTCGTCCTCGACGCGCTCAAGCCGCGTCGCGGGCGCGCTAGGCTACCGCCCGCGCGGCTAGTGCAAATACTGCCGTTTGGGGATTGCAACGAAACAGCCCGGCTTGATATCTTTTCTGTGGTTCCGCCCTGTCACGAGGTGATGCATGGCAAAATGCTCTCGATGTGGCTCCGACACCGAGCTTTTTGTGAATGGGTTACCGCTTTGTCTGGCATGCGACTGTCAGTCCAACGACCAAGCGGAATCAGATCATATTCATGAACTTTTGCGCGAAGAGTTCAATCTCGCAAAGGCGGACCTCGATGCGGCGTCTGAACGTTTTGACGCACTGACCCGTGAGGTTCCAAGCGGCGTTCCGCACCCCGATGGCTCGCTACGGATTCACGCTGCGTCTAAAGAATTGTCTCAAGCCCGTGAGGTCATGATGCAAAAGCTAGCACGATTGAACAAATTCATCGCTCACGGGGTTGCGCCCTCCGACCTGACGCCCGCTAGTCAACGTTCAGCGGCGGTGCGAGATTAGTCGAACAGCGGGGACTGTTACTTTTTGGGCGGCCCGCGCCGTTCCATTTCCTTCATCACGACTTCATTGTTGGCCAACATCTCGACGCGCAGAGCGGGGATATCCTTACTTTGCAGCCTGGGGATCAGATCAGCAAGGGCGGCATCCAGTGCAGCGATACAATTCGGGAAGCTGAGTCTGTGGTTGAGAAAGCGCCTCACTATTTTTCGGGTCTCGGCCCTGTAGGCTTCCATCGCGAGGTTCTTTCTAACGGCCCGTGCTGCAGTGCGCCAGCGGCAGTACCTCGGAGGAAGATACTAACGCCGCAACCTCGCGCGATTATACATGAAACCCCTGCCGCGTGGCGCGCGATCCGGCATTTGAACTTCCTAGAGGAGCGCCCGACAAAAGCAAGGTAGATTGACGGGCGCTCCTCGTTTGGCGCTCACGTAAGAAGCGCCTGTTGGTTGATACATGCTACCATCGCCCGCGCGCCGCGTCTATGGTCGCGCGCAACGTGTATTACTTCACCCGTGCGTTGCCTGCCGTTCCCGCACACGCGCGGCACGTGCTATCGTCTTACCCGGCGTGCGATGAAGGTACACCGCGAAGCACCGAGCGCACACGGGCGCGACATCGCAAGGCGAAAAAGTGACGCCGCTTCCGTTGCAGATTACATGAGCGCCGAATCCTCTTCCTCGAAGGCCGCGCCGAACAGCGCCATCGGCTTGAGGCAGTGTGGAGAGAAGTATATCGTCTCCCGCTCGGCATTCTCGCGTCCGAGTCCGTCGCCTTGATTACCGTAACCGCCGTTCGCCTTCCACTGGAAGAGCTCCCAACTGTCAGGCATCGCGGCGTCGTGCTCGTTATAGCCGCATAAGGCTATGCGAAGCATGGGATCGTCACCATGCTCGATGGCCCACTTCCGCACTTGATGCGCGAGAGATCCATCGTCGTATGTATACACTGCGGACCGATCCTTCGCGTCGGCGAATGCATAGGGCGGGTCCAGAAATATGCCAGTCAAGCCGTTATGTGTCGTGGGCGACGGTCCCATAATCCTCGTCCAGTCGCCACAGCAGACCCGAACTCTGCGGATGCGTTCGGCCAGTCTCTTCATGTATGCGAGCAGAGAAGCGCGCGCTGGCGTTATCGTCAAATCGTCGTCTGTCGCGACGTCCGCGGTCGGGCACACCGGGGCAGTGAGCTGTCGATTGATGCCCATACCCGAGCTGAGGACCGGAAGCTGTCTACTCGGCCCGCGATTGATGCCGCGGCCTTTAGCTAAATGCGGAATCTGATTCGTTACCGCGCCAGCGCACCACCCGCCGCCGATCCAGATCGCCATGCCCCACACCCACCAACCGGCCACGACCGGGTCATAGTAGGAAGTATCGGTGTTCATCCTTTCCCGAAACTCTTCGTTGTTCACGAGCGATAGATGACGGGCATGCTTATCTACTTCGATGACCGGATAGTCTGCGTGCTTCGCGACAGCCTCGGGCGCGTGCTGCAAGGCGCGCCAGAAGTTGGCCACAAAGCAATCGCGGTCGTTTATAGTTTCTAACTGAGGTGGGTGCGGGCGAGCGAGGAGCACGGCCCCGGAACCAAAGAACGGTTCGCAATAGTTCGGGACGTCGCCGAAGCGGTCCCATATGACATCAGCAATTAGGCGTTTGCCGCCAAAATAGGGATACGGAGACTTAAGCATTTACTGAATTACCTTTTCCTGAAGACAAGTTTGAAGTGAGTCTTGAATACGTTCATCTTTCTCAACTGAGTTAACTGGTTTGTGTTACATACGCGACCTTTCTGAAACAAATGTGTTGATCCTTCGGGATCTGCCGCGCGTCAGTACGTGCTGGCGGGGAACCGTACGACCGGCGATGACGTACCCACACAATGCGGCTGTGAGCGGAACAAAGCATATGGTTTAAAGCGGGCTACCTGGTTGGCGTCCGGCTGGGAAATCTTAAGTAGGTAGGCCCGTGCTTACACTGAAGAAATATGTTGTGTTTACCGCAGGCTGGACTACTTGACTAAGTGAATAGCCCGCCGGATGCGAGAACCGGTTCGGTCGCGGAAGAACGGTGATAGCTGGGCGTCCATCCTGCAGGAGCCCGGAAATGGCACCGTCTCGCGTGCGAACCTATTAAAATGGCACCGTCTGGCACCGTGTCAACGTCGTTTCCAACACTTCCCATACGCGCATTACCCTGCTGATACGTTATGTGCACTTGCCGCAACCCTAGCGCACTCATGGCGTTGCTGTGCCACTGTCTATGGCACCGTCTGGCACTGTACAGTGGCACGGATCAGGCCGGGCAGAAGATCAATGATCGCTTGCCGCGACCGATCTGTACGCGCTTCCTCACCCAGTTGAGTGCCCTCAGCACCCGCCCAACGCGGTTCTTGTCGGCCTGAGTGCAGTCCTTTAGAGGTTTCATGATGCAGTCATGAAGAATCTGGTCAATGGTGACGGATTCGCGGTCCTCAATCCATGTCGCGATCTGCGGTTCCCAGGGGTCCTCATCGAATCGTTCCCGCTGTTCCTCCGCTGCTGCCAGACTCAACTCGGGTGAATCGAGCCACCAGTTCTCCCCGCTGCGATACCGCGCTACCGCTTCGGCCCAGAGCTGATCCCGATCCCGCTTAAGACTGGCAATGTCGATGAATCCACACTTCACGGGCCAGAAGCGCCGGCCGCCGGTCTCGTCCTTGAGATACCTGTCGTGGTTCACCGTGCCCGCGAACACGCTCTCCCGCGCCACCTCAATCACGTGCCTGCCGTAAGGCGGGCGGTAGCGATCGGTCGATCTCGAAATGAACGCCTTGACTTTGCTGACTTCGCTCTTTTGCATCGCGTCAAGCTCGGCGATTTCGACAATCCAGACGCCCCGGACCTGCATTGCCGCGTCCTTTGATCCGAGGTCTGCGATCTCGTCGGTAAACCACGGATGTCCGAGCGTCTTCAGCGCTGTCGATTTCAGCGTCCCTTGCGCCCCTTCCAACACTGGACACGTGTCGTTCTTACAGCCAGGCTGGAAGATCCGAGCGACGGCTCCGATGAGAAACTTTGCCCCGACGGCCCGTATATAGTCTGACGGGTCCACACCGAGGTACAACGTCATCCAGTCGTCGATCCGCTGGATTTTGTCCCAGACCAGGCCGTTTAGGAATTCCCGGATCGGATGAAAAGCACGGTCACGTGCGACGGTTTGTATCGCCTGGCTGGCGATGTCGGTTCTCACCATGATTCCTTGGCGCTGGAGCCATGCGGCCGCTTCGACATCGTCCACATCCGTCCACACGAACGGGGTCGGCCGCGATTCCCACGGTGGCGCGGCTTTGGCGATGGTTTGGAGAGTGCTTTCATTAAAGTGCAAGAGGCAGTTCCATTCCGTCGCTTGCCGCAGCGCAATGAGCGAGTTCTCCACGCATGCGAAGATCTTGCCTCGGTCGTTTCGGATCAAACTTGCTCGCCAGTCGGACCGCGTGGTTCCAGTTTGTTCCAGGCACAACCATCGCAGGGCCGCGTTGACCGCCCTCTCGTCGATCAACTCCGTCAGCCGCGGGATGCCGGTGACCTCCGCGCCCTCCGCATGCTTACGAAAAGTATCCTCGACCGATCGCGCAACCCGCTGAACGGCATTAGGATCATGCGTCGAAACAGCACAGTATAGGGCCACGACGAAGTCCTTTGCGTCTTCGAGACGCCACTTGGCGCGGGCGAGCACTCCAGCCAGCGCCAACTCGCATTTGTGCCGCCCCTTCGCCGGATAGTGACGAGCTAACACGGCTGCGGCCGCCGTCTTTGCGACGGCGCGTGATAAGAGATCAAGCTCCACGTTCGCAAGATCGCCATCCAGGCCTTGCTCGAAGCGGAGCAGCTCGCCGGTGTCTTTGTGTGTCGATGGCGGAACAATCGTTTGGAAGCCGACCTTTCCTTCTTTCGACAGGCACCGGAACTCGATCATCGTCGCGTTATCGACCGGGTCCACAAACGCTACGCCGGGTCCGGGCGGATCAACTCGATAGAACCGGTGCGATCGCGGTTTTGATAACCGTCCGAAAACGAGCCGTGTATCGAGCGCAAACGTGGGCCAAAGTTTCAGCGCCTCAGCGCAATCCACGTCCACGTCGGCGTTTCCGTAGGGCTCACCGAGCAACACGCCGAGATTTTGTGGCGCGCTGCCGAAATGGTTCTTAAGGTCTTCGAGCTTCAATCGCAATTTCTGCCAGGCTGCAATCTTCGGCCCCTTTTCTCGGAACGGTACTGGTACCACAAGGTATCCGCGCTCCGTCCATCGACATGCGGCATCGAGCGGCGAAATCCGCCCTCCGCCTACTAATTCAAAACGTTTTGATGTCATTTGTCCTTTTTTCCTTCTTCTAGGGTCGGCATCGCTCCATGTCCCGTAGCCGAGCGCCACGAGAAGCGAAATTGACCCGACGCGATGCGGTGCAATTCCTGCAGGGCATTCTCTCGAATCGCGTTCCGATTTTGGGACTTCCCGTGGGGAAAAATAAGCGGTTCCTTCGCCCGGCGACGAATCACAAAAAATGCCATGTCACGGCACTTCGCGAGCTTATGGCAGCCACCATCCGCTGCCGATTCGAAATCGGTCGGGACCCGAACGCACTTAAGTTTCCTTAAACGCCGGGTCCTGTGGCTTTCAAAACGTGCGCTCCAATCGCGGATACGCAGCGTGTCAGGTATTTGCATCTCTGATGCTCCTTTGTTTTCTTTACCGATTTCCAAGAAAATAGCTCGCATCACCCTGCACAGGAATAATGCGAGTCTGTTCCCCCTAAGCCGGAAATCGAGGAAGAGTGGCTCAGTGGGAACCGAAGTCTGTATTTGACGGACGGGACGGAGTCCGGCGTCCGCCAGAGCGCGATCATTAAATTCTGGAATTGCGGACGATCAATCGGTCTGGGAATCCGAATCGCGCCGCCTCGCTCGTCTCAGGGCGTCGGACCACCGCTTCACGATTCAGGGCACGTCGCGAAGTTTCCGGCCGGGTGATGGGAGTCCGGGCGCAGCTCATTGCATCGCGCCGCTCTCCCGGCCACCGTCACCTTTATATAAACGGGCCGGGGACGAGGCTTTGGGACTTTTCTCGCAAAATACTTACCTACACGCGCTGCCGGCTGGATTGAAGTGGGCGGATCGTGGCCGGCCCCTCTAATGTCAACGGAGCATTGACCTTTGGACATCGCCAGCCTGGCACCATCCATTTAGGGTTTCCCTTGTCCTCGATGCGTCGCGGCCACTTTCCAAGTTGGATCATATTAGAATAAACAAAGCGGCGAGCTCGATCTGGGACATTTTTCCCCGCTGTCGGTGGTTTAACCTAGTTCAGCTACCGAAAGCCCAAATGTCCCAAAGTCGTCGGAACGACGAGCAAGAAGAGCAGCTTTCCGAAATGAAGTCGTCCCTTGAGCGGTGGGCGCTCGACTATTCCATCGACGAGATTCCCGAGAGACTGAGAGCGATGCTCGATCTCGTTACGCTGGGCACGGTAGACGAGGACCTGATCCGCGACTACATCACCAGGACGCAAGCGCTCGCCGCGAACGCTCAGTCCTCTGATGAGGTGGTCGGCATCACGCGCACAATTGCGGGCCAGGCGGAACTTGAAATTCTGTTCGGCAGGGTTGCCCCCGGCTCCACTAGTACGCCAGAGCAGGTCCGGCTTATCCACGTGCGGGCGCATGAGCATATGGTCCGCCGCAACGCTCTCCGCCTTAGCCAAATCAAGGCGCGCGGTCAACGGTGGTCAATCGACGGTATTTACGAGCACTGCGGACTTCAGACCCCAGGTGGCCCAACTTCGCGATCTGACAACGGACACCGGTCCGTTTACGGGCCAATTGAGGGGAAGGTTTCAGCCATCATCGCGGGCGAGCGGGTGGATCTCAAGGTTAGATCGCTGAGCGGCGAGCGTCGGTTTCAGATTCTCGATCACTATCGCGACGGGGAGCACCTGGGCAGCCCCGATGAGCTAAATAGGCTGATTGTCAGATGGGGCATCTACGGGTCATTCTCCAACGACAAAATGACGGTCGACGAAGTCGCGGAATATCTGGGCGACATAGATCGAAAGGGGGTGTGCCGAGATGGGGTGCGCCGCTTAATCGAACGTGGCTGCCTTCATGTCAAGCGGAAACGTGTCGCCAGGGCTGAAGTGGAGGAGTCGATCTCGTATCGCCCCTTTAAGTGGCCGAGTGAACAGATCGGTCTGCTCGATCTTCTCCCGTCGGATACGGATGAGATCGTTGCGGCCAAAAGGATGTTGATGTTCGCGTTGGCCGAGACTGTTCTCCTGATTTCTGGTCTCTACCGCCGCACTAGCCCAAGCCCCGCAGCCATTGCAGCGCAAAACCCGCTCACCTCGGCACAGAGAACCGATCTTTCCGAAAAAGGGTTGCTTGACCTATACGATCAGGCTGTGAGCGGTCTGCCGGTTGAATCCACCGAAACCGGATACGGCCCGGAAACGCTGAACGCTTGGGGAGGCCGCGATCGCGGCGCACAAGCGCTGAACATGAGGCACGGCCGATACGATGGACGCGAAGCGCACAAGGAGATGACTTTCCTTTTGCGGCAGGTAAAAAAAGACCTCGGCGGGGATCGCAAGCAGAACCTCAAAGTCCGCGCGACCGGGGAGGCGGGTGAAATCAACGGGCGTGCTGCGATGTTATGGCTATTCGAGAACCAAGAGAGGAAGACGCCGGACGCGACGTTCCCGGGGTGGCGGCACTTTGTTGGCGACGAAGAAAAGGGCGATAGTCTCTTCGGAATTATCGGCACTGCAATTGGGAACGCCATTATCGACGAAGCAGCGGAAACGAAGAGGCAGAAAGGACCATCTGTTTCGGCGGATGAGCCCACGATAGAAGCGATTGCGCGAGCCGGGACCCCCGTCAGTTCCGCAATTAAGCCCAGCCTTGGCCAGACCGAGGCAGATTCCGGGCACGATGACGATGTCCTGGTTGCGCTTAGAGAGAAAACTCCGCCCGATCCCGAAGATCATGAGGATGATGGCGAATTCGCACCCGCCGCTGGCGCGGATGAGAGTGTGTTCAACAGCATTCAGATTAGCAACGAGAAGATTCCAGTCATGGACGCGACCGGAGCCCTGATAGAAACCCCGGAAGAACAGAAGGCAGCCGAGCGTCCCTCAACGAAAGAAGAGACGGAGGACGAGGAAGACGCGATAGACGACGAGCCGCCAACCGAGCCAATCGAGGCCGGGGGGCTAGATACCCAGGAGGCGAGGGATGCTCTGGCTGAGGACATAAAGAAAGCCTGGCTGGGAGAAGCAGAGGACCGCGGAGCCGAGCAGGACCCCGGCGCTGATTTCTATAATGCGCGACGCCGTGCCGAGATCAGCCGCGTCGGCGATCCGCACCATGAAGGACCGTCCCGGGAACTGGTGCGGTGCGAGTTTGATATCGGACGAGCGTTCCGAGGAGCCTATTCAAAGGATGAGCGTCCAGCACCCTCCGGGACGCTGTACTCGCGCACTCTCGCGACGCTGCGTAAGATCGCCAACAAAACGTCCGAATCCGCGGAAAAACTAGCCTTGTTTACGGCTTTCGTGGAGGGGACGGAAGAAACGCGCCTCGCCCGGGGGCTGCAATCTCGACCATATCCCGGGTGTCTTCCTATGGGAGAAATCACTCGGTCATCACCTCATCGGCCATCTCCGGGCAGCTTCGGGAATGCTTCGTCGAGGGAGAAGATGGATTTCTCATTCCCTCCCACGCGACGCGGACGTGCCGAAGCCACTCGTCCCGGGCACCAATGCATCATATGCCGCACCTGGATTAAGCCTTGCCCAATGTGCGGTCCGGTGATCAACATGATCGTGAGGGCGGGTGGCACTGGCGCGGTCGCTAGCGCTGTCGTGGAGCACGGCTTCATCATCGGATTCAAGCTTGTCGGAAAGCCAAACTGTACATGTCACGAAAGCGATTGGCAAGGCGGCGGGCGCAAGTGGGAGCGCGGCGGCAATCTGGCAGGCGATCGGGCGAGGAACGGAACCTACGTCAGCCACCCCGGATATGCAGGGGATTTCTTTCCGGCGATTACTTGTGTGACCGCCACCGAGGGGACTGTCACGGCCCTGGTTTCTGACCATCGGGTCATCGAGTTTGCCGATATGCTCGGTGGAAGACCCTTAAACATTTGGCGGCGGCTGGAGCGAGCGACACACCGCCTGTTGGGTCTCGGCGCTAACGTGCGTCTTCTCGATCCGTCGGCGGGGTATTCCGGGTTGCCCATCGGTGACATTGATGCCAAAAATCTGCCAATCGCGCCTTTCGTTATACCATCCTGCGCCGGCTCCGGATCCAAGGCGTTGCGCGCTTACCTGGTTTTCATGCTTCGTTGGTTCCACGACTACACCGAACCGGAGGCGGCTGATGTAGTGAGAATACCCGCAGACGAGCGTGACGCCGCAAGGAAATATCTCCAGCGCTATGTGAAGAAAGTCTGCGCGTGGCTTCAGAACACGGGGTACCCCGACCGAAGGCGCCGGACTCCGATCTCAGTCCTAAACTACGCCTCAGAAAATGGGAAAGGATGAGCAGGGAGCATCAGAGCCAAACGTTAGTTCTGGAGGATGGCACGGAGGTCACGGGCGCAGATTTGCTCAAGAGGGTGCTCGGACGCTGCGGATATCGGCCCCCAGCGGAAGATGATCTGTGTAATGATCCCGATATCCTTTTCTTCGATCAGCATAAAGGCATCCGCCCGAGGGTCCGCTACGGAGACTATTTTAACCAGCCGTGCTCCGTTCTGGTCGACAATCACATTTCCACTTCGGCGCGGGGCGAGGGGCTGCTGGCCCAACCGGCCTTGCTGTTTTCCGAAGTCCGGGGCAGCGAACTGGAACTAAGGAAGCATATTGAGCCAGCTTATTCACCGAGAGAAATCCGGGTCGGAGGTTGGTTGTGCCCGCCGAGAATTAGCGAGTCGGCGACCTTCTACAAGGTTATCGTCGAGATTGAAGAGATGGAGGCCGATACTCGCGGACGATGGCGCGCGATCCACGAAGCCAATCCAGACTCGCCGGCCCCAACGTGGTGGGCTCAACGTGAGCCCGAACGGTTGATTAGACAGGAACTGCACTACTTCTCGGAGCCATCTTTCGTTTTCCGCCCTGGCTTGATACCCGAGCCTGTGTCGAAACCGCGAGTTTGGCATGATCCGGCTAAGAGTTGGTGTGCAGAGTCCGAATCTATACTCGGCTGCATCCGCGAGGTAACGGGCTTTCCCACCGAGAATGCCGCCGTGGGTTGGGCATATGCGGGCCGGGTTAAGCGCACGACGCAACTGAAGAAGAAGAGCACGGCGCAGGGCGCCGGAATTCATACCATGATCGAATTGGATCGTTTCAGAAAGACACTTCATTCGATGCTCCGCGCGTACGAGCATCCTGCGCTGCGCGGATCTGCGGGGGACCTTGACGTTCGCTCTGCATTGGTCCGGATCGACGACGGCAAGTTTGGTCGATGCCTGAGGTGCGGCGGCAGAATAGGAATTAAGATCCTAACCGAATCGCCACTCGCACTGGCTTGCGTTTCCTGTCAACAGAAAATCGACGAAAGTGATCAACAGGCGAAGGGCCAGGGTAAGAGTAAGAGGCAAAGGAACGATTCGGTCCCGAGTTATCTGCCCTGCGCATTAGTTGGCGGTCCACACAACACCGAGTTGCCCCGCGCATGGAACTGCAAGAAGCTTTGGCGACCCGGCCGGACATTTGCCTCCTTAAAGGATATTGCGCAGTCCGCCGCTCGCCAAGCCACGAACCACAAAGCCATGGAAACGGATTACATCGATGGGTCGATTTCGATTGCGCTGCCGCCGCGGGAGTTAGAACTCAAGGCGCGGAGCCAGGACAAGGATCGATATCACTTGAGTTTCTTTGCGGTGACAGAGAAACAGGAAGCCTTCCTAATTTCGCGACTAAAACGTGAGCATGGAGACGCCGGAGTCATCGACCAGCGGCACTCGTGGCTCACCGTGAAGGTCCCGGGAGAGTGTCCCATCAAGAACGTCGGCTTGATAGTCCCTGACCCGCAGCTTGTATTGTTTGTTATTCGCCAGCAGCCCGATCCGCTAATGCTCCATGCGAGCCTGGAAAAAGATCGGATATTCGGGGAGGGGAATCGGTGGGACAATCCCGAGAGCTCTAGCTCCAGACTCCTCGGTGACAGAAAGAAGATTGAGCTGCTGTGCGGCGTGTACCGATACCCTCCCGTAAATGCACCGCGTGCGATTACTGTATCGGGCCACCTACTTTCAACCCAAGAGCTGGGGCGTCTCAGCCAACGGAATATCGAACTCAGTCGCGCAGCGCTCTACGATATTGAAGCTACATGGAGGGTCGAAGTCGCCCCCTGGAAATGGGTGCCAGTCCGTGGGCCGGCACGCGATGCATTGGGTACGCTTGGTTGCGGGAGCGCAAGGGAACTGGCCAGACTTGTTAGGGAGCACTGCGCCAGTACCTTCGAGCGGCCGGAAGCGAGATCCAGACAGTCAATACCGTGCCCATATTGCGACTCGATGATCCAATGTGCCTGTAGCTTGCCGGGCAGACCGTGGGAAGAGATCCGAAAATCTGGCCGCCAGGCCGCAGGCCGATAGCACGACTCGAAGCAGACTGGACAGATGTCTGACGAGAGTGAGTTCTGCGCGTCTCTCTCTCCGCCGCGGCGGCCAGGCGGCGCGTCGACGCTCACGAATCCCAATTGTTCACCAACCAGAAAGAACTCACGAAACTGACCGCTAACTGGGCGGCATTCCGGTCCGGTCGATGCATGGAACCGCGTCGGTGGCATCGCGCCCTTCGATGGCCGTTCAAGAAGTTCACCGAGGTTACTCCTGGTCACCTCGTTCTGGGGCACCGCAATTCCGCGTGCGGTGACGCTGCACGCCTCTAGCGAAGCATCCCATGCTCCCTAGGTCCTTCGGTCGGCTCGGACTCTGACCCCCGCAAGGCTTGTCACTCGCTTTTCATGCGTGCTTGGCCCGGTTTCCGGCGATCCGCTGCAAAAACTTGGTCGCATCCAAGACGACTTGCTATATACTTCTCGGTGCCGGGCGGCCTAAATGGAAATCCCAGTATAGATAGGTGACCCAGATGACCACACATCTCGCGATTGCGTGTTTGCTCCTTTCAGCATTTGTGACAAGTGCCCCTTGCCTGGCGCAGAGTAAGGCTCAAGCGACGTGCGAAGCTGGTGCGCTCGCCGGATACAAATCTTGCCTCGCGAACGGTGTTCTTTGCCGGCCTGGGACTCCGGGTTGTACCTCTCACAAGGGCAACCCGGCATTATGCCAAAGCGAGTACGGTATTCAATATGCAAACTGTCAGCCGCATTTTGCCTGGACCCCCGTGGGTGGTTCTGGCACGAGCGGACAGTGGCCGGCCGCGCGCCAAGGGGCCGCGTACTGGACTTCCAATGGAAACTTCTGGATGTTTGGCGGATTCAACGGAACAAATTTCAACGACCTATGGAAATACACGCCCAGTTCCACGCGCGGTGTGGCCGGAACCTGGAAATTGATGGCTGGTTCCCCTTCGATGCCCGGGCCGCTCGCGTTCCCGGCCTTCTCGACAGACGCCAATGGTAACCTCTGGTTGTTCGGGGGGCAGGGTGCTGGCGGAGGCTACTTTGGAGGCTACTCAAACAGCTTGTGGAAATACACTCCGAGCACAGGCGGTTGGACCTTGGTCAGTGGCTTTACCTCGGCGAGTACAAAAGGCGTCTACGGTACAAAGGGCGTGCCATCGACTGCCAATTATCCGCCCCCGCTCTCTGGGGCGGTCTCGTGGATCGACGCCCAGGGCAACTTTTGGTTGTTTGGAGGGCAAGGTGGCTACGCCGGCTGGCTCGGCGACACATGGGAATACGTTCAAGGTGCCGGATGGGCCTGGATGGGCGGTACGGGTTTGTTCAGCGAGACAAACGCGTCCCAGTGCACCAACAGCGCCACACCCTCATCGCGTGTCGGCGCTAGCGCCTGGACGGACGCCAAGGGCAACTTCTGGTTGTTCGGAGGTTATGGCTGCGACTCGAAGGGAAACGTCGGCCTCCTAAACGATCTTTGGCAATCCAGTGGCAACGGGAACTGGTCCATGGTGAATGGTTCACCCACCGCAGGTGCCACTGGTAATTACGGCACTCAGTTCGCGCCGGCAGCTACAGACGAGCCGCCTGGGCGCACTGCGGCCACCGCTTGGACTGATCTTCAGGGCAACTTGTGGTTGTTCGGGGGGGCAACGGTCAATGTTTGGCAAGCTCGATCCAGCCGACCAGTTGCGTCAAGCTTGCTCAACGACCTGTGGGAGTACAAGCCCGGGTCAGGAGGGTACGGGTCCGGCAATTGGACTTGGATCTCGTTGGGACCCAACGCGAACGGCGGCATGCTGGGAGGGCGTTACGGAGCGGTCGCCTGGCCCCAGGCTTCTGCCTTTTTTTGGTTGTTCGGAGGGTGGGGTGTCCAATCGCAAGCACCAGGCATTGTTGGCTTCCTGAGCGATCTGTGGAGCAGCAGTGGAGTGGTCTACTAGCCGACGGTTCCGGCGGTTGCATTAATTTGGAGGCGCCGAATCGCCTAGCCTTTGATGCATCCCGACTTCTATTGGCGTCAAACAAGGGCCTCAGGATGACCCGCAAGCGTGCGGAGTATCAAACCGGGCGCTCTGCGATGATATGCGGCTCCGCTTATCATCCGTTGCCGACCGCCTAATTCACCCTCGTACAGTAACCGCACCCTCCGGAAGGTAGGGGGTTCGCCTCGCTAAAGCTGACCACGGGCGTGTTTGCCAAGTTCAACATTCCACTTGCTTTTCGCTTCAAACAGAGGGATTGATGGTGTCCGATGGCAACCTTCACTATTGATCCTGACAACAACATCACGGCGCACGCCGGACTTCCCGCCGGCGCTGACGAATTTCAATCATTCACGAACCAGAAAGAATTCGCGAAACTCACCACGGGCTGGCCGGCATCCCGCCTGGCCGATATCTGGAACGGTTTCGCTGGCGTCGCGCCATTCGACGACCTGAGGCCGGTCAAAAAGTTCACTGACCGCAACGTCGCCGTCGAGCGAATTTACAGGGCGGTTGAACGCCTAACCGTAAGCGTTGCGCAACAGGCGGCCCACGTCGCGCCCGCGAAACGGAAGGCGAAGAAGGACCCGGTCACTGCCAAGCGGCCCGCCACGAAGCGCACGGGAGCCAACACTCCCGCAACACGCGAGGGCAGCAAGAAGGCCGAAGTCATCGACCTGATGCGCGGAAAGTCGGGAGCCACGCTCGGCGAAATCATGAAGCGTACCGGGTGGCTGGCGCACACGGTGCGCGGCTTCGTCAGCGGAACGCTGGTCAAGAAAATGGGGCTGACAGTCGAATCGTTCAGCAGCGAAGAGAAGGGCCGCTGCTACAGGATTGCGCGGTAAGGCGGACAGGCGCTGGCAAGAAGGAAAAAAAATGAAACAGATAATTGCGGTATTCGGAATATTCACAGTCGGTGCGGTCGGACAGACGCTGACCACCATCGGCGGACAACAGATGGGGGAAACGGTCCAGCGATTCATGGCAGTCGCACACGGAGCAGATTACGTGGCGCAGATCTGCAAGAGCCACAAACGCACAGACAAACTTGAGTGCAGAGCACTGACCGACCTCGCCGATGGCAAGCCCGGTGTGCTCCACACGAACGATGATGACCGGGATTATCACTGGAGGTTTGTTCACGGAAGACTCTATGAATTGAACATCACCCCACGTCGATCGCTGAATACCGAACGCGAGATCGAACTGCTCGTTCAAACATACGGCCCACCGACCGAGAGGAAGACCGTCGTCTTTCAAAACGCTTACGGCGCACGATGGGAATGCCCTGAAGCTCTCTGGAGCATGCCTGACGGGATATCAATCAGCGCGAGCGAGTACATCGGGAGCAGGTACTCCGGAACGGAGCGGAGGATCTTGATCAGCTTTATGTCCAAGGAGGCGATTGCGGACGCCGAGCGAGAAATGCAGCCCAAGCCCAACCCCTACAGATCGCCGAAATAGGCGATAGACGCCGCTCCCTCAGGGCATTTGTAGCGCGCCGACTTGGTGGAGGAGGGAAAGCAGCATCAAGTGCCCAGGCCGCAGCCCACGCGTGCCTCACTCCGGAACGAACATGTTGGGGCGTTTTCGCTTCTGACTAGGCCCCGAGCTTCACCGTGGCCCCGCCCGCTATCCTTGAGTTGATATCCTCCGCGCCCATCTGGGCAACGGGGTCGGCGGTCCATTCAGGGACCTGAAACGATGCTTGCCTCTTAAGATCTTCTTGAGTAACCGGTTTCGCCCACCTGGCGGCAGCGGCCGTCTTGGCGACTGCCACGCGTTGCTCTGGCGTGAGCTTTTCCATCCGGGCCTTGCCGCTGGCTTTCCCGCCCTTGCGGCCGATCCCAGCCAAGTACTTCGATACCGTCGTCTCGCGAGCCATTGGTATTAGTGCTAGCTGTTTCAATTGCCGATTGACATTGCTGAAGCGGAGTCAGCATAATCGTCTGTGTCATGCTGAAGCGGCATCAGGATAGGCACAGGAGAGGATAACCGGAACCAAAGGGGCAATCGAGCTACTCCCGAAACTGAATACGGATATGAAGAAGAGTACCTCCAAGAAGAATCCGCCTGCCAAAAACGCCCGCGGCGATTTTTGGGAATTGCGGCTTTACATCGCGGGGCTATCGCCTAATTCTGTTACAGCGATCGCCAACCTGAAGAAGATTTGCGAGGAACAGTTAAAGGGCAAATACCGAATTGAAGTCATCGACTTGCTGGAAAAACCACAACTGGCGAAGGGCGATCAAATCATCGCCATTCCGACTCTGGTGCGAAGGCTCCCGCCGCCCGTCAAAAGGATCATTGGAAACCTCTCGAAGGCCGAGCGGGCGCTAGTGGGGTTAGATATCCAGCCGGGTCGCTGAAGGCCGGCTGGTAATACAAAATGTCCAAAGAACGCGGGAGTTCTGATCGCCGGCGCCCGACGCAAGCCGGACCGAGGCCGTGACGCGACCGTCGCGTCTATCCTGAAGATGGCTGCGTTTCGCCTTGCCGGTCTTAAGGTTTCGGTTTACGCTCGTTTCGACGCTGAGCTTTGCGTTTTTTGGCATCCACCACCCGTTTGGAGGGGCGAGCGGTGGCCTTCTTCGCCTTCGTAGCCATCTTTAGCTTCTTGTCGAACGTCAGCTTTCCGGGCTTCACCGTGGCCCCGCCCGCTATCCTCAAATTGATATCCTCCGCGCCCATCTGGGCAACGCGGTCAGCGGTCCATTCAGCAACCTGAGACGCTGATTGCTTCTTAAGATCTTCTTGCGTAACCGGTTTCGCCCATCTGGCGGCAGCGGCCGTCTTGGCCACTGCCACGCGTTGCTCTGGCGTGAGCTTTTCCATACGGGCCTTGCCGCTGGCTTTCCCGCCCTTGCGGCCGATCCCAGCCAAGTATTTCGATACCGTCGTCTTGCGAGCCATTGGTATTAATGCTAGCTGTTTCAAATGCCGATTGACATTGCTGAAGCGGAGTCAGCATAATCGTTTGTGTGATGCTGAAGCGGCATCAGGATAGGCACAGGAGAGGATAACCGAGGGCCCTATATCAGAGGAGGGTCTTCCAGTCTTTTTCTCGACAAGTTCAGCCTGTTCGGTGTCTGCCTGTTGAGTGGCCCGTGCGGCATAACTGCTGTCTGCGTCGATCCTTCTTTAACGGCGTGGCCCTGCTCAAAGCCGAGGAATCGGGGCTAGAAAGGGCGGTGGGAGCCGCGATAGGGTTTTCTTAGATGCTGTGTGCAGAGCGCGACTCGTTGCGGCAGGAGCATCAGGCAGCCGTTCAGAACCTTCGTGAGTCCATCCGCGACTTAGTCATACTTGTCGACAATTCAGTCGCAGACTCAGACTTCAATCTGTCTCATCGGCGAATAGGAGTCGCTCGCCGCGCTTACGAAGAGGCACGTGACGCGCTGGAACATCACCAAGCGGAACATGGGTGCTGAAATTGAAGCAAAGCCGAGATTCGCCATTGGGTCACAACTTCATCGCATTGCCGTATTGCGCAGGGATGGCAAGGAGATCCTATACTTTAACCGAGATCCGAAACCAAATCTGGCTGCTCTGTCCTCGCCGATGGCCCTGGGCTCTCAACTGCGCTTCGCCGCCCCTGAACCGCCGTTTTCAGTGTCCCAGCCGCTCCCGGCCTTTGGCGTAAGCGACGACGGGCTCAAGAATCTTTTTCTAGCAATCCACGGCGGAGCCCGACTTGGGTGTCATTCAGGTTCGAACCGGCACGATCCGTTCGCCCGAACGAGGAATCTCAGTCGGCGCGCGGCGG
>Ga0209517_10003456_pt1 | contig 21434 bp, 17 predicted proteins | sample PeaSoiMetSII2010_FD_187695 | JGI IMG/M metagenome (GOLD analysis project Ga0209517, IMG submission 187695) | Peat soil microbial communities from Weissenstadt, Germany - SII-2010 (SPAdes) (version 2) | ecosystem: Environmental > Terrestrial > Soil > Wetlands > Peat | place: Germany...
CAGGTGACAGGTAGCTAAAAATGTCTGACTGCTGATGGTCTTGACCGCGCATGGACATTAGACGCTCAAACCATTTGCGAGGTCGCCTGTTTTATGCGATTTTGCCGAGTTTTTCCGTATCCTGCTAGGCAGCTTGTATTGACAAACCAGCGCTCCTGGAATTCAGCGAGTAGGCGTCTACGCAGCTTCACACGATAGATTGTGGTCGCCTTAGCCGTATTTCCGTCGCCGGAAATCCCGACGGAGAATCCCACCAGCGGCGTGGGGGCTGGCCGCGTCGGTGGGTCCCAATTTAACGTCCTGCTGGCTCCAGGTACCGTTTCTGTTGCGGGTGAAGACCCAGGCTGCCGTTGTGCGCGGCTTCGAGAAGCGGCCCTCGAGTATCTCGAACTCGCGCCGCAGGACGATGCGGAGGTTCTGGTGCACCTCGCTTATCTATATCATCGCCGAGCCGCAACGCCTCCATCATTGCCGTGGCCGGATCGGGCGCTATGTCCAACCGTTGTTGAGAGCGCACTTCTGGCTGGCCCCATTCGTCGGTTCATTGGCAAGCCTCTCCATCCTTGAGGCGCTGCCTCGCAGCCGCCCACTGTGGAAACTCCTCCGCCAAGCCCAAAGCGGCGAAATAATCCCAGCCAAGCGGCACGCCCTTGCTGGAACCATTCGATGAGGCATTCCATTCCAAGACCTCGGCTGCGTATACCGCGGCCACGGCGCTGAAGCCCTGCGCACTGGATTGTGCCGGACGGTGGTGAAAGGTCACGGCTTCTACGATCGAGTCCGGCAGGCCCCAAAGCCACAAAAGATAACCGCCGATCTCCGCGTGTGTAGTTCCGAATACAGCCCGTTCGGCATCCAGTTGTTCCGGCTCGGTCGCCGAAGCCGTCGCCAGTATGCGGTCGTACTCGGACGGAAAATGCACAGCGAGCACGAGCTTGCCCAAGTCATGCAGCAACCCGGCAACCATGGCGTCATCGAGCATCAACTGCGAGGTATTCATGGCTCTCGCGACCGCGACCGCCGTTATGGCCGCCGACATGCAGTGCTCCTGCAGGGCAGCAATCAGGGATCGCGTCGATTGCGGCCCGTCAAATGCGGAGAAGACGGACACGGACTGCCCCAGCGCTCTCATGGCGTCCATTCCCAGGTAGACCACGGCTTCGACGGGGTTGGCCGTGCGCCGGCAAATATCGAAAAATGCCGAGTTGACGAGTTGCAGGACTTTGGCGGTCATGGCGGGATCCTTCGCGATGATCGTTCCAATCTCCCGCGCCGAAATATCGGGTAACCGGAGCGCCTGCGTAAACTGCTGGTATACCAGTGGAGCGCTCGGCAGGGACCCGACCCGCATAACGCATTCCTTGATGGCCGGCTGCAACAATACGTCCCGCAGCGCAAATGCGCGGCCGATGGTCGAGCGCAACGTTTCCGGATCGCACGGTTTTGACAGGTATTGATGGGCGGTCATCACTGCCTGCATGCGCAGATCCTGGTCCCAGGTGCCGGACAGGATGATCCGGATCATCTGGGGATGTCGATTGGCTACCTCCGCCAGCAGTGCAGCTCCGCTCATGCCCGGCATTCGCATGTCGGTCACGATAATTTCGAACTGTTTCCGCAACAGTATCTCGAGCGCCTCGGGCCCGCTGGAAGCGAACTCCATCTCAAAGTCGTTCCTCAGCGAGCGAAGAGATCTCCGCAATCCATCCAGTAGCTTCGAGTCATCATCCACGAACAGGATGCGTTTCATGGTTTCCCGCCGCTTTCCGTCAGGGGCAAACGGATGATGAACACCGTGCCCACTCCTTCCTCGGTTTCGAAAGTAATGCTGCCCCGGTGCTGCTGCACCACAACGGAATGCGCCAGCGCCAGTCCCTGGCCTGTTCCTTTACCTACCTCCTTCGTCGTGAAGAACGGGTCGAAGACCCTGGCACGGATGGCTGCCGGAATGCCCCCACCCGTGTCCTGGATCCGCATCTCCGCCCACTCTCCGTCGCTCCGAGTAGACACTTTGATGGTGCCTTTACCGCCCCGCTGCTTGACCACGTCGGCGATCGCTTGGGAAGCGTTCACGAGCAGGTTCAGAATCACTTGGTTCATCTCCCCCGGCAGGCACGGCACTACGGGAAGCCCCGCGTCGAACTCCGTCACCATCTCCGCAACGTATTTCCATTCATTGCGGCAGACCAGGATTGTGCTTTCAATCGCACGATTCAGATCCACCGCTGTCAACTCCGCCGACCCCGGATGCGAGAATTCCTTCATGGCTTTGACGATCTGCGCCACACGTGCCACTCCTTCGAGCGACTGTTCAATGGCTTTGGGAATCTCCCCGCGAAGGTACCCCATATCGGCCTTCTCGGATGCCTTATTCATCTTGTCGAGGAGGTCCCGGGTCACTCCGCCGTTCGAAGCCGCTCCGACCACGCCCTCACAGGCTTCAAACAAACCCGCCAGTTCTCCGAAGGCTTCTTCCAGGAACCGGGTATTGTCGCCGACGTACTGGATTGGTGTGTTGATTTCGTGCGCCAGCCCCGCCGCCAGTTGGCCGATGGACTCGAGCTTTTGCGCCTGCCGTAACTGAGCCTCCAGCAGCTTGCGCGCGCTCAGATCTGCGTATTCGACCAGGATTCCAGTGACGGCCCCACCTACGCCGCGAAATGGCGCCGCCCACACGCCGACTTCCAGCAGGCTTCCGTCTTTCCGTTTCCGGCGCCCTTCGAACACAAGCGTCTCGCCGGCTTCTAGTCGCCGCATGCGGTCAGCCGGTATGCCATCCGAAAGATCTGGCAAGGGCCGGCCGAGCACCTCGTCGCCGCGCCAGCCGAACATGCGCTCGGCGGCAAGGTTCCAACTTTGGACGATGCCTCCGAGGTCCAACGCAACGATTGCCAGCGGCGAGGTGTCGATCACCGCACGCAGGGCCTGATGCGCCTTCTGAACGGCATCCTCCGCGCGCTTCCGTTCACTGACGTCGCGGATCACAGCGACACCCACCTTCCGGTTATCCTTGGCACGGAACCCCGTCAAGGAAATCTCCAGCAGCATCCCACGGCCGTTCTTATCCAGACCCGCGGACTCGTAGGGCCGCAAAGAGAAAGTGTCTTCGGACTGCGCCGCAACCTTTAGCAGGCGCTCTCCGTGCGATTCCCGCATCCACTCGGGCAGCAGTTGCGTGACGTGCATGCCAACGAGTTCCGCACGCAAGTAGCCGAAAAGCAGGCTGCTCGTCCGGTTGGCGTATAGGATGTGGCCGTCCTCATCCATGGTTAGGACCCCATGGGCCGCGTTCTCGGTGATCGCCCGGTATCGGGCCTCGCTTTCCTTCAGGGCCCTACCGGCCCTCGTTCGCTCGACCACGCGTCCGAGTTGCACGCCGATCGACGTGACGGCGCGGAGGAATGGATCGTCCGCTTCAATCGCCGTGGGTGAAAAGAACTCAAGCAGGCCAACTACCTCGGAGCCGGCCAGAACGGGAGAAGCGAATGCTGCCTTCAGACCGAGATCGGTCGCCAGCTTGCGTCGCGTTATTCCTTCATCAGCTGCGAGGTCCGCCACCCAACACGGCTTTCCGCTTGTCAGAACCCGTCCGGGCAGTCCCAGATACGGAGGCGCCGCGAGTTGCTCGGAGGCGCGGCGGAACTCCTGGAACCGTTGCGGCTCGTCAACGTGCCACAATCCGGCGGAACCCAGAACCGATTCGCCACCCGCCGGCATTAGGAATGCATGGCCGATGGGCCAGCCCGTGTACGAGCAGATCAGGTCCAGGCACCTCTGCAACGCCTCTTCCACCACAACCGCCTGGTTGGCAGCGACAGCGGAAGCCTGTAGCAATTCGAGCAAGCTATTCCGCTTCAACAGCTCTCTTTCCTTCTCTTTGTCCGCCGTAATATCGCGGGCCATGCACACGCATCCGACGGGGTGCCCGGACGGATCGTGTAGCGGATCGAAAGAGAGCGAGACATCCACGAGTTGGCCGCCTTTTCGTAGCCTTTGCGTTGTGAAATTAGTGATTACCTCGCCGCGCAGCACCCGGTCCCGGAGGTCCGTATCTTCAGACAGCCGCTCTTCCGGCGCAATCTCGGCGATTGAATGCCCAAGCATCTCCTCCGCAGAATAACCGTAGATTCGCTCAGCGCCGGCATTCCAGAACTCAACCGTAGTATCGACAATCTTGATCACCGCGTCGTTGCTCGTTTCCACGAGCCTCGCCCACTCCCGCCTTGCTTCCTCGGCCTGCCTCTGCTGAGTAACATCGATCAGCAACCCGCGCAATCCGGCCGGCCCACCCCCGCTCAGGATGGGACTTGTGTACACGGCAGCCGGAAACGTTCTGCCGTCTTTGCGGCACACGGTGCATTCTTGGCTGCCTTGGTCGTGGTGGTGCAACCGCTCCGCGAGGCTGATGCCCGTCTTCCCCTCGTTCTCCGGCACGACCATCTCAAAGACGTTGACCCCCTGCTCCAAGTCCCCGCGGCTGATACCAAACACATGCAGCCCGCTCTGATTCGTGATGGTCAGTTTTCCATCGGCATCACATTCGAAAACCGTTTCGGGCAGCATTTCCGTGAGTTCCCGGTAACGGAGCTCACTGTTCCGCAGCGCCACTGCGGCCTCCATCTTTTCCGTGACATCGAACAGCAGCCCGACCAGTTGCGCCGGTCTGCCGGAGGCGCCGGGCGCGATCTTCCGGTGGTCCTGCAACCAGCGGTATTTTCCATCGCGGTGCAAAAAACGGTACTCGCCGATGTGCTGACCGGAGTGCCGCATCTCCTCCAGCATGGCTTCGGCGCGCGGCCGGTCTTCCGGATGCAAATTGCTTCGGAAGAACTCCGCTTCCGCAAATTGTTCGGGATCGTATCCGAGCACCTCCCGGACGTTGTCGGCCACAAAAGTCATGCGCGGCTGATGCTGGAACTCACAACTGTAGAGCACCGCCGGACTTAGGCTGACCAAAAAGCTCAGCCTCTCTTCAGCCTCAAGGAACTTCGCTTCCGCCCGCTTTTGGCGAAGCTGGAAGTATGCCGCCACCGAGCCTGCCAGAATGATGAGGACCCCGATGGCAGCAGCATACCGCATACTGCTGACGAGCATCGCATGCCGCGCTTGGAGCGACATCCCCAGGCGTATTCGGCCCAATACTGGTTGTGGATCAGATCGGCGGCTGAAAAACTCTCCTTCGGGTTGAGCAACGGCCGGGACGCTTGCCTCTATGCACTCGATATCCGAGTTCGGCCCGATTTTGAGTAGCCGCGTCGCGATCGTCTTGATGCCGCCGGTGCCGCCAGGCACGGTGCGGGCCGTCAGCGGACTCCGGTGTGCCGCGGCAATCGGTTCACCGGAGGCGTCTTCGACCACCATGTAAAGGACGTCTTGGCTGCCGGCCACAGCCACCTCGGCCATTCGCTTCAGGTCCGCCGCATCCCCGACAAGCAACGCGAATTGGCTCTCGCGGGCGATGGCATTGGCCGAGGCTTCGGCCCGCAGTTCGTACTGGCGGTGGATCACCGATTCCTGGCGCAAAAGGAACACCGCGACAAGGCCCAGCACGGATGCACCAACCACGAGGGTAGTGCCAAATAGAACTCTGGTCGGGAGGTCGGGGCGGCGTTGTCTGAGAGCTTGTCGCATCACGTCACCGGATGATCTGAAGGTCCTCTCCGTGCTCCTCAAGGCCGGCAGCCTTTACATCCACCAGCCGCGCGACCCGCTGGTTATAGGCGAAATGAAACCTGCGCGCCTTCAGTTTTGCCGGAACCGGCTCATGCCGCAGAATGCGCAGCGCCACCTCGGCGGTCATGCGGCCGACATCGCGGAAATCCGGTGCTCCGCCGAACAGCGCCCCTGCCTCCACCAACTGCTCTGAATACGCGATGACAGGCAACCGGTTGGTGATGGATGCAACCAGCAACGGCTTCAGCGTTGCGGAGTTGTAGAGCTGCGGGTTGGGGGGGCACCAGACAAAATCGACGTCCGATTTGAACTGCAGAAACCGATTGACGAGGTCCCGCGCCTCCCAGCAAGTCACGACTTTCAGTGTGAGTCCACGCTCGTGGGCAGCTTGTTCCAGGACACTGACGTCGGATTCCGTCTGCATGGGACCGCGAATCGCGCCGAGGCGGGTCCGGGTCGGGAACAGACGCACCAGCTCGTCAACCAGGGTTGCGGGTTGCATGTCCACCGTGATTGCCGTGCCGGAGTGCTTCTGCTCACTCCTGCCTGCCAGGTCCCATTCCAGGAGCACGCTCTTGACGACCGGCAACGCAGGAGGAGCAAAACGGTCGAGCGCAGCGACTGCATCGCTTCCCACCGCAATCGCCAGCACGAGGCCCTGTCCGTTCAAGACATCGCGCAGCCGCTTCTCCTCATGAACGTCCAGAACCTCGCAGTCCACCATTTGCTCGCGAATGCCCGCGATAGCCTGGTCATAAGCCGAGACACCGGCGACCGTGACAATTGCAAAGCTGCCTCTGGGCGTCGGCATGACGCGCGCGAAACAAGATCCGGCAGCCCAGACCAGGAGCCGGTGAGTGAATGATCTCCGACTTAGTCTCGTGTGTGCCACAGGAGCTTGATGAACAGCGACCTCCCGTCCTCGCGGATCGTTTCCATGACGTGCCCAAAGCCTACCGGGTCGTCGTACGCACTGCCAAGAGCGTTTCGCACACCCCCGGCCACTTCCAAGCCTGGCAACAGCTTGGCGGAAATGGTTCCTCCGAGGAGAGAGTTGCCCTCCATCGGCGCGCCGCTCCTGGTTAACCGCTGGTTGACATACTGCCAATCCAGACCGGCGAAGAACCGCCTTCCCAACGGAAACCCGACGCGGGCTTTCCACAACTGTCCGGGCGAGTCCGGTAGGGTCGCTGATGTCGTTGCGTCCGTCGCTCGCTGGATGGCGACCGAAATACTGGCCTCCAACGATCGGTATGGGCGGCCTGCTAACTCGGCTTCAACGCCAGTGGACCGGATGGTGCCAGCGTTCTGGAACTGGACGACCGTATCAGTCACGGGCACGGATATGATCATGTCGTCGAGCCAATACCGGTACACACTGCCAACCGCGGTCAGCCTGCGGCCGATTTTCCGCTCCACCACGGCTTCAAGGGTATTCGCTCTTTCCGGCACCAGGGCATGGTTGGCCATCTGCGAACTCCCGTGGTCGTCGTAAAACTGTTCGAACGCGTTGGGATTCCGAAACGCCCGCCCGTAGAGCCATTTCAGAGTTGTATTGCTGGAATACTCATGAATAATGGCAAGGCGTGGTGAGACAAAGTGGCCGTGGTTGTGCGATGCGTCGAAGCGCAGGCCCGATTGAAGTATGATCCGCTTGCCCAAGCGGTACTCATGCTGGGCAAATATGGCAGCGGAGCGATCGGGCGTGTCCAGGTCCAGATACGTCACGCGCACCGGAGCCACATCGAAGTTCTCCTGCACGGCATGGATCTGGTCGATTACCTCGCCGCCCACCGTAATCGCGCCCCAAGTCCCTGGAAGCTCGCGGCGATAGGTCAACTCAGAGCCGACGAAGGATCCGAGAGCATAATCCCGGTTCTGTTCAACGCCGCCGGGCTGATCCAGATCCCAGTGACCATCGTAACGGTAGCGATCGTAGTAGACGCGCCAGCGCCAGGTGCTATCGCCCGTCTCCCGCAGGTACGCCAGTTCAACAAAGTCGCGCGCGTCCCTGTCGGACGCTGACCGCGCATTGAATACGGTTCCGTACGGAGCATCGGGCACCTGCTTGTACCGCGAGTTAAAGTATGCCGTCAAGCTCCAGTTCCGGTACACGAGGTTGGCAAATGTGTGATAGGCATTTTCGCCGTCCACGTTGACCGCCCGCCCGAAGTTGGTCGTGGGACCATCGAACTCGGGAAAATAAAGATCTTGCCCGCGGGCGTCGTATAGAGATCCCGAAAGAAGCAGGTTGACGCCGTGTCCCAAATCGAGAGATGTGGAAGCGGCCATCTTGCGCTGGCCGAAGCTGCCGACTTCGCCGCTGACGGCCGCCTGCTTCTGTTCGACCGGACTCTTCGTCACGAGGTTGATCGTAGCGAAGATGCCATTGCTGCCATAGAGCGTGGAGGACGGTCCCCGGATGATTTCGATCCGCTTCACAAGGTCGAGATCGAGGCCGAAATCCTGCCCAAAGAAGTTGTTCGAGCCATAGACGTTTTCGGTCATGTTGTGGCCGTTGATCATGACCAGGAAACGGGTGTTGAGATCGCCGGGAATGAGGAAACCGCGAACGCCGACGTAGGTATATTCCCGGTCATAGACCGAGTAAAAACCCCTGACCGACGCCAACACCTCGCCCAAGGTACGGTACCCGTAATGCCGGATTTCCTCGGCCGTCACAATGGTGACGTTAGCGGGAGCGTCTTGCAGACTTTGGGAATGCAGGCTGGCTGCTTCCACCGTGACCGCTGGATCGAATACGCTTGCGTCTCCCGATGCCGCCGATGCGTCCTGATACGCCCGAGCCAGGTGCGGGGGGGCCACCAGTGCGCCAAGCAGCAGAGCACAAGAAACCAGTCTGGTCTTCCTCGCGCTTCCATCATGGCCAAGACCAATTCCGGAGCTGTTTATTCCGTTCGTGCCCAACTCCTGAGCCCGCGCAAGACCTCATCCGTAATAGGACGAAACTGTTGTTCTTCGGGCGCGCCGGTGAGCGTGTCGTCCGGAGTCTCCGTCTCGTCGTCTGATTGCGCAAGATCGATCCGATCCAACGCAGACAGCACATCGGAATTATACTCGGACGCGTTCCGGCGCATTTCAGCCAGAGCCGCGTCGGGCGACCGGCCGGCCAGTGCCAGGCGGTCGAAATCCAACGCCACGCGCAGCACCTGCGCACCTAACGCCACCGCTTGTGTTGCCGGCGACAGGTCGGTGGTGACGCCGAATGACTCATCCTGTCGCTGAATCATCTGAGCCACCGCCTGAAGCCGCGGGACTCCGCGCAACAATTTGGCGCCGATGTGGGCGTGCGACAGGACATGGGCCATTTTGTCTTGCGAGAGCTGTTCCCCCCGGTAATACCTTTTGAGGACCTCGGGGTCCGCCGTGATGCATCCGATCTGCGAGAGCATGGCGGCGGCTTCGAACTGCCACAAGTCCGCAACATGCAACTGCAGCGCGAGCTGCCGGACATATCCTCTGATTCGAGATGCGCGGCCGAAGGCCAGCGGCTGAACAGCGCCGAGGATTTTGACCAGGACAGCCACTGTACCCACCAGTGTTTCCTGCAGCAGATCGGTTTCGGCTGTAATCAGGCGATGCTGCTCAAGGGCGGCATCCAGAGTCTTCGTGAGAACCTCCTGCGGGCAGGGTTTCGTCAGGAAACGATAGATGCTCCCCTGATTTACAGCCGCGATCGCAGCTTCAGCATCGGCGCATCCCGTCAGCAGAACTCTGACGGTCTCGGGAGATGTTTCTTTGACCCTCCTCAAGAACTCGATGCCGTCCATTCCCGGCATCCTCAGGTCAGAGACCACGACGGCATAGGCACCTTCACCCATGGCCTCGAGGGCATCCTTGGCACTCCCGGCAATCTCGATCCGGTACCCCCTGTATAAGCTTCGTTGCAGGGCAGTTAGGATCCGAACTTCATCATCGACGAACAATATAGTGTTATTCATCTGTTGGGCCACCCGAACCAACGCCAATAGAACAATATCCGGGCAAATCCCGGTTCGGGTCAAGGCTCAATCTGGTCAATATTTCCCGTATAACCTTCGATAACGGGGCCATTTGACCCGACAGCGGATCGAAGGTTGCTTGGGCAACGGCCCCGAACAGATGGTGGCGCCGCTCTCTTCGATCGCGGCCTTCAAGTTTCTGGACGCTGATGCCACGGCGGCCTCCGAACTCGTGGTCTGGAACTCACCACCGCGGGTACCGACCCGGGAGTAGCAAATCGTTGATCAGGGCCTGCATGCGCTTGGCGCCATCCACGGCGAATTCGATGAACTCATCGGCGTCCTTTCCAAGGCGCCCCTTGTACCGCTTGGCCAGAAGTTGGGTGTAACTGGAGACCATTCGCAGGGGCTCCTGCAAATCGTGCGAAGCCACGTAAGCGAATTGTTCGAGCTCCACGTTTGAGCGGGCCAGCTCTTCGGTTTTGCGGGCGAGGGCCTCCGCCTTCAGCCTGCGATCCGTGACATCGATCAGGTGGCCCCGGATCTCAGTCAGCTCGCCGCGCTCATCAAACGTACCAGTTGCGTTTCGATGACATAGATCGTGCCGCCATCCGTGCGGCGAAGTTCCAGCTCTTTGGATCGGAGTTGGCGCCGCTGGGTCAGCAGATCCAGGAACGCCTGCCGAGCCTCGGGGCGGGGGTAGAGGGACGCCACTGGGCAGGTCCTGGCCTCTTCAGCCGAGTTGAATCCGAACATAGCCAGGAACGCCGGATTGCACGCAAGAAGTCTGCCACCGTGCGTAGCAATGTAGTTCGCCGCGACGTCTTCTTCGAAGAACCGGCGATACTTCTCCTCACTCTGGCGCTGCCCTTCTTCGGCTTTCTCAGCGCGCTTTCGCGAGGTGATGTCGAGCATGGTGGTACGAATTCCAACCACCCGCCCTTCATGGTCCAGAAATGTGATTCTCATGAAAATCGAGCGTAAGGGTGTTCCCATCGCGCTGGACAAACTCGCGTTCAGACGGTGCTATCGGTCCTGGAAAACGCATCTTGCTCCGAATGCGATCCCGGCTGGCGGACTGGTCGTGAGAGGTCAGGAATTCCCAGATCCCATGGCCGAGCATTTCGGCACGCGTGAATCCCAGGAGCTCACACTCGGTGTGGTTTACCCGCCGAACGATGCCATTGGTATCGATCTCGTGGTAGGCAACCGGAGCCTCTTCGAAAAGGCTCTGGTAGTCTTCACCCTGGGACCAGATATTCAGTGGTGCTGCGGTCAAGCTTGGTACCCCCGCCGGCGTGCCGGGCTTCCCTGTAGAAGGCTCGCCGAGATCAGGACTAACAGATTCTTTATTTGAATTAAACGTTGCAATAAGTTAGCCAACTCTCCCTGGATAGCGCCACGACGTATGCGGGTTCGCCTCGCGTTTCGCACATCGCCGGCTTTCCGGCTGGCGGACGGCGACCGCGGTCATCGAACGGCATGCATTCATGATGGATCTCCTGGGCCGACTTCCTGGCACTCGATTCCTGGCGCGCAGGCTGAACAAGATGCAAGCTCCTGAAGCCGCGGTTGACTGTCGACAGGCCAGAGCGCTCGAACCAGAAGGCGCATCCGTCTTTCGGACTGCCGCCGATGCTTGAGCCGGGTCCTCTCGCGGCATGCCAACATGACCGCTAGGCCGAAAAGAACGCCATAAAGAGCAATTGACATGACACCTCACTTGGAATTCGCGTGGAATTCAATGGTGATTCTAATGCGAAACGTGGAAAAAGCAACGGTTTGACATCGGTAAACAAGTACTGGTTTGGAGCCGTTAGTACTGGATAACGTCACAGTAACAAGCGAAGGAAAACTCGACATAGTTATCATGATGCCGAGCGGACAAGTTCCAAATTAGGCAGGCAGTTAGGAAGCCGAGGTATTCGCCGCCTTAAGCTAACTGGGCGAAGCTGAACCAAATCCCTTTGGTGCTACGGCCAGCCCCAAGGAAAAACAAAATGCAGGCCATGGCTATCCGCGACTACCTGGACCTGAGGCGCCCGGATCGGGTACAACTGGTCTTCGACCGCGTGGTAACGAAAAAGACGCCGGAGGAATTTCGGACGCGCGTGATCCAGGACGGCGTGCGCATCCGAGTCTGCACATCCAATACAAGAACTTCGACCTGAAGCAGTATTTCAAAGAAGGCCGCGGCTACCGGACGGAGGGCACGTTTCGGAACCCGAAGGACTTCGGAGTCAATAAAGGCTTGGCCAACCTGCGGTACTTACAGAAGTTGGGACGGCAGATCAATCGACGCCTGCTGGATCGAACGCGTCAGCCACAACAGCGGCCTGAGCGGCGACAGCATCCAACGCGTGCTGCAACCGACCGTCACCGAGGACGGTGAAAAGGCGCCGGCATTGAAGTTCGGCCAACCCCGGGTCATGGCCTTGTTCTTGGCCTTGACCTTGTTCCAGCACCTGATCAATGGCTTCCACAATCGCGATCTGCGGCAACTGGTGGCCGACCTGCTCGGGGTCACCATCAGCGAATATACCAGGAGTCAAATGACCTACGACCTTCGCCGCCTGCGGCTCAAGGACCTCATCTTCCGCCCCGTACCCACCACTACTTCGTCACGCCCTACGGCTGGAAGGTCGCCCGTTTGTTCGTGCGACTGGAGGCTCGCGTCTTTCGGCCCGCTGTCGCCATGTTCACCGGCAACGACGCTGTCCTGCCATTCCCGCTTCGTGCTTCACTCGATCGCGTGGACGCTCAACTCGATGAACTAATCTATCAGGCCTTCCCGCAACCGAAGGCTGGCTGAAACCTCGAGATCCTGTCACGTTCGTTAAGGATCTGATTTAGATTAGACGGTTACTATCGGTTTCAAATTCTCTTCTCCCACGTTGTACTTGCCGAGCGCGGGCGCCGCCGCGATGCTGTGCTTCCGTTCCCGGCGGCAGCGCGGAATTTCGCCGGCGCCTGCCTCTTTCGCGCGAGCTGATGTCAATGAGGAGATACTGATCGCGCGCATGTCCGCCATGACTGGCGGCCTTTTTCGGGCGAGCGGACTTTTCTGCAAGCCGGGTTCGAGAAGCATGAACAGCGGAATGGTGGGGGGCCTCGTTGCCGCCGCTGTCCTTTGCCCGGGCGTACGGCTCTTCGGGCAGGAGCGCGCCACAGCCGCCATGGTTGTCTGGGTTGGGCCGGAAGCCCGCATCCAGCCAGTACAGGTGACGCTCAATTTCCGAGTGGCCGAAGATGGAACGGCCGATGTGGCGAGCGAGAGCGCGCAGATTAGCGCCTGGGTGCGCGCTCTTCCCAACCAGCGCATTCGGATTATGGCGACCTTGGATAGTTTTGGGGGCCGGCCGGCGCCGTTCCCGCCTCGTCAATCGGGTGGAGCGGCACGGTCACACGAGCCAGCTTGGGCGGACAAGCGGCAACCTTGACAAGCGGGTCGTTTGGCGGCGGCATGGAACAGGATCTGATCGCGGGATGGCAGCGTTCCGGCACCCTGGCCTGTGTGGTTACATTCTCGCTGGCGGACCGTCGGGGCCGTGATCTTATTTGTCTTCTGAGCGCGCTGGGTGCACTCTTACTGGCTTTTGCCTCTGCGCTCACCGGCTGCTCGAATCGCCGCATTGATATCGCCCACCCCTTGGAGTACCGCGTAATGTCCGCCGCCGGAACTGTCGCGGAACCACTCGCGCGCCTCACGAGGCGTGCCGACATCACGCGGAATCTAGCCATTCCGCGCACTACGGGTATGCCGCACCGTCCCACGTCTAGCGACGGGCACACTTCGATTTTCGTATCCTCAAACCCTATCGGGCTGCGCTATCGCTTGTCGAAGTGTGCCCGTCGCTGCGCTTGCCTCAGCCTCCCTATCGGAGGCTTCGGTTCGGCTGCCGTTCCTATCGTCCCTCACCGCCGAAGGACGGTGTGGCATGGATTCTACCGAATATGGAACAACACGGGTTCACGCTATCGCGGCGGCATGCCGCACTACCTTGTGCCATGTCTCCTGAACCGAATAATGATGGTCATGACGCCAAGCAGCACGGCATCGCCCCCTGAAGGTGCAAACCTTCCACGCAGCAATCCGACCAAGCAAAGAATTCTTGGGCTTCTTGCGGAGTTTTTCTGCCTCCGCACAAACGACGCGGCTGAGCTCTTGAGGAACCGCGCCATCACGGAGAGCGACGCTCGGTCCGTCCGGCGCACGCTGTCCGTCTTGCATCGGGACGGGTTTCTCTACCGAGCACCCCACTTTGATTCCGGTCACGACCGCGGGGGCGCCGGGTACGTCTACGGCCTCTCCGCGAAGGGCGTCGGTCACGCGTTGCGGAACGGATATTCCACTTCGGCGACGAAGACCCTCGACGAACATTCGGTCCGGACGCTGGACCATGAATTGGAACTGACTGCCTTTCATATCGCTCTCCACCGCCTCTGTTCGGCCACGGGTCTCCGGCATCGGTGGCGGCAGAAAGACCTCAAGCACACGGTCCACCCGGATGCGGTCTTCAACGTCGTCGATCCGGCAAACCCCGGCAAGGCCTTCTGCTATTTCCTCGAGATCGAACGCTCAAAGTTGGGCAATTACCGGAACGGCGAGCCGCAGATCCTCCGCAAGCTCCAGAGATACTACGAGTATTTCAATTCCACCTGTTGCGAAAAGGAATGGGGATTTCGGCAATACCGGGTGATCGTCGTCCAGAGGAGCGACGCCCGGCGGGAGGGGCTCCTCACGGCGTTGCGGGAGAAGTATAACCACCGCATGTTCTGGCTCACGACGGAAACGGCGTACCGCGAGAACATCGACGGCGCGATTTTTGAGACGCCGAAAGATGACGCGCCCGCGGCATTCACCTTCCTTACGCGCTGATTCACGGCGCGGTACGATCCACCCAATCGCCCGAAAGGGCGGGATTACCCGTCCCGTGTCCCGCCGTCTCCCGGAGGTTGATCCTTCCGTCGATGGCGGCGGGGACGCCGGACAACCATGGACATCCCAATCGGAACGTACGGAGATTCGCTCTCCCTCAAAAGGAATCTCGTCATCGACAGCTTCAACCATACTTTCGTGGATGGGGTCTCTGGTGTCGGAAAATCGACGCTTTTGGAGGATGTCGCCATCCAGCTAATCCGGGCCGGCAGGCCGCTCCTCTACATGGACCCACACGGCACGAGCGCCCGCCGCATCCTGGGTCACATCCCGAAGCGGTACGGCCAGCGGGTCGTGTACATCAACCCGCTCGCGAAGAAAGTGCCGGGGATATCGGTCTTCTGCGGAAAGACAAAGGAGGAAAAGGAACTCGACATCGCGTCATTGAGCAGCATGCTCAAATCGACGGCCGGGGACGCGTGGGGGTTCGAGACCGCGAACGTCATTGACGGCGCCGCGACCGCCGCCGTCGAATCGGTGGAGAATCCGACGATGGCCCATGTCTACCTGTTCATCGTGCGCAAGCTCGTGCGGGAGCGGATGATCGCGAAGGCCGACAACCCCTTGCTCTCCGACTTCGCGCTTGAGTACGACGCCGGCCTCCGGGCATCGGAACGCATGTCGAAGTTCGCGCCTTCCATCAACAAGCTGAAACCTTTCGTCCGGCCCATCATCCGGACCATATTCAACCAGACCGCGAATCTCCCCCTGATCGAACTCATGAACGACGCCGTTATCGTCGTTGACCTCGACAAGGGCAAGATCGGCGACGTGAACGCCGCCCTCATCGGCTCCGCGATCCTGAACCACATCGGCATCTACGCCTTCCGCCGCCCCGCGCACCGCCGCCAGGAATTCACCGTCATCGTGGACGAGTTCCAGACGTTCTCGCACGGTATAAACTGGACCACTTTTTTCGCCGAGCTCCGCAAGTTCGGTATCCGCTGCTGGCTCGCCACGCAGTCCGTCACGCAGGTGCCAGAGGTCTGGATGGACTCGATCCTGGGGAACGTGAACAACCTGATCTGCTTCGCCGTGGGCGACAAGGACGCCAAGCGGATCGCAGACGCTTACGGCGACCCGTCCCTCGCGCCAGGCCTCATCTGGCTCGACGACCATGAGTTCTACGCGAAGGTGAAGGTCGGCAAGCAGCGCCACCTCTTCCGGCACGTCCAGGCCCTCGAACCGTTCCAGAAGCAGGGCGACGAGTCGAAATACCGCGACGTGCTGAAAACCTCACGCATGCGATGGGGGAAAAACCGGAAGGACGTGGACGCCGGCATCCTGAAGCTCCTGGAGGGTGGCATGGAAGAAGAGGCGTAACTAGTTGTTAATGCTGGCACCGGTCACGCACATGCATTGCGTCGGGCGATCCACTGGAGGACGTTGCGCCTGCTCTGCGCAGCATCGCTCTCACGCCGGCCAGATGATCGCCAAGAACGCCCGTAGGCCGTCGCTCCGTTTCATATAGTGTTCAACACTTGTCTGCGTGTTTCTTGCGCCGTCACCCCACAGAGCCGCTTGGGCTACTCCGTTATGCTTGCGGTATGCGCCATGCACGCCTGGGATAACCGTGTAGGAGTTGGGTGGAACATTGAGTTCTTTAGTCGCGCTATTGATCGAAGGACCTCCAATTGAGATGATGGGACAGCGTTGCACCTCATTGGCCGCCAGTTTCCAAGTGTCCGACGTCAGCACAATCCCTCTTCGGTACGGATAAGGCTTGCCACGTCTATCAATCTCGTCTCGCAGGCGTTCCGCCACAGGCCGGTCCACCAGCTCGGCAACAACGGTGTTTCCGATAACGAGCACAACAGTCTCCTTATTCAGCACGTCGGCCAGGTTATACTTTCCCTCCAACGTCCGCAAATCAGAAGTATAGTTTGGGTTAGACACAGTTCTCTCCAAGGACTTGAGTTCCTGCTGTCGTTGTTCAATGAGGTCCATAATAGATTTACGAATCCCGCGAGCCACATTCGTGAAGGCTTCATCACGATTTGGCCATAGAGTTACCGCTTTGCCGTCTGTTGGTAATGCGAGCAATTTGCCGAAGGGTGCTGTCTTCCAGTCTACGTCGCGTAGGATAATCGGAATCACTCTGGCCAGACCAAGGTCGTGTCGCTTGAGCGCCCGCTCCATCTCTTTGGTATAACAGTATACCGAAGCCATGAAGTCCGGAGTCACCAGAAGCAGAATAATATCTGCCGTCTCCAAGTGCGAGAGAATCTCCGGATCAAGCTCCAGCCCACCAACAATCCTGCGGTCGTGCCAAGTGCGAATTAACTTCTCCCTCTTTAGGAGACTCAAGTGCTTTTCAAGTTGATCCCGCAACACTTCATCTGTGTGCGCATAGGAGTAAAATAGTTCAAATCTTGGTTTCAAGACGACCATCCTTATCTACCTGTGCCTGTCGAACTTCTGGCGTACCCAACCCCGACGGCGGGAACTAAGGAATCCACGTAACCCTTAGTGTGAAACCCGTTCGATGTATGACCCAGGGCAATCCGCGAGGATGTGGTAACGCCGATATTTCATGCCATCTGACGTCTCTCTCGTGCAGTCGCACCCACCCGCCGTCCGTGAACGTGTAATTCTTCGCCATCCGTCTTCGATGGGCGCCGCCGACGTCGGCGGGTCGGATAGCCAAAGTCAAGCACAACAATGTGATCGTCCTAACGTAATAGCAGTTTATTGGACGAGACTTTTGGCATCGCCGATCAGTTGCCGAACTGTGGCGCTAGCCACGCCGTCTCTTGTATAAGATCGAATGTCCTCACGCCACTCTTGCGCAAGACCCACAATGTCTTCCCGGCTACGGACAGTAGGTCCAGCGACGAGAACGCCATGCCGCCGCAGCCAATCGACTGCGCGACCAACATACTCCTTTCGATGTGGTGGCAAACCCGTCAAGAACGTCGTCACCCTTCGGAATCGCGGCTCGTTATCGGAACCAGTTGGAAAGAACTTAGAGAATACGTGAAGGAGGAGGTCCTCAGCTGGAGTCGAGATGGAATCTTCCGACAAGATTGGCAGATCGTCAATCTTAACGTCTGCCCCAAGGTTATGGAGCCAGACTCTGATTTCCCGATTGTCATACAGGCGCTCGATTTCCCGGTTTTCAACGACCACCGCAACTCCATTCAAGCCCGTGGCAGCGCCGAAGGTACTCCCCTGAAGGATTGTGTCAGAGAACAAAACACCAAAGAAGGTCGCCAGCTCCATTTTGCAGTTCGCAAATTCGCAACAAACTAGCTGACAATCGTTGAAACTACTACTAGCAAAATCCCACCCGGTAAAATGCAAGTTCACTAACCGCAGACCGGATAAATTACCATCGAGACGACTGCCCCCCAATACAATCGCGAGGTTGTCCTCTGCCTCTGATGGAGTGATAATAGCTGCTTCAATAGCCGCCATGAGAATTGCGAGGGCGTTGCGAACTCCATTTTCCCGATCACTCAAAAAGAGCGATAAGATCCTGGTCAATTCTTCGATTCGACTAGCAACGAACTCTGACAGGTCATTCCCAATCGGGCGTCGCGTGACCCACGCAGCACTCTTGTCCCAGCCCGGGCGGCCAAGCATTTCTGATAGCTGTTTTGCGACAAAATAGTCGCGAAACGAGGGGTGCAGAAACTGGATTCCGCCGCGCTCAAGCGCCGCGACATCCGATGTAGCCGAGTCGAACAGTGCATGACACATAAGCTTTGTGCGGAGGCCATCTAAATCCTCCGGCGCATATCCGGCAGACAACAAGGTCTGCGCGCCCTCGGTATCCCAAAACAGCGCGAGAGTGCCAGCGTCATAGTGGTGTGCGTTGTCGGCATACATCGATTTGGCGATGCCAGACAGGAATCTGCGCTGCATTTGTGTGGTGAGATCGTGTTTCTGACGTTCGCGTTCCCGATCACAGAGTACGTCCACATGTCTATCATACAGAAAATAGATTGACGGACTCTCTGGATTGCTTTCGGCAGCCAATTCTGCAACCGTATTGAGCATCAATGGACTTCGGCATAACGAGTGAACGTAAGGTTGAGATTCAATAAGTTCAATAGCCCTATCGATTGTTGCGTCTGCTAGGAAGAGTGAGCGTAAGTAGGCGCGCACTTCCGGCGCACCAAACGGAACAAGATCCAACACCGTGACAGAGTCCTGAGATACGCGGCTGTCCATCATCTCAGCAACCTCAAGACTCGTCGAGAGAAATGCAGACCGGCTCGTCAAGGCGACACGTGCCCGGCCCGCGAGGAGTTCGGCTATGGCGGCCAGATTACTCTTCGCAGATTTCTTCCCAACCTCGGCCATCAGTTCATCAAAACCGTCCAGAATCACTACAGCCTTTCCGTCATGGACCAATTCCAATAGAGCGCGACTGTTAACGCCGTAGAGCTTCAATTCCTCGATTTCGGCCCTAAGAATATCGCGTACACCACCAAACCTACGGTACTTGCTGAACGGTACAAATAGTGGAAATGGGCTAGTCGGCGTGATCTGGTGACGCTTTGCCATAAGATGCGCAATCTGATAGGAGAAAGCGGTTTTGCCATACCCGGCAGGTGCTTGGACGAGGACAAGCAAGGGCGAATCACTTGTGGGTAATAGTATCTGCTCAAAGAATTGGCCTGATACCAAGCCCGTCCAGTTACTACTGCGATCAGTGATGCGCTGGTCGATGTACCCATATCTGCATGCCTTCCGACCGGAGATGCCCTGCATGTGCTCTGAGAGTGTGGCGGCGTAGTGGGCGTAATCCAGTTCGACCTTATCGCAGAACCGATCGGAGTGAAAAAGGTCATTGACTAGAGACTCCCACGTGTGTCGTCCCACGTCCGAACTCAGGCGATATTCTGAGGAGGCGGCAATGAGAGATGCGTCTGCGCCGACTATCCGCTGCCGCTTGCTGCCGGGTTTGTTCGCAATATGGGACAAGCAGTACGCGAACTGGTCGTAGTCTGTACGGTTTGGGCCGGCTTCCAATACCCACACAAGTTCGAAGGCATGATCGGCCCCCTCGATTCTGTGATATAGCCGGACGTTTCCCCGACTTTGATCCTGAAGTTGTGGTTCATAGTCCAGAGCTTCGTAAAGCGAGGTCACCTTATTGATAAGCATCGTTGAACTCTTTCGGCCAAGGTCCTAGTGCCAGCTTGACGGCCTCCGTTCCAGTTCAGGTTCCTTACTTGTTTTCGGCAGGCTCAGTGCTGTCAGTACTGGAGGTTGACGAAGTCGCCGGCTTGGCGTTGAAGTGCATCAAAGGCAAGGTATATGGCGGATATCCCATCCGCGCCGTCAGGCCGAACAACACTTCACGCACGAACGGCCAAGAGTTAAGGGCTCCGTTTGCGCGAGCGAATTCCGCCACATCATCGGCACTCGGGGATTCATCACCACCGGCGATCTCGTATACCAAGAGGTACTTGATCGTGGATTCGACCGCTTGGACTTGATTAGAACGTGCAGTGAACGTGTATTCGCAAATGACTTCGAGCGCTTTAGGCCCGACCGCACCGGGCTTGCAGTCGAGGTTGATGGACGGGACAAGAGTTCCCTCAACTGAGGGCTCGCATTTTGCGGAGATCCCGGCGAGACGCACACTCTTTAATTCAACTCGTTTCGCCACTCGACTGACAGCGGCGAAATCAACGGTTCGTTCCAAGTTAATCACTCTCCTGACGCCGCTAACGCGGGCACTTCTAAGCTCAATACTGACCTGAGGCTAGAAGTGCCCGCGTTAGCGGGCACAGCTTCCTTTTGTGGAGCGAGCGTGGCGCTCCAATTCCACTCTAAGCAAGTCGGTTGAAAGCGAACCTCAAAGCCGCAGACGGCCAGGCTTCTGGCCATGGTCTTGACGGTAAGGTTGTGACTGCCGCTCAGCAATCGTGATACCAAGGAGCGATTACACTTCATTCGCCGGGCCATCTCAGCCCGAGAGATTCCGCTTTTGGTGATGGCGTTTTGAATTGTCGATTGTGCCATCGCGAGCGCCGACTCTTCGATGATGTCCAGATCGACCGCGTCCTCGATCCATTCATGGGGCTTAGCCCAATGGCTCATATTTCACCTCCTGGATATTCGGCCAAGAATTCGTTGTAAAGAGAAACTGCCTTTTCGATTTCTCGATCTTCCCGTTCGGTTCTCCCGTTTCTTTCTTTGATCCACCCGTTGAACAAAACGATGTCCATCCTTCCCGCCCCGCGCGGTAACCGTGCGCAGTACAGCCGATGATCATGCTCCTTGAACTCCCATAGGGGTTTGCCGTCCCCGCGTAGGGAATGAAACCGCTGATGGTTCTCGTAAGCGGTACCGCCGCCATCTTTTGTGAGAGCATCCATTTGGCCATAGAAGCGATTCCGCATCCGCTTCTCAATTTCGATACTTAGGAAATCGGCAGAAGGACACCTTTGGTTTATACGTTCGTATCTAAAGACACGCGCCAATGGCCCGGCTACGACCTCCTGTAAGGGCAGTTAAACCTCCGGCGAAACTGATTGCGTCCCAATAGCCCATCCAAGACTCTCCCGGATGGCGTTGATTTATATGTCAACATAAATTACGCTTCAAGTCAAATAGATAATTATTGCCTGTGAACCAGTGCGGAACTACGCAGTTCCTCCTATCTAATTGTAAAATAAGATCTTAACTCTGGGACGGCTCGTCATCTGGTGTGATCCAGTGGTTGAGGTTACCACGCGGCCGCAAGTTTTCCGACAAAAATGCGGGAGCCGAAGCCCCCGCTACTCAATCAGCATTGCTCTCAAGACGCGGTGTTTCGCCTTGAGCCTCCCGCAGATGCGCGCGGCTTTTTCGATCCCGGCCGCATCGTTGTCGAGCGCAACCGTGATCGTGGGATAAGGGTC
>Ga0209517_10003458_pt1 | contig 21425 bp, 30 predicted proteins | sample PeaSoiMetSII2010_FD_187695 | JGI IMG/M metagenome (GOLD analysis project Ga0209517, IMG submission 187695) | Peat soil microbial communities from Weissenstadt, Germany - SII-2010 (SPAdes) (version 2) | ecosystem: Environmental > Terrestrial > Soil > Wetlands > Peat | place: Germany...
CATAGCGTAGTGGTCCAACACTATGTACGGGATGTCGCCCCAACCCTTGGGTTTGAAACGATACCGGTCCTTCATCCAAACCCAACAATCCGGGATATCCTCGGCTATTTGGTCGTGGTTGCCCCGGATAAAATAGAAATTACCCTTCATTTCGTAACGAGCTTCGCGTGCTTGTTGGGAATTACATTTAAGAGCAAAGTCCCCCAACTCGTAGACCAAATCGCCCTTCTCGACGACCTCGTTGTGGTTGGAGATAATAGTTCTGTTCATTTCCCAAACATCAGAAAATAGACGCGGTGGGGATTCTATCTGGAGCGGTACGGCGGCGCAACACAAAGTCTCACCATCAGCGTGAATGTCCTGTTTACGCAGCGGTTTGCCACACTCCGGACACTTCTGCTTTCCACGGACCATGAACTCATGGAACAGGTGCTTGTCGCCCGAGAACCAGATGTTGGGAATGCCTTTGTTTACGAAAGCCATTGGTGGGTAATACCGTCAGCGTCTTGGAAGTTCAAAATCTATGCCTGTGGCTTTCTCTAACAGAAATCTGGAAAGGCACTTCGGCATATCCAAAGCATCCCCTATCGCAGCATCGGCGTGGAAAAGAATCATTCCGACTGCCAATGTCTTACCAAGTTTAGTTCGATGAACTTTAAACTCTGCAATACCAATCAACATCAGCCCCAGGTGCCAAAGGGACATGTATGTTCGTTCATGAACCGGTCGAGACATAATCCTGTTCTAAATCTACGAAGTTTGAAAAGTATCGGTTAAAGGAGTTTCCGTAGAACATTCGCCAACAAGATCACCGCTACTCCGCACATTATAGTGGAGCCGACGTATTCGGTGTGGTATCTGAACAACAGAGTCAAACACAGAAACCCAGACCCTAGAACGAACTGCGATATCAAAAACGGTTGTTTTTTAGACACAAAGTTCCTCCACAAATTGTACCAACTTTGGATCGTCCGGGCACAGCGCCCGTAGCACCGCGTGGAAATCCGCCGAATTGATGTCGATTTCTCCCACGGCTTCATCCATTTCTGCAAAGAGCTCCGTTACGGCGTCCGACTTTCGAACCTGCTCCATTCCTTTGTCTGATTTTGAGAAGACTAGGTCAATGGGTTTTACTGGTATGGGTACTTCTTTACAACGGGTGCCATCAATGGCAAAAGAGAAAACGGCGGCGGCTACTACGCGGTCTAGTTCGTCATAATCAAACGCAGCGCGAGCGAGGGATCCCAACCTCACGTGGGTTACGTTTCCAACTTCTTCTATTCCGGACCTGCTATGGTCATGGCCCCAAAACAGATAGTCAAAGTCAGAATTCTTCAACTGGTTGTAGCCTATTTTCGGCTCACCATACATAGTACCCTCATTACCGGGTTGCCCATAAGCGTGCACCAAACCCACTCTCGCGGTAATTCCTGGTAAGCGCGGCGGTGCTCCTAAGATTTGCTTTAAGACTCTTTCCCCGGAAACGTAAGGAAAGCTCTCGACACTCACTTTAACAGACTCATCCTGATTGACAAAAAGAGCAGGTTCTTCAACCAGGTTGTGGTACACTCCAGCTGCGATAAGGATACCGAGGGGCTGATTGGGTAAACTGGCGTGAGAGTCAAAACTTAAATCGTGATTTCCTTCTGTTCCAACCACCTGCCCAGTTGGAAACGAACCGAATACACGGATAAGTCTCTCTATCATAGCTAAAGAGTTACCTGGATGTTTTGGAAGTTTGTGATGGAAAACATCGCCTCCTACCAAGCATACTCCTTTGATTTTTTGGGTGAGTTCTCTGACAAATTCTAGCTTTGCAAACAGCGCTTCAACATAATCGTCACTCCTTCGTCCCAGAGGGATAGCTGAAAAATGAAGGTCAGATATGAATACAAAGTTCAGTTTATCGTGTTTAACAACTTTTGAACTCATATCAGAGGACACGTCATGACTTCATTTTCAGTTTACAAAACTACCTCCTTGGTCAGTACTGGATTTTACTATGGAATACACAAAACCTCCCGACCCAACGACAGTTACCTGGGTTCGGGCACAATAATAAAACTGGCTGTCAAGAAATATGGACCGAAGCAATTCAAGAAAGAAGTTCTCTTCTGTTTTGCAACCCGAAAGGAAGCTGCGGATAAGGAACGAGAATTGATAGCCGCCGCTAAAGGCAACCCCCTTTGCTGGAATATCACTCCCGGTGGCGAAGAAGGTTGGGATCAAGTTAACGAGTCCGGAGTTGTCCAAAGATATTGGAGAGCCAATCGTGAAACGATGCGCGAAGCTATTCGGGAAGCTGTTAAGAGAAAATGGGCCGATCCGGACCATCGTGCCTCCCACCTAGCGGTTAACAATAGTCCTGAGGTAAAGGAGAAGCAACGAGAAGGTCACAGAAGACAGTGGAAAAGCCTCTCAGCAGTAAAACTTCAAGCCGTTAAACAGGAAAGAAAAGCGAGGTTTGCAGACGAGGATTACAAAAATAGAAAAGTGGCCGATTTGATGAAGTACGCAAGGAACCCGGACCGAAAACCAGAACGAACTCAGAACGCTCGTCTTGTCAATCATACCCGTTGGCACGTCAACCGGAGCATCGTCAAAGAAGACTGCGGCCTTTGTTTACCTAAAAGGGCAATGTCGTAGAATAAACCCTGAAATCCATATCCGCAAAATAACCCGTCCCCGCACAATGCTCAAGGCTTTTCAGCAAACGCCGCGTGTATCGCATGGTGTCGTGTCACATCGCATTTATGCGCCGTGATGCTGGTGTTTCCAGGTAAAGGAGTGGAAGGATACATAGTCCAAGGAGCATCGAACAGTCGACGGTCGTTGCTAACCCGCAGCCCACTCTTGTACATCGCGATACCAACAAGACGATCCTCGGCCCAATGACTTTTCCAATAATCCAAAGGAAGATTCATCAAGTACTCCATCGCACAGCGAGAAAGCCAATAGCCTGCTCCACCTTGCATCCAGTGAACGTAACGGTTAGCTAAGTCCGGGCGTCCTACGAAGTCAAATTCATCTTTGCCACAGGCCAGCAACCGGGGGATGTGGACATAAGTATCATCGTCGCACTTAAAGACACGGTCATAACCGTTGTCCAGGATCCAGCGATACATAGCCAGGACCTTTAGAGGAAGCTGTTTGTAACCATCCTCGACGTCCAAGGAGATATCACTCGCAGTGCTAGGAAAGACGGGTCGACCTAAGAAAAATCGAATATCAACTAAGTGGCCCCACTTGCCTGCCCAAGTCTCTTTACAGGCTTGAATTAGATAGGAGTTCTTGTGGCAAGTCGGGATTGCTATCAACATCTTCATAAGTGTTGTGTGGACAAAGCCGCTCGCGCATCGATGCTGTTTTGTAAGCCGCGTACAACGGCTTTGCTGTTTCGCAGAAGTCCTCCGGCTCCGGAGAGGAGCACTTCTCGCAGGTTTCAACATGAGCGATTAGGACGTCGGTAGCCACCAGGTATTCTTCTATGAGTCGTTTAACGGTGTGTAAAGGGATTCGCAACCGGTGTCTAGGAGAAGTACTGAGGCACATAAGTATCCTCGGGTTCGGTGTCAACAACCTCATACCGCAAGTCCGATTCTGTGGGTTGTTCCGGATGCAAAATGATAAAACGAATGGGCAGTCCGTACTTTTCCGCAATTTTTCTTTCAGCAACCACCCCTGTCGATCTTTTCCAACCAGGCACAGTCAACACCCAAAGTTCATCACACTTAGAAAGAAAACACTCATCAAACGCGGCCCAGAATTGCCACTCGTGGGGAAGTTCCGAGCGTAAGGCAATTGTGTGGGCATGGGCAATGGGTGAATAGAAAAAAGTGTCTCTATCTTTGTATCGATCTAAAAACCAACCGTTACAAATAACCGCCTCAACAAAGCGAGCCTCACGTATGGCAGGATTATTATGGGTAAACGGGCTTGCTATGTACACCAATTTTCCTTTCTGGAAAGGAAAATTGGTGTACATAAGGCGTTTTCGGACTCCCGCTGCAAGAGCTCTGAGTTCCTGAATAGTTGCATCTGATTTCAGAGTGTTGGCCCGGAAGCTAATAATCCAATAGTTTTCCTTAGTGTAACCCTTAGAATTGTCTACGCGATCCACTGTAGGACTGTTAGGTCCTGGCTTGGCTTTGCCTGTATTATTGGGAAACAAAGGAATCCCAAGAATAGGGCATTTTTCTGGTATAACTATGTCATCAAGAGAAAGAGAGAACTCTATACCCTGATCCTTAGCTCGACCTTTGGCCCCATGAAACAAGGAGTATTCTAACGTCCTAGATTTTCCATGTTTGAATCCTCTATTATTCCCGGTTCTAAAACCCCCGCGCAGAGGAACACGGCCAACTCCGGCCTGACGTAGCAAACGACCCACCGAGGTCTGGCTACACCCGAAACGTCGGGCAATTTCATGCTGTGACGTCTCCGGATGCTCAACAGCAAAAGCCACTACAGCGGCCCGCAAGTCAAAAGTCAGAATAGACAAACTGATCCCCAGTCTTTAGAACTTAACACTGCGGAATGATACTCCCGCTTCCTGCCACATCACAATTGTTTGCCGATAAGACTCACCATACCGGTTATTAAAGTCCGGTGCGAGACCCACGAAAGCTTCAATCCCGGCCTGCACAATGGCTCGAGCGCAATCTGAACACGGAAATCCATGATCTCCATTGAGATACATGGTGCATCCCAGCAATGACAAACCCATACGACCTGCGTTGTAGATGGCGTTTCTCTCGGCATGTTCCCACCAAAATGCCTTAATCGGATGAACATAACGTTCTTCTACGTCATCGTTCACACCACGGGGCATGCCGTTGTACCCGTGCACAATTTCTGATTTAGGGCCAACAACAACACATCCCACTTTGGTATTGGGATCTTTGCTCCAAGTAGACACCAACTTGGCCATCTCCATGTATCTTTGGTCCCAAACTTTTTTACTCATTTAGTCCTCGTTGGATCTAACTTCGCGGCAGCGTTAGCGGACACGTCCGGCGCGATGTAGGTTTTTTGGAAGGTGTCCATCAACTGTTCATGCCGATCGTGGGCTTCCATACCGCGTAGGTCTCCCAGCACAGCCTTAGTCGCCAAGCTGTTCGGTCCCGATTTGTTATTTAGAAACTCCTCGTACTCCTTCGCCAGCTTTTCGTTCCAGGGGTCCATGGGAAACAGAACATCGGTGGACCTATCTGGGGAACTGAACACCCGCACGGTGTACGAACCGTCGCTGTTCTTTTGGGCTATCGCTTTTTTGAAACTCTCAAAGGTCTGCACGACCTTATCATCATACGGACTATCGTCAGGCATGTGCATTATGTGTTCTCCTGGGTTGCTTGATACTTGGCCATTAGGGTTTCGCCTTGGTTGACCTGCTTGTCTAGAGCTTCGAGTTTCTCGGCAAACTCAGCCTGGAGTTTATCCGCAAGGTCTTGTATCTCCTGGGCGGATAAATCCTCCGGCTTTTCTATTCCGAGCTCGTGCAATTTCTCGTAAGCCTCTTCTAACCTACGTTCCTCGATCCCCTGGTCACGGATGATCTGGTCGCGCTTACTGGCGAGCGCCTTTACTTTGCCCTGAATTTCTTTAAGATCGGCCATTCTTTTTCACCAGTTCAAGAATCATGTTGCGCACGTAATGAGCTTTGCCTTTCGGCAATCCTTGCTTCACCAGGTACTTCCAAATGCGATAATACGTCATCAAAACTCCAAACCACACTTCGGGCACTTCACCTTGGTAGCCGCGTCTTGTTCTGCTTCTACATGGGAGCGTTCATGCTGCAACTCCCCAACCCGAGCGCGTAACGTTACCACGTTACCGATGTACCTAATACTGGCTTGTAGGTTGATCGCTTCGTAATGGGTATCCTCTAGACGACCAATTATAGCATTCAATTCCTTGGCGTCCACCTCAGCAGTAGAAACCTCCAGAAATTCCGCCAACGGAGCGATTTCACGCAACTTCTTAATCTTATTGTACAAACTAGCCACATAAGACCAAGATGAAGATATGTCCCCCAGAAATTGTTCAACCCCTCCCAAATTATTCAACCGGCCCCGCGCTGCCCACGCTAAACGCAAATTGCCGATCTTACTCTGAAGGTTGTCCGCTGATTCTGTCTCAGGAATAATCAGGGATCCTAGGATCTCAAGCATCGGGAAGAGCCGAAGCTGTCGTTGGTGGGCTACACTCACCCAATAACTGCGTGCCTCTAGACGGCGTGCGGAGGACTCCAGCGCGTGAATCTCCGTGGCGAGTTGACTGCCTCCCTGAGCCAGAACTTCCAAAGCAGCGCGGCGGCGATGTGCGTCGACTATCTCATGGGACAAAGTATCTGCTTCACTATTCTTTTGGCGAACACGAAGGTTGGCTTCTTTCTTCCCAGCCTCTAATTTCTCGGTACCACCGAACGCTCCTAAGATGGCGTTCAGCAGGGAAGGACCGTAGGCTTTCTTGTCCAGCAGAAATTGAGGCTCATTCTGGGTAGCGAAGATCGGGTCAACGCTAAACTCCCCGACTTGTATCTCGCCATACCCTAACTTTTTGATATCGTCAGGGATGGCCTGATTGAGCTTGGCGAACCTTTGTCCATCAATCCAATAAATGCTGGAGTCATCTCGAGTGCGGGTGGCTGTTACCACGTGACTATCTATCTTAGTGGTGAGTTCGAGGGGTAGTTTCTGACCATTCCGCACAAAGGCGGCGGAGAGATCGTTGCGCAGAAGACCTTTAAGTGCGCGAAATATAGCACTTTTGCCCTTATTGGAAGGACCGACAACTACGGTTAACCCGGAGATTTCAAGATCAAAATCGGGCCAGGACTGGAAGTTACTACCGGAGAAATTCATCTAGTCGACCGAACACAAGCTGCGTAATCCTTCAAGGGCAACTTGGTCTTCGATACTCAATTTTTTCCGAGGATATTTCTTGCCCAAACGAGAAGTTCGGATTTTGTGACGTGCTTTGATAGAAAGATGGGAACCCCGATTATTTTCTTGCATTTCTTGGAGATGAACCTTTGCCTCGGGACGTTTCCAGTATTCCTGTTGCATTTTCTGTAAATGTGTTATCGCTCGGACGCTCTCTTTATGAGATTTTCTCATCAATTCCCGAGTTTCTTTGGAATGACGATACCCAGAAAGACCTTCTCCACCATCTGTACAATTCCTCAGGCACCCGGTGCCGAGGTCCCTACGACCATAGTACGCTATCAATAAAATTTCAGCTTGTATAGCGTCCGACTCTGAAGGGAACTCTTGAACAAGAATCCTGGACCTGTCTTGAGGAGGACGATGGCCAACAAAGGACGTATATGCGCGGCGGCCTTTCCCCTTTCCAACATAATAGGGAGAGCCATCGGTTCTCAACCATAGGTAAGTATAGTAGACAGTTTTCAATCTTCTTCCTCTATCTGGAAAACTTTCCCTTTAGGCATCTCAACTTCGTCGCCCGGTTCCACAGCAACTTCGCCTTCAAGATAGGTCTTCTCTGCAGAATCAACAGCTGTGGTAAACTTAGCGGACTCGTCGGAATCTATCAAGCTGGCTGTGAGCTTCTTGAGCTTTTCCATGATGCTCACGTCCGGTACGGCAACCAGATGCTGAATGGCCTGCTCTTTGTTATCGAATGTAGCTATGAGATTCTTTTCATTGCCTAGGATCCACTTCGGCTTAACATATTCCAACAGACCATAAGCACGAGCTAACTCCCGCACGCTCATCCAATCATCAATGCCTTGGCCGGGGCGAACGTAGATTAGACCTTCACGGTACCCCATGCCCGTGACCTTGTTCTTCAGGGTGCGCGCCCGAACTTGGTTCACTACGAATTTGCCTTCTGTCTCGGGAGTTTGGGGTTCAACCAACCAAGGATCTTGGCCTTCTTTACCGGCAAAAGGACGCAAAGCCTTCATGAGTTTCAACTCTATCATAACCGACGGAGTGAAACGGCAGCAACGCCCACCTGGCAACGTGTAGGGCAGATTGGTGAATGTGGGGTACTTCTGGGCTTGTTGCGCATCCATCGAATCTTCGATGCGATCGCGGGTCTGATTGACCATCATAAAGTGACAGTCGTATTCCGCTGCCCAGGGCAGCAGTAAATCAAAGAACATACTCATGCTGCGGGCATGGTTTGCACCGAACCCTTTGAATGCCTTTCCCTTCAGGATATCATCCATAGGAATCTTGGATTTCATACGCGGGATTGAGTCGAAGATGAAGAAACGAATACCTTGCCGCATGCGACGACAGACATCTTGTATGCAGGCTTCTACGGAATCAGGCTGCTCAAAGTGACAGAGCCGGGGATCCACACCCACGCGCTGTATGAAAGGCACTGTCCCGGTCCGTTCAAAATCGTAATCAGCCAGCGGCTCTCCGGTGAACTTTTGATAATTCGCTGCGATAGCGTAGGTCAGAGTGGACTTGCCGGCACCTTCATTCCCGTGTATCTGGCTAACCCGACCCCGGCGTCCGGTTCCACGCAACCCAAGGACGTTGTCTAGGACAATCAGACCGTAGGGCACCAGCTCTTCTACATCGTCGGTTTGCAAAACATGAAAGTCAGGCTTCTCTTCCTTTTGGGCCTTTAGATACGTCTCACGCCGTTCGGCGGCGGTCATGTTACGCGGGTGCTTCGCCTTCTTCTCTTCCTCTTTGGAAACAATTTTCTTTGGGGGCATGGCTCTCCTAGATACTAGATGTTTTTGAATCTGACCAGATCCCGTAGTGGGCCAACAACAGAGCATCCGCCCTGCCTATGTCCTTCTTTCGGGAAAGTTCGGAAGCCGCTTGAGGATACAACTGGATAGCACGCTGCCTAGCCGCGTCTTTTTCTTTCGGCATATCTTTCATGAGAACGCTCTTCCAGGTGGTTGGGTGTACGAGAGAATAGGGAATCTCGAGAGCGGAAAGCATACCTCGCCATAGGCCAAATCCCATGCCAAAATTAAACATAGACGTCACTCCCTGATCCGGCATAGCGGAAACTTTTTCTAGGACACAGACAACTTCTGCGACTCCAGAAGGGAAGAAAGCGAAGTCCTTGAGAGCGCGAGCCATCGCTATTTCGTTGTATTCGTTCTTTATTTTGGGTTTTGCTTTGGTGCCGCTTTTCACTTGGAAAAGAGGAGGGTCAAAGAAACGTACTGTCTTTACCCCGTCGCAGATCTCGATTCTTGCCAAAGCGCCGGTTTGTCCCGGATCTATACCTAAGAAGATTTTTCCCATAGGGCTTAAATACTACTAAACTTACTCCTTTGGGACGAACGAGAGGGCAAAGTCAATTGATCTTGTCTAAAAGCAAGGCCAAAACCAACACCAATATGAGAACCCAATTGCTGCACGCGCTGAAGAGATCTCGCAAATCTGTAGTTTAACTGTATTTGACCAATAACCAGTAGAGCTAAACAGGGAGCCCACAATGAAGATTGGCAAAGTTCTGATCGCGATATTCGCCCTTTGTTCGCTATGCTTTTCGATGACGCCTGAAGACGCGGTTCTCCAGACGCCAGCGGTTCAAGCACAGTTGGTCACGCTGTACAAGCGGGCGTCTCTCACCTATATGAATTCGGACCATCACGAGGAATACTCCTTCACTGTTAAGGCGAACGGTGCGCCGAATGAGATTACCTCCAGCGAGAGCTTCAATTCCAACGTGGTCGTGGTGAAGTCTAGCGACAAGGCAATAATCCATACGCACCCTGCCACTTGTAAGCCACAGCCTTCTCCTGGGGATATACAGGTAGCGCAGAGGTCGGGGGTGCCTAACTACGAATTAAGCCGGGATGCTCTCTATGTTGCTATGCCTGATGGAACTGTCCGTAAGGTAGGCAACGTCAACCTGAAGCATGGTGTTCTGGAAATCAAGTAACTCCGCTCGTTTTGCCCACTCCTGGAACATTGCGATCGGCTAACCACTAGCACACGACAAGTTAGCCTCAAAGTAATATGTTACTCCGCCAGTTGCGGAACGTCAAGCACAATTCCGATTATCACCTATCGTAAATGGGAATTCTCTCAATAGGTAGTTCATGTCTCCTCCGAAAATGCTTACTTCAACCCATCTGGGATCGGCGGATGCGGAATTGCATCATGACAAGCGATCCCACCATATCGAGCTTCTTGTAGAGACCCTATACAGATTTCAGATACAAGAAAACCGCCCCGATCATCGGGAACTGTTACTACCATCAAGTTATCTCCCCTATAAATAACTACATCAGAGATATACTTTGGTGTCGATGATGCAAACATCGAAAGACCCAAAAGTACAACCAAAATTTTCTTCATGTCTCCTTATATTCCTTTGGCGGACTGGTATATGTGTTTAAGCAAGCGTCCAAAATATTTCATGGCACTATAAACCGGACCCGCTGCCCTGCGGACTGTCCACGCCAAGACCTTTACCACCTTTGACAGAATAGGAAATGCGAGGATAAGAGCAATCAACGCCAAAGTCGGCTGAAGCATATCAATATTCGTAGCAGCGGGAGTAGGTGCGGGTGCATTGACGGATACGGCCACTGACGTGCGATTGTCGGGCAAGTAAACAAACGTGCCGTTTCCTTCAGCCTGCGCGATTTGGTCGGAAGTAAACGCAAGCGGGTAGACACCCGCAAACATTCCGTATTCAATGCCGTATGTCAAGACGCCCGCGATGTGGCTGTCCTCTGCACTGAATACCGCGCTACCAGAATCACCGCCAACCACGGGGCCGCTCAGCATGAGAAAGGAGCTTACCACGTCTATTACGTCACCGTCGAGTGGGTTTATGACCGACCCTGTAACATATCCCTCCCGGTATTGATTGTTAATCATGCCCGGATTTCCCCACATGTAATAGTGGTCGCCCTGCCTTAAAGGAAGAGCGGAACCATAATCAACTAAATTCTTGAAAGAGACGCCGGGGATAACGAGAAGCATGTGGTCTTGGTGGTCTAGATATCTCTCGGAGACATCCAAAGGATGTTGGAATGGCTTTCGGCTCTGGTCGAGGTACACAACGGCACCAGCAATGTTGCAGTGCTCGGCTGTGAGCAGGACGTGCTCGGAGATGGCAGTCGCAGAGCAACCGGCACTCTCATGTTCCTTTTCGTTCAACATAACGATAGAGTGAGTTGCCTTGCGCTGCACGACCTTCATCGCCGGTGTAACGGTGGCGAACAATGCATAGGGCGCGAGCAAAAGCCAGAGTAATGTTTTACGAAGGAAGTTCATAAAGCGTCCTGGCGGCGTAGTCAGAGCATTTCGCCGTGGATTTCCCGTCTACTTTCGTAGCCCTCTGCTCGGGTACTAATCGAGGCCCAGAAAGTTAGATTGTTAAAACCTGGACTGGGAAGCCCGCTGACTCTTTTTCTTTTTCCAAGAAACACTGCTTGATGGTTTGCATCCAGATCTTTTTGTCACTTCGTTTCAAGGGATCATCTTGCCAGCGGTAGCCGCGAGCCTTTGCCAAATCGCGATCATCGTAAGAAACTAATGCCTGAATGTCAATGTTTGGTTGTCTAGCGAGAAACAGAACCCGTTCCAGATCGTACTGATCAAGGATACGAAGCATAGTCATAACGTCGAAAATGGCTCTATGAGGGAAAGGATTTAGGAAGGAGTGGTCCGCCGCCATATATGAAAGTTTGCGACTCATCTTTTCCGGGAACGGAAGTTCGATGTCCGTGTTGGTGTCAATCCACAGTTTGTTCGGATCAGCATCGTAGCCGGGGCACTTACACCAAGCATTGAAGAAAGGACGGTCAAACCTTGTACCGTTGTGAGCACAAGCCACGTCGGCTGTCTGGTACCAGGACAGCACTTGCTTTAACGCCCGTTCGCTTTGGTAACCATACTTACCACAAAGTTCCGGCGTGATGCCTGTAACCCCGGAAACAACCGAATCCCACACGGCATTCGGGCCAGGATCAACAAGGAATCCCATAACTTTGACTGGTGCTCTTAGAGAAGTTTCCCAAAGCACCATGCCAACTTCTGTTATGGAGTTTACTACCGGGTCTAGGCCGGTGGTTTCGAAATCCAGTCCGAGGATTAGCATGCTGGTCTACCTAATACCGGGGTTCTGTTTTTGGGAACAATTCCCCTCTCCTTCATAGTTGCGCTGATCTTTCGTTTGGTCTCCTCCGAGCGTTTCTGAACACCTATCTTCCCCTTGTTCCAGGGAATACGGCCTTTCTTCGCCCGACTCATCTTTGTTCTTGATTCTCCTGAATGGTGAAACCCCTTTGGTAGACCGTGGTGCCCTTTGACCATAACCTTTTTCCACGTCTCTTTCTGTTTCTCAGTCTGACCCCTCAACAATTTCGTGACGCGCACTTTGGCGATAGTCTCAGGAAGGCGGGCAAGTTCCAGATTGGCCAACTGGAGATCCGTCTTGGGAGCGGCTTTCATCTTTGCTATGGTTTCGGGGGAGGGTTTCCACCCCTTATTGACGTAAGCCGTCCCCTCACCGCCTGGTCGAAGATTGTACCCAATAGAGGGGTTCTGTGAATCGTATTCCGCAACTAGAACTCGTTCCCAAAAGCATATCTCCTTGTCTGACTTCAGCGAAGATATAAGGGGAAAGATGGCCCAAACATACGGCGGGTACTTTCGCATGGCAGCAAACAGGTGAGAACGGCCCTCGTATCGTTCAGTTCTAGCTGAGGACAGTTTGTCGCGGAGATACTTCTTCAGATCAGAGGTGATAGTCTTGCCGATGTAGATCTTGCCGTTTTCCTGGTTGAGGATCATGTACACAAACATAAAAAGCTCCTACAGTTGATACTGTAAGAGCTTTAGATAGTCCGTTTAGCTACGGATGAGTCATAAATTTTCCACGTCCCCCAATTTTGCATCTTCTGAGCCAGCCGCGAGTGAAGAAATCAAAGCCTTCATTTCCAAGTCGGAGACCTTGCGGCCCAATTTGCCGTCCAGCTTCTTGCCGTCCAGCAGCGGTTTGACCTTCTCGGTTACTTCTGCGATCCAAGCCGGATTGGTCTTCCAACGCGCCTTGGCCGACTTCTTGTGGAACTCGTAACCAAATGGCCGGTTCGTGTGCATCATAATGAGGTCCACGTCATTGACAGTCTGTTCTTCTTCGGGTAGCCGAGAGATTGATTGGAAATTGGCTTTGGACAACTGGACATATTTGATGTCCCAATCGATCATCACCCCCTTCTCCAGACCGCCTTCGATTGGATCCGCGTTCTTGTAGTGGACAACCAACCCAACAACCAAAGGCTCGGAAGGCTCCTTCAACTTGTTGCAGCAATAACCAAGGGCATTCGGATCGCCTGGATACGGAGTGGGGCAGGTACAGGTCTTCGCCGAGAATCTTGTGTCTTTCGGATCCAGGACACAAACTCCTCCACATCTTACACACTTTCTCGGATCAGTCCGCTTGATCTTATCCACCAAGCAACGGTAGTTACCCTTCTTTTCGATGTAATGGGAGTACGTCATGCGCGGCTTGATGAACTCGCCCAGGAGGGCGAAACGCACGGCCTTACCCTTCTCCGGGCGCAAACGTTCGAGGCCATCGCCCCGCTTCATCAATTCCTTATCGCCGAAATCCACCGAGAGATCTTCGGTCTCATCGGAAGCGGCCCTTGCCGGCCTCAGACCAGCCTTATCATCGTCCTCGTCTTCTACTGTAACGTGAATAGGGGTTGCAGCGGGCAAAGCGGTTGCAGTTGCAGCAGCCGGTGTAACGGCGGCGGTTTGAACTGGCAGATCGTCTAGCTCGTCCTTAAAAGTTGGTACGGCCATCGGTGTTCTCCTTATTGTTGTACTCTAAATACTGACTTCGGCAAACGGTCCAATAGTTCCTTTTTCTTGGGCTCGTAGTTGTCCCAAGGAGACAAATTTCACTTTCCTGGTGTCCTGAGTGTGGGTCATCTCCCCAGACCATGGGATCTTTCTGTCTATCCCCGCCCGATGGCGTACCGTAAATTTTCCGAGGCTGTTGAGTTTTAGAGAAAAATGACCATCATCCAAGTTATCAAGCAGTGTCTGCTCTATGGCGTACAAAACCTCATTCAGAACGTTCTCCGCTTCTTTCTTGGTGGGGAGACTTAGAGCCGCCTGAACCTTCGCGATCACCAAATCTTTTGTACTCATTTCAATTCCTCGTCCAATCAATACTGGGCTATCCAGAAAAGTTACTAAAGTTACCTGTGATACTGGGATTCCAGATATTCGTCACCCGCAAAGCGCAGACTAGAGGAGGGTATTTCTGAGCACGCCACCTTGAAAGTTCCCTAATGCAGTCATACACTTTAACCAGATCCAAATTGATCCTCTGCATAACTTTGAATTTTGCCATCGAGACACCAAATTTACGGGCCGCGTCCTGATCCCCTTCTTTTGCAAAGACGTATCCCACCAAGAAACGATACAGGGTGTTCAGCCGTAAGCCGGGGTCTATCCCCTCAGGCATCCAAGCAATCGGCTTCTCCCAGGGATCTGGCCAACGTTCTTTGTTTTCCGAGAGGGGCGGGCCAACAAGTAAGCGAGCTGCCTCCCAAATCGCGGCCCGGATGTCGACTATCTCTTTAGTCAACAATTGGTCCGACACGCGCTGTACCAACTTAGTGTCTGCCGGAACATCCAAAAGGGTAGCAGCATACTTCACCAGGGCATTGGCCCCGGCGCTTCCCTTCTCAATAGAATCCAAGGACCAGATTCCAGATAGTGCTTTGGTGTTGGGAGACAACTCGAGGCACCGGGGAGATTCTACCCGGTAGAGCAGGGATTCCTCTTTGCCTAACAGATCTTCATCATGTAGAATCTCTACGAACTTACAAAACACGCAAAGGATTTGCTCGGCGAAACGAACTTGCGCAGGATCATCTCCCACCAAAATATTGTAACGACGATAAGTCTTCTGCAAAAGGAGCGAAGGAGTAGTTGGCCAAACGGTCGCCCGGACGCCTGGTCTAAGTTTTCCCGATTCAGACATCATTCTCCTTTGTGGAAGGGGTGCCAGTTTTCCAAAGGACGAAGCACAGCATTGGTGAAGAGAACCAAGGCAGTCCCCACTAGAGCTTGTTTCCAAAGCCCCATTCCACAGAGAGTTCCTACGGCGGCGGAGCACCAAAGGGTTGCTGCGGTGTCCAACCCTTTAACGGATAGACCTTCTCGCAAAATGGCTCCCGCCCCTAAAAATCCGATACCGGTAACAACTTGTGCGGGTATCCTCAAGATCTCCCCTTGGACTGGGTAGAAAAACGAAATCAAACAGAAGGACGCGGCCCCGGTTGAAACCAGAACGTTGGTCCTGAGACCCGCTACTCGTTGGTGTATCTGTCTCTCCAAACCAATAGCCCCCCCTAAAGCCATAGCGATTGCTAGATAACCGGCCCACGGGATTCCGAGATTGATTGGAAGGTTCAAACGGTGAACAATCTGACGCTATTGGGGATTCCTGGTTCGCGAACAAGTAGACCAGAACGGGTTTTGTATCCCCTGTAAGAGCCACAAGGACACCCACACTCGCGAAGTCCGTATTCCTCCCCACAACCAGAACAAAACTCAACCACCCTAGGATTAAGGATGTCGGCAATGAAATGATTCCACGTCTGAAACGCAATGACTGGCTTGATGCGTTCTAACTTGAGAGCAACATCGGCGTCGTACTTTCGTGTACCACCCCAATCCTTTGGTTTCTCGCGGAGCATCACGAAAATGTTGCTGATGATGTCTTTCTTATCATCGTCCTCTGGACCAATTACAATACACTGTTTCCCCCAAGCCAGAGCCACCCCAAACTCCGCAACACGAGTGTTTCGTTCCAAAGGAACACCCGGCTCAAAGAGGATCAGAGTGTCACACTCCGCGATGTTACGCAAGTCACGAGTGGAAAGGATCGCACACTCCGCATGCAGACCCGCGAATTTGGTGTTGGTGGAATTGTCGGGATTCGTAAAACAGGTGCCTTGTGTAAGCCACTCAGCGGTGATAATGTAGCCCAGACGCTCAAGTTCAACAGCGTGGGCTAGGATCTGGGCTTTCCAACTGAACGGGCCGGCAGGGTAGATTTTCTTCATAGTCTTTTCACTCCTGATCTAATACCCCACTTGTTTGAGTCCTGAAATCTGGCGTGGGCTTCCATCAACAAACCAACAAATTTCTCCGCATCCAACAGATGGAGGAGAATGCGCTTCCCCAGAACGGTAAGAACAAATCCTTCCGGAGTAGTCTCCGTGATCCCGTACTCGGTGCTGACCACAAGGTATGACTCAATCAGACGATGGATCATCCGCCTTTTGTAAGCAGCCTGTTCTTCCAGCGGTACCGGACTGCCGTCGGGCTTCGTGACTTTGAAATTTGTAGCTTTTTCCAGCGGCTCCACGAGATACTCATACTTAGGATGGTCAAGCTCCAAAAGCAAGATCAAATAAAGTCGGCGGAGTAGAGGCTCAAACTTCCCCTCCATGGCCTTCACCTGTTCCAGGACCAACTCACCAACAAGCAGCGTAACGCCAAACGTAGCTCCCCAGTGCGTCCCTCCCGCCAGGTGGGGGATAAGGTTAAACTCAGTCAACGTGGGGTTATTCGCATACTTTTCAAGGATGTGCCGCTCGTCGGTCATAAACGTAGCGGCCTTCTTAGTAAACTCGTTCCCGGGCATCTCGGCTAAGTCTTTGGGATCTTGCAGACGAGCCAACTCCTTGGGTGAATCGAACAATGCTGCGTCGGAAGCCACCACCAAGAGTTCTTCCTTAGCTTGGCGCGTGACCATACGCTGCACGAACAGGACCTTCTTCAAATCTTCAATGGTCCGTAAGTTGACGATGGGGGTTTCAATCATATTGGCTTAGATACTCACTTTGAGCATGTGACAAAGGTACCCGACTAAAGAAGACACCGAGGTGACTTCCTCGGTTAACCGGCGGCCAACTCGCACAATGTAGTAGCCGCCCGCGTAGATGTCAACTGACCACTGAATCTCGTTCGTTTGAGTTTGCACCCGCCAGTTGGGCACGTGATGATCTGATTCACGCCAACCCATGCGGAAGGGCATGTCTCGGGGAACCGCTTCTAAAGCGCGAAGCACCAGGGCGACGTCCTTCTGACGTGGGTACCGAGGACGTGATTTACGCATAGAGTTCTTTATGGACTTGCTTTTGAATAGCAGGCCAGACGCTGCGACGGTAAACCTCGCAAGCATGGCACAAAACCGGAATTTTGACTGTCTTACTCTTCACCTGGGATTCCCCTTTGCATTCCTTGCAGGTCTTCTTGAACTCCAAGACTTGGGTGCCCACTCGGGCCTTGGTTTCATCCTCTTCGATACCGGACCGAGTCTTATCTGGATGGTGGGCCATCAAGGTCAAGCAAGTGGAGGAATATTTGAAGCCGGATATTTTTTGTTCTTGAATCTTTTTCTGGCGTTGAGCCGCCCGGTAATCGTCTAGGATGTCCTCAACTTTCCAGACGAACTTCTCCATAGTCAGCCGCCAACCCGACCAATAGTCACTCTCTTTGACCGCCCAACTCATACAATTGAGAATTTCTTTCTCTTCGTACTCTAGTAAAGGGTTTGATTGTTGTATCCACTCTCCCCGTTGCTCATCAGAAAGTTTCTTTCCCATCAACTCAGCCAAGGCTTCAACCAGCGCCGGGCAGCCACGATCAGACAAAACAACGGCTTCCTCTTCGATTGATCGAATTTCCTTACTAGGTTTTGGAGTTGGAGATTTCCAAGAAACTGGTGTAGCTATTTTGAACCCTTGTGGGAGGAATTCACTCATAAGGCTTCCCTGATTAAAGAACCATCCATGGGACGACCGCAATCTGGGTTGGGGCATAAGAGATGAGCCTGGTTGTAACCCTCATCTTTGGCGAGTGTGTGACAATGTTGGCACTCAATGGTGGGTTGGTTGCTCTGCTCTTCGCTGTCTCGCTGTGAGGTCTCACTTTCACATACACTTACACTCACACATACACTAGGTGCTCCTCGATTGACTAACGGGTGCCCAACCAGTGCCGTACCCGTGGCGCACGGGCAAAATTTCCGATGATCAGGCAGGGAAGATAGCGGCTCTTTTGGATTTGGTTTTTGGTGCTTGTTCCAGGAAGGGATATGTCCGTATCTTTCTCCCCTGTGTTCGTAATAGTGAACCATTCCTTTGCTTTCAAAAGAGTTAAGGATAGTTTCAAAGTTGACTTTTTCATCGAAAGGAAGAATGTCTTTCTTTAGAGAACGGGGTTTCCACGGAAATCTTCCTTCTCGATCTGCGTACAAAATTAGACCCACCCAAGCCAAGCGAACTGGTTGGTGAGACTCTTCTTCTAGGTCGAATAGATCTTCATGAGAGAAGGTTTGGGGTTTGATGTACCGCATCCTCATCATCCGGGGGGATTCTAATTTGGTCTCGTTGTTCACTGGTTGATCACTCGTCAAGTACTCGTGGTTGATTGATACCTAATTTTAGAGGGAGCTGCTGATATCGAGGTCAATCACATCTGGGGGCAGGCTGGGCAAACCATCACCGATCTTCACACTGCTGCCTCCCACTAGCTTGTACCAACCACAGCTGGACATGACCAAACGGAACGGTTTGAATCCAACATCGCGAGCCTTTGGGGAAGAGAGGACCATGTCGGTTTCTGGGCCCTCGGGGGTGAGATGCTGATTTAGTTGGAAGATTCCTAAGATTACGTCCATGCTGCGAGACAGTTCTTTCTCGTTGTTTACCCCGGAAAGCTGCCACTCACCTTCATGGTCCTCAGCATACTTCTTGCCTTCTTCATTTCCTTGAACTGGAGAGAGGACAACTTTGCGTTTGGCTTCAGTCCCCGACCGCAGAGCGTATTGTCGAATCTCTTTTACGATTGCGTTCATTTTTGACTTTCGATCGTCAGTGCTGCGCCCCGGTGCGTCTATCAATTGGACATAGTCAATCAAAATTGCTTCGAGTTCGTCCACCCGATCTTGGGATTCAGCAATCCCACGCACGATATCCCAGGTTTGTTCATGGGGTTGTCGTATGACCAGCTTGCCAGAAATGTTTTTCTTGAAGTCCGCTCCTACATAATCCAGCCAACTCCGCTGCATGGGGGTGAGTTTTCCTTTGTAGTAATCCGCGTAGGACAAAGTGGCAAATTCCCCGTTGAAGCATGGATTGTGGGCGTGGAGTAGGACGTATTTGTTACGTTCGACTTCCTGGTCATTCTCGATGGAAATGTGAAGACAAGGGTGCCCCGCCGCCGCCATGGTGTACAGGATAAATCGACCAAGGGTGGACTTCCCGTGTCCTGCGTGTCCCAGCAGACCTACAAAATTGCTGCGCATGAACTGAATGTCTGGCAAACCGGAAGGGAGGAATCCAGACGTTTTAGCTCGGTCGTACCAGGGTCCAACTTCTTCGGCTTCATTCTGAACTACGATAGGCCGGTTGACCCCGCTTGTCTCGCTGACCAGGACCCCATCTTCTATGGATTCCATAATGAAGTTGATGGTGTCCTTAGCCCCAGAGATCTTAATGCTCTTCCCCCCGCCCTTTGGTTTATGGTCAACGCTGCTTGTTACGATGCGTTTGGCCCGCTCAAGGATGCTAAGCAATTTGAGATTTTCAAACGTGGTCATGTGGTCTTTTAGAACCACATTCATTTCAGGTACTTGGTGCGCGGTTAATTGGGAATGGATACTTTCATATTCCTTGAGGGCTTCTAGAGCACCCTCATTTTTGTCTAGATTCTGGATTCTTTCCTTGACTATGTCATAGGTGGGAAGAGTTTCAGTGTCTCGACTAAGGTCGTAAATTCCACCTATCAGGTCTAATTCGTAATCAACACAACACTTACGTAGCTGTGTCATGTTGTTGTTTATCCACTCGTAGGCTTGGGTGGCCCGAGATGTTTCGCCCTTGCTGTTGCTGTGCCTGAGGAGAGAATGGAATAGCCGCCAGAAGCTAAGGGTGCTGAGATCTGCCATAAGGGTTATCTATTACCGGGAACGAAGCTGAAGAGGAGAAAAGGGGCGAGTTTCATTGGCCAGGTTGCTTTTGGCACTTGTGTTTGATTCCGAAGAACCCGTTATCACAACAGCGCCTCGGCTTCTTTACCCGCTGGAGATGGACAGTCCGACCGGCGACGTCACAGAAGGACTTGACCCACATTTTCTTGCTGGCACGCTCGACAACCTTCTTACAGGATGGGCATCGGTATTTCATTTCATTGATCCTCTTGGCTGATCTCGATGCGATTTTCCCCAAGCTCTGTAGCGATGCGGGCAAGAAAAGCGATGATTTCTACGACGGCTCGGTCCTCAATCATTTTCTTGATTTTTGCAGGCATTGTTCCGGTGTTGTCAATCACGTCGATGGGAATGCTGAAGTCGAAATCTTTCAAGATTCTTTTCATATTACCAGATGATACTGTCCGTCCACCATCTTGGGAGTATACTCTGATTCTTGGTTAGAAAATATTCAAAATTTCTATCGAGAATGTACGTGTGTGCACGATCTGTTCTTGAACGAACACAACGTCCGGTTGCTTGAACTATCGCCAGAGCGGTTAACCAATTATAGTACGCCGGGTCGATTCTAAGACGGGCTTGTTGATACGGGTCCAGGGCTGGCCAAGGGCATTTTGCTACTATTTGCCAACGTCCTAGATCTTCTTTTAGATCTAGCCCTTCCATCATTGACGGGGACACTAAAAAAGTGTCTTCAGGACTAGATAAATGTTTTTGAACTGCCAGATCTCTAGACCCCTGTATCTCTCCGGTGTGAGTTAGAAGACGATTTCCAAAACCTTTTGCTTTTAGGTGATCTACAATAAATTTTGTAATTTTGAAACTGTGGGTGTGAACTAATCCTTTCTTCCCCTTGTACTTTGTTGCAATTTTTTCAACCATTTCCGCCATTTTTGGCAAAGTTTTGTCAATATGTTGATAAGACATCAGGCCAACCGGGCGGTAGAAGATCGGGCGGTTCTCCACCGGGAACTCACTGGGTACGGCCAAGATCTCAGCGTCTTCGCGCCCGATCCCCAAGTTCCTCATAAACGTGCCGAAATCCAGGATCGTCGCGGACATGATAAGAATCTTCTTTGCCTTACGAAACAAGACCTCCTCGGCATACAACGTAGCGGTCAAAGGTTTGATGGTCAGAACATTGCTGTCTTTATCCGACCAACACAACCAGTTGCCGGGGTCTTCGCTGTTGATGAAACGGTTCAGGCGGCATAAGAACTTGTCGGTACTGTCCAGCTTGCGACCATACTTGATCTGATCTTCACGGTTCTGGGCATACTTGGCTTCGTTCATCAACTCTTCTAGGTTGCGCATGTACTCTTGCGTCGCCGGCACGAAAGTCTTGGCCAGCCATTCTCGTGTCTTTGCATTCTCTCCCGGCTTCATAAAGGGGAGCTTACCCGCGCTGTGCTCTTCACAGCGTTTGGGATTGATAA
>Ga0209517_10003459_pt1 | contig 21422 bp, 19 predicted proteins | sample PeaSoiMetSII2010_FD_187695 | JGI IMG/M metagenome (GOLD analysis project Ga0209517, IMG submission 187695) | Peat soil microbial communities from Weissenstadt, Germany - SII-2010 (SPAdes) (version 2) | ecosystem: Environmental > Terrestrial > Soil > Wetlands > Peat | place: Germany...
CTTTCCCGTGCACGTCGAGGCCCTTGTAGTCGTCCCAACCATACTCGGGAGCCTCAATCCCATAGCCCACGAAAACGATGTCCGCATCCACGTCCGACTGCGCCTGCTGGGTCTGGTCGTAGGCGACATATTCGTCGAGCGGCTTCAGGTTCATGGTCTCGCCTTTTTTCGGCACCAGGGAAAACTGCGTGTCGGACAGAGTGGTGATGCCGACGAGGGGAACTTTCTGCATGTAGGTGCCGTGATCGCCGGCCGGCTTCAGACCGTATTCGGCAAACTGCGTGGCCATGTATTCGGCGGCGATATCTCCCCCGCGCTGGCCAGTGCCGCGGCCTTCGAGCAGATCGTGCGACAGGTAGCGGACGTGCCAGCGAATGTGTTCCGGCGTGATGGTTTCCAGCGCGACAAACGCGGGCCCCGGCAGCCTCACCGAAGGCGCGCTTTTGCCGCCTTTCGAGCCGCCAGCGCCGGCTCCGCCATCGGCCCACACGAGCAGGCTGGCGCACAGCAACAGGCAGGCCGAACTGGTCCTCAGCATTCCTTGCATATACAGGGCTCCCCCAACAAAGCGGCGGTGTCGCTGGAAGGCTATTTTTTCGTGAAAGTCTGCAAGAATTGTAAAGGACGACCTCGTCCCGGCTGCATGAGAAGTGCGGAATCCGCTGCACGAGAGTGCAGCCACCACCGGAACAAGCACCCGCCCGGACGTGTCCAACTGGAGCTTGTGCGTGTGGAGCTTGTGTGGGGACGGGCGCTGGTGTGGGGACGGGCGCCTTCGCCCGTCCGCCGAGCGAAGCTCGGCTTGGTTCGTCCGCCGACCGGCGGCTAGTTTTTCGACCCTCAACCGGCGCGGAAATCCCGCACATCGTCACCCGGTTTGAATACCGCCGCCGGCGCAATCTTCCCCGCCTCGGCCATTCGGCGGTTGATTTCTTCGAAGTCGGCCTTCAACCATCCCACGCTGGAGACTTCGATCTCTCCATCCTGCGCGATCCAGAAGATCGTCGGAACATTGGTCAGGCCGTAGGCATTCGAGGCGGGATAAGAGTGCGTATCATCGAGCAGCGTGGGGAACGTGACGCCAAATTCCTTGTTGAACGCGGTCGTGTCCCTGGCATCGTTCTGCGAGATACCGACCAGCGAGACGCCCTTGTGCCCGTAGGCCTTGTGCAGTCGCTCGAAGAAAGGAAGCGCGTACTGACACGTCGGACACGATGCCTTGAAAAACACCAGCACCACCGGACCGCGCGCCAGTTCCGTGTGCAGCGAGAACCGTTGTCCATCTAAGGTCTTCAACTCGAATTCCGGCGCCTTCGTACCAGTAGCCAATGCCGCCATGGATCGTCCTCCGATTCGCCAGTTGCTCAATGTGTTGCCGTCCACGCGCAAGTCTTCGCACAGGGACTGCTCCTATCTTAGATGATGCTGCCCTTGCTCCGGATGGGCGGCAAGGATGTCCGCCGTGCGCAAAATCTTCCGCGCCAGCCCTGTGAGGGCGACTCGGGCAAGCTTCTCGACCGGAATCCATTTCCCACGAATCTGCGATGGCGCAGACATGCGCCACACGCGCACGGTATAGTCCGTCACGGTGATCGAGTGCCGCGCGGTAAGCCACAACTGCGAATCGCTCCTCCTCTTATCATCCCCGCTCCTCTTATCATTCCGGCTCTTCTTATCATTCCGGCTTTTCTTGTCATTCCGAGCGAAGCGAGGAACCTGCTTTTCGCTTGCGCCCACCACAAGCCCGTCCACTTCCGGCAACTCCCACATCCCCGCCATCAGCCGAGCGTCGCTCGCCCGCCGCACCAGGAAAACTTCACCATCGCGATAATCCAGCGCGTAGTGAATCTCACGCTTCTTCTGCCGCGCCGTTCTTGCCGATCCGCCCATTTCCCCGCGGGTCGCGCACAATTCCACCACGGGACAACCCAGACATGCGGGCGTTCGCGGCGTACATACCGTAGCCCCCAGTTCCATCATCGCCTGGTTGAAATCTCCCGGGCGCTCGCGATTCAGCAACTTCTCGGCATCGAGCCACAACTCTTCCCCAGCGAGCCGCCGCCCCGAAACCCGCTGCAGCACGCGCTCGACGTTGCCATCTACCACCGCGACCGGCTCACCAAATGCAATGCTGGCAATCGCCGTCGCCGTATACCGCCCCACACCCGGCAACTCCCGCAATCCGACCACCGTCTCCGGAAACTTCCCGCCGCGCTCCCGCACCACAACCTTCGCCGCGGCATGCAGCATGCGCGCCCGCCGGTAATATCCGAGGCCGCTCCACGCTGCCAGCACGGAGGCCTCATGCGCGCGCGCCAGTTTCTCGACCGTCGGAAACCGGCGCAGAAACTCGTGATAGTGCACAATCACTGCCGCTACCCGAGTCTGCTGCAGCATGATCTCCGACAGCCACACTGGGTACGGATCGTGGGGCTTGGTTGCGCGCGGCGGCTGGCGCCACGGCAGATCGCGCGCGTGCGCGTCATACCAGGCCAGCAGCTGGGAGCGAAATGTCTGTTCACGCAAATCGGGGTGCGATCTGGCCTGGGGATTCATCGCCGGAGCCCGCATTTTACAGGAGGCAAGAACTCGATTTAGCGCGAATCCAAGTCAGCAGATATTTTCGGGGTGATCTGGCCGAACCACGGAATTCATGTCTACTCCATTGACCCCGCCCTCCGGGCGCGAAATAATAGCGGAGCCTGGCAATCCGCAACAGCGCGTGAATCGATTCACGCCGTGTCATCGCGAGGAGTACCATGAACGACTTCAACCGCAAGGTGGAAGACGCGTCGGCCCGCGTCGGTCAAACCATCAACGAAGCCGCCGAACGCCTGGAAAAAGAGATTCCGGAATTCATCAAGTATCTCAACGAAGAAGTGGTTCCAGCAGTGCGCACGCACTCCACCAAGGCCCTGCGTACGGCCTCGCAAAAGCTTACGGAATTCGCCGACTACATGGAGCAGCACCACCACCCGCCCAAGTAGAGCCGTGGGGCGCTCGATCGGCAGGCGCGCCACGCCGTCGCACACGCTTCGTCAGCACCGCCATGCTTGTGATCGTTCTCTTCCTCATCGCGATCCTTTTTCTGAGCGGCTGCAGCCATCCCAAGCAGGCGCGCGTGAACGTCCCGCCGCCCCCACCGCCGGCCTCAACGACCGAGCCGGTCGCGCCCCGGCCGGCTGCCAGCATTCCGGCCGCAAAAGAAAACGCAGCCCCCAAGCCCAAGGAAGAAACCGACACCGACGCTGACGCCGATCTTGCCGAGCCCACGATCCCTGGCAACGCCAAGCCCCTCGCTACTGAGACCGGGCTCGCCAGCTGGTACGGTCCTCCCTACCACAACCGCCGGGGATCGAATGGCGAAGTTTACAACATGCACGCCATGACGGCCGCACACCGCACCTACCCGCTTGGCTCCATCGTGCGCGTTACTAACGTGAAGACCGGACAGCACGCGCTGGTCCGCATCACCGACCGCGGTCCGTTCATCCCCGGACGCGTTCTCGATCTCTCCCTCGCCGCGGCCCGGAAGGTCGATGTCTGGCAGCCCGGGGTCGCCGAAGTGAAAGTGGAGTTGATGCAGTCCGCATCTCCTGATTCGCCCGGCAGGTGGGCCGTCCAAATCGGCGGATTCCCCCATGGACCTGCCGCCAACAAACTCGCCGATCACCTCAAGCGCCGCTATCAGACGGCGAAGGTCCTGTGCTTCGCGAGCCCCGCCGGAAACTGGTGGATCCGCATCCGCGTGCTCGACGACGAGCACGACCGCGCCCAGAAGCTCGCGGCCGAAACCGAGACCCCCGAAGGCGCAGTCTTCCTGGTGCGATTAGACTAGGATCGCGATGAAAGACATCGAAGTCAGCTCAACGATCTCGCCACCAAGTATCGCTAGCCGCCACTACTTGCTTAGGAGGTTGCGGAAAAAGTATTTTGTACGGCTGAGATTCCCCTCAGCGGCTATAAAGCCGGCATTGATTCGATTCGACTTACGGCGCGGCTTGAAGCCGTGCCCTTTCAAGACAAGACAGAATCGTGCGTTTTCCCGCAGCCTCTTAGGGTGCCCACGCCTTGACCGACCTGCGGAAAACACTTCCGTTGAATTATCTGTAGGCGGCCGTGACAGTGACGTTGGCGCTTGCGGTTATGGTATGTGCGTTGGGATCGGTCGCGGTTATGCTCTGGCTGCCGACGGTCATCAAGGTAACGGCGTTGGTATAGGTATGGGAACCTGCATCGGCCGCGGTAAAGGCATAGTCCGGAGGAAGGACGGCGGCGCTATCGGAACTGGTGAAGTGGATGGGGCTGTTGAAAATCGTGTCCCGGCGCCCGCTGGCTAGCGCGGTAACTGTAACGGTAAAGGGCGAACCCGCCACTACGCTGGAGGGAGCGCTGATCTGGAGAATTGCAACGGGCGAGGCGCAGCTGCACGCTACTAGTGCCGCCATGGCCGCGCCCAGCGTCCACAGCAGCCGCGCCAACGGTGCATTCCCCTGTCCATTCCACTGTACATTCAATAGTCCCAAACGGGCAGACTTAGCCGAGAATCCCGCATCGAAGCGTACGGAACCTGTGCCTGTACTGGACGGGCGATCCCCCGCTATCACACGGTAGAACAGCGACATGACAGTCAGTTTACAACGACCCTCGGCTCATCATGAACGGGAAGGCGGAGAAAATGCTGCCATCCAAATTCACGAGAAAATGATCCAGATGATTTTCACGGAGCCATAGTCCCTGGCTTGTTGGATCTGACGCAAGGTCCCCGGCGTCAGTGCTTGCATCTGTGTGATAAAGTTTCGCATTTGCTCTGAGGAGGCCTATGAGCGGTCGCCTCGGCGAGGTTGCACCTTTGGAACTGGGAAGCAAATTCTCACGGCTTACAGTCTCAACGCTGGGGATCGCCGTGCTGGCGGTGCTGGCGATGGCCGCGCCGCTGCAGGCCCAGTCTGACCAAGGCTTAATTCTTGTGTCTCTGGAATGCGACGCAGGGGTGAATCCGCAGAAGAACGAGACTTCGTATGCCACATTCGGTTTCCGCGGCCTACGGACGCCGGCAGTAGCGGCGTGTAACGGGGCCGGTGCAGAAACCGATGTGCTACCGCAAGCTTCGCCGCCAAAGCCTTTCGCCACTTTTGGGGCCTCATGGGAAGCAAGGGATTCCGATCCGTTCTCCGGCCTGAAACCCTCGGCACAATCAGTTGAGCCTCGTCTTGAGTCAGGAGCAGAGGGCAGCAAGCCCGGCAAGGATTCCGAAGAATCGATGAATCCGAGATTGCGGGACGATCACCTGACGGATCGCAACCGGAACATATACTACAAGAACAAGCTCGAATTCTCCCTGGAAGGTGGATGGCTTCCCATCAACATCCCTTTTCCTTTCGACTTTCTCTTGGGCGATGGTTATAACTTCCCTGGCCTGTATTACACGCTAGTGCCCATCATTGCTTCTGTCCGGTGGCAATTGGATGACGTCGGAGGCCCCTGGATTTTGCGCGGCAACTGGGATGTTACCGCAAGCGGGTCGGTCACTGCGATTCCGCGGGGAGCGGAAACACGGTATTTCTCTTACATCATGGGGATTCGACGCAATTTTGTGCCGCGACGATGGAGAGTCGCGCCTTATGTTGATGGACAGTTGGGCCTGGGGGAAATTGATGCCAAAGGGCCCCTGGGGGTCTCGTATGCACAGGGGCAAAACTTCACGTTCACCCTTAACCTGGGCAGTGGAGTACGCTACAACCTCAGTCCGCAGTATTCCTTTGAGGCCGGGATGCACTATATGCATATATCGAATCTTTATTTGTCTCAGCCAAAGTTCTTGAACTATGGCATCAATGTTTACGGACCTTGGGTGGGGATCAACGTCCGATTTGGCAAGCATCGACCGGCCGAGGAATAGCTCAATTCGGGGCGGCCTTATTGGCCCGCGGCCGGGCCGGCGCAAATCAACTCGGCGCACGTGGTGGAAAAGGATCGAGGCGAGTTCTTCCCGGACAGTACCTACCCCGTCAAACCGGGACTGGCACTACTGGGAAGAATAAATCCTAGGGACGCGGTTTGCGGTGTCTTGAATTCGGGGCGAGGACGCGGATTGCAGAAGCGGTATCCCAGCCAGGGCTCGGTCAGGATGTACTTGGGTTTGGCGGGATCGTCTTCAATTTTCTGGCGCAGAGTTTTGACGAAGGAGCGCAAGTACTCCGATTCTGTGCCGTATTCCGGTCCCCATACGGATCGCAACAGCTTGGCGTGCGTAACCGGGGCTCCCTCATTTCGCATGAGCAGCGCCAGCAGTTCGAACTCAGTGGGCGTAAGGTGGACGATTTTTCCTTGCCGGTAAAGCAGATGGCGATTGAGATCCAGCTCCAAATCGCCCGCCTGCAACATCGTCGGAATGATGGCCTCGTCGGTGCGGAGGCGCCGCGATACTGCTCTTAGCCGGGCGACCAGTTCACGCAGCCGGATGGGCTTGGTGATGTAGTCGTCGGCGCCGGCTTCCAGAGCCCTGACCATTTCACTCTCGCCATCCTGCACGGTGACCATCACGATGCCGATCTTCGGCAGCTGCGCGCGAATCTTCCTGCAGGCCTCCACACCGCCCATCCCCGGCATATTCACATCGAGCAGGACAAGATCGAAATTGCAGCGGACCAGAGTCGCCACGGCTTCTTCGCCGCTTCGCGCCTCTTCGATGGCAAACCCGCTGGCGGCCAGCGAGGTTCGCAGCACTCGGCGAAAGGAGGCTTCGTCATCGACAATCAGTGCGTTCAAACCGTCTGCGGTCATAGAAAAACTTTTTGCTCTTTTCAGTTTTCGGTTTTCAACCTTGTCGTTCAAACTGGTCGTTCAACCTCTTCGAAGAAAAGATTCCAGTTGGCTCGCGACGCGCCGAATCATGGCGCTAACCCGCGCGGGGCAGAGCGAGACGGAACGCCGTATCCTGATGGGTCGGGGTCGCCATCTCCAGATCGAGGCTCCCTCCGTGCGCGTGAACGATTTTCCGCGCCACATAAAGACCCAGGCCGGAACCCGGAGCTTTATGCCGCGCTTCTGTACCCCGGTAGAACCTTTCGAAAATGCGCGACCGCTCACTCGGCCCAATCCGGCTGCCGCTGTTGCATGTGCGAATGGCGACCCACTCGTCCTGCGAGTCGATGCTGATCGTAACCGCGGAACCCGGGACGGAATACTTGCAGGCATTGTCCAGCAACTGCCGCAGAGCCAGCTGGAGCAACTCGGGGTCGGCCATCACGCCGGTGGCCGCTGCCTGTTTTCGAATGGAAAGCTTTCTGTCGGTCCATTGTCTGGAGTACTGGTCAGCCACGACCGTAACCAGGTCGGCCATGTCGGTCAATTCCAGTTGCGGCTTGACTTCCTCGCGATCGACCTGCGCGGTGCGGAGCAATCGGGAAGTCAGCGAACTCAGACGGGAAGCCTCGGTTTCGACAATGTCGGTCAACTCCAATTGTTGGGAACAGAGAGGGCCGAGCTCGCGCAGGCCCCCGGCCGCGGTCACGATAGTCGCGAGTGGCGTCTTGAACTCGTGAGCGAGGGCGTCCAATACGGCTCCGCGAAATAACTCCGCTTGGGCGGCAGCCGCGGCATGGCTGGCGCTGCGGAAGGTATGCGCCCTTTCCAGCATGGCGGCGGCCAGTGCGGAGAGAGGTCCCGCGGTGAGCTCCGGATCGCTCAGACCTTGGAAGCAGATCGCCCCAATGGTGTTTCCTCCGGCACGTAAACATCGAATCAGGATTCCCGAAGCAACATCCTCGCTATCACGGCCGGAGGAATATGCCGCGCGCGTCTGCTCCGCCATGTCGCTGGGAGGATTGGCTGTGCAGTGGATTTCTGCTTTGGCCGCATCGTACAGGCAAACTGCCCGAATACAGAAAACATGCTGAAACAGTTCGATCGACCGGGTGTGCAGCGTCTTTTCGGGATCCAAGGCCAGCAACCCCTGCGCCAGCAGGTACAGCCGATCCACTTGACGCCGCTGGCGGTCGGAGATGGCTGCTTCCTCGCGCACCCGGGTGGTGAGTCGAGTGATGACCAACCCAGTCGTCAAGAAGGAAATCAGCGCCAGGATGTCGAGCGGGTTCGTGACCTCAAAAGAATACAGAGGAGGAGTGAAGAAAAAGTCGAGACAGAGAACTGCCACCACAGAAACCACAGCTGAGGAGACAAAATTTCCTACCAGGGACTGCAACACAATCACAATCAGGAAGGCGAAGCCGGTGACACTGAGGGTCAGTTGGAGGCGATGGCAAACGAACGAGATGAGCCCGATCAGAACACAACCCAGAACCGTACGAAAAACGGAAGGCCAGATTCTGCGGATTTGTCTCATATGCCCCAAATACTTCCCTCTTAGCCCTCGTGACCCAAAGTCGGGTTCACGATCCGCAGACAGTAAAGGCAGGCGGGAACCGAGTCCAATTCATATTTCTTATTGCGGCCATCAGGCCCGGCAATACTGTGGTGGGGTTAAGCCAAAGCAACCGCGCCTATTGGAAAAGGGACATGGCGGGAAACCAATCGGGTGCGGGTGATACTTCGGATCGAGGCGGAGCTGAGAAGCTGTTACTTCTTCTTTCCCATCTTGCGCGTGATCTCTTCGTAGATCTTCGGCCGCAGATCGGCGAGGACGCTGTCGACAATGTCGGCAATGCCCTCCGTATCGGATTCGGGCGCGTCGGACGCTTGCTCGGGAGTCTTCTCGGCGCCAGCGGCAACCGCCCGGGCATTTTCTTCGACTTCCTTCGGAGAAGGTTCCGACGATGCGGACTTGGGAGTCCCGCCCTCGCGAATGCGCCGCCAACTGGCCCACGCGGCTGCTGTGGTGGCCGATATATCGGATTCGTCTTTCGGTTCCCTCGAGGCCGGAACTGATTCCGCGGCTGCTGAGGCTGAAATTTCTGAAATATCGCTGGCGGGAGCGGGAACTGGTTCAGAGGGAATTGGTTCAGAGGGAATTGGTTCCGCAGGAGCCTCATTGACCACTGCAGGTGCCGCGGTCTCAGGCTGCGCCTCGGCAGTTCCCGACATTCCTTCGGGCGCCGCAGCGGAGATATCCACATCCGGAGCCGGGGCAGAGTCTTTCGATTCTGGGCTGGCGTGCTCGTGGTACGCGGCTTCCGGAGCTTCCTGGTTGGCCGTGTCCAGCTTCGGAGTTTCCGGTTCGGCGGCGACCATCGGACTTTTTTCAGAACTTTGTTCAGAACTTTGTTCAGCACTTTGCTCCGCGCTGGCTTCGGTGGTCTGAGGCGCTTCCGATGCAGGCTGGACCGCTGTTTCGGCCTTCTCTGCTGGCTCGGACTGCTCGGGACCTGGCGGATTCTGCGTGGTCGGCTCGAGGTAGGATGCCGCGACCGCTTCCAGTTCTTTCGCTGCGGCAGTGATGGCTTCGGTCGCAGCGCTAGCCACCGCGCTCAAACTCTGCGCCGCTTCGGGCGCGGGAGTCGCCGGAACCGGAACAGCTGGCTCGGGGGCTGCTGCGACCGCGGGCTCAGATGTGGCTGGCTGGATCTCCGGAGGCGCCGTGTCAAATCCCGTATGAGCGGCCTCGGCCGCGGCGAAGGCGGCATAGGCCTTCTGCATTTCGTGCTCGAGAGAAATCGCAGCTTCCTCGGGGGCGAGGGCAACGGAAACCGCCGTCCAACGTGAAGCTCCCCCGGCGGACGCCGCGCCAGCGGCCATTGCCATGGTAACGGGCTCGCCTGCCATCGGGCCGCCTGCGGGGTTTGTCCACGATCCGTTCTCCGCGCTTGCGCCGGTCGACGTGACTGAATCCAGTTCCAGGCCGGCAATCGCAGCGATCACTTCAGCCGTGCTGGGAGCGGCATTGCTGGCCGCTTCCTTCGGCTCGTCGCCGGATTTGTCCGCGGGCCCAGGGATCGAGTGTTCGGTTTTATCTTCCGACCTCTCGACCGATTTCTCGGCGGACTTCTCTGCAATCTTTTCTTCAGACTTCTGTTCCGCGAAAGTCGCTGGGACTGACGATGGGACCTGTGTCGCTGGCTGGGCCAGCTCCGTGGTTTGCGTCTTCTGTTCCGCCTGAGCGCCAGCTGGAGCAGGCTCGCCATGCCGGTGCTCTTCGCTATTGGCCTGGACGATATTGGCTTGGACCTGGGCGGCGGCCGCAGCCAACGCGGCGATCTCCTCTGGAGTCACATCCTTGGGTAGACCCTCGGGCGCCAGGGCGCCAAGATCAACCCGAGTTTCCTCGGCCTTGGCATGGTGCGGTTTCTCGGATGGCTTGCGCTCGACTACCGTGCGCAAGTCTTTGTTCATGGCGTTGTAAATTTCGGAATCGTCGCCGTCCTCAGGTGCGGCCTTTCCCTTTTTCTTGTTGGGAAAGCCGATGCGGTTTTTCCATCCGGAATCTTCTTCGATGGCGACCGTCCTGTCGTAACGGCCTTCCTCGATAGCAGCGCTGGCTCGGGCAAAGCGCCCCGGCTTGGAAGGTTCCGGACGGGGTACGATCTTGTCTTCGAGCTTGCTGAGGGCGCTCAGTAATTCACTGGCCTCAAAAGGTTTAACGATGAAGCCATCGGCGCGCGCACGCTTGGCTTCTTCCGGCTTAAAAGGCTCCAGTTTGCCCACGGTCAGCAACACCGGAACCCGCGCCGTCTCCTGCGCTTCCTTGAGGCGCTGGCACACTTCGAGCCCGCTGTAGCCGGGCATATAAACGTCGAGGACGATCAGGTCGGGCTTCTGCTCGGCGATCTTCTTCAGCGCGGCGGAACCGTTGTTGACGGTAATGACTTCGTATCCCGCATCCGCGAGGATCTTCCGCCCCATGTTCTGAGCGGTCACGCTGTCATCGGCGAGCAGTATCTTCCGGGCCAAAGGTATCCTCTGATGAGGGGAGATAACGCGAAGGTAACCCGAGACACAACCTAAGTCAATGATGCAAAAGGGAAGTAACTGGTTACTAGTGGTCAGCACCTAGTGCGTCCGGGACAGGAAATCGCTACGGCTTAGCAGCTAAAGCACCACTCCGTGCTTGCCCGATTCCACGCCTCGCGTACGAATTCCCAAGTGTTCTGCATCACCGTCCGTATGCGCGAAACCACGTTGGCTGATAGCTGATCGCTAACAGCCGTTTCTTAGAACGGAATGATTTTCTTCAGGCCCTTCTTTTTCTTCTTCTTGCTGCTGGAAAGATCTTGGTCGCTGGCCGGGGCCGAGTTGTCTGCACTCGCCGTAGCGGAAGATGACGACTGCCCCTGGTGGATTTCATTCACCTGGGGCGGCGGGGGCAAGGCCTGATCATTGCCGCTGTCGGTCGGCTTCAATTCATTGGGATCGGCGGGCGCGTTGGGCTTCAGTTCGTTGGGATCAGCAGCTCCAGCTGGCGGGGCGGTGCCGGCAGCGGGTCGCCCAAACGGTGAAGCGCCGGGTGTCACATCGGAAGGTGGTGCGGACGAGTTCGCACCGGGTTGATCGGGCTTTACAATTTCCACTCCCAGCGTGCCTTTCCCGCTGGACTCGAGCGGCCCCTGGAACTCTTTTTGAATTATGCCGTTTGGCGCCACTGGGTCGGGGTCCACCATAGTCGGTTCGCCCACTTTGGCCGCCGAGGCCACGTCCGGACCTTTCTTTACGAGCCCCATCAATCTCTGCACGGTGGTGGCTTCGCTGCGGCTTTCTAACTCGGCCCGGTTCCGGGCAACGTCTCCCTTGGTGGGCCGGGGAATTGGCTGGTGCAGAGCTGCCAGGCGCTTTTTGGCATCATCGGAACGATCCATCAGCGGATAACGCGTGAGAATCTTCGAATACTGCTCCGACGCGTGCTTGGTGAGCATATCGATAAACTCTGCCTTCTTTGCCTCGGTCGTACAGCCCCGGGGCAGGAAGTGCACGTCGCAAGTGGGCGCACTTCGCACATGCGCCATCTGCCCCTCGTAGTTCTGCCCGAGCAGATAGAGCGCTTCATCGGCGCGGCTGTACAGAGGATACTTGTCGACCAGCGATTCCAGGCGCGCCATCGACGCTGCATAGGACTCACGCAGGTAGTAGAAGCGTCCGATTTCAAATTCACGTTCGGCCAGCACTTCCTGCACTTCCAGCAGGCGCTGCTTGGCTTCGGGCACCAGCTTGTTGTCGGGGTACTGCAGAATCAACTTGCGGTAATCATCCTCGGCGCGCTTGGCGTTGGTGTAGTCGCGGTCCGGCTTTTCCATTTGCTGGTAATGGATGTTGGCGATTTTCAGCTGCGCTTCGGCGGCTTCCGGCATGTTGGGGAAGAAGATCTGGAAATCGCTGTATTCCTGCTCGGCCTGGGCCAGGGCAGCCGTGCCGCCTTCGGCGTACCAGGAGTCACCCACGGCCAGTTTGGCGCGAGCGATGAACTCCGAATCCGGATAGGTATTGATCAGGGTCTGCAGCGTCAGGCGCGCCACGTCGAAGCGGTTGTGCCGCATCGCTTCCATGGCTTTGTCGAACAGGACCTTATCGGGCTGCTTCGACCCGACATTGGCCAGCGGGTTCACCGATTTCTTGTTGGTGCAGGCGGCGGTGAACAGCAGCAGCGTGCCCAACATGGCAATCAACGGAATTCGATGTGACATAAGACCTCGGACTTGCTTGTTCGAACTTGCTTGTGTGGGGCCGGGTCTCTGACCCGGCCGCCGAGCGGAGCTCGGCTCTTTCTCTTGCTCTGTGTGGTTGGGGCCGTTTTACGATGCTGGCCGCAACGAGCAGCCGGGCTTTGACCGGCCCGACCGGGTCTGAGACCCGGTCCCACAACAACCAAAAACAAAAACTAAACCTTTTGCAGGGCAGCTTCCGTCGCTACCTTCAGCAACGCCTGCGCATTCTTGCTTGGATCACCATTCCCGAACACGGCGTTGCCCGCCACCAGAATTTCTGCGCCCGCCCGGACCACATCGGCGACGGTCTCAAGCGCCACACCACCATCCACTTCGATGCGGTAATGGAACCCGCGTTCGCTGCGAATATCAGCTAACCGCCGCATTTTGTGCAGCGTGGACGGGATAAACTTCTGCGCTCCGAAGCCGGGATTCACCGACATCACCAGCACGTAGTCGACAATGTCGAGCACTTCCGAAAGCGTGTCGACCGGGGTCGCCGGATTGATCACCACGCCAGCCAGGCAGTCGTGACTCTTGATCAGATGCAGCGTGCGGTTCAAATGCCGGCAAGCTTCCTGGTGCACGGAAATCCAATCGACGCCCGCGTCGGCAAACGCGGGAATGAACTCGTCCGGATTCTCGATCATCAGGTGGCAGTCGAGCGGCAACTCGGTCGCCTTGCGCAGCGACTTTACGACCGGCGGACCTATGGTAAGGTTCGGGACAAAGTGACCATCCATGATGTCGACGTGGATAACACTTCCACCGCCCTCGCCTGCGGCGCGCACCTGCTCGCCGAGCCGGGCAAAATCAGCGGAAAGAATCGACGGCGCCAGTTCGATCAAACCTGCACTCTCAGGACCTGAGGTCTCAGAACTTTACGTCTCAGAGCTGCGTCAAGAAACGGCGTGTGGAAATTCTAACACGTGGAAAAGCAGTACCGAGTGCCGAGTTGCGAGTAGCGAGTTCAGTGTGGCGCGGGCACTCCTGCCCGCGAACGGCTGGCGGTTACGCAAAACGAGCGGAGCCGGAGATTCTTCTCCTCATGTTACCCTCGTCCGGCGTGTCCTCGCTGACCCAATTCGCACCTGCGGCTTACAGCGTGACGGCGGTATTTCTGTGGGGCGCAGCCGATTTCGCAGGCGGAATCGGATCGCGCCGTGCCAACGCCTTTGTACTCACGGCGTTCTCACACCTGTGCGCATTCGCGCTGATGTTCGCCATTGCTGTCGGACAGCACCGGACATTTCCGGCGGGCGCGAGCATCGTCTGGGCGCTGCTGGCGGGAGCGATTGGAGGATTCTCGCTGGCGCTTTTCTACGGCGCTCTGGCCTCGGGACAAATGGGCCTGACGGCGCCCATCGCAGCCTTGCTGGGCGCGGCTATACCGACGATGGTCGACATTGCTCTGGAAGGCGCGCCCAGCCGCTGGACCGTCGCGGGCTTCGGGCTCGCGATCCTCGCCATCTGGCTGATCACGCGCCCCGAGCCATCGGGCGAAAAAGACTCTTCGGGCCGCCCCGCAGGCCTCGGCATGGCCGCGCTCGCCGGCGTTGGATTCGCAGGCTTCTATCTCTGTATCCACCAGGCGAGTGGATCACCGGCCGGAGTCGCCGCGATCTCGCGCATTGGATCGTTCGCGGCCACCGCCGTGGCAGTCGTCGTAACGCGCGCACCGCTCAGGCTTGATCGTCCCCGCGCCGCGCTGGGCATGCTGGCGGGATTCCTCGACATCACGGCCAGCGCCCTGTTCATCTTCGCCAGCCAGCACGGACGGCTGGATGAAGCCGTCGTCATCACGTCACTGTACCCTGCCGTGACCGTGCTGCTGGCGCGCCTCGTTTTGAAAGAACACTTCAGCCGATGGAAGTTCGTGGGGTTGCTGGCGGCGCTGGCGGCGGTGCCGCTGATCGCGGCGGGGTAGGCTGCATTCCATATTCCAGAATATGGAATAGGCACTGGTAACCGTGCGAAATCTGACTCGGCACTCGCGATCCGGCGCTCGCTGCTGCTAGCATCGCAGTGTGGCGCTGCTGGAAATTCGCAACCTGACGAAGGTCTTTCCGCACGGTGAATCGCCGTTTGGCGGGAAGTCGCGCGGCGGAGTGCGGGCGGTGGATGATGTTTCGCTGGACATTCACTCCGGCGAGACGCTCGGTCTGGTGGGGGAATCCGGCTCGGGCAAGAGCACTCTGGGACGCCTCATTCTTCGTTTGATCGAGCCCACTTCCGGTGCCGTGCGCCTCGAGGGCCGTGATTTGCTGGCGGCTGGCCGGGGCGAGATGCGTGGGCTGCGCCGCGACCTGCAGATCATTTTTCAGGATCCGTTCGCCTCGCTCGATCCGCGTTTCCGTGTGGAAGATATCATTGCTGAGCCACTGATCATCCACGGGCCCAGCATCGGAGCGAAGCTTGACCTTCGCGCCCGGGTCGCGGAACTGCTGCGGGCGGTGGGGCTCGACGAATCCGCGCGCACGCGATATCCGCATGAGTTCTCGGGGGGACAGCGCCAGCGCATCGGGATCGCCCGCGCTCTCGCGCTGCGGCCAAAGTTCATAGTGTGCGACGAGCCGGTCTCGGCGCTCGACGTCAGTGTGGGCGCACAGATCGTCAACCTGCTGGCACAACTGCAGCGCGACTTCGGCCTGACTTACTTGTTTATCTCGCATTCCATGCCGGTGGTGCGCTATCTTTCGACGCGCATCGCAGTAATGTACCGGGGGAAAATCGTCGAGATCGGCGATACCGCGCAAATCACCGAGCGTCCCGTTCACGCCTACACTCGCAGCCTGCTCGAAGCTACGCCGGAGCTGCTGGCGTAGATCCAAATCACTAACCAAATCACTAACTACGAAGGGCACGAAGGTTCACGAAGGAAACCAATCTTGGGTCCTAGGTTTCCGGCTCATGTAGCGACAGCCGCCCTTCGACTTCGCTAGGGCAGGCTCTCGGCTGGCCGACCAAGCGTAGCGAGGGGCCCCCGTGCCATACTCTCTCCATGTCCCGCCCCCAGCCCGGTTTCACCCGCGATCTAGTTGAGCTGATCTCAGGTTACGGGCTGATCCTGTTCGTTCTCTGGATGCCCGAATTTCCGCAGCGCATTCTTTCTCCGGTCGCGCTGTTGGTGACGTTGGCGATCGTGCTGGCGCGGCGCCCCAGTCTGGACGATCTCGGCCTGAGCCGGCGCGGCCTTGCAGCGTCGCTTTGGATTCTTCCCGCCGCCATCGTCGTCGCGACCGCTAGCCTGGCAGTTGCGAAACACGTCGGCACTTTGCATCCGCTGTATAAAGGCGACCTCAAGCATATCGCCGGCTACGTTCTGTGGACGCTCTACCAGCAGTTCCTCATGAACGACTTGTTCATGCCGCGGCTCACGCGTCTTCTCGAGAGCGAAGGCGCGGCGGTGGGCCTGGCGGCGGTGCTGTTCGCGGGGGCACACCTGCCGAACCTTCCGCTCACGGCGGCGACGCTGGTCTGGGGAGCGATTTCGTGCGCGCTGTTCCGGCGCTACCGGAATCTTTACGTACTCGGACTCGCTCAGGGACTGCTAGGGCTGTGCTTCGCCGTCTGCGTCCCGGACGCGCTGCATCATCATCTGCGCGTGGGACTGGGATATCTCAAGTACTCTTCACCAGCGCCTCGTCCGTAAGTCGTTGAGGTCCTCGTCTAAGTGCTTGAAAAGTCCAGCCGGCGCGGCGCCTAGAACCACCACGACCACAGCCAGTCCACGAAGGTGTGCGTGATCGTCGAGGCCGGCACGCGGCGGTTCGCACGCCAGGCGCGGCCGTAGAAGATTCCTGCGATCGTGGCCAGCAGCACATAGCTCCAGTTGAAAGTCGTGGATCGTTTGTTGAAATGCGACAGGCCGAACAGCATCGAGGCGATCGCCAGAGCGGCCCGGCGACCGACTCGCCGCTCCAGCAAATTTTGCACCCAGGCGCGAAAGAAGAGCTCTTCCGGTACAGCAACAAAAACAAAAATCCCAACCCAGGCAAGAGCCGCCTTGCCCAGTGCGGGCAGGTTGGCATGCGGATGGAGGAAGCCGAGGGCGAGTCCCAGCACGAGCACGGCGGGAGCGAAAAATAGCAGTTCGCGCAAGCCGGTCTTCCAGTCGCTCCAATGCAGATGGAAATCGAATCCTGTGCCGTCCAGGCGGCGGATGGCGAGAAAACCGTACAGGCCGGCATCGACGAGCAGCAAGTTGTTCAAGCCGCGCAGGCCCGCCGGCCAGGCAACGTCGAACCAACGCAGATCGACCGCGAGGCCCAGGACGAGAAGAATCACCGCATCGCGCCAGTTGCCGCGCTGCTCGGGATCAGACACCGCCGCCTGCGCCAACAGCCAGGCGATCACGACCGGCAGCGCGGCGTATAACGCAAACCATTGCCAGCGAAACATATGCTGGGTGGCCGCGATGACGACATAAGGCACAACCAACAGCGCGGGCAGCACAACGCGCAGGGCTAACGGCCAGGGCGCGATGGAGCGGGCCAGGCGCTCGGTTGCAAATCCAAAGGCCGCCGCCGGCACAAGCTCGGCCACCAGCACGGCGATCACAACCGGCGTTACATTCGACATGCGCAACATCTTACTCGGGCGGCGCCACCACCCTTACTCGGGCAGTACAACCGCCCAGCAAGCGCGCCGTGCCAAAGCAACGCCGGCGCCCCCTCAAACCGCAAGAGGCAACTCTACTTCGCTGGACGCAACGTTTCCGGGCGAACGTCTTCCGGGCGAACTACAGCCAGTTGCATCTCGGCGTTGCGGGCGGCCAACTCGCGCTCGGCGCGAGAACGGAACATCTCCCGGCCGGTCGTATTGCCAGCTACCCACACAGCGGAAAGAAAGTACGTGTCTCCATAACGGTGAAACACCAGCTTGGTGCCGTCGCTGGCCGTTCGCATCGCGCTGTGGGTGGGAACGTAGAAACCGGTCGTTTGGGAATTGAAGATTTTGATGTTATCGCCCACGGCCGCGACGATGTAGTGGCCTGCGGGCAACGCTTGTCCGCCGGCGTTGAAGGCGAACGGAACGTCGACAACGACGTCACCGATCCGGGCCTGGCCCATCGCAGCCGACGCTGCCACGAGCAGGGCCCCGCACAAAGCGATCCGAAAGAGTCTCATAACTCTTCTCCTTGAAATGGATTGAAACTGAATTGGCCCACTTGCCAAGGGGGGACTTGCCAGATCGGCTGCGAAGCACGCCTGTCGGAGGGAATTTCACTTCAGCGCCGGACCGCACCGGGCTTGCTTCTTTCCCGCCGGCCCTTAGAACTCGGCGACCGGCTTTGTTGTTAGTCAGATAGTGAGGCTGGGGGAATCTTCGTTACATGATTCGGCGGATTCCCTTCCAGATCGGGCCGGATCGCTTGTACAGAGGCCCGTCTCAGGCTAGAATTCCCTCGCAATCCTTGTAGGACACACCCAGTAAGGAGACACTCATGGCCGCCGCTCCGGTCTTGCCCGCTTCGCCCGCCCCCATGCCCGAACCTGCACCGCTTTCTCAGGGTGCGCGCATCATCAATACGTTCATTGCGCCATCGAAAACGTTCACCGACTTGCGTCGAAGCGCCAGCTGGTGGGCGCCATTTTTGCTGATGGTGGTCATCTCGACATTGTTTGTCTACTCGGTGGACCAGAAAATCGGGTTCCGCAAGGTTACCGAGAACCAATTGCAGATGTCGCCCAAGCAGTCCGCACAAATAGATAACCTTCCGGCTGACCAGCGTGAAACGCAGATGCGACAGAGAACGATCGGCACCAAGTACGTCTCCTACTTCTTCCCGGTTCTCACGCTCATCATCTGGTTGATCATCGCTTCACTCTTGTTTGCGACCTTTAAGTTTGCCGCCGGGGCAGATGTCAGTTTCAAGGGGGCCTTCGCCATCGTGCTGTTCGCAGCGTTGCCGGGAGCGTTGCGAACGGTGCTGGCCATGGTCTCTGTGCTGGCGGGCATGAGCCCCGACTCGTTTTCCTTCCAGAATCCCGTGGCCACAAACCCGGGATATTTCATGAATCCGGCGGACAACGTCTTCCTGTACAGCGTCTTATCTTCGCTCGATATCTTCCTGATTTGGACGCTGGTTCTGACCGCGATCGGTTTCACCTGCGTGAGCAAGGTCAAGCGAGGAACGTCTTTCGCCATCGTTTTCGGCTGGTGGCTGGTGTTCACCCTGGGCGGCGCGGCGATCGGCGCAGCCTTCTCATAAAGGATTTCCACGGGTTGGACGCCGGATTCGCGCATTCCTTGTGATAGACGTCACAGCCAGGATTCTGATCTGTGAAGGATAATCGCAGGTTGCGGGAGGCGCTTATGCGATCTGCTTTCTCCTGGGCCCTGCGAGTTCTTCTTGGTCTGTCCGTTCTTCTTCCAGTCCTCGCGACTCGTAAAACATCTGCGCAGACTGCAACGCCTGCGCAGTGCGTCGACTGCCACAGCAAAGCCACGCCCAACATCGTCTCCGACTGGAAGCTCAGCAAGCACAGCGGAGTCGACGTCACCTGCGTGGCGTGTCACGGCGACCAGCACTCATCCGCGAGCGACGTGGCCAAGGTAAAGATTCCCACACCGGAAACCTGCGCCCAATGCCACGAGACGCAGGTGACGCAATTCCGAAAGGGAAAGCACGCCCTGGCGTGGGCAGCGATGAAGGCCATGCCGACCATTCATTGGCAGCCGATGGCCATGATCGAAGGCGAGAAGGGCTGCGGCGGATGCCACAAGATCGGGAACAAGAGCCTGACGGAACTCCTTGAGCTGCGCGAGGGCGGTTCCGGCACCGAGTTCGGCGCGGCGCAGTGCGATGCGTGCCACACCCGGCACACGTTCTCCGCTGAAGAAGCGCGCCAGCCGCAAGCCTGCGAGACCTGCCACATGGGCTTTGACCATCCGCAGTGGGAAATGTATTCCGCGTCGAAGCACGGCGTGAGAAACGATTTAAAGCAGAAACATGTGCTTCCGGCGAGCGCCGCCGCTCCCACATGCCAGACTTGCCACATGCAGGACGGCAATCACGAAGTGCGCACGGCTTGGGGATTCCTCGCCGTCCGCCTGCCGCTGCCCGAAGACAAGGAGTGGGCAGCCGACCGCGCCACGATTCTTGAAGCACTGGGCGTGCTCGATCCGCAAGGACAGCCGACGGCGCTGGTCGCCACGGTGAAGGCCGCGGACCTTGCCCGTCTCACCCAGGAAGACTGGCAGCGCGAGCGCGACAAGATGATCAAGACCTGCAATCAGTGCCACTCGGTGAACTTTGCCAAACAGCAACTGCAGCAGGGCGACGACATGATCAAGAATGCCGATCACCTGATGGCCGAGGCGATTCACATTGTGGCTGGTTTGTACAAAGACGGCGTGCTGCCCAAGCCGGCGAACTATGCGTATCCATTCCCCAACCTGCTCACGTTCCACGACGCGCCCACCGTGGTCGAGCAGAAGCTGTTCGTCATGTATCTCGAACACCGGATGCGGACGTTCCAGGGGACGTTCCATGCCAGCCCCGACTATGCATTGTGGTATGGCTGGAGCGAGATGCAACGCGACTTGACCGAGATCGAGGAGTTGGCCGCGCAGATGCGGCGGGAGAAGCAAGGAGCCACACTGAAACCGGCGATGCGGTAGCATCCGGCGTCAATCGAAAGCCGCCAGCGTCAGCCTGCGATGGACTCAATTGCCTGTACCAATTCTGGCGGCAGGGTCAGGTTAAGGCTGGCGAGATCTTCCTTCATGTGAGTGGCGTTCGTAGTGCCGGTCAGCGGCAACATGCCGACGGCGCGCGCGAAGGCGAACACCAGCTGCGCCGCGGTTGCATTCATCTGCGCCGCGAGAGTCATCAGCGGCGGATGCCGCAGCACCTCTGGATTCGCGGTGAGCAGAGAGAATCCCTGATACACAATCTTGTGCTGGTGGCAGAACAATCGCACTTTGCGATCCCAGCCGTGACGGGCGAAACAGCGGTTCTGAACGAAGGCTGGGAGCTCCGAGTGAGCGGCCTCCATCTGCTCCAGTTGCTGCAACGAGATATTGCTGACACCCAGCAGGCGTGTGCGTCCGGAATCACGCTCCTGGCGCATCGCCTCCCACACCTCGGCATCTGCGTTGGTCCAATCAGAACCGGACGAAGGCCCGTGCAGCACAAAACTGTCGACGTGGTCGGTGCCAAGATGTTCGAGCGAACTGACTAAAGACTGCGCGACTTGATCCCCGAGACGCGCTGCGGGATCGTAGGGCAGACGATGGTCCTGTCCACGCTGGTAAGTGAACTTGGTCTGCAGAAAAAGATCGGCGCGGGTCACGACGCCAGAGCGATAGGCCGCGGCTAGGCCCTCGCCTACTCCGGCTTCGAAGTAATGCCGGCGCTGGTTAGCCGTGTCGATGCCTCGAAAACCCGCGCGGAGCGCGAGTTCAGTGAGAGCCGCGGTGCGGTCTTCTTTCCAGGCGGTGCCATAGAGAAAATCGGGGACGGGTTCGGCGGGCATTCGTTATTGTGGCATGAAAACTCTTCACCACAGAGGACACAGAGGAAATCTGGATCACGTTCAGGTCTCCTGTGGTTGAGGGTCTTGTGGGGTGGAGATGACCGCGCACTCAGCGCCGGTATATGCTGGAAGCCTCAGGAGGCTCCTCGTGAAACGTTTTCTTGCCGTCGCCTGTCTGGTTGTCTGCACCACTTTCGCTTTTACCCAAGCCCCGGCTCCGGCCGTGAAAGCTCCCGCCGCATCCCAAGGACCGACCAAGGATCCGGTCGCAACCTCGCTGCGCATGTTGCTGCAGCGCTCGCAAAACAACACAGTGGGCGCCATTGAGGCGATGCCTGCGGACAAA
>Ga0209517_10003462_pt1 | contig 21417 bp, 14 predicted proteins | sample PeaSoiMetSII2010_FD_187695 | JGI IMG/M metagenome (GOLD analysis project Ga0209517, IMG submission 187695) | Peat soil microbial communities from Weissenstadt, Germany - SII-2010 (SPAdes) (version 2) | ecosystem: Environmental > Terrestrial > Soil > Wetlands > Peat | place: Germany...
CGCTTGATAGAGTGAGGTTTTCCCGGAAAAACCGGGAAATAATCGCCAGTGCGGCATTTGTAGAAGTTCATTCTATGAACAAGAAAGTTCTCCGCAAGTGGCATAGAACTTCAGCGGAAAGACACTATATAGGAAGCCCGGTTCGTGCGTTTTCCTCTGCTCAACAGCACCGTGCAAAGTGATCATCGGTAACTGATGGCGCCAACCAAGTTACGTCGTCCGCCAACTCGATACAGTGGAAGTAGATCACAAGAAAAGTAGAGTATTTCCGAAAAACCAAAAACTGCGTCTCACAAAACTCGGTCCGCGCGCAGTACTACTTATAGTGGGCTTGATTCGCGACAATCACCGCGACATCGGAGAGAGTTGCGGAATGTGCAAAAGCGCCGAAGCTCGGCTATGAAGCTACAAATGCCGATAAGGGGCAACCGCGTGTTGTCCTCTTATCTGGTGCGAGGTCGCTACGGACGTGATGAGCAATTAGGCAGAGTTTACCACTTTTCAAAATGGAGTGCACCATGAAGAGCGTCAAGATCTGTATCACGGCCTTGATTGGGACCATGCTTCTGGCTACTACTGTCTGGGCGGCCACCGGGAATGGGAATGTTAGGTGGTCTCCGGGCTCTCCCAGTGCCGGGGCAGCGGGCAGCGGCACAATCAACGTCGCGGGGACCTTTCAACTCGATCCCGGTTATGTCTACAAGAATGCGGTTGTGGCGTGGTGGCCAGTGGGGGGCGGGACGGTCACATTAACCCCGATCCAAAATCCGAATGGCAATAATATCTCAGGCAGCTTTACTGGCACATCGGGTACCAGGTATAATATCATCCTCCAGGTCGGCGAGAAGGATGTGAACAATAATGTGAAGACCCTTGCATCAGATACAGCGCAATATACCGCCCCATAAGGGGAGAGTTGCGGGAACCATGATTAGAAGCAATCGCTAACTGCTGCCCAACCGAGTCGGCCGGCCAGGCAGCAACTTGCAATTGCGAAATACTCAATGCCTTACAAGCGAATCGAGGAGGAATTCGACTATGGATCGTCGCAATGCCTTTACTTTGATGGAACTTCTGGTGGTGATTGCCATCATGGCCATTCTCCTAGGTCTGCTTTTAGTAGCTATTCATCGTGTCAGGGATGCCTCACTCCGCCTCGAAAGCATGAACAACCTTAAACAGATTTCGCTTGCCACGCACAACTTCGCATCCACCTTTGGCGATAGGCTACCTGCTGCTGACGGAAATCCCGCCAGTGCCAATAAGGGAATCTCCCTCTTCGCGGCCCTTCTCCCATTCATTGAGTTGAACGGGCAGGACGCCGCTCCAGTCGTAAAGACGTATATCAGCCCCGCCGATCCGTCTCTTGCCGGCGCGCCCAAGCAGTATCTTTCCAGCTACGCCGCCAATGCTCAGGTATTTCAGGGCAGTCCATCGCTGGGCACTACGTTTTCAGACGGTACTTCTAGCACCATTGCTTTCGCGGAGCACTATGCCTACTGCGGACAGACTTCCTTCGAATACCTGGTTGCCAGCAGAGCTTCCGAAGGGTTCCTTGACCATCGCGCGACGTTTGCGGATGGCGGCACGGTTTGCGGGAATTTCAACTATGGGGATGACTACCCAGTGACAAATGGTTCGCCCCCGGTGAGTGTGGCAGATACAGTGGCCCTCTTCGGTGTTCACGCCACATTTCAGGTCGCTCCACCCGTGGATAAGTGTGGGGCTGCTATAGCTCAGACACCGCATTACTCGGGCATGCTCGCCGCAATGGGTGATGGCAGTGTCCGCTCGATCGCGCCCCAGATCGACGACACCATCTTTTGGGGAGCGGTGACGCCCAATAAAGGTGAAATCCTCAGCGATTGGTAGGGCGCGGCGGCCCCGTGGTTGACCGGCAGCGAACTCCGTAGCCAGTAGGGTGTGTCAAGCGTGCCCGCGCCGATGCACCGTTTCGAGGTCGCCGGGTTGGCGTGTATTTCAATCATCAGCCAGAGGAGGGTGTCGCCCAATGGCTACTTGTCGGAAGCAGATTCTCTGTCGAACGGTGCGTCGGCGCGAGTACGCTTGACACACCCTAAGGCTGAGTTCATGTCGAGACTAGCGCGGGCATGTTATCGCTACGCTTCGCGGACCCGTCCAGGACGTGCCGGATTCTGCCGACAAGAACGTCGGGCGAATAGGGCTTGGCCACGAAGGCGCGGGCCCCGGCCGCGAGAAGCTGGTCCATGCCGCTATGCAGGGTATGGCCGCTCGAGAAAACAATGTCGACGGCTGGATTGATCTGCTGCAACATTTGCATGACCTCCAGGCCCGTCATGCCGGGCATGGTGAAATCGAGGAGCACGAGATCGATGTCCTTGCCCTGATCCTGGTACAGCGCCAGGGCCTCCTCACCACCCGAAGCAGTCAGCACACGGTAGCCCCAGCGTTCCAAAATCGCGCGCGCGAGCTTGCGGATGAGTTCCTCATCATCGACCACCAGAATGCATTCATGGCCTCCGCGAATCAGGTCCTGCGCGTTGTCGGGGCTCTCGAACCGCGGAGCATCCGCAGCCGGCAGATAGACTTTGAACGAGCTGCCTTCGCCGGGTGCGCTGGCGACGGTGACCCAGCCGCCGTGCGCCTTCACGATGCCAAAGACCATGGCCAGGCCCAAGCCTGTGCCCTTGCCGAACTGCTTGGTCGTGAAGAACGGCTCGAAAATACGCGCCTGCACGTCGGCAGACATGCCCGTCCCCGTATCCGCAACGGTCAACACGACATATCTTCCCGGCCTCCATTCCATATTCCCTGCGCAATCGCGCTGATCGAGGGTCTGGTTCACCGTCGTCAGGGTCAGGATTCCGCCGTGCGGCATAGCGTCGCGGGCGTTGACTGCCAAGTTCATGACGAGCTGATGGATCTGCGTCTGATCTACCTGGACCGGCCAAAGTTTCGGTTCGGCGTACGTTTCAATGGCGATGGTGGTGGAGAGAACGCGGCGCAGCAGGCGCGTCGATTCGGCGAGGAGAGGATTCAAATCGAGCACGCGGAATTCTCCTATCCGCCGCTGTGCAAACGTGAGCAACCCCTGGGTCATGTCGGCACAGCGTTGCCCGGCGCGCTCGGCATCGGCCAGCTCGCACTGCCAGGAGGTGCCGGCCGGCCAATTCGCCAGCGCCAGCCGCAAGTTTCCCAGCACGATGGTCAATTGATTGTTGAAATCGTGGGCGATGCCTCCCACCAGGGTGCCCAGCGTTTCCATCTTTTGCGCGTGCCGAAGCTGCTCCTCCAACTTCCTTTGTTCCGTGATGTCCAGGCCCGCACCGACCACATAAGAGAGGAGACCGCTGTCATCCTGGGCAACCGTGAAACGCCAGGCGATCAAACGTTCCTCGTGGCCGCAGGGCGCCAGCGGACTCTCGAATCCGAGAGGGATACGTTCGCTCTTCACGCGCGCATAGCTTTCGCGGACGAGGTCTCGGGCGCGCTCCGGAACCAGGAAATCCCAGAACACCCGGCCGCGCACGTCATCCTCGCTGTATCCCGAAACAGTCGTGCATTTGCCGTTGAAACGAACAATCTGGCCCGAGGAGTCCAGGACCACGATCAAGGCCTCGGCGGTCTCGAGCACCTGCGCGATGAAGTCGCGCTCGAGCCGGAGCGTTTCCTCGGCATGGCGTAGTGCCTCCTCGGCGCGCTTGCGTTTGCCGATATCACGGGAAGTCCCATGCACCAGGCTTCGCCCGTGGACGTAGATCGAGGCGCTGCTCATCTCGACTTCCACGATGGTGCCGTCCCTACGTCGGAGACACGTCTCGAAGCGATCGCGGCCCTGGGCGCGGACCTTGGCCAGGTGTTTCTCAAAGGCTTGACGGTCCACGGCGATGTCCGCCCAGGTCAGACGCGGGATCTCCGCCGGGGTGTAACCGAGCATTCGGCAAAATGCCGGATTGCCATCGCAGAGTTCGCCCGTCTCGGTGCCGCTATGAATGCCGTCGAAGGCGCCCTGGAAGCGCAGCCGATACCGCTCCTCCGAAGCCGCCAGGGCCTCTTCCGCCTGGCGCTTCTCGGTGATGTCCAGGATCACAGCGACAAGATGGCTCAGGCGATTCGTGGAATCGCGCAGCGGCACGCGCAGAACGCGCGCCCACACCGTTCGGCCGTCCTTGTGCAAATACCGATTCTCGCGCTCATACAGACGCGAGGGAACGTGCAATCCCAGCTCGGTCCGGCAGACCCTGTCCGAAATGTCGTCCGGATGCGCCAGATCAATGAGCCGGCGTCCCACCAACTCATCCGCGTCGTAGCCGAGCATTTGCACCAGCGCCGGATTGACTTTTTGAAAATGGCCTTCCGCACTGAGCAGAGCCATGCCCACGCCGCTATGTTCGAATACCAGGCGAAAATGATCTTGCGATTCCGCAAGGCGGCTCAACGCATCATGCAGATCGCCTTGTTCCTCGCCAAGGAACAGCACAATCATCGCGAGAGCAGTCAAGAGCTGCAAGAAGACGACGAGAACCGGAAGAATGACAGCCGAGCCCTTGGCGCCGGCCTCTGAATCAAGCATGGCGGAAAAGACCGCCTGATAGAGCTGCTCGAGCGCGAGAAAAGATAGGAGCAGGGCGAGTAACCACGGTTGGCCGCGACTCGACCATCGTTGCATCGCGGCAAATAACAATGCGCTGCCGGCATAGACGGCAAAGAACAAGAAGACCGTAACCGTCTTACACATGGCCGCGCTTGCCCACTGGTCGACGAGCAATGCCCCAGAGACTGCGACGAGAAGATAGGCCGCGTTGCCGCGCAGGACGGTCTTAATTGCGAACGGCACGGGAAAATCCCGCCGCTCCCCGCCATTAGACTCCGCCCTGTGTGCTCGATCGCGGGCGAGAGCAAGCACGCCGATCAGCCACCAGGCTGCGTGCCACGCAGCGCACACGAGCGCGCAGCCATGCACGTAAGACTTCAGATTGGCAGGCCAGAACTCGAAAGGCTGCCGTGGCGCCGATAGATCGCTGAGGATCTGCCAAAGAAGAAACGAGCACCACGCCAGTGTCCAGTAGCATAGATGAGCCTGCCGCCGATAGGCACACAGAATGGCGCAAACCAGGAGGAGAAACAGGCCGCCGAAAGCCTGGGGAAACAGCGAGGTAAAAAAGAGTGCCATGGTGCTGATGACCGTCTCTTGAGTTCGTTCCTCTTGGCCGAGCGGGCGCCGTCAGCGGGCAGCCGGCTTAGGCATTTCCTCCGGGGAGACCGCACTCCAGACTTTGGCTGTCCCATCGTCGGAGGAGCTGACCAGGTTCTGACCGTCCGGGCTGAAGACAACCCCCGTGACCATTTCCCGATGTCCCTTGAGCGTGAGCGCTTCCACGCCGGTCAGTGCGTCCCAGATCTTTACCGTCTGATCGTTCGATCCGCTGGCCAACCTGCGGCCGTCAGGACTGAACGCCACCGTAGCCACCATTTGATTGTGGCCGCGCAAAATAAGCGCGGTGTCGCCGGAGGTCGCATCCCAAATTCTCACGGTTCGATCCTGCCCCGCCCCCGCGATGAGCTCTCCGTCGGGACTGTAGGTTATGCACAGGAGTCTATCGGTGTTGTTATTCACCGACAGGATCTGCCTTCCGGTGGCCAGCTCCCATTCCGTCAGGGTGCCACTGGTGAAGGACGCGGCGAGACGCTTGCCGTCGGGCGCGTAGGCGATGCTGGTGACGCCGGTGCCGTCGCCGGAAAACTGCTGACAGGGCAACGTCGATTTGCCTTGTTGGCCAGAGCTGATGTCCCAAATCTTCACCTTGCTGTCCTTTGCGCCGCTGGCAAGATGGCGGCCGAGGGGGCTGAACGCCAGACCGTAGACACAGGATCCGTGGTCCGGCAGAGACAGTTTTTCCCGCCCCGTCGCTGGGTCCCAGATCTTGACCGTGCCGTCGCACGATGCGCTGGCCAGCAGTGTGCCGTCCGGGCTGTACTCGACGCGGTTGACGCCTGCCGCGTGCCCAGTGAGAGTGCGGATCTCTTTCCCGGCTTTCCAATCCCAAAGCTTGATGGTATTGTCATCCGAGCCTGTCGCAAGAAACGTTGCGCTGGGACTGAAGGCCACGCAATTCACATCGCGTGCATGCCCGGCGAGGGTTCGCGTTTCCGGGCTGCTGCTCGTGCTCCAGACTCGCAACGTGTGATCGTCGGACGCCGTGACGATCCTGTCGCCGTCGGGCAGAAAAGACACCGCGGCCACCTGGCTCATGTGTCCTCGCAACGTCAGAAGCTCCATGCCGCGGGTTGCGTCCCAAATCTTGATCGTCCTGTCCTCGGAGGCGCTCGCGATGCGCTTGCCGTCGGGACTGTAGGCGAGGCCGAAGACGCTGTCGCCATGACCGGACATCGTGAACCGCGAACTCTTTGGTATCCTGCCGTTTTTGGCTGCAAGATCCCAAACCTTGATGGTCCGGTCCTGAGACGAGGTCGCCAGAAAGTTTCCACCGGGGCTGAACGTCACGCAGTTGATCGGTCCTGTGTGCTCCTTGAGGGTCACGATTTCGCGAGCTTGGACCGTGTCCCAAAGTTTGATTTCACCCGGTTGGTACGTTTCGGACGATTCCCCGTCTCCACTGGCCAGGAGGTTGTCATCAGGGCTGAAGGCGACGCTTTTGACGGGTTTCTTGTGGCCGCTGAGCACACTCGACGGGGCCAGTTCTTTGCTGGTGGCAACCGCTCCAAGCTCCCAGATCCTGATGGTCGTGTCCCCGGAAGCGCTGGCGAGCCGTTTCCCGTCATGGCTAAAAGCGACGCTGTAGACCGGCCCGGTATGACCGCGCAGCGTCGAGATCGGCGGCGGGCTTCTCCTGCGCTCGCTAGGTGGAATGCTCCAGAGGTTGACGGTCCCGTCGAAAGATGCACTCGCCAGGAGGTTTCCGCTCGGATCGAAAGCCACAGCATGGACCGGTCCTGTGTGGCCGCGCAAGACATGCTCGCAACGGCCTGTGGCAAGGTTCCAGATACGGACGGTCTTGTCCTGCGATGCGCTGGCGACGCGCTGGCCGTCGGGACTTACCGCCAACCCGTCGATGGCGTCGTGGTGCTCCTCGAGAACAAGGATGCTGGACTGTAGGAGTCCCCAGAGATAACGCCATTCGAACCCCAGAATATCATCCTGGCGCTCGCGTTCTTCAAGGAGCAATTCCCGCATGCGCCTGACATGGGCTTCCTGCCAGGCGCGATCGGCCATGTTGATGCGTGAAAAATAGAGGTAGCGTTGAGCGCGGGCCTCGTTTATCTCGGCGCGGTTCCGCTGCTCCTCCGCTTCGTGCCTGCGTTTTTCGGCCTCGGTATGCGAGCGGTTCGCCTCCGCGGCAAACTGCTCCATGCGATCGGCACGCCGTGCTTCGAGTTCCTGCCGCTGCCGGGCGGTCACCAACAACGCCCCGGCGATGGTCGCCGTAACAACCACGATTGCCAGCGCCGTGAACAGGCCGAGCCAGGTCCTGTGCCGGCGCGTCCACCGGCCCAGACGTTCGATCCTTGGCTCCGAATACGCGGTCACCGTTTCGTCGGCGAGCCAGTGTTCCAGGTCATCCGCCAGCGCCCGGGCAGAGGCGTACCTATTCTCCGGCTTGCGAGCCATCGCCTTCAAACAGATCGCTTCGAGGACCGGTGAAACGCCCACATTGAGATTACGGGGGCGGGGGAAATCACCGGCCTGCACGAAATGGGGGATCAGATCGGCATCCACCTCGCCAAAGGCGAGCTTGCCCGTGAGCAGGTAGTACAGAGTGGCTCCGAGACTGTAGACATCGCTCGCCGGCGTCAGTCGATCAAAGAGCCCTGCCGCCTGTTCGGGGCTCATGAATTGCGGCGTGCCCAGTGTGCGACCCACCTGCGTCAAAGAGGATGAGTGCTGCACCCCGGACTGGCAGCTTGGTTCACATTCCTCGTCGACCGTCTCCGGCTGGGTAATAACCTTGGCCAATCCCCAGTCGACCACCAGGGTTTCGCCGTAGCTTCCCAGCATGATGTTCTCAGGCTTCAAGTCCCGGTGTAACACTCCCTGGCTATGGGCATAGGCCACCGCGTTGCAAACGGCGATAAGCCTGCCCAGCAGTTGACGCAGTTCCATCGTGCGTGGAAGCGAATCACGATCGGAAGAGTTGTCTTTGTGGAATCGGTCGATGGCGTCCTTGAGGCTCTCGCCTCGAATCAGACGCATGGCATAGAAGAGCCGGCCGTCCGCGTGTTCGCCCAAGCCGTACACTGGCACAATACCCGGATGTTCAAGCAGCCCCGTAATTTTCGCTTCTTGCAGGAACCGTGCCCGGCTTTCGGCATGATCGGAATAGCGTTCCTTGATTTTCTTGATGGCCACCTGGCGCTGGAGTTCCTCATCCCTGGCGACATAGACTTCGCCGAGTCCGCCGCTCGCGTAGGCTCGGATGATGGTGAATCGCAGGCTCGATGACGCAGGGATGTCCTCAACCCTGTTTTGAGGCTCCTCCGCAGCGTTGGTAGAGGACTCCGTCAAGAGAGATTCCGTCATGAGACTGTCTTCGTGGAAAACTTGTCTGTACAATTCTTCATCGGAGAGGCACAGCGTCACTGTATTCTAGGTCTTAAAGAGTTCCGAGGTCGTGCAAAGTACCTAACCCGCCTGTCCGGGAAGCGCACTCACCACGGAGCATTCAGATCATGGCCAACACCCGGCTAATCTTTCGCCGTTGCATGGGTATCGACAGCAAGGCGTTCATGCGAATTGCACAGATATAATGGGTTCAACGGGTGGGTGATAAGATTGGGCATCACGTTTGTTTGCAAGGCCGGTGATCGCAGGAATGGCACCCGCAGCGTAGAATTCCCCTGAAAAACCGTTAAGCAATCGCTCTCGGAAACAATTTAGAGGCATATGCAGTTCCTCGATCGCACCCTTTCTACCGCAGCGGAAAACCTTGCCCTGGACGAAACACTGCTGCTGTCGGCAGAGTCGGCGGGAGGCCCTGAAGTCTTGCGCCTCTGGGAATGGCCGGCTTCTGCCGTGGTACTGGGCTCGGGCAGCCGGCTGCTGGAGGACGTCGATGAACCCACCTGTCGACTGGACCAGGTGCCCATTCTGCGGCGCGCGAGTGGCGGCGGCGCCGTGCTCCTGGGTAACGGCTGCCTCTGCTTCTCCCTCGTTCTTGCTTACGAGCGCTCTCTTGCCCTGAGCAGCATACGCTCCTCGTATGAATTTGTGCTCGAGCGCATGCGGCGTGCGCTTCTTGATCTCGTCCCCAATTGCGAGCTGGCGGGCACGAGCGACTTGGCCGTTGGCGGGCGAAAATTCTCCGGTAATTCGCAGCAGAGGAAGCAGAAGTACCTGCTGCACCACGGCACTCTCCTGTACAAGTTCGATCTTTCACAGGTGAGCCGTTACCTCCACATACCAGCTCGCCAGCCTGCATACCGCGAAAACCGTGAGCATGCAAGCTTCTTGACGAATCTGCCGATGGATGGCCGCGATCTGAAAGACAGGTTGCGAAGAGCATGGGATGTGGATGCAACGATTTCCGCATTGCCGCTGGATCTGGTCCGAGACTTAGTCGTGAAGAAGTATGGCAAGGAGGAATGGACGCGCCGACGGTGAGCGGACCGGACGTCGTAGCTCAAGCTGCCAGCTTGAGCCACTGCTGAATCGAGGTTTCTCCGCCTAGGAAATCGAGAAGGTGGTGATGGCCACGAAGTCGCACTAAATCAGCGTGCTCGATCTCGCAGTAATTTCGTATTGGGTGCTTTCGGGCCCAAGGTACCTCGGGAAACTGCCAAATGACAAGGCCCGAAAGCATGGAGCTGTCGGCGAAGGGCTCTCTTGCGTTGGGGCAGGACGTGCTTTCGTGGCCCCGACTGGTAGGCATGCGTGGACTCGGTCAGGCCTTGGCCACGAAAGCATGGCGCCCCAGCGCTCGTAAACCTCCGGTCCGCATCCTGCCGCCTCGGCTTTGGAGCGGCCTTCACTTTCTATCCCACCTTTACCAACTCCACCCCGTCCCGTCACAATGGGCGCATGTCTCTCGCAGCTACGTTAGGTCCTAAGGGTGCCGTTGCAAAGAACCTGGGCAATTACGAATTTCGGCCGCAGCAGTTGGAGATGGCCGAGGCGGTTGCCAGCGCTATCGCCACCAAACGCCATTTACTGGTCGAGGCCGGCACCGGGGTGGGTAAAAGTTTCGCCTACCTCGTTCCGGCAGTGCTGGCGGCAGTAGCGAATCCCAAGTCGCCGGTTGTGGTATCCACGCACACCATCAGCTTGCAGGAACAGCTGGTCCAGAAGGATATTCCATTCTTGCAGAAGGTAATGCCGCAGCCCTTTAGCGCCGTGCTGGTGAAAGGGCGTTCGAACTACATCAGTCTGCGGCGCCTACGCGGGGCACGGCAGAAAATGGGGACTCTGCTGGCCGACGCCAGCCAGGAACAGCAGCTGGAGACAATCAATCACTGGGCACGCGCTACCGCGGATGGCAGCAGAAGCAGTCTTCATTTCCAACCCGCGCCGATTGTATGGGATCTCGTAGAGAGCGATAGCGGTAATTGTCTTGGCAGGAAGTGCGCAGATTTTGCCGATTGCTTTTACTTCAAGGCAAGACGGCAAATTCATGGGGCCAACATTCTTGTCGTCAATCACGCGCTCTTCTTTAGTGACCTGGCGCTGCGTCGAGAGGGCGCGAGTCTGCTTCCCGAATACTCCGTGGCCATCCTCGACGAGGCGCATACGCTCGAGGACGTGGCAGCCGAGCATCTCGGTCTGAAGATTACACGCGGAGCCGTGGATTATCTGCTCAACAAGCTTTTCAATCCACGCACTGGCCGCGGCCTGGTCGCAACATTTGGCAGCGGCGGGGCCATTCAGCAGGTCGATGCAGCGCGATTTGCGGCGGCGGATTTCTTTCAAACCATCCTCGAATGGCATGCGTTTCAAACCCCCGGCACCGGCCGTGCGCGCACGGCTCACATCGTTGCTAATCCCGTTTCGGAAGAGTTCATCAAGCTGGCCACGCGCCTGGAGGATATCGCCAAGAACCGGCAGGCCGAGGAAGAGAAGATCGAGTTCATCTCGGCGGCAGGACGCTGCGTCGACCTCGCCGGTCGATTGAAACAATGGCTCGGACAGGAACTTCCCGAGCAGGTTTACTGGGTGGACGTTACCGGCGGCGGGAATCGCTCTGGGCGCATCACGCTCGCCAGCGCGCCGATTGAGGTAGGCCCTGCCCTGCAAGAACAACTCTTCAGTAGAGTGCCCACGGTAATCTTGACCAGCGCGACTCTCAGTGCCGGGGGCCGGGACGGCTTCAACCATTTGTGTCGCCGCGTCGGGCTGGCCGAGGCCCGCGCCCTGCAATTGGGAAGCCCGTTCGATTACCGCAAACAGGTGGAATTGCACCTCTTTCGCCAGATGCCTGACCCATCGACCATGCCGGATGCGTTCGAGGAAGCCGTACTGGCGAAGATCCAGGAATATGTGCTCCGTACGCGCGGGCGGGCATTCGCGCTGTTCACGAGCTATCAAATCATGCAGCGGGCGGCGCAGCGGCTCCGCGACTGGTGCGCGGATGAGGGGCTCCATCTCATCTGCCAGGGGGACGGCAGGCCGCGCACGCTGATGCTGGATGAATTCCGCAAGACCAAGCACGCCGTGCTCTTTGGCGTCGATAGTTTCTGGCAAGGGGTCGACGTTCAAGGAGAGGCGTTATCGAATGTTATCGTGACCAAGCTGCCGTTCGCCGTTCCGGATCGGCCGATCATCGAGGCGCGCCTGGAGGCGATTCGACAAGCGGGCGGCGTTCCCTTCATGGATTACCAGGTGCCGCAAGCGGTCATCAAGCTCAAGCAAGGTTTTGGCAGACTGATTCGCACGCGAGCCGACAGCGGATTGGTGGTTATTCTCGATCCGCGAGTGTTGACGAAAAGGTACGGAAAAGTTTTCTTGGAGGCGCTGCCGGCATGCCGATTATTCGTTGATGGGGTACCTGTGTCGGGAACGGCCGGGGAGGCGGAGTAGGCTTGACCGGGGTTGCTAGGAGCGGCCTGGAGCGATCGAAAATGGCGGGCATGTCCAGCAGCCGGAGCAGCGGCGGATCGCGCCGCTCGAATTGCACGACGCTGCCCACCAGGCACGCCCAGACGCCCGCGGCCGATGAAACCGCCAGGGCGTAAGGCACGCCGATTTTCACTTCTGCCGCACTGTAGCGCGGAGCACGCGGCTTATCGATCTGATCGATTGGTACAAACTCGAAGTAGACGCCGTGATCGGGCAGTAGGCGCAGGCTTCCATGGCGAGGGTCCTCCAGGCCAATCGCTCCCTCGGGCCGGAGGAACATTTCCAGCGCAAGGACGGCCTTGTTGCCGATTTCGCTGATCAACCGGCCCTGGCCAGGACCGCCGGCGTAAAGCACAGCCGCCAGGTTTGGCCAAACGTCCAGAAGCCGTTCTCGGCCGGTCACGCGGCGGGCATGGTGGAAGAAGCGTGTCAGCCGATCGATCGTGCCGGCGACACATGTCACGGGCATCGCAATGCTTCTTTCCGCTAGCTCCGCAAGGTAGCGGTCGTGGTCGGATTCCTCGGTGCCGCTCATCAGGCCTTGCGGCGCGATCGCGTACGGTTGAACGACCGCCGGCAGTTGCCGTACAGCAATGGCCTCCATGCCTTCCGCCTGTCCCGGCACACCCAGCGGCGTGAGCATGGAGCCCGATCCCAGGAAGAAGAGCCGGCCGCTGCATAGTCGCGCCAGCGGCCGGGCATGCATTACAAACGCCAATGCCGTCATCGCCGCAGTCTGCTGGGCAACCCAAAGGGCCGGCGAGACTGGGATGTAGGGAAACGGTCCACTTTGCCGTGCCGAGGAGATCGCCAGATAGGGAATTGGCCCGGGCCAGGTCGCACCCGCCAGGTTGGGAAAGGCCGGCTGCCAGTATTCACGCCACAGTTGACCGGGGGTGCGCAGCGGAACCAGACGTCGAAAATCACCCGCGTTGCGGATGCGACGAAAATCGTGATCCCGGCCAAATCGTGTCGTATGCGCCTTGTGCACGAGGCCCAGAAGCGTCCGGTTCTGGCTCCGCGCGAGATCCTGCTGGTCGAGCTGGACCAAGCGCTGCCGCGACTTCGTGCGAAACAATGCATCAGCAACGCACCGGGCCAGCCGCGTGTCGGCAAACCACTGGAGCGCGGATCGGACGATTTCTTTCATCACTCCCGCCCGAGGAAAACAAAAAGGGCAGGCCTGAGGGCCCTGCCCCTTTTACGCCTCTCAAGCTACCACGTTAGCCCCCTCGATGCAAGGGGCCGGCCCCTTGGTCATTTTGAGACTATCAAACAGAAAAATCCCCTCGCGCGCATAAAAATGCCCTGCGAAAAACCTCGCAAAACACAGGCTTTTTTGCACGTTCTGGAATTTTGAGAATTGGAGCCCCCAGAACTGTCGTTGGCCGGGTCAGCAAAAAGTGCCAAAAACACGGGCTTTTCTATTTTGGGACATTTTGAGACTCCATAAGAAAGGACACGCTTGCTGACCGCCAAGATACTGATCATATGTACCCATACTCGCTTGGGGGAGCGCTATCATCCGCGATCCGATTTTTCTTGCGGAACCTTAGCAGGCCGTGTCCAATGGTGGGGATTGGGGAGGAGACCGTTTTGGGAGAAACCTTCGTTTCATCAGAAAAGGTAAGGCCATGGCATTCGATGCCGCATGCCCGTTTTGCCGTGTCCGAGTGCAAGGCGTGCCGCACGACCTGGCGGGAGCCAGCGCCGAGTGTCCGCAGTGCGGCAGCCTTTTCACCCTGTCGGCCCTGCCAACCCCTCCCAGCGTGACCGCCCCCTCCCTCATGCGCCTCGCAAAGAAGCGCGAGGCTGCCGAGCAGAAGGCGCCCGCGCGCGCCCCAATGAAGAGATTAAAGTCACGCATCAATCCTTTCTCCGCGGAGCGTGCCGGCTCCGGCGAGGCGCGGCGGACCGTCACCATCAACAGGGCGCGCAAGCCGTTGCTCCCAATCAAACGGCTCTTCAAGACGCGCCCGCCGCGGCCGCGTGGCAAGCCGAACAGTTTTGGCATCGCGTCATTGTTCGCTGTCGCTGTCGCCATCTATTCGCTCTCCATCCCCAGCCTCGGCTTCTTGGGCGCTCCCGCGGCCGGCATCGGGCTCGTCTTCGGGCTGGTCGGCCTGGCGGTCTCGCATCTCAAGTCGCAGCGCTTCAGTGCTTCCGTCGCTGGCTCGGTCGTGAGCCTCGCCCTCCTCCTGATCTTCGCCTGGCAGTCTCTCCGGCCGGCCTCGGCTGCTCACGAGGCGTTCGATCCAGCCGACCCGCTCAAGCCCTCGCTGGTCCTTGCCGGCAACCAGGTACAGCAGCACCGCTTGCCTCTCCGGGACGATGATTGGACTGACATGAGCCGCGGCGCCTTCCAGAAGGACGACCTGCGCGTGCGCGTACTTTCCGCCAGTGTCGGCCAGGTGTCGGTAAACGGTCGAGACCCGAAAGGTGTCGGTTCCCAGAAGAGCCTGCTCATCAAACTGAAAATCAGCAACGTGGGGGCCGCGCGCAAGATTGACTACTCCCACTGGAGCGGCAGCGGCGGCAACCTTGGACAGAAGCTGCCGGCACTGACCGACAACCAGGGCAAGGCTTATGTCCTCCTTCCCGCAACTGAACCGGAGCCCGTGAAGCCTGCCCACCTTGCTCCAGGAAAACACGTCGAAGATGTTATCCGCTTCCAGGTGCCGCCGGCGGATATCGAATACTTGCATCTGGAGTTGCCGGGCGCCACTGTTGGCGATTCCGGTTACTACCGGCTGCTTATTCCACGGCGAATGATCAATTAGAGGGACGAGGGGCGAGAGACGAGGGGCGAGTGATGAGGGGAAGGAATGGTGCACTGCGTCGCGATGAGTTGCCAAGGGTGGCGGCTTGATTCTTAACTCTTGGAGTAGTTCGAACAGGAGACTTCCCATGTCGCTCGATCAGCGGGCGCCTGCGCGCCGAGCATTCACCCTCGTGGAATTGTTGGTGGTGATTGCCATCATCAGCCTGATGGTCGGCTTGCTCCTGCCGGCCGTGCAAAAGGTCCGGGAGGCGGCCAACCGGATCAGTTGTGCCAACAATCTTAAGCAGCTCGCCCTGGGCTTGCACAACTACGAGTACACGAACGGCCGCCTTCCTCCCAGCCGCATCGCCGAGAAATACGCCACCTGGGCCGTTTTGCTGTTGCCGTACATCGAGCAAGGCAACAGCTACCAGCAATGGCGGCTCGATCTGAATTATTACGCCCAAACCGACCTGGCCCGCCAGAGTGCCGTGCCCATCTATTTCTGTCCCAGCCGGCGCACCTTGAGCTCGGACCCGATCTTGAGCATCTCCGGCGACTCGCCCAGCGACGGCGTGCCCGACAGCAACCAGTATCCGGGCGCCCTGGCCGACTATGCCTGCAATGCCGGCACGACCGGCATGGATTGCTCCTGAATGGGCACCCCCGACGGAGCCTTCCAGTTAGGAAGCATCGGACCGGTTAGTTTCAAAGACATCACCGACGGCCTGAGCAACACGCTTTTGATTGGCGAAAAGCACGTGCCCTTGGGCAAGTTTGGCGTGGGCTGGTGGGATAACTCGACTTACAACGGCGACTACTACCATTCCTGCACGCGGACAGCCGGCCCCGACTATCCGCTGGCGGCGACGATCACCGACCCTGGCTGGAAATTCGGCAGCTACCATCCCGGCATCTGCCAGTTCGCCTTCTGCGACGGCCGGGTAGTGCCGCTACCCGTGTCGACCGACCCCACGACGCTGGGCCTGCTGGCCAAGCGCAACGACGGCCAGGTGATTCCGGATTATTGAAATCCCGCGCTCAGCGCAGGTCTCCTGACCTCGCCGCAACCAGTGATTTTTCGATGCCACGCCCTCGCGGCGTGGTGCCTCACGTTGGTTTCTACCACCAGCGTGCACCTTTTGGAGATGCCCCGCTAGCTCTACCTTCCATTCTCCAACCGTTGCACTTGCTCCTTGAGCCGCTTGACCTCGGTTTTCAAGGAGAGCACCTCATCCCGAAGTTCCTGGAGTCCTTCCGCCAAGTCGTTGTCCTGTCGCCGACCTGCTCTCTGCACCACTTGAGGTCGATTCTCGAATAGGCGGTTCAGGTCCCGTGGTTCGCCATTGCTGCAAGTAACGGCCTTGCGGAATTCTTTCTTGTCGAAGTTGCGGGGCATGGCATGAACCGAACCGTCGGCCATGGCCACGTGGAACACGTTCGTGAATGCGCCTCCGAGTTCGGGAAGCGGCTCATCGGCGTCGTAAACAAGGTCTTGCGGCTTCGTCCAGGGGACCGGCGCGGCGGCCTCGGCGATCATGATGGTGTTCGACGTCCCGTCGGCGATTTCAACAATGCGGCGCTGATGATGTTTTTCGAAAGTCGCTCCCGGGCCGACGAACACCTGGTAATAGGTCACGCTGTCCTTTTTCGCGCCGGGAAGGGCATAGACGTCGGGCATTCCATCAAGGAGCGCCCGGTTATGGGGACTATCCCACGATTGATCCCTCCGGAACTGCTTGTATAAGTCGTTCTGTTCGAGGTAGGGCAACAATTCGATTCGCCAGCTCAAAAGCGCTTTGCCGTCCGATCCGTAAATCGCCGGTGCGGGAAAGCGGCCGTTGACATCGTGATAGTTATGCAAGGCCAGCAGGAGTTGTTTCAGATTGTTACAGCTGGTCATTCGCAGTGCGTCTTCTTTGTCTACGGGCCTGCGTGATCCGCGCGGCGCCGGCTCCTGGGGGTCTTGTGCTGAATCAGGGCCGGCTGCAGGCGCGAGTGTAGCCGTTTCTCCGGGCTCGGCAGGGCCAGGCCCTGAGAAGGCACTGGCTGCCACCCCCAGGCCTCCCGCGCCAAGGATTACTACGGCCATACCAATCAGGGTGAGTCTCACTTTGGTCCACAACATCGTTCGCATTGCTCCTTGTGCCAAGGTAATCACGCGGGCGGAAACCAATCCAGATGCCGGGTTCAACCCTGTCTTGGCCAGCGCCGCCTCGCAGGTTTTTCTCGACAAATCTCGAGACGCGGAGGTGGTCCACGCTGCGCCTGCTTCCGAAAACAGCAGGGTTGGCGCTTCCACACCGCGCTGAGCGAGTCGGCGCCGCAACCGATGGCGGGCACGAGCCAGGCGAGACACCACGGTGCCCTTGGGACAACCCATCTCCGCGGCGGCCGCTTCGTTTGTCTTTCCCTCGAAATAGCAAAGCAGCACGGCCGATCGGTACTTCTCCGGCAGGCGTTGAATCTCCTCGTCAACCAGGGCTTGCAGATCGTAGTTTGCGTCCCCAGCCGGGATTGTCGAGGGAAGCCTGAAGCGAAGTGCCTGAGCGCGCGCGCTCCGGAGGACCGACTCTCGACGCGCAGCCAGGGCGATGCGATAGGCCGCCTTGTACAGCCAACTACCTAAAGCCTGGCGGCTGCTAATGGAAGCTGCCCGCCGGGCGAGGGTGAGAAAGGTTGCCTGGAAGGCGTCTTCCGCGTCTTGTTCCTGACGCAAGATGCGCCGGCATAGACCAAGCACCATGGCCGAATGCCGCCAGAGCAGCACCTCGAACGCGGCCTCATCCTGTTGGGTGACAAAACGCTCCAGCAGCTGGGCATCGGTCAGCCCGGCTCTGCGGAGGGAGTGTAACCACGCATGTATGGGAGTTTCGGCCATGATACTTCTATAGAGGGGAGACGACGACACTTGCTTCCCTGTTTTTAGCAGGATTAGTGCGAACGATGCGGTTTTCTTCTTATTATTACTACTTCAACCGAGAACGTTTTGGAGATGCCCCGGCCTCGTGCCGGTGAGTCTCACGGTGGTTTCTACCACTGGGGAGCACATTCTGGAGATGCCACGCCCTTGCGGCGTGGTCCCTCACCTTGGTTTCTACGACACCGGCGCGCACGTTATGAAGATGCCCCGGCCTTCTTAAGTTACCCGGCATAATTTTCGACGACGGCGTTCAGCCTCGGCGCCGTCGAGCATGGATTGCAGCTTCGTCCAGCCGCGCCACAGAACCAGCCAGCCGGGATTGCCGTCGCTCTTGCGGTTCATGTGGCCGCCTAAGCGACCCAACGCCATGTAGAATTCTTTGACGCTCATCGGCGCATGCGGCTTCTGCCAACGCCAGGCACGCAGGATTTCTTCGTACTGTTGGTCCACCACGTCCGTCGCTGGCCGCGTTTCCGCATCCGGCTGACGGCAGGCCTGACGTAGGTTCAGCAACATCACCGCTACGACCGACAGCAACGCGATCATCGGCTGCAAGGCCTGCTGCGTCTCAAACTGCAGCCTTTCGATCTCGCAGCCCGTCTTCTGCGCCTTGTGAAGCTCCTCGACCATATAGCGGCATTCGTACCAGCTGCTGGCTTGCCAGGCCGCTTCGAGCGTCGTTACCGGCTCATAGCACAACAAAATCCATTCCAGCGGTTTCTGTCTCGACGGCGGCTGCGGTTCCCAGATGCGCACGGCCCACAGCCGCAACGGCTTCTTCTCGTATTCTCCTTTCTGGATATGCGGCGGTGGCAAGGTCACCGCTGCCGCCGCCACGGCCAAGTTCGCCCGCCGCTCTACTTCCTGTGCCCGGTCGAAAATCGTCTTGCTGCGCTTGCCCCAAGCCGGCAGCGACCGCAGGTAGGCAAACAAACGCGTTTTCTCACCGCCATCCCCATGCCCTGGGAAGATCAGTCGATCCTGACTGGCACGCACCAGGGCCTTGCGGCCCAACTGCTGTTCCGCGGCCAAAAACTCGAAAATGTCGGCGCCGCGATCGGCCACGTCCACGCAGACAACACCTGCCGGCACGGGGCCGATGGCCTGGACGGCCCGGGTCCATAAGCGGCTTTCCCGACTCGGCCGCTCCCGCTTGGCTTTGACTCCCTCGCCAGCCGGCACCGGTACCCGCGCGTGCAGAATCTGGGATGCCAGACCCAACACTTCGCGCCGCTCCGGGTCTACTGCCAGCGTGTTGTGGCATAAATAGCCGCGACCATGACTGTTGCCGATAGGACCCAATTCAGGAATCGACAGCCCCGAGTAGTCCAGTTCGGTCGTGTCGTGTAGCAGTAACACCACGCCCTGGGCTGCCTGGATACGTTCCTGGGTGCGTCGCAGAGGGGACGCCAAAACGCTGGCGTGTGTCACCTCGGGACGATTCATCAACTCATCCATCGCCTTATAGTTCGTGGGATTCCCCAGTTTGTTCGGCAAGCTACCGCCAGGATGTCGGCAAATTTTCTCAGCCACGCGCACCAAACAGCCATTGCGTTTCTTGTGGCCCAGGTCCGCTTGGCCAAAGTGCTCGTGGGCAAAACTGCTGGCGGATTCGGGCGCGACCGTGGTCGGGAACGTGGCAGACGTGCTCATGACGGCTCCTTGCCAAGGGAAAGGGATAGATCCTTCGCCCTTCAGCATGCCGACTGCGTCAAGCCGCGGACCACGCGCTCGCCTGCATTTTGTAAGAACGACACGCTGCTGCCCACGAAAACTTTAGCTGCCTTGCCTCCTTCTTCGCCACGGAGCGCATACCGACTACTCTTCTCCCGCACTGTGAAAACCTTACAAAACCGAAAGCTCACTTAGTTTTGGAGAACTCAGGTATAGAATTCGGGGGGTAACTTAAGGCCCAAGGCCGGGGCATCATCAACTCTGGGCCTGCGTGAAGTAGAGACAAGCGTGAACCTCCCCGGCTCAAGGCCTTAAGTTACCCGGCATAATTTTCGACGACGGCGTTCAGCCTCGGCGCCGTCGAGCATGGATTGCAGCTTCGTCCAGCCGCGCCACAGAACCAGCCAGCCGGGATTGCCGTCGCTCTTGCGGTTCATGTGGCCGCCTAAGCGACCCAACGCCATGTAGAATTCTTTGACGCTCATCGGCGCATGCGGCTTCTGCCAACGCCAGGCACGCAGGATTTCTTCGTACTGTTGGTCCACCACGTCCGTCGCTGGCCGCGTTTCCGCATCCGGCTGACGGCAGGCCTGACGTAGGTTCAGCAACATCACCGCTACGACCGACAGCAACGCGATCATCGGCTGCAAGGCCTGCTGCGTCTCAAACTGCAGCCTTTCGATCTCGCAGCCCGTCTTCTGCGCCTTGTGAAGCTCCTCGACCATATAGCGGCATTCGTACCAGCTGCTGGCTTGCCAGGCCGCTTCGAGCGTCGTTACCGGCTCATAGCACAACAAAATCCATTCCAGCGGTTTCTGTCTCGACGGCGGCTGCGGTTCCCAGATGCGCACGGCCCACAGCCGCAACGGCTTCTTCTCGTATTCTCCTTTCTGGATATGCGGCGGTGGCAAGGTCACCGCTGCCGCCGCCACGGCCAAGTTCGCCCGCCGCTCTACTTCCTGTGCCCGGTCGAAAATCGTCTTGCTGCGCTTGCCCCAAGCCGGCAGCGACCGCAGGTAGGCAAACAAACGCGTTTTCTCACCGCCATCCCCATGCCCTGGGAAGATCAGTCGATCCTGACTGGCACGCACCAGGGCCTTGCGGCCCAACTGCTGTTCCGCGGCCAAAAACTCGAAAATGTCGGCGCCGCGATCGGCCACGTCCACGCAGACAACACCTGCCGGCACGGGGCCGATGGCCTGGACGGCCCGGGTCCATAAGCGGCTTTCCCGACTCGGCCGCTCCCGCTTGGCTTTGACTCCCTCGCCAGCCGGCACCGGTACCCGCGCGTGCAGAATCTGGGATGCCAGACCCAACACTTCGCGCCGCTCCGGGTCTACTGCCAGCGTGTTGTGGCATAAATAGCCGCGACCATGACTGTTGCCGATAGGACCCAATTCAGGAATCGACAGCCCCGAGTAGTCCAGTTCGGTCGTGTCGTGTAGCAGTAACACCACGCCCTGGGCTGCCTGGATACGTTCCTGGGTGCGTCGCAGAGGGGACGCCAAAACGCTGGCGTGTGTCACCTCGGGACGATTCATCAACTCATCCATCGCCTTATAGTTCGTGGGATTCCCCAGTTTGTTCGGCAAGCTACCGCCAGGATGTCGGCAAATTTTCTCAGCCACGCGCACCAAACAGCCATTGCGTTTCTTGTGGCCCAGGTCCGCTTGGCCAAAGTGCTCGTGGGCAAAACTGCTGGCGGATTCGGGCGCGACCGTGGTCGGGAACGTGGCAGACGTGCTCATGACGGCTCCTTGCCAAGGGAAAGGGATAGATCCTTCGCCCTTCAGCATGCCGACTGCGTCAAGCCGCGGACCACGCGCTCGCCTGCATTTTGTAAGAACGACACGCTGCTGCCCACGAAAACTTTAGCTGCCTTGCCTCCTTCTTCGCCACGGAGCGCATACCGACTACTCTTCTCCCGCACTGTGAAAACCTTACAAAACCGAAAGCTCACTTAGTTTTGGAGAACTCAGGTATAGAATTCGGGGGGTAACTTAAGGCTCA
>Ga0209517_10003463_pt1 | contig 21408 bp, 19 predicted proteins | sample PeaSoiMetSII2010_FD_187695 | JGI IMG/M metagenome (GOLD analysis project Ga0209517, IMG submission 187695) | Peat soil microbial communities from Weissenstadt, Germany - SII-2010 (SPAdes) (version 2) | ecosystem: Environmental > Terrestrial > Soil > Wetlands > Peat | place: Germany...
AGGAATTCTGGCGGTACCCCGCCTTTGGGACTTCTCCGGCCTTCGCGAAGTAGTCGCGCGCATTGAGGACGTCGTTCCGGAAGTACTCGTACAGAGAGCCATGAAGCTGGTTGGTGCCGCCCTTGGTGACGACGTTGATTACCGCGCCCGCGGCACGGCCATTCGCGGCGCTGTATGAACTGGTGTCTACTTTCACTTCGGCGATGCTATCGATCGAGGGCCGGACACCGCCCAGACCGAGATTGCGCTCATTGTTGTCGAAACCATCGATCATCTGATTGTTGAGCGCATCATTCTGCCCGTTGGCTACGATCACGAAGGATTGCCGACGGTCCTCCGGGCTGACTCCGCTCGCCATGGAGCCTCCCACCCCCGCGGTTACTCCTGGCTGAACTTGGATAGCGACCTCGAAACTGCGAGCGTTCAACGGCAGATCTTGAACGGCCTTGTCTTCGATCGTGCTTCCCACGGTCGAGCTATCCGTCTGCAACGCCGCGACCTGCCCTGTCACTTCTATTTTTTCCGTGACGGCGCCGGTTTGCAGGCTGGCATCATAGCGGGCGCGGGCGCCCGTGGACAACGGGAAACCGACCACAGAATACGCCTTAAATCCCGGGGCCTCGACGGTTAAGGTGTAGGTGCTGTTAGGCAAGGTGGTAAAGATGTACTCCCCTTTGGCATTGGTCGTGGTCGTGCGCTCTGCCGCCGTGCCCAGGTTCCTAATCGTCACCTTCGCTGCGGAAACAACCGCTCCCGTTGAATCGGTCACCGTGCCCAGCACGTCGGCCGAACCCACTTGCGCCCGTACGGCGGCCGGAACGAGCAGCGCGAGAACTGTTACGCAGATCGCCAAAGTCCATGCCGCAGGCTTGCGAAGCGATCGCGCTGTCACGCTTCGCCACGTTTCTTCCAGGCGCCCAAACCGCTCTCTCTCTCGGTATTCCATCATCTGTCGTTCTCCCTTATTGCTTTCGGTTACGGCTCTTCGCGGAGCCGTCGCTAGGGACAGAACCCCAGCATGACGACACGTTACGTTCGCTCCAACCCTCTGCCCGAAATCTACGAACGGCCACTTCCTCCGGGACTCCTGGCTTGCACAAAAAGGTTGTCCGGCAGCCTGCTGCAGCCTGCTCCCGCTGCCGCCTCCTAAAGATCGCTGCCATTCGAGGTTTACATACAATATTACATTCACTATGGACACAAGGGGCTGACCGGGTCATAATGAGCACGTTCCGGTGCTGACCCTGAAGGTGCAGGACGGTGCTGATCCCCTACGTGCTGGAACACCAAGAAATTCCACGCATGGCCGAATCGGCCTTTGTTCTTGAGGAGATAGCGGTATGGCATCGCTGGCCAATGGTAAATGGACACCCCGCAGTGAAGAAGAAAAGGTGGCCATTCAGGAACAACTGGAGCGAATCCTGGCTCATCCGGCCTTCAAGAACAGTACCCGCTGCCTCAACTTCCTCCGCTACATCGTCGACAAAACTATTCGTGGGGAAACCGACTGTATCAAGGAGCGCACTCTAGGCATCGAGGTATTCGGCCGCGAAGTGGAGTACGACATGGGCCAGGACCACGTGGTCCGGGCAGCGGCGGCCGAAGTGCGAAAGCGCATCGCCCAGTATTACCAGGAACCTGGACATGAGGAAGAAATCAAAATTCACCTTCGGGCCGGGTCCTATGTTCCGGAATTCCAGATGCCCGGGGCGCCAGCCAGCGTCTCGCCGCCAGCACCTCGCCCGGCGGCAATTCCATTGGTCGAGGCGCTGCGGCGTACCCATCGTTCCCTTCTCATCGCGGCAACCGCAGCTTTGGTGCTTGTATCGTCCGGGCTGATTTGGCTCGTCCCGCACCGCTCCGCCAGCGCTCTCGACCGGTTCTGGAGTCCCATTGTCGACTCGCCCGAGCGCACGCTGATTTGCGTGTTAGCAACGCCGTCAGCCCGCGGGGTTCAGAAGACGGTAAGTCATTCTTCGCCGCCTCCCTTGGAGAGTCCTCTGGGAATTCCCTTTGTGGGTCTCCCGGACGCTCTTACGCTGATGAAGATCACCAACCTGCTGCAATCCAAAGGAGCGAAGTACGAGGTTCGGAGCGAGACGTTTGAGGACTTGCCGGAGAACGCGGTCCTGCCCAGTTTCGCGGATCTGCGCAACGGGCCGGTCGTCTTCATTGGCAACTCCGACTGGGGCCTGCGATTGATGAGTTCGCTGCGCTTTCACCAGTTGAGCGACGATGCGGCAAATATTCACTTCATAGAAGACCGGCAGAACCCTTCTTCCCGCAGTTGGAGTGTGCCGATCGATCTTCCCTATCCGAAGTACACCGAGGACTACGCGATCATTTCGCGAGTACTCGATCCCACCACCGGGCGGATGGTGGTTTCAGCGGCCGGCATCGGATTGCATGGCACGGCGGCTGCGGGCGAGTTTCTCAGCGACCCCGCCTATATGAACGCGGTTGCCGCGCAGAATGGCAGTGAGTGGCGAAACAAGAATGTGCAAATTGTAATTTCCGCCAAAATCATTGGCGAGACCTGGGGCCCGCCGCAGGTGTTGGCTAAGTACTTCTGGTAAAACGTCGCCGGTTTTGTGAGAAGACATTGGCGCTCCCAACGCGTCATTGACCACGCAGCGACCAATCGGTCTACCCCTGCGACCGCGCGGGTGGCATCAGAAATTCCCACGGCGAACACTCCGTCTGGTAGTCGATCGGTACTTCGATCAGAGCCGGCGCTGACGATGCCAAGGCCTGGGCCAGCGCACTCCTCAGGCTTTCGGGCGTTCCCGCCCGGTAACCGCACATGCCGAAGCTCTCCGCCAAGGCGACGAAATCCGGATTGCGAAGCTCGGCCCCCAGCACCCTTCCCTCGAAAAGCTGTTCCTGGTCGCGCCGTACATTCCCATAGGCGTTATTGTTGAACACAATTACCACCACGTTGATGCCGTACTGCACTGCGGTGGCCAACTCCTGCAGGCCAAATTGGAAACCGCCATCGCCCGCAATCGAAACCACCGCCTTGTCGGGATTGCCAACCTTTACGCCCAGTGCGGTCGGATAACCGAATCCCAGCGTGCCCTGGTGGCCGGCGGTGACGAACTTCCTGGGTTCATAAATGGGGAAGCCAAAGTGGGAGGCGAATCCCGCCTGGCAAATTTCCTCCACAAAGAACCCGTCCCGCGGCAACACTTCGCGGATCGCCTGCAGGTACTGCACGTGAGGCCGGATCTTCTGGATATCCTGCCGCGTCTTTTCCTTGAGCTCGATGAACTCGTCCTTACGTGACCGACGCGGCGTCAAGACCCGCTCTACGGCAGCGAAGAGTTCGCCGACCGACTCCTTGGCGTCGCCGACAATGCTCACCGTCGGTTTGATCCGGGCCGCCTGCGAGGGAGCGATGTCGATATTCACAATCTTCAGTCCGGCGGGCTGGTCGGGCCAGCGGAACCATTGCAATTCCAGGCGGGAGCCGATCCCCACCAGCACATCCGTTTCATGCCAGCGCCTGAAGCCAGCAGCGCAGGTGAAGCCCAGGTAATGTTCGTCGCTGACAATGCCGCGCCCTCCCCGGAAAGAAACCACCGGCGCCTGTAATCTTTCGGCTAGCTGCAGAACCTCGGGCGCCGCGTTGACCGCCCCGCTTCCCACCATCAGCATGGGGTTCCTGGCTTCTTTCAGCAGCTTTGCCGCCTCCGTGATCTGATCCGGATCAGGCTGGATGGAATGATAGTGGGATGGCGCGGCGATCTCTACGGGCGCCTTCATGCCAAAAACATCCCACGGCATCTCCAGCACCACCGGCCCCGGACGTCCGCTGGTTACCTGCCGGAAGGCTTCGGCTACCAACGGGGGTGCCTCCGCGGGATGCTCGATACGGGCCGCCCACTTCGTGAGGGTTCGCATGGTCGACAACTGATTCGGCAACTCATGCAAGTGACCTTTGCCGGAACCGATGAAATGAGAAGGCACTTGGCCGGTAATGCAAAGAACCGGCGCACTGGCGCCGTAAGCGGTGCAGAGCGCGGCTGCGGTATTGAGCACTCCCGGCCCCGGCACGACGGAGTAGACGCCCACCTTGCCGGTGGACTTCGCATAACCGAACGCCATGTATGCGGTCGTCTGCTCATGTCTCGGGCCGATGACCTTCAAACGGCCACCGGCGCGATAGAAAGCGTCGTACAGTGCGTACGTCTGCACCCCTGGGATCCCGAACACAGTATCCACGCCGTGCAGCAGCAGCGCTTCGGTAATCGCATCGCCTCCGCTCATCCTAACCGCCATGCTGAATGTCCTCGTACACTCTGCGAAGTTCATCGCCGTGGTCACAACCAGTCTCACTTCAGGCAGGCTCGAACTACTTAGTCACGGGTCAGCTTTTCCCACCCGTGGTTCAGAAAAAGCTTCGCGCCCAGCAGAACTCGTAGCGTAAGCAGCGCCAGATCGGTCAGCAGTGGATTTTGGTTGACCGATAACAACTTACCAATCAGCATGACCTTTCTCCTGTGTCCCAATAACTCTCCGTCTCTCACGAATAACGAATCGTCACCGTCTCAGTTTCAAGATTCGAATCCACTTCGGCCTAGCCGGCGCCGCGGTCACTTCCCCGAAGATTGAAAGAGCGCTCTCATCCGCGGCAAGCCGGGGATGTGCGACGCAGTGCCGCCATCGACGACGATGTTGTGCCCCGTAATATACCTCGCCTCGTCCGACGCCAAGAAGGCCACCACGTAGGCGATATCCAAGGGATCGCCGAGCGCGGGCGTCAAAGTTTCCGCTTCGACAATCTCGCGGACTGCCGCAGGAAGCGTGCTGACCACGTTCGGCGTCAGCACCAAGCCGGGCGAAACGGAATTGCAGCGGATCCCCAACTTGCCATGAGATGCGGCGATGGAACGCGTGAGCTGAATAATTGCGGCTTTCGAAGCACTATAGGCCGCCTGGATAATGCTGCCCTGGAGTCCAAGATTCGAAGCGATGTTGATGATCGACGCGCCGGCGTGGGGCGGCATGTGCGGCAACGCGTGCTTGCAGCAAAGCATGGTACCGCGGACGTTCACGCGAAAGGTTCGGTCCCAGACGTCGACGTTCATGGACTCGATATCGCGGTCGAGCGCGTACAGCTCCGGGGCAAGCTCGGCCGCGTTGTTGTGCAACACGTCGATTTTTCCGAAAGCGTCGATCGCGGCGCGAACCATCGAAACGATGCTCTCCTCCTGCGCCAGGTCGACGCAAACCGCCAGCGCCGTGCCACCCTTGTCCTGGATCTCGACGGCAACCTGCCCGGCCGCCTTCAGGTTAATGTCGGCCACCACGACCTTCGCGCCTCGCTCGGCGAGCACGCTCGCAGTGGCCGACCCAATGCCACCTGCGCCTCCGGTAACCATTGCGACCTTATCTTTGAGGGAAGCCAACCTTCCTCCTCAGCTTGATCCTTGCAGGCTCCTGAAAGAGCGAAAACCTGCCCCTGCCAAACTTGAATTCATGCCGCGTTGAGAATCCGAAGCCCCCAGACGCGCTAAGGCGCGACAATCGGCTCTGCCTTCAGCGCCGGCTCACGCACGGGCTGCCCCGCAAAGACGGAGCCCTCCTCGAACCAACTCCTAGGCGCGGGGGCGCCCCAAAGCGTTTGACGCTGTGGATCGCGGAGATCCCACCGCACAGGCTCCAGGTCTGGATCTACGGTGAGATAGTCGCTGGTAAAGAGTTCAATGCGATGGCCATCTGGATCGCGCAAGTACAGAAAAAACGCATTGGCAACGCCATGCCGGCCCGGCCCCCGCTCCATGCTCGCCAGCCATCCGGAAGTCGAAAGCAGGTCGCAGGTCCGGATAACATCCGTTACAGATGGAACCCAAACCCCAATGTGATGAAGGCGGGGACCATATCCATTGGTGAAAGCAATGTCGTGCACATTGCCTTTGCGATGCATCCACACCGCCCAGATTTCCCGCGACTCTTCCGTCTCGGTGTACTCCGTGGTTCGGAATCCGAGATCGTTGTAGAAGTCGTGCGACTCTTGCGCGTCGGGAGTAAAGCAGTTGAGGTGGTCGATCCGCTGAATCGCCGCGCCGTGGTAACACGCGTATTTCCGCAACATGCAATCGGCCCGTTCGAGGTCGAAACAGAACTCCAGCGGCATGCCCAGGGGATCGGTGACCGACAAGGTGCGCCCCTGACCATGCCGGGCCACGAAACTGTGGCGTATGCCTCTCGACTGAAAGTAGCTCGCGGCCTTGTCGAGGTCTCCCTCGGAGAATACCTTGAACCCCAACCCCGCAACCCCAGGCTGGGCCGATTTCCGCAGCACCACCGAGTGGTGGGTCCTCTCCTCGATACCGCGCAGATAGAGCGCGTCTTCGGTCTCTTCGGTAAGCAGCCAGCCAAGCGCGTCGACCCAATACGCCTTCGACAAAGCAAGATTCGTGCACAGATAGTCGACATACGCGGCGCGCACGATATTGAACGGTGGATATAAGTTGGGTTTGCGGACTGGCATGGTTCCTCCCCGGTGTTCCGATCTATGCTCCGACCTTCGGCACGCGGTGCCGATCGAGTGCGATGCAGATATTCTTAGTCTCCATGTAGAAATCGAACGAGTAGTCGCCCCCATCGCGGCCTATCCCCGAGGACTTCATGCCGCCGAACGGGGCTGGCAAATGGCGCACGTTCTCCGAGTTCACCCAGATCATGCCCGCCTCCAGCAACTGCGCAAAACGGTGCGCGCGCCCCACGTCGCGCGTCCAGAGATATGCGGCCAGGCCGTACCGCACGTCATTGGCGAACTGCAGAGCCTCACCCTCGTCTTCAAACGGAATCAACGTCAAGACCGGCCCAAAAATTTCTTCCTGGGCGATGCGCATCTGGTTCTTGGCGTTTACAAACAATGTGGGCAGCACATAGTTTCCGCTCCCCGGTGGCATCCGCGCGCCGCCGCACCGGACCGTTGCGCCTTCGGCCCGCGCGATCGGAGGGTAGCTCAGTACTTTCTCGGTGTGGCGCGGATGAATGAGCGGCCCAATCTCGGTTTCCGGATCGAGGGGATGCCCCACTCGGATCCGCGCGATGCGATCGGCAAGAGCCTCCGTGAATCTCTCGTACAGGCCACGCTGAACCAGTGCGCGGCTTGAGGAAGTGCACCGTTCCCCGTTGAGGCTATAGATCATGAACAGAACGGCATCGAGAGCGCGGTCAAAATCGGCGTCATCGAAGACAATGACCGGGTTCTTGCCGCCCAGCTCGAAATGCACGCGTTTCAAGGTAGCCGAAACTTGCGCCATGATGTGGCACCCCGTGACCGTCTCTCCGACAAAAGCAATTGCCTTCATGGCTGGATGTTCGGTTAGCGCTTTGCCAGCTTGCTCCCCGAGGCCATGCACGAGATTGACCACGCCGGCCGGCAGTCCCGCTTCGACGATCGCGCGATTCATGATCTCGACGAGAAGCACCGCGCTCAGAGGACTCCACTCCGCCGGTTTGTGAACCACGGTGCATCCGGCCGCCAACGCCGGCGCAATCTTCCACGTCGACAACATGAACGGCGTATTCCACGGCGTGATAACTCCCACCGGACCGAGCGGCACTCGAGTGGTGTAGTTCACGTGCGTGCGTGTCGGCAGCGATACGCCATCGCGTGCGGTGGGAGCGCGGTCGGCAAAGAAACGGAAGTTCTCCGCTGCCCGTATCGCCGCCTTGCTCATATAGCGGATAGGTTGCCCGGTATCCATGCTCTCGACCAGGGCAATCTCTTCGGCCCGCGCCTCAATCCGATCTGCAATCTGGTGGAGAATTGTCCGGCGCTTCTCACCGTCCAAATCGCGCCACGCTGGGAATGCGCTTGCCGCAGCCTTGGCGGCGTGGTCGACCTCTGCGGCGCCACCCGAAGCCACCTGGCACAGAACTGAGTTGTCCACCGGAAAAAGATCGTCAAACACTTCGCCGTTCCCGCAATCCGGCTGGCCCGCAATGAAGTGGGGCACGGGGCCTGGCTTAAAACGTAACAAGTGTTTTTCGGCAGCCTCCAGATTCTTTGCCAGGGCATCGCCGACCGCTATCGTTTCCATGACGCTAGACCTTTCCAACTCCCGCGTTCCCGGCGCGCTGCTTTACGATTGCATGAAGATTGTTCTTCTTGAACGCCGCCGTGGGATCGATTTCCTGCACTTCCAGAGAAATGCCGATCGGCGTGGTTTCATAAACCCTGGCGAGGTGGTCGCACGCGGCATCGAAAATCGTTTGTCCCAGCCGCTTGCGAGTTTCGGCGCTTCGCCCGGATGCGATCCGTACGGTCAGGGCCACAAAGGTATTCTCCGGGTGGCCGTCGGCGATGACGTAGACGTCGCGCGGTTCGGTACGCGTGCGCAGCGCACCAACCTCGAAGACGCCGGAGGCCAAGGCTGCCTCGTGCACCTTCTTCGCCAGGTCTCCAATCGCAATCTGGCCTTCCAGGTTCCTGGAATATTCAATGATGAGGTGCGGCATAATATCCTCGCGGCGGACTATCCATAGTAATTAACATGTTAACTATTCCCTGTCAAGCGATCCGGCGAAATCGTGCCTACGCGGACGGATCGTCGCCTTCCCATGCCGTCCCGGCCGGAAGCAACGTCTGTTCCAGTTCCTGCAGCAGTCGTTGCAAAGATTGCAAGCGTTTCGCCCCAAAGCGCTGCCGGACTTGGGAGTAGCCCGCCTCGGAATCGGGCGCCACCGCGCGAATAAGGTCCCGCCCCCGTTTCGAAATGGAGACGATGGCGCGACGCCGGTCGTTCGCTCCCGAGGTCCGTTGAATGAGGCCGCGGCGCAGGAGATCGCGCGAGATGCGAGAAAGGCTCGGAGCATGTAAGAAGGTAATGCGGGCGAGTTCGGTCATCTCACATTCTCCAACATGCGCCAGGGCGCGCAATACTCGCCACTGTTGCTCGGTCACGTCGTGAGCCCGCAGGGAGGGCCGAAAAAGGCGCATGACGGCCTCGCGGCTCCGCATTAACATCATCGGCAGCGAATGAGAAAAGTCGGGCAGGGCTGTCACTCCTTTTGTTCTGTCATGAAGCTGGCGTTTTCGGCTCGGCCGCGGATGGCTCTGACGGTTCTTAGCGCCACGCGCCGATCTCGATGATGCAACTCTCATCCCGGTGTCCCTTCTTCGTCGATCACTCCATTACGCAGGGTGCCGATTCCGGGAACTTCGACTTCAACCGTATCCCCCGGCACAAGGTAGCGCGGCGGATCGAAGTGTACGCCAGCCCCGGTGGGTGTTCCGGTCACAATAATATCGCCGGGTTCTAGTGTGCAAAAGCGAGACACATAAGAGATGAGAAAAGGCATGGGAAACATCATGTGGTCGGTAGTGTCGTCCTGCCGGACCTCGCCGTTGACCCGAGTGATCACGCGTAACGGGCCTCCCGCAACTTCGTCGCAGGTCGTAAGCCACGGCCCGAGCGATCCCGATTGCTCAAAATTCTTTCCTTGAGTGACGTTGAACTTACCGTGGCGAATCCAATCGCGAATTGCGCCTTCGTTGCAAATTGTGTAGCCGGCGATGTGCTGCATCGCGTCTGCTTCGCTGATCCGCCGGCCCGGGCTCCCAATGATCATCGCAATCTCGCCTTCGTAGTCGAGCTGGAAAGATTCCAGAGGCCGGACAAGCGGTTCTTCATGGGCAACCAACGAATCGGGCAGCCGGATGAAAAGGCTGGGGAACTTCGGAAGAGCCGATCCGTCCTTGTACTCCGCATTCCGGCCGGCGTAATTGACCCCCACACAAAGGATCTTGCCGGGGTTGACGATGGGCTTCAGAAGCCGAACCTCGCCGAGCGCGTAATCCTCGCGCTCCGATGCCAACGCGCGCAAAGCCTCGATGGCGCCTGCGGCCAGAACGGAACGTAAATCCGGCAGACACGCGCCCAAGCGGACACCAGCATCTACAATGCTTTGTCCGCGGACAATTCCGTAGGAAGTTGTTTCGCCCACTGAAAAAGTTGCGAGCTTCATTGGGGCTCCTCGGCCAGCAGTCCGGCCCGCGCTAAAACTCCGTCAAGGCGGGTTTCGAGTTCTTTGGTGGCAGGCATCATGGGCAAGCGATGTTCGTTGCGCTCGATGATTCCGAGGCGCTTCATCATGTACTTGATCGGGATCGGATTGGTATCGAAGAAAACCGCCTGATTGATCTCGAACAACTGGTGGTGGATTGCCTGGGCCTTGGCCAGGTCGCTCCGCCAAATCGCCTCGCACATTTCCGCAAGAATGTCAGGGCGCAGATTGCCTACGGCATTCATCAGTCCGCATCCGCCCACCACCATCATGGGAAGCGATAACTCTTCCAGACCCACAAAAATCTTGAAGCCTTTGCCCAGGGCCGCCACACATTCGGAGACGAAGCCGAGGTCGTTGACCGCGTGTTTCATTCCGACAAAAGTAGCGGACTTGGCCCGCAGCTCCTTCAGCGTGTCGAGGGTGACGCCCACCGCGGTCCGGCCCGGTATGTGATACACCATCCAGGGCAGGTCGCAGATCTTCGCGAGCTCGAGAAAGTAAGCGACCAGACCGCGTTGCGGCGGGCGGCTGTAGTAGGGGGTAATAATAAGGAGCGCGTCGGCTCCGGCACGGGCGGCGTGCTCGGTGAGAGCTCGCGTCTCCGCCAGCGACTGGGAGCCAGTGGCCGCGATCACGGGGATGCGCTTGGCGGCGGCGCTGACCGCGACATCCACCAGCCGGTTACGCTCTTCCACGGACAAAGTCGACGGTTCCGACGACGTCCCGTTCACCAGAATGCCGTGCGAGCCTCGCTCGATCTGAAACGCCACCAGCCGCGCATAAGCGTCGTAGTCGACTTCGCCCTGCTGGAAGGGTGTGACCAGCGGGGGAATCGAGCCTTGCAAACGGCTAAGTTCGAGCGGCATGTGCAAACCTCTCAACAAATATACTTAACATGATAACCTTTTCCGCGCCCCGCCTGCAAGCTCAATGCATGAAAGCAATCGGACGATTGTGGAAACAACTCCGGGGCCCCGTTGGCTTAGCGTTCCCTGGTGTGAGTGCGATTCGTATCAGGGTGTGCCTTCACAGGCAGGATGAAGGTAGAGTCATGCCACGCCTTTGGGGTCTCTGTCCCGCTGTGCTCCCGCTGCCTGATTCTTGACCTGCTCCTTAACATATTTGTTCAGGCGACGGGCAACATCCTCCCGCGCGCCGGACGGCCAAACGAGCATTCCCTCGCCAGTTTTCGCGCCGAGTTTGCCCTTCGCCACCACTTGCGTAAGGCTGGGAAGCGGCTGGTCCGCCCGGCTGAGCGCAGGGAAGACGTGCTGATGAATCGCTAGCGTGAGATCGAGACCGACATAATCTGCGTTTTCAATCGGACCTAGAGTGCCCAGCTTCAGACCCAAAGTGTTGCGCGCCACGAAGTCCACCGTCTGCGCGTCGCAGATTCCTTCGTCGAGAAGCGCGAAAGCTTCTCGCCACAGGGCATGTTGCAGGCGGTTGCCGATGAAGCCTGGTTTGTCTTTCTTCACATGTACCGGCGACTTATTCACCGACCTCAGAAGAGCCATGGTCCATTGGACGTATTCGAGGCGGGTCTCGGGACCTTGCACCACTTCGACGAGAGGAATCAAGTAGGGCGGGTTCCACCAGTGCGTTCCCAGCAACCGCTCCGGGGACTTCATCAGTTTTGCGACTTCTCCAATGGAGAGAACGGAGGTGTTCGAAGCCAGCAAGGCGTGCGGCAAGCGCTTCTCCAGATCGCGGAAGAGTTCTTGCTTCAGAAGTAAGTTTTCCGAGATTGCTTCGGTGACAAACCGGCATTCCGGATCGAGAGCATCGATGCGGTTGACCAGTTGGACCGCGTCGGCCGCCTTGGGGTCGAGTTCCGCGGCTTCCAGCGAGGTGTGCATGCGCTGCTTCGCGGAAGCCAGCGTCGCGTCGTACGTTTCGCATAACGTGACCCGGCTCCCCGCGGCCGCGAAGATCGCGGCCAGCGCGTGCCCCATCAGGCCAGCGCCAACAATCGCGACCGCGAGACCGCGCGCATTCGAGTTCGGCAGATTGAGAGACGGCTCCTGGGTCAGCATGACGCGCACCCGCCGTCGACATAGAGGCTAACCAACTCTGTTGTTCCACTCACGGGAAACCTCGCATTCTCCAACATTCGTGATACCGGCCGTACCCGCCGATCTTATCCAATCCGATTCGCTGCCGATCACTCCAGGCCGATCACTCCAACTATGGACTTCCAAACATAGGGAAGCTCTTGCTGACCTCGGCGCAGTGCTTGCGCAGAGCGTCTGCGAGGTGCTTTTCGCGACCCCGAAATCTTTCCGCGGGAAGGGGAATCGAAATCGCGATGATCTCACCGGTCGCCAATTGCAGACTCCCCCCCACGGCGCAAATACCCACCGTATATTCCTCACGATCAAACGCGATCCCGGTGCGTCGAATTTGCCGCAATTCCTTCTCCAGCAAGTCCCGGCTGCCGGCCGTCGCGGGAGTGAATTGTTCCAGATGCTTCGGCAGCAGGGAGCGCACTCGCTCGGCTGGCAGTCTTGCCAATACCGATTTCCCGTTGGCCGTGCAATGGAGCGGGAAGGATGCCCCAATGTGAGAAACCGCCTGCAGGCGATGAGTCCCGGGCACTTGGTCTACGAAGGTGATCGAATGGCCGGCAAGAATCGAAAGGTCCACCGTCTCGTTGACCTCCTTCGACAGCCGGACGAGATGAGGATGAAGATCGTGAATCGCCGTGAATTTGCAAGCCTCGGCGAGAGCTGCGACGCTCGGTCCCAGCCGGTACCCGCCGGGGCCATTGCTGACGACTAGGCCCTCCTTTTCCAGGGCGAGCACGATGCGATGCACGGTCGAGCGCGCCAGACCGACGGCGCTCGCGATATGCGACAAGCTCAACCCTTGGGCGTCGGCTAACACGCGCAGCACTTCCGCCGCCCGGGCAATCACCTGAACGCCTGTATTCCGAGGACTGCTTTTGGCTCGCGATACTCGAGAAGGCCCCCCACGGCGGGATGAGGTTGACAGGGGAGGGCTTTGATTGTACCTTGTCATGGTTCCCGTATTGTAGTACAGACTGTACTTCAATGCGGGACAAAATGCGGGACCAACAAGCGGGACCAACAACGAGCCGCACTGGCCATGCCCGTGGACGCGCCGCCGTACGCCGTACTTTGCCGAGGCTACTCCTTTCCCGCGCGAGGCGCCACTATTGTTCCAGGATGAGCACACGGGGGATTCGAGATGCAGCCCGATTTGGCGGACCGGAGAAGACGCATCGATGAGATTGACCTGAAGATTGTGGAGCTTCTGAACCGGCGCGCGCAAGTGGTGAAGCAGATTGCGCAATGCAAGCGGCGCCGCCGGATGAGCGTGACCGATGCGGCACGCGAGCGGGCCGTTCTCAAGCGTGTGTGCGCGAACAACCCTGGGCCGCTCGATTCGGAAGCTGTCGCCAGAATCTTCCGGACGATCTTGCGAGAATCGCGACGCTTTCAAAAACTGCTGCGACTGACAAGGTGATCCAAGAATGTTTTCGAAGAAGTGGGAGACATCCAAACGCAAGTACCAGGTCATTCATGAGGCCGATGTTGCCATTCCGGTCTCGGCGGGCTTCACGCTCGACTGCGACGTCTTCAGACCCGACTCCGATGAGAAATTCCCTGTAATTCTAAGTGTCTTCCCTTTCTACAAGGAAAAACAGAACCAGCCGGTAAAGCCGGTGGCGGTCTGCCCGGAATGGGTGATGGCGGAAGGTGGCGACTACAACTTCTATGTTCGCCGCGGCTACGTGCATGTGTTTGCGAATCTGCGCGGCACGGGAAAGTCCGGAGGCGAGTTCGACCATTTGGGCGACGGCACGATCCAGGACATGTACGACACGATTGAGTGGCTGGCGAAGCAGCCCTGGTGCGATGGACAGGTCGCAACCTTCGGGACATCGTATTTCTCCATGCCGGCGAAGCGCGTCGCCGAACTGAAGCCGCCTTCGCTCAAGACCATCTTCGCTCCCTTCGGCGTCACCGACCAATATCGGCACGCCATCTATCAAGGCGGCATCTTTTCCTACGTTTTTCATCCGCATTGGCTCAAATCGCTGAGCAATCTGCGCGTGCGTAAGGAGTACCGGAAGCAAGTGGGCCCGCAGGAGTTTGATCGGCAAATCGGAAAGGCCCTTGCCGATCCCGAAATTAACATCCATCCCGAACTGGTTGAGGTGTTGAAGAGTCCAGATGAGGGCGGGAACATGCTCATCGTCGACTACATCCTCAATTTCCTGGATACGGACTACTACAAAGAAAAGGGAATGCGCTGGAATGTCGATGTAACCATTCCGGGTTACTTCGGCGGTTGTTGGGCCATGCATAGCCTCCATCTTCCGGGAGATGTGCTGAGCTTTGAACACTGGAAAGGCCCGAAAAAACTGTCGATCGGACCGCCCTTATATCTCGACCGGCCGGTATACCAATATCACTACGAGTCGCTGCGCTGGTTCGACTACTGGCTGAAGGGAATCGACACTGGAATTATGGACGAACCCGCGGTTCAGCTGTTTATTCAGAACACGGGTGAGTGGAAGACAGCGCAAGAGTGGCCGCTGCCCGAAACGAAGTGGACCGAGTTCTATCTGCACGAAGACGGGTTACTCTTCGAACACGAACTGCTGCCGCATGAGACCTCGACTTCGTTTGGTGACTCCAAACAGGAACATGGCTCGGTACAATTCATCTCCCCACGCATGGTTGAGAACACGGAGATTTGCGGCCCCATGGTGCTCAATCTATTTGCCTCTACGACGGACACGGAGGCGCTCTGGTTCGTGAACTTCTTCGAAGTGAATGAGGACGGCGATCAGAAGGTGCTGACCCGTGGATGGTTGCGTGGATCGCAGCGTCGCATCGACCCCGCGAAGTCAACTCCGTGGCGTCCCTATCATCCGCACGATCGGCGCGAACCGCTTACTCCGGGAGAGGTGTACGAATTCAACATCGAGGTGATACCCGCCGGAGTGCTCATCAAAGCAGGTTGCAGGTTCGGTATGACCATCAAATGCGCGGACAAGGATGACAAGCCAACCGACTTCCTGGACCTGCATGGAATTGGGCACTTATGGAGAGAGACCACGGCCGAGATCACGATCGAGCATAATAACAAGTACCCATCGCATCTTTTGGTGCCGATTACGAAAGGGAACCGCATCGGGACATTTTTGTCTGGCGGCATCCTGGGGCCTCTTCCGGAGCATTGAAGGCATGGCCATGAGTTGCGCCAATGGAAGGAAATTGAAGCCATTAATTTTACAAGAGCACCTTTGGGCCTGTACGATTCGCAAACCTGATTCGGAAACCAAGAGTGGGAACTCACAGCAAGTGGAGAATCGCTGACATGAAGAAAAGAACACTGCTTGACTTTACCCTCCCCGTCTGCACTTTCATTTGGCTGCTCTGCATGTTCCATAGCTGGGCTGCGGCGCAAACGGAGACTTGGCATCTCGACCCGCCCCATTCCGCAGCACAATTTTCTGTGCGGCATATGGGAATTTCGACCGTAAGAGGAACCTTCACGAAAGTGCGCGGCGACGTTACGTACTCTGCTTCCGATCCTACCAAGTCCTCCCTTGATGTTACGATCGATGCCAGTTCCTTGGATACGCGGGTTGAGATGCGCGACAACGACTTGCGCAGCCCGCACTTCCTCGACGTCGCAAAGTTCCCAACGATTACTTTCAAGTCCAAGCGGGTTGTAAGTGCCGGCGCGGGGAAGCTTAAGGTAACCGGGGATCTGACTATACACGGCGTTACCAGGGAAGTAGGGCTGGATGTAGATGGCCCGACCTCTCCGGCGAAAGACCCCATGGGAGGTTCGCACATGGGCGCTTCGGCAACCACAAGAATCAATCGTTCGGACTTTGGCGTGAATGCCCTGCCGGGCATGGTCGGTGAGGAAGTGGCAATCGTTATCGATGTCGAGCTGGTCAAGCAGTTAGGTCCGCCACCTCCGCCTCCGGGAAAGTAGGCATTGGATTCGGATTCCTGTTAATCGTCATTGGGGTCCTTGCACCCGAGACTACCGTACAAAATATACTAGCTCAACCGAAGGAAACGATTAACCAGCTGTGGCACCGCCGTCGACATAAATGGTCTGCCCGGTGATGAAGTCCGAAGCCCGCGAGGCCAGAAAAATGCAAGCGCCAACCAGATCCTCCGGAAGGCAGAGTCGTCCCAGAGGAACGTTCTTCCGGTACTTTTCCGCCAACTCGGGGCTTTGCTGAATGTGGTAAGTTCCCGGGGTAATCACTAATGCAGGGCCCAGAGCGTTCACGTTAATCTGGTAAGGTGCCCACTCCAGAGCCAGCGCTTTGGTAAGTAACTCCACCGCGCCCTTGGTGGCGCAATAGCCCACGTTGCCTCCCGTGTAGCCCCGTATGCCTCGGACGGACGATAGGTTGATGATCTTACCCTTCTTCTTGGCTTTGAACACCTGCGCGCCCACCTGCTTGCAGGTAATCATGGTGCCGGTGACGTTGATGTCAAGCAGGCGGCGCCAGTCTTCAATGGGATATTCGAACGAATCTCTCTTGATGTTCAGCCCCATGGCATTGACAAGGATGTCGATGGTTCCCAACTTGCCGGTTACTGTCTTCACGAGATCGCTGACGCTTTCTTCCTGAGTAACGTCGGCAGCAATCGCAAGCGTTTCGTTGCCGGTCTCGTCGGCAATCTGCCCGGCTGCTTCGTTCAATGCTTGTTGGTTGCGGCTGGAAACCACAACCTTAGCGCCATATCGGCTCAAACCCAGGGCGAGCATATGGCCTATGCCACCGGCGCCGCCCGTGACCAAGGCAACCTTGTTGTCTACTCTGAATAGTTCGTCCCCGCTCATGGCGCCCTTTTGGGCCACGGTGACGGTGACTTTGTTGTCACTCAACGTTATAGGCATATCCATATCCTCGGTAATCTAACTCGGGTTGTTGTTCCGCCGCTCTTTCCGGTGCGAGGTGCCTGTCAGTGTAAAATCGACCGCTTTCAATATCCGGATCAGATTGTCGTCGCGCTCTCCGAGAGTCTCCTCCAGCGGCATGTCGGTGTAATCGAAGAACCCCTTGCCTGTTTTAACTCCCAAATTGCCCTGCCGAACTAGATCGACCAGGCTCTTGGGAGCGTTGTCGATGGGAGGTTCGGGATAATTCGCCAGCCGGAGATTTCCGGCGCTGAGATCGAGCCCGGTGAAGTCATAGCGTTGCACCACGCCCAGCAAACACATGCGCGGAGCGATGCTAGCCTTTACCGCCAAATCAAGCTGGTCGGCAGTTATATAACCGTTGTCCAGTAGGAAGAAGACTTCCCGTCCGATGATTCTAAGAAGACGGTTGATCGCGTGCCCCGGCACATACCTCTTCATCAGCACCGGAACCTTGCCAATCGCCCGAAGAAGTTCGAGAACAACCTTTTCCGTCTGGTCGGAGGTCCTTGCCTCTCGGACAACTTCAACCAGGGGCAGAATATGAGCCGGGGCGAACCAGTGCGCAACTACGGTGTTAGGTACGCGGTTCTTCGGAACCATCTCGAAAATGTTTAGATAACTAGTGTTGCTCGCAAAGATCGCATCCGGCCTGCAGATATGGCCAAGGCGCCTAAATAGCTCAATTTTCGCGTCCTTCTTTTCGTTGATGCACTCTACGATAAAGTCGGCATCGCGGGCGGAATCGGGCAAGCTGAGGGTGTACGTTATCCGGGCTTCGATTTTCTCAATGTCGCCGGGGTTCACCAGACCGTGCTTGGCCAGCGTCAACAGATTAGCGCGAACCACCTTATGGGCCGAATCGAGCGCTGCCTGCAGTTGGTCACACAGATTGACCGCGTATGCCGCTTTCGCAAAAGCGAGAGCGATGCCTGGTCCCATGATGCCGCTGCCGATTACGGCAATCTTCTTGATGTCCTGTAGCGTCATATCCTTTTGCACTTCATTCGGCCTTGCCCCGCAACCTCATAGCAGGACTCGCCGCTTGTTACTCGAGTCCCTCAATCGCGACCACGCGGAGCATAGATCCGTCTCCTTTGATCCAATTCAACGGGAAGGCGGCGATGGTAACACGCTTGCCGGTCACCTGATCGATGTCGCCGCCAACGTTTTCAATACCGGGAATGTTGGCGCCGAGCAGGATCTTGTGAGCCGGTTCATAGATCGGGAATTCCGCCTCCGGATCTCTGCCGGTCGTCTCCCGGAATTCCTTGTCCAACCACGGCATGATCTTCGCTAACGGGGCGTGCGCGAGGGGGCTATCCAGGGCGCCGCCGGTAATGCCGAACCCTTTGATGCCTTTGTCCAGCAGCCATTCCGCGCCTTCTTTGTAGAGGCCGGGGAAATAGTTGATGTAGGCATAGTGATCGTCCCACTGATGATGCCATTTCGTGTTGAGCAAAACCCAATCGCCCTTCTCGATCTTGGGAGAGGCCTTTTCCAAATCGTCGGGCCCGATAATCTCCCACTTCTTCTTATAACTCATGTCGAGAATTACACCCGTGCCAAAGCAACTGCTCAGGGGAATCTTGTCAATGCCAATGCCGGTTCCCAGAACGTGAAAGGGGGCGTCCATATGGGTGGAAGTGTGCATCTTGCAATGGAACACCGCCGACTGCTTGCCGTCCCGTTCGTGATATAGCATGCGTTCAATCACCAAGTCCTGCATCTGGCCGACCCAGGGCCAAATCGGGATGCCCATCTCGATCGGTTGTGAGAGATTATAGAATTTCAAGTCCTTCATCAGTATCTACACTCCTCGAATCAACTTATAGTAACTGTCGCACGATGAATCAAACTCTACTTAGCGATCAGCGATCAGCACAAGCTCGCCGATATTCTGGCTGGCATTGGTTCGCACAGTAAGCTCCTTTGCGAGATAACCATCATGATCGACCCGGAGGACATAGTCGGTATCTCTGGCCAGGCCCTTGAATTCAAAGTCTCCAAAGAAGTCCGTCTCCGTCGCGAGAGTGCTCGTCTCCCCTTTGGACTGAAGTGTTACTTTCGCTCCCTTTGGGCATTCACCTTGCTTGTCGGATAAGAGCACTTCACCCGCAATGAACGGCTTTGGAAGACCTATGTACTTGGTCAACGGCTTGGCGCCGAATTCGGGCTTGAAGCTCTCCACTCGCACCGCTTTCGCATCAAGCAGCGTCACGATCGCGCTGTGGGCGTCGTCCAGATCGCCTAGCACCAGCGCACCGGTGGGACATGCCTCGGTGCAGCGTACGGTTTTCTCTCCACTGTCCAGCATGTGAGCACATAGGGTGCATTTTTGCGGCAGATTCTTTTCCGGGTTCCAGAAGATCGCATCATAGGGGCAGGCGCTCACGATCTCCTTGCAGCCTTTGGCCTTTTCTGGGTCGATAATTACGATTCCATCGGGGCGACGGTACACTGCGCCTTCGGGCCCGGCGAGCATACAAGGCGCCTCCTCGCAATGCTGGCACGCGACGGGCATGTAATCCACCTTCACCTTGGTTCCGGTACCATGCTCAATTTCCCTTATGCGCAGCCACTTATGGCCGCTGTCCGGCTGTGCAGCAGAGATTGGAAGATAGTCATTCCCTACATACTCATCCTTACAGGCAAGGAAACAGGCATGGCAGCCGGTGCACTTGTCAATATCGACGGCCATTGCATATCTCGCCATTGTCTAGCCCTCCCACTTTCTGAACTCGCAGAGGCACGAGTTAGGCGTCATTCCCGGTGCATGCTTCGAAACCAGTCGCGATGATGTCAGCAAGTTGACGCAGCCGCCTTTATCGATCGATCCCGGCTGTCCTGGCACCAGAGGATCGTACTTAGCCGAGGAGGCGTAGCTGTGAAGCACCCCCGCCACTACCCGCTCGGTGACCTGGGCAATGCAAAGCACCGACCCTCTGTCGTTATAGAGCTCCACTATGTCGCCGCTGTTCACGTTCCGCGCGCGGGCGTCCGCCGGATTCATACGCACCGGCCACCACTTATATCCGTCCTTTTCTACCCGGTGCAGCGATACCTCATTGATCCATGAGGTATGGTTGTCATAGTGCGTATGGAAGGAGAATCTAGGATGCGGCATGATCAATTGCAGCGGATACTTGTTATGCCCTTCGCTCCTGTATCCTTCCCACGATCGTATGAAATGTGGCACGATGGGGCGTTCTTCGTCGGCCGGCATATTCTGGCGCAAGCTTTCCGAGGCAAATTCGATCTTGCCGGTATAGGTCCCTAGTTCCTTCGCCTTAGCCGTTCCCCGTTTTGGGTTATTCACATCGGGAGTGTCGACCGGCCGGCCTTCGGCATACCAGCGAAGAGCTGGAGTGGGCTTGTATTGGTCGGGCACGGGCACAATGTGGTAGCCCTTCCGGTTGAATTCCTCCCAGGAGACCGTCTTAGCCAGGTCTGACGATTCGAAGAACAACCGCGCCCAGTCGTCTTCGGAGTTGCCCTCCGTATAAAGCTCCTTCATCCCGAGACGGTCGGCCAGGAACGTGAAAATCTCATAGTCGGACTTAGATTCCCCTAGTGGCTCCACGCACTTTTGTTGGCGGACAATCACCCGATAGTTACAACCGATGTGCGCGTTCGTCGTATATCCGCCGCAAGCCGCCCATTCGCCCAGGTCGTTCCGCTCCAGGTTGGTGCACGCCGGGAGAATGATGTCGCCGAATTTCGCCTCGCTGCCGTACCAGCAATCCTGCAGGACGACAAACTCCAACTCCTGGCTTTGATACATCTTGACCCATTTGTTGGTGTCCAGCATGGTCCCCATAAAGGAGCCGCCATAACGGTAAAACATCTTTACTTTGGATTCGCCCTCCATGGGATACAGGTTGTGAACGAACTGCTGTTCCAGGCTTTGACCGCAGAAACCGTCTCCCCAAAACTCTTCCTTGCCATTGAGTATTGCCTCGGGAAGGGTCAGCCGGAAGAGCCTCTGCTTAGTCTTGTTCTGCGTCGAAAGCTTGTGGATGGCAACACCCGACTTACCCATTTGTCCGCGCGGCTCCGCATAACCGGGGAACCATGTCTCGCAATCGGCCGGTGCGCCCATCGTGGTTCCCCAGATGGAAATACCCGGCCTGCCCAGACCCTGCATCGCCTGTAAGGCGACCATCATGCGTGCCCACTCGGTGCCGTAGGCCGTACGGCATGCGCTTCCCTCGCCGCCCCGGCAGCCGCTGCTCAAACAGGTTCTCTTGCAGGCCCATTCGCGGGCCAGCGCCCTGATCTTGCGCGCCGCAATGCCCGATTCCGCCTCGGCCCATTCCGGAGTCTTCGCAAACCCCTTGTCGGAGACGCCTAAGATGTAATCCTTGAACTCATCGAATCCGATAGTTTTTGCGGCAACATATTCCTTGTCATACCGGCCTTCGGTGATCCACACGTAGGCAATTGCCATCG
>Ga0209517_10003465_pt1 | contig 21391 bp, 19 predicted proteins | sample PeaSoiMetSII2010_FD_187695 | JGI IMG/M metagenome (GOLD analysis project Ga0209517, IMG submission 187695) | Peat soil microbial communities from Weissenstadt, Germany - SII-2010 (SPAdes) (version 2) | ecosystem: Environmental > Terrestrial > Soil > Wetlands > Peat | place: Germany...
CGCGATGTTCAGCAAGGCCGCGACGGCCACGCCCAAGACGCCGAAGGATAGGACGCCCGCCACAAGGCTTCCCAGCAGGGTTGTGGTGATCAAGAGGACTCCAAGCCTGATGTAGCTGATCGTGTTCAAGAAGAACTCGAATGGCTTCGCCACCGCTTCAAGGAGGCCGTCTCCTAGCCCCCTTACGGCGCTCCTCAACGTGTGAGCGGCAAGATACTCGCGAATGGGGTGCCCAGCTATGAGAACGAGCAGCGTCGCGACTATGCCTGGGAGAGAGACCCGCGCGACCGCGGCGATGGGGACGTCCAGCCCCAAGAGATTGTTGAATATGGGAGTCGGCGCGGCGCTTGTGAATAGCACTCCAAAGTCAAGGGCGGTCCCCGCCACGGCGAAGCCGAAAGGTATCAGGAAGGAGTAGAGCACGATCGTAGGCAGCCTATCAAAGAACGCGTCGAGGTAATTCCCCGCTCTTTCTTGGTTGACAAAGGCGATCGCATATCCGCTGGCAAGGTGAAAAGCGCCGATGAGAAGCGCAACCTCTAGCAGGAACGGGATGGATGAGAGCGTGAAGCCTGCGCTAAGGGCGGGCGGGAGCGAAATCACCCGCTCGAGGGGCGACGTGAACGGCACGCCGAAGAACGACCCCCGGACGAAGCCGAAGAGCACCGTCGAGAGGCTGAGGACGAGGATGAGCTCGCCCCAGTTCTTGTATGCCGTCCTGTAGACCAGGTAGAGGCCGAAAGCGAACAGCGCGACCCCGTGACCCACGTCGGCGAACATCACCCCGAAGAAGAAAGGGAAGACAAAAGCCAGGATGGGAGTCGGGTCGACCTCGCCGTACTTGGGGACCCCGCGCTCCAGGGTCAGGCTCTCGAAGATCGAAACCACTCGAGGGTTTACGAGGAGAGTGGGGATGTAAGCCGCGTCTTTGCCCTGCGTCTTGACTGGCTCGGTTGCGACGACGTAGCCTCCCATCAGGCCCTTGAACGCCTCCAGAGAGTGCGCGGGGACGAATCCCTCCAGCCTCACGGCGACGCCGTCCGAAGGGTAAACGAAGATCCTCTGGAGGTCGTCGAACACCATGAGCGACGCCTCCTGGACAGCCAAGAGGACCTGCGTAACGCCCCACTTGTCGTCCTTCGAGGTGAAGAGCGAGAGGTTCTTCTCGATTGTCTCCAGATACTCCTCCAGCTGTTTCACGAGCTCCTCCAAGTCGTGCGCCTCGAACTTCTCGACTTGCGTTTCCCGGTCGCCTGTCTTGAACATGCCCTCGCCGAGCAGTTCGCTGGCCTGCGAGTAGACTTCGTGCGCCCTGGAGCCCAGCAGAAGCAGCCCTATGTCCTGCACCATCCCCTCCTTCCTCGACGGGTGGAATTCGGTGAACCCGATTACCTTCGCCAGCAGCCGGCCGACCTCCGCCCCGGGCGCTTCCAGAGTGACCCTGACGAGACGAGCTACCGCCAACTCGAAGGCGCCCTCCGGGTCCTTCTCAGCGTATCACGAGGACCGCGCATCCCGAGTACTCGACGAGGCCTGATGCTACGCTCCCCACCAGGATCCTCCTCGAAGGGGTCGTCCCGCGAGTCCCCGTGACGATGAGGTCGGCCTTCATCGTCTCAGCATAGCCGATGATCGCGTCCACCACTGAGTAGGCGCCCACGACGATCTCGGCCTTCACGACGACCCCGTTCCTGGTCGCCATGTCCTCGACGTCTTTCATCCACTTCTTCGCGTTCCTCCTGGCGTTCGCATAGTTGTCAGCGAGCCCTCCCTGCATCTCGAACTGAGGAGCGGGCACGACGTGGAGGGCCAAGAGCTCCGCCCCGTCCTGTTTGGCTAGGCGCGCCGCGTGTTCTGCCGCCCTGAGGGAGACCTCAGAGCCGTCCACTGCGACGACGATCCGGGTGAAGCCTTTCTTGCCCGTCGACGGCGCAGACATGCGTGCTTCAGTTGGCCCTTTCGTATTTAATCTGCCGGTGGCCCGGAGACGTGAAACGAAGGAGCTCCACCTTCAAGGGAGGAGCGCCAAAGCAAAGGCAAAATACTCTCGCCGCGCGTGGGATGGCAATGAGCTCCGACAATGATGAGGATGCGGTCGTCCAAGAGCGCGAGGTAGCGGCCGAGCCGGACGTCGAAGCGGTCGAAGAAGCGGAAGAAGAGGAAGAAGGGCACGAGGAAGAAGTAGAGGAGGAGACGGAGGAGAAGGAATCCGAAAAGATCGAAGACAGGCTGGACCAGAAGGTCAGCGTCGAGACCGCCGCCGGAGCTGCCAAGAGGCGGAGAGGCAAGAAGAAGAAAGCAAAAGCGAAGAAGCCCTCCTCGAAAAGGGCCAAGCGCCGGTGACAGACGCAACCCTCAAGCCCTGGGCGGCGGCAATTTCTTTCTCTTAGAGAAGTTCTCTCAAGGAAATCTTGCCTTACAGTCTCTTCTTGGCCAGAATTGCCTGCATGCCTCCGACAGCCAATGCGAATTCTCGGTTCTGAGAATCACCCGCCGGAATTAAATACCGAAGGGAACCCATTCTCGAAATCATGGCTGAAGAGAAGAAGGAATCGCAACCCATGGACTCTAAAGGAACGGCAAGACGGAAGCTTCTCACAGGAGCGGTGGGAGGCCTCGTCGTCGGCGCGGTGGCTGGCACAGCAATAGGCTCGCTAGGCTTCCCGAAGACCGTCACCCAAGTGCAGACGCAGACATCTACCACAACATCAGTCTCTCAGCCCTGGCTCCCCTCGAAGTGGGACCAGGTCGCTGACGTGGTCGTGGTGGGATACGGCGGCGCCGGGGCGGTTACCGCACTGGCTGCCCAGGCGGCGGGTGCCAACGTCCTCATCCTGGAGAAGACCCCCAGCCTCGTCTCGCTCGCAGTCCCTGGAGCCAACATTTCAGGCGGAGGCGGCAATACCCACATCAATGGCGGGCTCGTCGTGGTCCCCAGCGACGCCGCCAATGGGGCAGAGCACGCGTATTATCTCTGCTGGGGCACTACCCCCATGCCGGTCTGTCAGGCTTGGGCCAACCTCGGCACACAGATCAACTCGTATCTCGACGGTCTTGGCCTGAAGTACACGATTCAGCAGAACGCTGCTGAGATGCCGAACCTTCCTGGCGCTTCGTCGGTGACGATCTCGACGATTAATGGTGGAGGGGCGGCGCTGTTTCATGCTCTTGACCAAGCGGTCCAGGCAAAGAAAATCAACGTGCTCTTCGGGACAGCGGCGACAGACTTGATTCAGGACCCAACGACGAACGAGGTCCTCGGCGTCCGCGCGGTGTCCTACCCAGCTCCGTCTTCCTCTTCGACCACCGTGTGGCAGCCAAGCAACGGAACGCCTCTGAACATCAAGGCCAACAGGGCCGTCGTCTTGTGCACGGGAGGCTTCGAATATGACGACCAGACCAAGGCCTCATCCCTGAAGATGTACCCTGCACACTTCTACGGTTGGATTTACAACACCGGCGACGGTGGCAGAATGGCCAGCAAGGCCGGTGCGATGATGTGGCACATGAACGAAATCTCGGGGAGGTGCGTCCCGTGGTTCCCCGACCACGATGAGGCATACAGCTACCAAGTCAGCGCGCAGCTCACCTACCCAAAGATCTTGGTCGACAAGTACGGAAGGCGCTACGCCGACGAGAGCTCGCCGGCGGCGGGGCACAATTGGTGGACTCTGCTCGACGAATTCAACATCAGCGTTCCTGAATACTCCAGAATCCCGACGTTCATGATATTTGACGAGACTCTGAGGACGAAGGGAGGGGCGATAAGCAGCGGGGGGAGCCAGTCCCTCCCGACGCAGCTGGGAGGGACCACGGTCTGGAGCTCCGACAACAGCGCAGAGATAGGGCGAGGCTGGATCATGCAAGGGTCTACGCCGGCAGCCCTGGCTGCGGCGATCAACAGCTCAACCATCGTCGGCTGGAACAATGACGACACCGTGACCGTCCCGGCAGGAATCAAGGTGAACATCGACCCGGACGTCTTGACTTCGACCATAACCGACTACAACAACTACTGTGCCAACGGAGTTGACCCGGACTTCGGCAGGTCCAAGTCCACGCTTATCCCGCTGGCGACCCCACCATTCTACGCGCTTCCGCTCTGGCCTGGGGGGCCGAACACACAGGGAGGGCCAAGGCGCAACGAAAAGGGACAGGTGCTCGACCTGGACGGTAATCCGATACCTCGTCTCTACAGCAACGGGGAGTGCGGCTCAATGTGGGCCCTCTATCCGGCTGGCGGCGGAGACAACAGCGAGCTCGTCGTCTTCGGACAGATCAGCGGCCAGAACGCGGCCGCAGAGACACCTCGGGATTAAGGCAAGGGCGGCGAAGGCAAATGAGGACGACGCTGATGTCGCGGAGGCCCGGAGTCCTCGCTGCCTTCCTGGCGCTGGCATTCCTGATGGGGGCCTTCTCACCGCAATCCGCCAGCGCCGTCACCATCGTCAAGGTCTACCAGTCGCAGCACCCCGTCACGCTTGACGGGCTCATCCAACCCGGAGAATGGAGCGACACGCCGATTGTCACAGACTCCTCGTCCGGCCTCACCTACGCGTTCAAGCAGAACGGCACGGGCCTGCTTTTCCTCATGCAGTGGAGCGAATCGATCGCTTGCCCGACGTGCTTCGGCGGCATCGAACTGGGCCATCAGAACAACACGGCAGTCATGGGAGCGCCCTCGACGCCGACGATCATGATACTGGCGAGTCCTTCTTTCAAGGGGAGCGTCGACGACTTCGTCTCGACGGGGGAGTTCACGCCCATCCCCGTTGAGCAGGACGGCTACACGACTCAGACCACGTGCGGTTTGGATTACACAGGGGGGGCGTACACCGCTGAGTGTTATCGGCCCTTCAAGCTGAACAACGCCTCGCCGTACGACTTCAACTTCACGCTGGGGTCCACCGCCGAACTTGGATTCGCCGTGGGAGTGTTTACGCAGCCGGGCGACCACCTGGCAACGGACATGTCGACCTATATGCTCTCCATAACCAACGAGACATACTCCTCGACGAGCGCGACCAGCACGACCGGCACCGGACCGACCTCTTCCAGCGCGCCGACCAACTCAACGACTTCAACCACCGGCTCTACGCCCTCTGCCATCGTCACCACCGCACCGACTACCGCGTCAACATACGCCGAGGAACTTCTCGTCATGGCAATAGGGTTCTCGGTCTTGATCCTGGTAGCCCTTGCAAGGTATGAGAGGAGCTGAATGGAATGGAGTTTCTCGGAACCCAGATGCTGACGTGGCACGACTTCGTCGTCGAACTGCACACGGGAGTCGTCGTCTTCGTCGTCTTGGCTATAGCACTACGCGTCCTCGTCGACGTGGGTCAAGGAGGCAAGGAGGCCGCTTCGGCCCGAGTCGAGGAAGTCCGCCAGGGGACGGATTTCGTCGCGTACGCAGGGTCTGTCCTGGCGGTGATCTTCCTCATCGCCTCGGGAATCACCGGCTATCTCCTCCTGCCATACTCGACACTCGTCGGCCAGCCAATCTACCTCAACAAGGAATTCACCGCATTGGCCGCGCTCTTCTTCTGGATTGCGTTCGCCTTCATGCGGTACTGGTCTGGCCCAACCATGTGGCAGAAGAAGGGGCTGTACGCGCTCGCGGTATTCACGGCTCTCTTCGGGCTGCTCTTCACGACGCTAGCGGGCTCGATCGGGGCGGAGCTCTCGATAGGCCAGTCCGTCTTGACCCCGCTCTACAATGCGCTCTCGATAGACTTCAAACAACTGACGCTGCAGCCGATAGACGTCGAGATAACCGCCGCGCTGCTTGTAATTGCGATCATCGCCGTGGCGTTCCTCAAGCCTTCACGAAAGAGCGATACAGGGCCCGGCTAGATGCCGTGCGAAGGTGACGTGCAGGTGTTCGGCGTCGCAAGGGGCACAACCAAAGCCAATACACATGGCTGACATATTTGCCACAAAGTAGCTAAACGTTTGAAAAATGCGCACTAGACTTAAATATAGTTGCGGCGAAACTGCCGCCGACTTTACAACATGTCGGAGTCGGGCGTGAAGCAAATCGAGGCCATAATCAGCAGCTCAAAGTTCCCGAGCGTTGACAAGGCGCTGAGGGACCTCGGCGTGAGCGGGGTGACGATGGTAGAGGCAAGGGGGAGGGGAAGGGACAAGATCATCACCACGTCCTTCGTGAGGGGCAGGTGGACGTGGACCACCGACGTCGTCCACCGCGTCATCGTGAACGTGGTGGTGGACGCCGCCGACGTTGACAAGGTCGTCGACGCCATAGTCAAGAGCGCAAGCACGAAGAAGGTCGGCGACGGGAAGATATTCGTCTACCCGATAGAGAGGGCGATAGACATCAGCACGGGCGAGGCAGACGACCACACGCTGAATACTGCGCGGGCGGCCAAGAAGTCCTAGCGAGCCTGTCAACGCGAAAGCCCGACGATTCTAGACGTCTCATCCCACAGCGCGAAAGCCTTCTTCTCGTCGTAGGACTCGTCCGACGACTTCTTCTCCTTCTTGTTCTCGAAGTACTTGCCTGAGACGCCCTCGACCTCTGGTGAGGACGCCAGGTAGATTGAAGTCTCGGCTCCTTCTTTCGCGCTCTTCAGGAACGGCCTTGTGACCGCGGTCGGGACCTTCCAGATGTTGGTGGCCACGCCGCCCGGGTGAAGGCAGTTCGCAGTCACGCCCGTCCCCTGGAGCCTCCGGGCGAGCTCGTAGGTGAACATCACGAGCGCCAGCTTCGAGTTCGAGTAGGCGCCCCACCCCGAGGGCGTCTCCTTCTTCTCTATCGCGGCCAAGTCGATGTGCCCGTTGAAGTGCGCCACCGAGGAGACGTTGACTACGCGAGAAGGGGCGCTTGTCTCTAGAAGCTCGAGAAGGAGGTTCGTGAGGAGGAACGGGGCGAGATAGTCAACGGCGAAGGTGGTCTCGTAGCCGTCGACGGTCCTGCCCGAGAAGCTGAAGACCCCGGCGTTGTTGACCAGGACGTGGAGCCTGGCGTAGCGGTTCCGGATCTCAGCGGCGAGCGTGCGCACCTCCGCGAGGGAGGACAGGTCGCTGAGCAGCAGGTCGACGGACTCGTTTCCCGACTCTTTCGAGATCTCTCGCCTGGCGGCGTCCCCCTTGTCCTTGTTGCGGCAGACCATTACCACGGTGGCCTTCATCTGCGCCAGCGCCAGCGCGGTCTCCTTGCCCATGCCTGAGTTGGCCCCGGTGACCAGGCAGGTCTTGCCTTCGAGCATGGAATCTGCGCCGGAGCCCACCTCCCTTTAAGGGAAATGCTGGAAAGTAGACGAACTGTTGGATCTGGGCGACACGTCATCCCGCCTGGCGTCACTTGGCGCGAACGGCCTGTCAGGAGCCATGCCCACAACAGGCTGGATGTCTGGCACCTTAACGGTGCATCGAGGACTAGGAATAACCATGAAATGCATATGAGGTGGCTCAAGGGAGTAAGAGACATGAGGCGCATCGGCCTCTTCGTCGCAGTCTTGGCGTCCTCCTCGGCAGCCCTCCTCCTGGTCGTTGCCTGGTATCTCTTGTCATACCAGGGGGGAAATGGCTCGATGTCGGAACTCATGGGGCAGATGATGGGGAACCAATACGCCCAGGGCACGGTCGCGCCGATGCCCGGCTACGTCTCGACTTCCATCGTGACGCTCTTCGTCCTTATCGCGGTAGGAGTCTTTGGGCTCGCCTACTATCTAGCCTACCCAGAGATCAAGAACGCTGCTCCCGAGCAAGCGATTGATGCTCGCGCCAATTTAGCTCCATCCGTCGCGAAGGAGAGTTGGGAAACCGTGATCCGAACCTCGAAACCCGAAGAGCGGAAGGTGTTGGACATCCTAGCCACACACGATGGGACGCGTCTCCAGAAGCTCATAGTCAAGGAATCAGGCCTGAGCAAGCTCAAGACTCACAGAATCGTCTCTCGCTTCGTGGAAAGAGGGATAGCCACGGCGGTGAAGAGCGGGAACACGAACGAGGTTTCCCTGACTCCCTGGCTCAAGGCGGATTTGAAAGACCGCAAGACTCCGTGATTTAGCGAATTACCATTCGATACTTGAAGGATTTGGAAGAAACAGCATCCAAAAGGCCGCTGAAACGGTTTCACTGTTTCGTTTCAGCGAACTACCATACCCCTGCCGGCGCATACTGCTGCCAGAGGCGAAAGAAATGGACAGCAGAAACACGGTGATGTTGGGACTAGGGGTCGCAATCGTCCTTGTTATTTCGGCGGGGGCGGCCTACGGAATGATGGGGCAGACGGCGCACCAGCAGAGTACGTACTCCAGCAGCGTTTCGGGCGCGTCGGGATACGAAGGCGGGATGATGGGCGGAAGGTCGATTTCGAGTGCGGCGCCGCCACAGGGCGCTAACGCTGGCAGCGTCACCGGCGCCCCTGGCTACCTTGGAGGGATGATGGGAGGGTATGGCGGGGCGGTCTATCCAGGAGGCGTGATGGGTGGAGGATACGGCGGGATCATGGGTAGCTTCGGAGGCATGATGACCCAGTTCGCCCAGTCCATGGGCAACTACTGGAACCATGCCCAGTGACGTGGGTGAACATGGACTTTGTCCAGCACACCGTCACTGCCGGAACGGAGCAAGCTCCGACGAACCTCTTCGACTCGCACGAGCTCAACCACATGCAGAGCTCAGCTACACTTCAGCGTGCCAGGCACATTCACCTCCTACTCCGACGTCCACCCCAGCATGGTTGGAACGGTAACTGTTAACGGTAGGAGGTCCTGATCGAAGTCATGGCCTCCTTCCCGACCTTCTTTCTCGAGAGCCAGCGGGCTTGTTCCGTTCAGTCAACGGGTTGTCTAAAGGAGCTTCAGAGTTCAAACCACTTTGGCACGGTGACGAGTCTCGTGATTCCTGATGGCCCTATCCAAAGGCTAGTTCCCGCTTCTGAGAATCGTATGAGTGCATTTATGCCTCGCGTGCTTCCAGACAAGAAAGGCGTGATGGAGTGTCGGATGCGGAGAAAAACAGAGACTGTGGGGAATGGGACGATTGATGAAGCGAGCTAGAGCATCGAACACGCGCGCTAGGCCTCTCGGGATAAAGGCGGAGCACGGAGTCTCCAATTCCATCTTTGCAGTGGTCGTCATAATAATCATCGCCATCGCCTCAGTTTCTGCCTACGGCGCGTATACTCTGGGAGGCGGTGGCGCCAGGGCACGGGCAAGCAGTAGCACGCTATCCAGGAGCGGAACAGGTTCCACTAGCAGCGTGACAACATCAAGCACCAGCCCATCCGCCCCGGGCCCGTCGAGCGAGAATGTTTCCATCAGCGATGCCATGGCACTAATGCGGACGCCGCTGGCAGGCGCGAGCGTCTCGCAAAGCACCGACTCCATTGCATTCAGCTCGCCCAACGTCAGCGTAACGGCGTTCGCGATTGCTCCTCAAAACGCGACGAGCATCACCGGGATGCACCCGCCCTCGTATTCGCAGGGCGATGTCTTTGTGATAGGAGGGATGATCGATCCAACTCTCAACTTCCAGAACGGGGCGAGCGTGAGGTTCACAATCGTCAATATGGCCAACAGCATGTACCACGACTTCGTCGTCTCCACGGTCGCTCCACCGTATCCGTCCACTATGGCTCAATACATGGTGGGAGGAGGATACGGACAAGGCATGATGGGCGGCGAGTACGGGGCCGGATCCGGAGGCTTCCTCTACATGATGTCTGTCCTCAGCCCCGCCAACTACGGCGCTGGCTGGGCGTCCACGTACTCGTATACAGCCACGATTCCGAATTACGGGAGCCTGTGGTACCTGTGCACCTATCCGGGACACGCCGAGGGCGGCATGTACGGAAAGATAGTCACGACGACCGGGACAGGCTCCAGCATGGCCACTGCGTCTTATAACGCGTCCAGCACCTCCTCTTCCACCGCTCTTCCGCCAGGGACGATCTCCATCAGCGATGCCACGACTCTGCTGAAGACACCGCTGCCAAGCGCGAACGTCTCACAAACCACCAACTCCATAACCTTCACCTCGCGGAACATCAACCTCATCGCCTTCGCAACCATGCCCGAGGACGCAACCAGCCTGACGGGAATGCAGCCGCCATCTTACGCAAAGGACGATGTCTTCGTCATAGGCGGGCTAATCGACCCCACCTTGTACATCCCAAAGGGCGCGACCGTCAAGGTCACCATCGTGAATCTGGACAACGACATGTACCACGACTTCGTCGTCTCCACGATCGCCCCTCCGTATCCTTACATGACCATGCAGGGCATGATGTGGGGCTCGGGCGGATTCCTGTACATGATGCCAGTTCTCAGTCCAGCCAACTATGCCAGCGGCTGGGCGCCAATCTACTCCTACAACATCTCGGTCCCGAGCAACGCGAACCTTTGGTACCTCTGCACCTATCCGGGCCATGCCGATGGTGGCATGTACGGGGAAATCGTCACTACCTGACAGCCTGACTCAATAGACCCGTTTTCGATCGGATGTCTAGTTGCTTCCCCATCAAGGGGTGAACACGAGCCCCAAAGAGTGAGCAAGGCGCCGTGGGCAGGTCGGTGCGGTTCTACTTCGGATGACCGTACTTGTGCGGGTCCTTGTCGAAGGCGGTCTTGCAGGCCGTCGAGCAAAAGTAGAACGTCTTACCTTCGTGCTCAGACCTCAGCTTCGTCTTCTTCTCGTCCACCATCATCCCGCAGACTGGGTCTTTCATCACGATTTCTTGACTATGCTCCGCCGATCCTCCGAGTATATCAAAACTTGCATTTTCAATAGGCGCGCTTCATAGATCCCGGGCATTTGCGCATTTATTCTTGGCTGGAGAAGAGGGACTGCTAGACGGTTGGAAGAACTCATTTCCGGCGCAGGAAAACGGACTAGGGCGCGTACCGATATGCCGGATTGGTGGGAAACCAGTTATCATCGTGGCCTCCACAGTGTGAACAGCGGAAACCTTGGCAGGGAATTTGTACGGAAACTCACGCGAAGTGAAACCGCCAAACCAATAAGCACTCCGATTGGAACGATTAGACCAGATTTGAGGGGGCCTGGAGACGTAATCCGGGAAGTGAAGACCGGCATGGCTAGGTGGTCCCTGCCGCGCATCCGGGCACAGTTGCGTCAAATGCTCTTCCTTCGCGACAACGGTTACACAGCCAGGCTTGAATATTGGTTCGTCGAGAGCCCCTACTCACACAGTATCGGTCCAGACGCCGAGTTTGAGAAGGCTCTAGGACGCGCCGGTATGCCGATCATCTATGCTTACAAGGATAGGATAACTTTGATGTAAATCGCTTCTAGCCGTCTAGCCGTTTTCCATGCTTTTCTGCGAGAATATCGAGAACGAGCTTCGATAAAGCTGATTTGCCGATACACCCAGTGACGGCATTGGTAGTGCGTTGAAACCGGTTTCAAGACTTTAGCTTAAAGGCAACCAACCCGAAACCGAATCATGCCGACGGCTCCATTGGGTGGGTGGACAACGTAGCGGCCGATCCAATCTGCGGGATGTTCGTAGACGAGGCCACAGCGGAGCTGAAGGCCGAGGTCGACGGGGTGACCTACTACTTCTGCAGCGAGAACTGTATGCGCGAGTTCCTCGCCCCTGAGAAGGAGCTGCGAAAGCTCAAGATCGAAGTCCTGGCATCGGCGTTGCTTTCTATTCCGATTCTGCTCTTCACCTATGCCTCTCCCTTGCCCGCGCAATCCTCCGGCTACGTCCTCTTCGCTCTCGACACGCCTATCCAGTTCGTCGTCGGATGGAGATTCTACGGAGGGACCTACGACAGCATCAAGAACAGGATGGGAAACATGGACGTGCTCATCGCGCTCGGCACTTCTGCGGCGTGGGTATACTCGACGGTGGTCACCTTCGCCCCAGGCTTCTTCCCTTCCCCGGGCGTCTACTTCGACACGTCCGCGATCATCATCACCCTGATACTGGCTGGGCGGTATCTCGAGCACGTGACGAAGAGCAGGGCCTCGGCGGCGGTGAGGAAGCTGGTCGAGCTTCAACCTACGGCGGCTCACAAGCTCGACGAGACCGGCGCGGAAGTCGCGGTCCCGATAGAGCAGGTCCAGGTCGGAGACGTCCTAGTGGTCAGGCCTGGCGAGAAGATACCCGTCGACGCGATAATCGTGGAGGGAAGGTCAGCCGTCGACGAATCCATGATCACGGGTGAGAGCATGCCAGCCGAGAGGTCGGTGGGGGACGAGGTGATAGGGGCGACGATCAACAGGTCCGGCCTCCTGAAGCTGAAGGCGGACAAGGTGGGCCAGGACACGGCCCTATCCCAGATCGTCAAGCTCGTGGAGGAGGCCCAGGTCGGAAAGGCCCCAATCCAGCGGCTCGCGGACAAGATTGCTTCGTATTTCGTCCCGGTGGTAATCGCGGCCGCAACTGTTGCCAGCCTATCCTGGTACTACCTCGGCCACATCGGCCTCGGCTTCTCCATGCTCGTCTTCGTCTCAGTCGTGGTGATATCTTGTCCGTGCGCGCTAGGCCTCGCCACACCCGCAGCACTCCTTGTGGGGACCAGCAAGGCCGCACAGAGCGGAGTCCTGATCAAGGGAGGCGAGTACCTGGAGCTCGCCAACAAGATCGATACGGTGATCTTCGACAAGACGGGCACTCTCACTTTAGGAAGACCCTCGGTCACGGACATCGTTGCAGCCGAAGGGCTCAGCTCAGACGAGCTTCTGCGTTTAGCCGCCTCCGTCGAGAAGGGTTCCGAGCACCCGCTGGGAGAGGCCATAGTCGAAGAGGCGAAGACCCGTTCCGTCGGTGTGCCCGACCCCCTAGACTTCGAGGCAATCGCCGGAAAAGGCGTCAAGGCAAGAGTAGACGGCAAGATGGTCCTTCTCGGGAACCGGCGGCTCATCATGGAGAATGGAGTGAGTCTCTCCGCCGTGGAGACGGAGCTGAGAAAGCTTGAGGAGGAAGGAAAGACCGCAGTGGTCGTAGTCCTGGACGGCAAGGTCGGAGGGATCATCGCCGTTGCGGATACGGTGAAGCCTTCAGCGAAGGCGACTGTGGAAGCCCTGAAGGGAATGGGAATTCGGGTGGTGATGCTGACTGGAGACAATTCTCGGACCGCGGCCGCCATTGCTCAGAAGATAGGCATCGAGGAGTTTGTCGCGGAGGTCCTCCCGCAGAAGAAGGAGGAGAAGATCGAGTCTTTGCAAAGGGAAGGGAGGGTGGTCGCCATGGTCGGGGATGGCATCAACGACGCGCCTGCGCTGGCCAAAGCGGACGTCGGGATAGCGATCGGCAGCGGGACAGACATCGCGAAGGAGACGGGAGGGATCGTGCTGATCAAGGACGACCTCCGCAACGTGGCGACCGCGATCAGGCTCAGCAGGAAGACGCTCTCGAAGATCAAGCAGAACCTGTTCTGGGCTTTCGCATACAACGTCGTCCTGATCCCGGTCGCCGCGGGAGCCTTGGTGCCCTTCTTCGGCGCCCAGGTCTACGACGTCCTGCCCTTCCTAGCGGCCGGAGCGATGGCCATCAGCTCGGCGACGGTGATCAGCAACTCGCTCCTTCTCTTCCGATTCAAGCCGTCCTGAGGGGCCGGGCAGCTCGTCCTGGCCGGCTATCTGGGCGAGGATCTTCTTGCTGACCGCGGAGAAGTCATAGTCGTTCGCGTCGTATCCGGGCTGCGAGTACTCGTCGCGATGCTTGATTAGCAGCCAAGATTCCTTCCCGCCAAACCCGGCAGTGCGTACGAGCGCGAAGGAGCCATGCAGCTTCTTGCCGTAGAGCCGGAACTTCAGGTTCCCTTCCTCCAGGCTCTTCCTAGCGACCATCTCGGCCTCCTCCTTATTCACGACCTCCCTCCTTACCCCCTTGCTCACCTCGACCTCGGGGTCGTAAGTCCCCTCGTCCCAGATCATGACCGGTCCTGCCCCGTACTCGCCCTTGAGCACGCCCTCGAAGTGCCGATACTCCATCAGGTGGTCGGAGGTCGGCATCGCGAGGCGCCTGACCTCGCTGTCGAGCGACGGCCCCTTCGGGACCGACCACGACGGCATCACCCCTCCAATCTCGAGCCGAAAGTCGTAGTGCAGCGAAGTCGCCCTGTGCTTCTGGACCACGAACGCGAGCTGCCCTCCCTTCGATGTCTTCTTCATCTCGACGCAGCCCCCTGCGAAAGACCCTAGCACTGTTTTTATCTTTCCGATTTGCCGATGACCTCCGTGCAGAAGGACCCGCGCCTTCGTGTGGCCGAGACCAGTTCGACGCTAGTCGGACGCGGCCTGGCAGCCATGGACCCCAAGGTGATGGAGAGCCTCGGGCTGTCCCCGGGGGACGTCATCGAGATCACTGGCAAGGGCAAGAAGAGCCACGCCGTGGTGTGGACGGGCTACCCCGAGGACTACGGCAGGGGACTGATCCGCATCGACGGCTACACCAGGAACAACCTAGGGGTCGGCATCGACGACACGGTCTCGATCGCACCCGCAAACGCCAAGGAGGCGCAGGAGGTCGTCCTCGCTCCCACCGAGCAGCTGAGCGTCGAAGGGCTGGAAGAGGCATTCCCCGAGATCCTGGAGAACCGGGTGATGACCAAGGGAGACTCCCTCCCGTTCAGCATAATGGGCAAAAAGATCGACTTTGTGGTGGATTCGACCTCGCCTTCTGGCGCGGTCGTAGTCACGCTCGAGACCACGTTCAGGCTCGGGACGATGCACAAGCCCCTCAACACAGGAGTCCCGCGCATCACCTACGAGGACCTAGGAGGGCTCACAAAGGAGATCCAGAAGATCCGCGAGATGATAGAGCTCCCGCTGAGGCATCCGGAGATCTTCGAGCGCGTGGGGATAGAGGCGCCCAAGGGTGTCCTGCTCTACGGCCCGCCCGGGACGGGCAAGACCCTGCTGGCAAAGGCGGTCGCGAACGAGACCAATTCCAACTTCTACTCTATCGCGGGCCCCGAGATCATGGGCAAGTACTACGGGGAGAGCGAGGAGAGGCTCAGGGGGATCTTCAAGGAGGCGCAGGAGAACGCCCCCAGCATAATCTTCATCGACGAGATAGACTCGATAGCCCCGAAGAGGGAGGAGGTCTCAGGAGAGCTCGAGAAGAGGATAGTCTCCCAGCTTCTCACCCTGATGGACGGGCTCGAGTCGCGAGGCAAGGTGGTCGTGATAGCCGCGACCAACCGGCCTGACGCCCTTGACCCCGCGCTTAGGCGCCCCGGGAGGTTCGACAGGGAGATAGAGATCGGGATACCAGACGAGAAGAGCCGCCTCGAGATCCTGCAGATCCACACGAGGGGGATGCCCATGGAGTCCGACGTGAAACTCGAGGAGATGGCGAGGGTCACCCACGGCTTCGTGGGGGCCGACCTGCAGGCGCTCGCCAGGGAGGCGGCAATCCTTGCGGTGAGGAGGGTCATCCCCGAGATAAGCATGGACGAGACCAAGGTCCCCGCGAAGACGCTGAACAAGATCAAGGTGAAGATGCAGGACTTCCAGGACGCGCTGCGGGACGTCCAGCCCTCCGCGATGAGGGAGGTGCTGGTGCAGGCCCCGGACGTGAAGTGGGAGGACATCGGCGGCCTGACCGCCGTGAAGGAGGAGCTGAGCGAGGCGGTGGAGTGGCCGCTCAAGTACGGCAAGCTCTTCGCGAAGGGAGACGTCAAGCCTCCCAAGGGGATACTGCTCTACGGCCCGCCGGGGACCGGGAAGACCCTGATAGCGAAGGCCGTCGCTAACGAGAGCGAGGCGAACTTCATCAGCATCAAGGGGCCGGAGCTCATTTCGAAGTGGGTCGGGGAGTCCGAGAAGGGCGTGAGGGAGGTCTTCAGGAAGGCCCGCGCCGCAGCCCCGTGCGTCATCTTCTTCGACGAGGTCGACGCGATAGCGCCGAGGAGGAAGTCGGGGGAGACCGACAGCCAGGTGACCGAGCGCGTGGTCAGCCAGCTCCTGACCGAGATGGACGGGCTCGAGGAACTCAAGGGCGTGGTCGTGCTGGGCGCGACGAACAGGCCGGACATCATCGACGAGGCGCTGCTCAGGCCCGGCAGGTTCGACAAGCTCCTGCGCATCCCTCCGCCCGATAAGGAGGGCAGGATCGAGATACTCAAGATACACACGAAGAAGAAGCCCCTCTCCAAGGACGTAGACATCATGAAGCTCGCCGAGATGACCGAGGGCTACACGGGGGCGGAGCTGGCCGCAGCAGCGAACGCGGCCTCAATCACCGCCATCAAGCAGTTCGTCAAGGCACACGGCAAGGAGGCGGAGGCCGGCGCGGGAGACCTCACGATCACGATGCGCGACTTTGAAGAGGCTATCAAGGAGACGAGACGGAAGGCCAGCCCGGAATCAGGTCGCCAACGGCCTGGGCTAGGCTAGTCAGGCAGGCGCTGGAGCGGGCTTCTGCTCCCCTTCGTTGAGGAAGCGCTTTATCCCGGTCCCGAACATCAGCATCATCAACCAGAAGCCGGCCATCATTGCGACGAGGGAGTACATGCTGTAGAGGTTGAGGGCCACCAGGCCTGCCACTATTATCGTCGCTCCGATGAAGTTCGAAAGGCCCCAGAGGACGTTGGTCCGCGGTGACGACCTCTGCCCGAAGGGGCTCCGGAAGACCTTCCCCGCCGCGCCGAATGTGAAGTGCGGGACGCCGTTTCCCAGCAGGAATCCGAGCACGAAATACCAGATCAGGAAGAGGTGGACCATGCGTGGCGACCACTAGACAATGTAGTGCACACGCTATAAGCCTATTCGGCCATAGCCGCCCGCTTGCCTCAAAGGTCCTCCCTCGCGCCAAGCGACCTCCCCGCGGCCGAGAGCAGGTAGTCCAAGATGAGGACCGTGTAGGCGAGGGCGAGACCGAGGAGGGCGACGGAGAGAGGCACCAGCGCCGAGGCGCCGAGAGCCACCTCCATCGGTCCCGCTGCCAGCACGAGCGCCATGATCGGAGAGACGAGGAGCAGGTTGATGACCGTCTGATAGAGGAACCTCTTCACATCGGTCAGGTCCTGCCCTTGCGCGAGAAGCAGGTCGTCCGACGTGCTCTGACCATACTTCGCCGCGAAATACATCCCTCCCGCCATCATGACCGCCGCGACCTCGAGCGCGCCTGGGAGGGAGAGGCTCACGGGAAGCAGGGAGGAAGGGCGCTTCAGGTCGCCCAGAATGAGCGGGGCGCCGACGGCCACCGCGACGGGCGACAGGAGGAGCAGCAGCGGCGTCACCCTGGCGCGATAGGCCTCGCGGACGTAGCGCGTCAGGTCAAGAGGGGAGGTCTTGATTATCCAGAGCCTCTCCTTCTCCAGCCATCTGGCGGCTGTCCCCGACCCGAAGGAGCCGATGATGAAGAGGATGAACAGGAACGAGGTCGGTGACGACTGGAAGACCCCGGAGAGGGAGTAGATGACCATGAAGCCGGCGAGGAAGAGCGTGTTGATCAGCATGCTCCGCGTCTCTTTGGTCCTGCTCATCATCACCCTCTCCTTCGCCCTCACGACCGACCAGACCGACATCCCACTCGTCTCGAGCTTCGACGAGCCCTTCTTCACCGCTTCGTCCCCGGTCGAAGAGTCTGCGTCTTCCAGCCGGAGCACCTCGTAAAACTGCGCCCGCGACATCCTCACCCCCAAGCTGAGTAGGCCTACGAACCACGCGCCTAGGGCCGCGAGCGCGAACCCCGACCCGGCCGTCCATCGCGCGCCGCTCAGCATGCCGAAGCTCACCCTGGCCGCCAGCCCATTCGGCAGGACGTCGACGACCTCTCCCAGTATGGGAGGCACTCCGGGGATGAGGAGGGTGATGGGGACGAGGCTGACGACGATCACCGCAGCCATCAGGCCGTTCCTGAAGAGCCTGAGCCTGGGCCCGAGTCTCGAGTTGAGCGAGAGAGTGATGTCCGCGCTGAGAAACAGGCCTACCACAAAGAACGCGAGAGTCACCATCCCTGCCAGGACGGCGGAAGTATAGGACGTCCCGTAGGACTCGGCGAACCGTAGATACAAGGCCAGGATCGGCGGAAACGACAGGACGACGGTCGTCACGGAGTTCATCAGCACCTTCGCCGCGAAGACCTCGCGCGGCCTAACTGGGGACGTGAAGACGTAGTCGACGTCTGCGGAGGAGACCGGGAGGCCGCTCCCGTTGAACCCGCTCTGGACGAGCCCCACGAGGAAGAAAGCGAAGATCAGGCTGAGGCTTGTGTCGGAGATGCTGCTGCCGAGGCTGAACCTCGAGGAGAAGGAGAGGACGGTCCCTCCGATGAACAAGACGAAGGCCAAGGCGAAGGCTTCTCCCAAAATCATCCAGACAACTATGGCCCTGGTGAAGCGACCCTTCACCCAATAGCGGACGAGGGTCGCGACGGCGCTCCAGCTATTCAAGGGGTCAGTTCTCCATGGCGCCTTGCGGCTACGCGGTCTCGGCCGTGAGTTTGAGGAAGACCTCGTCGAGCCTGGCGTCCTTCCCCGCGTCGGCCATCTTGCGTAGGCTGTCGAGCACTCCCAGGGCTATTATGCTGCCCTTGTCGATTATCGCGATTCTGGTGGCGTGGTCCTGGGCGATCTCGAGGTTGTGCGTCGAGAGGAGCACGGTGGTCCCCTTCTTGCCCTGTGAAGCAATCCAGCTGTTGACGAAGACCTGGGTCTTGGGGTCGAGGGCCGTGAGCGGCTCGTCGAGGACCAGGACCTTCGGGTCGTGAAGCGTCGCGGCGATGAGGGCGACCTTCTGCTTCATCCCCTTCGAGAGCGCGCCCAGCATCGCGTCCGCCTTCTCCTCTAGCGAGAATGTCATCAGAGCCTCAGAGATCTTGTCCTGCAAAGCGTCGTCGGGAACGTCACGGATCTTCCCCATGAACCTCAGGAACTCGCCCACGGTCAGCCCGGTGTAGAGCGACGGGTTCTCCGGGAGGTAGCCGACGTTCCTCTTCGCGGCCTCAGGCTCCTTCGCGAGGTCGCTCCCCCCCACCTTCACGTAGCCCGTCGTCGGACGCAGTATCCCCACGACTATCTTCATGAGGGTGCTCTTCCCCGCACCGTTAGGCCCGAGGAGGCCGAGGATCTCTCCCGCGCTGACGTCGAGCGAGACCCCGTTCAGTGCCACGACTTTTCCGTACGTCTTGGTCAGGTTGGCTATCTCGATCTCATTGTCTGGCAACTCGACCAGCCTCCATCCAAGTCGACTGAGCGGGCCGCGAATGCATCGCGTGCCAAAGACGGGTCACTTTCTTGCTGGGCGTCCGCCGGAAGACCGCGTCGCACGGATCTTGGCAGCGCCCGGCGGGACCTGCCTCATCTCGTTGAAGATGTCCCCGTAGGCCTTCTCGAAGTACTGCATGGACCTCTCCAATGTGGCCTCCCCCTCCCTCGTGAGCTCGTAGACGGAGTTTCGCCCCTGCTGGTTCGCCACTATCAGCCGACGGGCGGCCAGCTCCTTGAGTGCCGGGTATATCGTCCCAGGATTGGGCTTGTCTCCCCTCCGGTTCCCTATCTCCGTAGCGAGCTCCTGCCCGTACATCGGTCGCCTTGACAGCAGCCAAAGGATGGTGAATGAAAGCATGCCGCGCATGTCGCACATCTCCTCTCCTCCTTCTTGCTTCACCATCTTCATCTCTGAGGACCGTGCGTGACATTCGCCTCCGCAATTATAAGGATATGGGGTGACCAATACCACTATCCTTATATTGGACGTCCCATACTATCTCTTCAGGCGAAATCGGATGGTTGCCTTCTCTGATGGCGGGGGTTCGCGGGCCGTGACCCAGCGTCGAGAGGCGGGAGGTCGTGGGGTTGTCTAGCCCGCTCGGAGGCATCAGCCTGGGAGCCATCATCAGCTACGCCTACTACGCCTTCGTTTTCGTCTTCATATTCTACGGCGGGAGGATCCAGTCGCGCCTCTCAATCAACAGCGTCGGCAAGTCGCTCGGCCGTCTCGAGTCGATGAGGGACAAGGCAAAGAGGGACGTCGTGGACTACTTCAACTCCAAGGGCTCCCCGGCGGGCGACGTCGGCGAGAAGGTAGACCGTTTCTTGGACTACGTCACGATAATGCCCGTGGACATGGACCCGGCCGGGATCATCGGGAAGATCGAGCACATCGCTGACACCAGCGACGACCGGGCGAGGGCGGAGATCAAGAGCCTCATCGGCGGAGCCGACGCGGTCTCCCTTTCCGTGGCGCAGAACATGCTCGAGCTCGCGAGCAGCCTGAACAGCATCCACAAGGTCGTCAGGCACTACTACCTTCTCGGCAAGAAGACCAGCTCTCCCATGGCGCTCATGCAGCTGCAGACGAGCCTCCCGCGGATAATGGAACAGGCCAACGCGATGTCAAAGGCGATGGACTCGGTCAAGACCGGGATGCCCATCGGCGACGGGGTGGGGCCGCTGGTCGCTTCCAAGTTCATCGGCGAGGTGCCCAAACAGACCGTCGCCAAGGACACCGTCGTGGGCACGACCACCTTCGAGGGCCGGACGCTCTACGCGCTGAAGGCGGAGGGGCCGATGGGGTACGTCGGCCAGCCCGGAGTCGGGATCCGGCGCCTCGTGGAGGAGATGAAAGTCCCCCTCAAGGCGATCATCATGGTGGACGCGGCGGCCAAGCTCGAAGGCGAGGAGACGGGAGAGGTGGCGGAGGGCGTCGGCGCCGCGATAGGAGGCTTGGGCGTCGAGAAGTTCCAGATAGAGGAGGTGGCGACGAAGCACAACATACCGGTCTACGCTGTCTTGGTGAAGGAGGGCGACCTCGACGTGATGGCGTCCATGAAGAAGGAGATTGCCGACGGTGCGGAAAGGGCGGTGAGCCTCGTCAAGAGGATAATCCAGGAGAGGACGAAGGACGGCGAGGCCGTCCTCCTGGCCGGGATAGGGAACACCCTGGGCGTGGGCCAGTAGCCTCGGAGATGGGAAAGTTGGACTCCAAGCTCTCGACCCGCCCTGCCGCCGAGCTCGCGCCTTTCGTGATGGACGAAGGGATGAGCCTCGGGGCGCCGATCCTACGGGTGAGGCGCCTGCGGCCGATGCTCGACTTCTATGTGGGTCGCCTAGGCCTAACTCCGAGGGTGATCGAGGACGGCGTGTCGGGCCTCAGGACGGTCGACCTAGGATTCGCGCGCGCCCCCGGCCCAGCTCTGTTGACGCTGAGGGAGGACCCGAAGGCGAGGCAGGCCCCGAGCGACTTCGCGGGGCTCTACCACTATGCGGCACTCGTCCCGGACAGGAGAAGCCTCGCCTCGACGTTCCTGGCGATAGGGAGCTCGGGCGTGGCCTACGAAGGCTTCGCCGACCACCAGGTGAGCGAGTCCCTCTACCTCCACGACGTCGAGGGGAACGGGATGGAGATCTACGCGGACAGGCCCAGAAGCACCTGGTCTGACTGGAGGAAGATATCGGAGCGCATAGCGGCCACGGGGGACGTCTCGCTCATGGCC
>Ga0209517_10003466_pt1 | contig 21391 bp, 22 predicted proteins | sample PeaSoiMetSII2010_FD_187695 | JGI IMG/M metagenome (GOLD analysis project Ga0209517, IMG submission 187695) | Peat soil microbial communities from Weissenstadt, Germany - SII-2010 (SPAdes) (version 2) | ecosystem: Environmental > Terrestrial > Soil > Wetlands > Peat | place: Germany...
CTAAAGCCGGCATTGATTCGATTCGACTTACGGCGCGGCTTGAAGCCGCGCCCTTTCAAGACAAGACAGAATCGTGAGTTTTTCCGCAGCCTCCTGGAGCGGTCCGCGGCACCTCACATAAGGAGAGGCAACCCGATGACGAGGGCCAACACATTCTTTTTCTTTTGTACGCTGCTGTTGTTTTTGTGGGCGATTCTGGCCCAGCCGGGCTGGGCACAAACCGCTGACCAAGCAAGAGCCAGCGAAAGCTTGCCTTCTGCTCCACAGCCGCAATTCATGCAGAACGCGAGCCGGGTGGTGATGAGTCCGCAGGCTCAAGTGGCGCTGGTGGCCAGCTTTCCTGGCGGGGCCGGGTCGCAGACGGCTTCTTCCGCGGATGCTCAGGCGGCGCAGACGACGGGCGGTCCCATGCGCTTAACCCGCACACAGGCAGAGCAGCTGGCCCTCAAAAACAATCCGCGGATCAGTGTGGGACGTCTGCTCGCGCTGGCGCAACATCAGATCTATCGCGAGGTCAGGGCGGGGGAACTCCCCAATTTTAATGGCGCCATCACGGCAGTCGGCGCCAAGGAGGGCAGTCGCATCGGCGCAGGCTCGCTTACTGCATCCAGCCTGTTTGAACATGCGGGAGCGGGGGTAACTCTCAGCCAACTGATTACCGATTTTGGGCGCACGATGAACCTGGTGTCCTACTCCAAGCTTCTGGAGAAAGCACAAAACGCCAACGCGCTGGCGACTGCTGAGGACATCGTTCTGGCCACGGACCAGGCTTTTTACAACGCGCTGCAGGCCCAGGCTCTGCTCAAGGTCGCGCAACAAACGGTGACCACTCGCGGGTCCGTGCAACATCAGATCGACGAGCTGACTAAAAGCAAGCTGAAATCAGGGCTGGACTTGTCCTTTGCGGATGTGAATCTGTCACAAGCGAAGCTGCTGCAACTCGATGCCCAGAACAATGTTGATTCCACGCTGGCTGCGCTCACCGCGGTTCTTGGTTTCGACAAACAAGACACTTACGAATTGGCAGAGGAGGACACACAACTGCCGTCGCCGCCGCCGGATGTGGATGTGCTCATCCATACTGCTTTGCAGCAGCGACCCGATCTGCAAGCGCTCACCTACGATCAACAGGCAGCGGAAAAATTCCGCCGCGCTCAGCGCGACCAGCTCCTGCCTACCGTAAGCGCGCTCGGCATCGTGGGAGGGTCTCCGGTGCGTCCGGACTGCTTTGGCGGCGGCTGCTCTCCCAACTACTTCGTTTCCAGTTGGTACGGCGCGATCGGCGTGAATATGAGCATCCCGATCTTTAACGGATTTCTTTTCACAGCGCAGGCTTCGGAAGCGAAGTACCGGGCGCAGGCGGCCGCGGAGAACACTCGGGATCTGCGCGACCAGGTCGTGCGTGACGTGCGCACCGCGTGGCTGGGCGCGAACACGGCGTTTCAGCGGGTGGACGTGGCCGCCGAGCTCGCCAAGGAGGCCGACTTGAGTTTGAGTCTCGCACAAGGGCGTTACCAGCTTGGGTTGGGATCGATCGTCGAGCTCAGTCAGGCGCAGTTGCAGCAAACCGATGCCGCCATCGGCTATGTCAACTCCCAGTACCAGTACCGGCTGGCTCTCTCCACGCTGAACTTTGAGATTGGAGTGCAGCCCTAAGCCGGCGCAATGCGCGGAAGAGGGACCGAGCGGCTTCGAGGCGCCTGATGGCCAGAGGTTTTCTCAGCGACGCAGGGCATGAAAAGAAGTAAAAAAAATCAACGGTACTCGTTCACGACGCGTCGCGGAGTGTTGCTCTCGTTCTCCATTGGAGCGTTTGTGGCGCTCATTTTCATCCTGGTGTACTACGCTTATATCCTGCCCATGCAAAGGTCGTTAGAATAATCAGCGCGTGTTACGAGGCTTGTTCTTCGTCTTGGTCTTCGTCTTGCTCTGGCCCTTGAGATTGAGGGCCACTGCAGCGCGGATGAGATCTTTCAAGGCTGCCTCATCGACCTTGTCGCCTTCGTGGATGTCGATGGCTCGCCTGACATTGCCGTCGAGGCTGGAGTTGAATAGACGGGAAAGGTCCTGCAGCGCAGCTCCCTTGGCAAACGTCATCTTGACGACGTTCTTGTGCGTCTCTCCCGTGCAGACGATGCCGCCGTGGGAAAAGACGGGAGTCCCCGGCGAGGTCGCCTTGACCCACTTCCACTCTTCGACGATCTCCGGGTCTGCCTGGTGGATGATTGTGCGCACTTTCGCGAGCATCTTCCCGCGCCAGTCTCCAAGTTGCTTGATCTTCTGGTCGATTAATCCAGAGGCGATGAATGCAGAGGCAGGTTCCATCGAGACGCGTCCTTTCCTGTAGGCTCCAACTCTCGCACCTAATTTAGTTGCGCTCAGCGTAACGTGCAAACTCCGCAAGTTGGAAGAGGGTGGCCCATTCTAAAATTTCGCGTTCTTTGCGAAATTTAGAGTGGGGATGTTGGAGGCTGATCCAAAACTGAACTGCCCCACTCAAGCCAAAATCGGGCTTGAATGGGCCACCCGACCGTCCATCGAGATTTATTCAACCCGTAGCGCCTCGATCGGCTCCAAGCGTGCCGCGCGACGTGCCGGAATCCACAGAGCAAATAGCGCCACCAGGGCCAGGAGTACCGGGACTGCAATAAAGACCATCGGATCCCAGGCTCGGACGCCGAAAAGAAACCCAGCCAGGAAACGGGACAGGAGAGCCGCCAGAGCCAATCCCACAATGACTCCGAGGCCCGCCGTGAACAAGCCTCTTCCAACGACAAGATTCCGGATGCGCGCTCGGTCAGCCCCAAGAGCCATGCGTACGCCGATCTCATGCGTGCGCTGAGCCACGGAATAAGCCATAACACCGTAGATGCCAACCGCGGTGAGCGCCAGCGCTGCCATGGCGAAGACACCAAGCAGAAGCATGTTGAAGTTCTGCGCTGCGATCGAGTCGGAGAGGATCTCATCCATGGTGCGAACCTGCCCCGCGGGCAAGCCTCCGCTCGCTTCTCGCAACTGCTCAGAGACGTTCACAGCCACGTGATGTGGCTCAAGACTGGTACGGATGAGCCAGAAGATCGGGCCAAACTGTAACCCGAGACGCGTCATGCCATCCGGTTCTTGCGCCAACGGGATCATCATGGTGGGCTCTGGTGGGTCACTCAAATCGTGATCGCGCGTGTCGGCGACTATGCCGATGATCTGGCGGGGTCTGTCTGCAAAATCTGGTCCGATGCCCCGACCGATTTCAATGGTTTGACCGATTGGATCCTGCTCTGCCCAATAGCGTTTCGCCATCGTCTCATTGATAAGCACGACACCCGGCGCGCCTTTTCCGTCTTGTTCATGGAAATCTCGACCACGAACAATCGGGATTCTCAGAACCGCGAAGTAGCCCGGCGATACCGACATCCATTCCGTATCGCCGGTACTGCCCGAGTTGCCGGACGGAGTTCCGATTGCGGCGAAAGGCAAACCCATCCTGTTGCCAAAGGGCGGGCTGCAAGTGGCTGCGGCAATTTCAACTCCAGCAACGCCTGCGAGCCGCTGTCGAGCGTCCTCAACCAGGCGTGCGACATTGGCTGTGGTTGCGAATTGAGATCCGTGCAGCGACATTTCGATAAGAAACACGTTATGCCGGTCGAAACCCGGATTCACGCTCCGCAATGCGACGAAGGTGCGTATGAGGAGCGCCGCACCAATGAGCAGCACAACCGACAGGGAAACCTCGCTTAAGACAATCAGCGATCGCATCTTGCTCTGGCTTGAAGCGGATCCCAGCCGCCGGTTCCCTTCGTTGAGTGATTGATTCAGGGATGGGCTGCATACCCGCAGGGCCGGAACAATTCCGAAGACAATGCCAACCAACAACGAGATCCCGAGTGTGAACATCAGTACCCGCCAGTCGATTCCCACGAAAGCGCCCCCGACGCCAATGCGCGGAATGTTGCCAGGACTTATCGAAAGCAGTGCGTGTACGCCGAGTGATCCCACGACCAGACCGATTCCACCGCCGCATGTGGCGAGCAACACGCTCTCGGTCGCAAACTGGCGAAGCAGCCGTCCTCGACTTGCCCCGATGGCGGCCCGAATCGCGAACTCGCGCTGGCGAACGGTAGCGCGACCAAGCAACAGATTCGCGACGTTCGCGCAAGCGATCAGCAGTACCAGGCCCACGGCAGCCTGCATTAACAACAGCGATGCTCGCGCATCTCCGACAATGGCATCGCGAAGCGGCCGCAGCACAAAGGCGTATTCAGGGTCGGGTAGCAAGCCCTGGCGCCGTGCGGCTTGCGAGGCCAATCTCAACTGCAGATTTGCCTGAGACAATGAGAGTCCCGGTTTCAGACGCCCGGCTGCCCCGAAGGAATGCAACTGGTCAATGCTGTTCGGATTGAACTGAAACGGGATCCACAAATCAGCTTCTGGATCGGTGCGAAAGCTCTCGCCCGTGACACCGACCACGGTGTACGGCTCTTTTTCTAATGAGATTGCCTTGCCGACTATCTGCTGATCTCCGCCGAACCTTTGTTTCCACAGCCTGTAGCTCAGGACCACAACCTTGGCTGATCCTGCCCGATCCTCATCCGCACTGAACGTCCGTCCAAGCGCAAACGGCGCACCGAACAAACGAAAGTAGTTTGCAGTGACGTGGACTCCGTGAACCTCTTCCGGTATGCCGCTGGTCAGGCCGAGCACGCCTTCGCCAAGATCGTACGCCGAGATATCGTCAACTGCCTCGGCGTTCTGCAGCCAAAAACGAAGATCGGGAATCGATGCGCCCGGTACTGATCCTTCCGTTGATTTCAACCAGAATTGGACGATGCGATCAGGTTCCGGATAGCTGAGGGGCTTCAACAGCACGGTGTTGACGACTGAAAAGACGGCAGTGTTCGCGCCAATTCCTAAAGCCAGAGTCAGAATTGCGGCTAGGCTGAAGCCGGGTGAACGGAGCAGCGAACGGCATGCGTGTCGAATGTCCTGCAGACTTTGAGACAGCCAGGTGTGAGACATGAGATTGTTCTCGCTAGAACTTTAGCCAGCCACGGAACGCCCGAGCGGCGTAGTAAGATTCCGCACCGTTGTGATAGACGAAAACAGTGTTGAAGCGGCGATCGCAAAAGAGGGCGCCGCCGAGTTTTCTGACATTGGAAGGTGTCTTCACCCAGCTCGAGGTTTTCGTATCGAAATCTCCAAGTTTCTGTAGCTCTCGATATTGCTCTTCCGTCAAAAGCTCAACGCCCATGGCAGCTGCCATATCAAGAGCGTTGTCTTTTGGCTTATTCTCTTTCCTTGACTCCAGCGCTGCACGGTCGTAGCAAAGACTTCTGCGGCCTTTCGGACTTTCCGGTGAACAATCATAAAAAATGTATTCACCCGTTTTCTTGTCCTGACCAACAACGTCCGGCTCGCCGCCGGTTCTCTCCATTTCGTTCAGTGACCACAGTTTTTCAGCGTTAGCTTCCAGCTTGGCTTGTACTTGAGCCCATGCAAGGCCTTGGTGGCGGTTCATGTTTTTCTCAAAACGGGCTTGCAATGCTTTGAGTAGTTCTTCACGCTGCTTTTTTGAAAGGGCTACGTTTGACATAGGTTCTTCTCTAGATGGATTGGAATAATGTTGAGTCCATGACTACTATGGCCGCCGCCATTGCGAGCTTGTGATCGGTGTTCCAGGGCTGCCCTACGGCCCTCCGCACCTGGAGGAAATGAGCGTCGAGGTTCTCTACACGCAACGCCTGGCGCGCCGCACCCAATACGCTCTTCGCGTCGTACCAGTGGACGGGCCAACCGCGTGCCTCGGCCGCGGAGGCCAGCGCCTTGCGGTACATCACCCAGTCGGCATTGTTCTGCGCACGGTAGTCCGTGATTCGCTCGGCAATCGTGGGTGGAAGCTGTGGGCACTTGCGAAGGGCGACACCAACGATACGCGGCACCGCCAGGGTGACAGCGTCCAAGGCAAGCACCGCGTGCTTCTCCGCCGACACGCGCACGCGCTCTACCAACTCCACGGCCTGGTCGAGCGGGAGCCCTTGGGCTTCGCTGTGGTGCGGAATCTTTGGCAGACCCTCGCCCACGAGTTCCACTCGGCGGCGGTCGAGCAGCGTCCCATCACGCGCCACCGTCACCAGCACCGCCCAACCGCCATGATCTGATACCCCGATGACGCCACCGTTCTTTGACATGATGTTCCCTGACATGATGTTCCCTCACGCCTAACTTCGCCCCTTTACGTTGGGCGGCCAGTTGGGCGTCTCAACGCCGAACTGCTTGGCATACTCGGCGTTCAGCCGCTGCCAGCCGCCGAACTTCATGGCCTCGGGTCCGACCATGCGGCCGATGGGAGTTCCGCTGAGCAGGTGATCCAGAACATCGAAACAAATGTGCCACCCGGCTGCACCCATTGCGATGAAGCGGTGACCGATGTTGGTCCACAGCGTCAGGCGCGTGCCGCCACCAGAGGCTTCGAGTTCCCACCGCATATCGAAGCCACCCCACTTGTACTCGAGCGCCTCGGGAGCGTCGGCTCGCGTCACGGTTGTCTCGGTTACGCGCGGCACAGGCGCTCCCACGGTGGTGAGCTTCACCGTGTTTCCAACCGTACCCAAGTTCCCATCGGCGTCGAAGGGAGCCCACTCGCGCAAATGCGCTGGGTCGGTAAGCGCCTGCCAGACTTTTTCGGGCGAGTGGCGCAGTTCGCGGACGAGAATGAGCGTCCACTTCTCTTCATTACTATTACTACCGCTTTGTGCCCGGTCTTTTTGTACCCGCGCCCCGTGGGCCGGACCCGGTGTGTACTGCGCGCGATCGGTCACGTTCTTCTCCTTAGCAGCCCGTAGCGAAACCCAGCGCCTAGAGGCGCATTCATAACTCGACAATTACGGTATGCCTGAAGGCATACCCTGATACAAATCGCAATTTCACCACTGGCTATTAGCGTTACCAGCGGGCCAGTTGGGTGAGCTGAATGAGGTTGCCGCAGGTGTCGTTCAGCATCGTAATGGTCGAACCGGTCACGTCGGTGGGCGGCATGGTGAACTCGGCGCCGCGGGCCTTGATCCGCTCGTAGTCACCCTTGACGTCGTCGGTGAAGAACATGATCGCGGGCTGGCCCTGTTGAAAGATCGCCTGCTGATAGGCTTTGGCCGCGGGGTTGTTGTTCAGCGCCAGCTGCAGCTCAGTGCCGTCCGGCTCCTCGGGCGAGGCCACGGTCAGCCAGCGATATGGGCCCTGGCTGAAATCGGTCTTCTTGGCAAGGCCCAATACCTCCGTATAGAAGCGCAGGGCCTTGCCCTGGTCGTCCACGTATACGCTGGTCACTTTGATTTTCATTTCGTTCTCCTTTGTCACGCTCGCGGTTTGGGCCGCGTCGTCTTGTCCTTGGTCTTCCTTTTCGTTGGTGTTGATGATCCAGACTGTTGATGATTCATGCGGTCGTGATCCATGCGATTAAGGTGGCGTTCGAGAGCATCTATGTGAGCGGACCAGAATCGGCGGAACTGAGCCAGCCAGGCGTCCAACTCCTGGAGTGGTTCCGGCCGCAGCCGGTAGAGACGGCGCTGTGCATCCACCGTGGATTCCACGAAACCGGCGTCGCGCAGCACACGCAGGTGCTTGGACACGGTCGGCTGCGGCATACGAAGTTGACGCTCGATCTCTCCCACCGACTGTTGTGACGAGACCAGGAGGCTCAATATCGCGCGGCGGTTCGGTTCCGCAATGATTTCGAATACGGATTCCACGCTCTGTATATACTCCAGATGGTATATACGTGTCAAGGTATATTTGCAGAGCCAAGCGACGTTTTTCGACCGGCGTGCTGGGATGGACCAGTAGGGACGCAGCCAGTCAGGAGAAACTTAACACAATTTCCAAATGCGGCCTTGCGCGGTATCGAATCTCTTCGATTGCGCAAGTCAACCCCTCGGCGCGCGAGTTTAGTTGGTCAAACCTATGCGGCGAACTATGCTTTGGAAGCGCGGGTCGGAACGAACACCATCCCATTGCGGGTCGACATTGAGGTGAATGAGTTCGGTCTCGTGCTTTTTGTATGCCGATTCCAGCGATTGGAAGCCGGCATCGAGCTCGCCCAAACGAAAGTGGAAAAGCGCCACGTATAGGTCTTTGACGTAATCGCAGAAACCATACCCTGAAACGGTGGCGAACTTGCGCGGATGATTTGAGGCCTCCTGACAGAACCCCAGCATCTTCCGCCAATATCCTTTCTCGCCGGACTGCTGATACGCCGTTCGCAGTTCCGCGAGTCTGCTCGGGCTCAGGCCGAATACTTCCTGCGCCTTGATGTATTCTTCGATGGCGTCCCGATGCCGTCCCGTCGCATCATAAATCTGGCCAAAATCGTAGTGCGACCAAGGCATTTCGGGCGAGAGTTCGAGAGTTTTCCGGGATTGTTCCGTCGCTAGATCATAATGCCGGTTAAGGTAAAAAGCCCATTCGCTGAAGTCCATGGTGAACTCGGAGAACGGATCGAGCTCCAGCGCTCGTTTTGCCTCTGCCACCGACTCGTCAGTCCGGCCCATGGCAGCCAAAAAATGCGCATACAAGACATAAGCTGGAGTGTAGCTGGGGTTGAGCTCGATCGCGCGTTTGAACTCCCGTTCCGCGCCCGCCCAGTTCCAATTGAGAATCATCTCAACACATGCGAGCGACGTGTGAGCCTCAGCCAAATTCTCGTCGAGCCGCAACGCCTGCAATGCTGCGTCTCTAGCCTTCGGCATGGTCTCGGCAGCTGAAAGATCTCCCGCAAAGATATCTCCTCCCCAACTCACGAGCGCATAGCAACTGGCGAGGCCCGCGTAGCCGAGCGGGTCCGACGGGGCTTCCTTGATGGCGAGTTCGAAGTATTTGATCCCTTTTTCTACAGGCTCACGCGTGTCCTTGTCGCAGAGGTAGCGGCCCCTGAGGTAGTCATCATGGGCTTGCGGATCCACCGGCCGGGCGTTGCCCAGCAGCTTTTGCTCCGCGGGCGTCAATTTCACCTGAATCTCGTGCGCGACCGCCTGCGCGACCTGTCCTTGCAGCGTGAGCATATCTCCGACTTCACTTTCATAGCTCTCTGCCCAAAGATGCCTTTCGGGGGAGGCCTCCACCAGGTTCGCGGTAATCCGCAGGCGATTACCTGAGCGCAGCACTGTCCCCTCTACCAAGGCATCCACATTCAATTCTCGCGCGATCTCAGGCAGCGTCTTTTTCGTGCCCTTGTACTGCACAACGGACGTCCTTGAGATCACTCGCAGCGCGCTGATCTTGCCTAAGTCCGTGATCAAGGCCTCTGTCATTCCGTCGGCAAAGAAATCCTGGTCGGGATTGCCGGAGAGATCGACCAGGGGAAGAACTGCAAGGGATCCAATGCGGGGTGAATGTGGCGGACCGAACAAGCTCTGGCGCACTCGGTTCAGGCTCAGGATGCCAATCAAGGCTATTGCCACCATCAAAACTAGAGCCATCACTTTTGCGCGTTTTCCGTAGGCCCTTCGCTCAATATTGGTAGAGATCGCGACGGGTACAGGGGCGGGGGTTCCTGCCGTGCGAAGCCCGTCGTTCGATTCCACGGGAACCAGAAAGCGATAACCGCGGCGAGGCAGGGTCTCAATGTATCGCGGGTTTTCGGGCGAATCCCCCAGCACTTCGCGGAGTCGCGCAATGGCGTTGTGCAGGCTATGGTCGAAATCGACGAACGTGTCGGTTTTCCATATCTGCGCCCGAAGTTCCTCCCGCGTCACTACGTCCCCCGGCCGCCTCAGCAGTGCTTCAAGTACCTGCAATGGCTGGCCTTGCAGGCGCACCTTTACGCCCTGCTTGCGCAATTCGCCAGCGCGGAGGTCCAGTTCAAAAATGTCGAAGCGCAGCACGCGCACGACCGAGGACGAGGAAGACATGTCGGGTTCCACGAACCTGGCAAAGCCTACCACAGTTCTGCCGCCGTTGGAGGGCCTTCCGCCCGAGCTGAAGGGTTCTTGTATTCAACGACTTAGTGATGGAGAAAACTTTGGGAACGGATGGAGGCCCGGAGGATTGACCTTGCTGCCGGAACCCGTGAAAGTGCGGTCGTTCTCGCGCGAGCTCACGAATCGGCGGGACGCATAAGGCAAGTCCCGGGTTCGGGAGCAAATTCCTCGCACGAAACAAGGAGAGTCAAAACATGACAAAGAAAGCCTGGATCAGTTCGCACATTCCGGTGCTGTTAGTCACCTTGCTGGCGCTTTCTTCCATCGCCTCGGCTCAGCACAAAATGCCGCCAGCGGAACAGGAAGATAAAAGCAAGCTCGTTCAGATTGTTCGCAATGCCACTGAGCAATACCTCGATATCAACAAGGCCATCGCGGCCGGGTACGGCCCGTTCCTTGGCTGCGTCAGCGGCTCCGACCATGGGGCGATGGGAATCCATTACGTTAATCCCAGTCTGCTCAACGGAACCGTTGACGCCACGCACCCGCAAGCCCTGATCTATGAGCCGTCGAACGGTCAAATGAAGCTGGTCGGCGTCGAGTTTATTACCGACGCGGCGACCTGGCTGAAGAATAACTCCGGTCCTCCCGTTTTGGAGGGTCAGGTGTTCCTGTTCGTCGACAGCCCAAACCGATTCAACATACCGTCGTTCTTCGAGCTTCACGTCTGGGCGTGGCGGAACAACCCGAAGGGCGCGTTCGTGGATTGGAACGACCATGTGACTTGCACACATGAGTAGATTGCCGGGAGACGTCGGCTCACACTGTGCGTCTCCCGGGCTCGGTGATCCGAATGCTGAGAAAGGAGATTCCCATGAAAAAGAACTCAAGAATTCAGCGAGGTCAAGCGCTGGCTGCAGCCCTGTTGATCAGCCTCTTCCTGATCGCTACGTCGCAAGCGCAGAATGACCTTGCGGTATTCACGGGAAAGTTCACGTTAGTCAATCAAGTCCTGTGGGGCAAGACGGTCCTTCAGCCTGGTGACTACACCATCAGCATCGGGTCTAGCAGCATGCCGATTCCTGCGTTGGTCCGGGACAGCGCAGGTCGGCCTGTCGGCCGCTTTGTGGGCCGGATCGACGGCGGGCGGACAAGTGCCGGCAATGCACTGCTCATCAGAGAAAAGGCCGGACAACTCCGCGTGTATTCGCTGGCACTCCGCAGTCTAGGAAGGATGCTGGTCTATGATCCGGCCATGGCGCGAGAAGCGGTTCTGGAGGCGCGTGCACCCCAGACGGTGACGGTGATGTTGGCAAAACGGTAGGTGGAGCGGCGATTGAGCGTACATTGGCTGGCTTGGTCGCCGTCTTCGCTGTTCATTGGGTGACATAGATCCAAATGCAGAAAGGAAAGAACATGCCCAAATACGTGATCGAGCGCGAGCTTCCCGGCATCGGAAATGTTACAAGGGATCAAGTGCTGGCTATATCGCAGAAGTCATGCATCGTTCTGAATAACCTGGGACCAAAGATCCAATGGCTGCACAGCTACGTAGCGACCGACAAGATTTACTGCGTCTATATCGCTCCCAGTGAGGAGATGGTTCGTGAACATGCGAGGCAGGGAGGATTCCCGGCAAACCGCATTTCAGAGGTCAGATTGGTGATTGATCCTACTTCGGCGGAGAATTGAGCACTCTTACGCTGGCATGGTGGCTGGGCCCAGCCCCCAAGCAAAAGCCAGAGCTTTGTACAAAAAGAAAAATGGTGGCATGTGCGGCTTGGGACGCAAATGCCACCTTTCGGTAGACCAACTGGATGTCGGACCGCTTACGCTCCTGCCGTCGCTGCTTTGACTAAAGGTTCCGGGCGCGGAGTCTCCGCCATTCGTCCAAAGTACACCCGGTAGGAGCGGTGGATGCAATACATGACGGGGAAGACCGCGAGCGCGAGTCCCCAGCCGAGGTGCGAGCTGACGGCCTGGACCATGGTGGTGACTCCCGCGCTGATCACGTAGTAGGGGAAGGAAAGATGCGCCAGGCTCCACCAGATGTGTCCTGCGGCCTTGCCCTCGCTGACGGCTACGATCGCGGCGACCGGAGCGGTCTGTCCCAGGAATAAGGTTGCTGTAGCCATGGCCAGTCCCAGGGTACTGGAACTCCAATGCATCCCCGGCCAGGTGGCATGGAACATCAGGCTCGCGAGGCAGCTGGCAAACGCCGTCATACTCAGGTTGAACGTGATCTGCTGCGGGTTGAACTTCGCGTCCTTGCGCGGCCAGCACTGCACCGCGGTTGAAATGAAGGTAATGATCACTGCTTCGGCAGCGCTCAGACTGACGACCGCCGTGAGCAGGAACGGCAGATTGACTGACATGTTGCCGTTAATTCCCGGCAGCTTGACTTTCATGCGCGACGTCACTGCTGCCAGCACTAGAACTGCGAGCGCGAAGTAAGTGTGCAGCGCGTGGCTCAGGACTGTTGCATATCCGGCGGTGATGGCTGCGGCCAGCATCATGGCGCCGATGAAGGTCCTGATTCGCCGTGTGTTGTTCATGATCTCTTCTCCTTTCTTTTGGAAATTCACACGGCTAACTATTGCTCGTCATCTCCCGCATCAGTAAACGCGCTATTGGCGGTCGATACCGACGTACCCCAGACCACGCTGCTGGCGGAAGTACCGGTGCTCGTTCCCCAAACCACGCTGAATGCGCTGGTCAGGTTGTTGTTCCAGGGCAACGACGTGCCCCATACCACGGATGTGCCGTTTACGATTGAAGTGCCCCAGACGACCGAGGTACCCCACACCACCGAAGTTCCCCAAACCACGGAGGTTGGGGCGACGGTCGAGTTTCCGTAGACCAGCGAAACCGTACCGGTCTGGGCGTTGTAGACGGCGGTCGGCGAAAGGGCTGATCCAACCGTGGCCGGAGCCAGGTCAGTATTGGTTGTGGCGGCCTGTACGTTCAGCAATCCCGACCCTACCGAGAACAGATCGTAGTAGTCGATGAACGTCGCGAGAAGATGAGGCACATAAGCCGACGTGGAGACGAGCCCAAATACGGTCATCTTCGTCGCGGTCTTCATCAGCCGCGCCTTGACTTGATCAGGAGTAAGAGTGCTTTGTTCCTGCAGCATCAAAGCCACTGCGCCGGCGACCGCGGGAGTGGCCATGCTGGTGCCGCTCAGGGTGAAATAGTCTTTGTTGCCATCAGTGCCTGTGACCAGCTCGTTCGGATACGCAGCTTCCAGCGTCGTGCCGGGAGCAGACAGCGAAACGATGGCATTGCCGGGCGCCATGATGTCGGGCTTCACGACGTGATCGTAGGTCGTGGGGCCCTTCGAGCTATAGCTGGCTTTGGTCTCAGCCGAGGCGGACGTTGATCCGTTGCTCTTGGTTGCGCCCACCGTCAGCACGTAAGGATCGTTGCCGGGTGCGGTGACGGTTCCGAAGCCGTTGCTTCCATTCAAGCTCAAGCGGCCATAGTTGCCTGCTGCCACAACCACCACGATCCCGCTATTCCAAGCCGCTTCCACGGCTTGGCAGAGAGGGTCCTGGGTGTAGCTGACCGGGATTCCGCGACCCAAAGACAGATTGATGACCTGGATGTTGTAGGTGCTCTTCAACGCGATGGCCTGCTGGATGGCCGCGATCACGGTACTGTCCGTGCCCGCGCCGTTCGCATCCAGAGCCCGAAGATCGATCAGGCTGACCCCGGGGGCGACGCCTGCGTACTGCCCACCCGACAGGGAGCCATTACCACCGATGATGCCAGCCACGTGTGTGCCGTGACCGTAGAGATCGTATTGCGCTCCGTTGGCGTTGCTGGTCGCGGTACCAGTGAAGTCCTGGTGATAGACCACGCGCGAGGCCCCATTCGCATCCTGCAGATCGGGGTGGCTATCGTTGATGCCGCTGTCAATCACGGCCACGCCGACGCCCGCTCCGTTATATCCGGCGGTCCAGGCGGATTCGACGCCCGTGGCATCGTTGGTGAGATCGTCCATTACATTCATGGGATGATCGATGGTCACCGACGCGATCTCGGGATCGGCCTCTAACGCTGCCAGAGCGCTGACCGGAATGGTAAACGCCGCACTCTTAATCATGTGCAGTTTGGCCTGCAGGCGTCCACCGCGGTTGTGCATGGTGGCGTAGTGCGAGGCGGAGGGCACTTGCTTGTACTGCACGATGACCTTCACGGTCTGGCCCTTGGCGGCGCCCTGATGCGCTTTCGCCAGAAGTCCCGAGAGTTCGGGAGCGATCCTGGAGGAGAACCGGCCGTTCGATTCGCCGGCAGCGAGGTTGTTCCAGCGCTGTCCGAAAGCCATTCCCGTCGCCAGGAGCACGACCAGGACCAGGCTCAAGCGCTTACCCCAAGCGGCACTGTGCCGTTCTCCGCGTCCCGCCGGTTTCGGTGATTTCTTCGTGTACTCCATAGAATCTCACCCTACTTTCTTAAATGGGGGAAAGATCGAGCTTCGTACCCAGGCCTACTGTTGCACGGGAGCGGCCAATGAGGACCACGTAAGTGATTGTTTCTATTGGAGATCAAGGCTGCGAACGAGAACAGGGTGGGACAGTCTGTCCCGCGGCAGCGGGCGTGGGACACTCTGTCCCACATATGGGCCGGTAGTCTTTCGGCCCCACTACTCCAAAGTCGCTCATTTCGAGCTAGTTAGGCAGTGGCGCAAGCGAGGGCGCCGTCTGCGTGTGCTCCGTTTTTCGTGCAACTATGCCCGAACTCTGCCCGAGCAAAACGGCGAGGTTAGGCAAGGCTGGAGCATTGGATTTTTGCTTCTCGTTCAACTTCCGCGTCGCGTCAACAAGGTCATTCTTGTCAACGATGTTGTACCTTTCGAAGATCGAGCGCGTCTTGTGTCCGCTGATCTTCATTGCCACGCTTTCCGGAACACCTAGCTTGCGAAGGTTACGTACACCGCTTCTGCGAAGATCATGGAATAGCAATTTGGGCACTCCTGCACGCCCGCACACGGTCTTCCAAATTCTCCGGAAGGTCCGCACGGGCTTACCGTTCGGCCGGCTGAATAGAAAATCGTCCGGCTTTTTGCCGACGCACAATGCCGTCAATAGATGGAAAACTTCATCAGTCATCGGCGCTATTCTCGCTTCGTCGTTCTTGGTGGTGCCTGCTTCCAACTGGATCTCCCGCGAGGCTAGATCAACCTGGCGGACACGCATCGAAAGCAATTCACCTTTACGAAAGGCGAAGCTGTACGCAGTCGTGAGCAGCGCGCGAAGCCACAAGCCTTCCTTGTTGCACTCCGCTGCCAGTTTCATGTACTGCGCGTCTTCGAGGAATCCTGTGCGCGCGGTGCTTTCCTTGTACATGTGGATCACTGGAACTGCTCTCAGCTTCCCGTTCTCTCTGGCCAGATTGCACGCATGCTTCAGAATCGCCAGCTCCCGGTTGATCGTGGGCCCGCTGGCGCCGTCCTTCTCTCGTTTGATGCCGTAGCGCTGCACCAGATCGGTATTCAGATTGTCTGCCCGCAGACGTGTGAAGAACGGTTGTAGGTGCTTCCGCCATCGCATTTCCAAGTGCTTGAGCGACTTTCTCCCTTCTCGCTTATATTCAGCGACCATATCGGCGTAGAGTTCATCAATCCGAACGTTCGTGCTCGGCGTGAAGGTTCGTGTTTCCACTTCGGCCAGCCTGCGTCTGAGTAAACGCTCTGCGACTTTGCGATCGGTAGAGTGTGTGCTCTCTCGTTTCGCAATGCCGCGCCAGTAATACTTGATCCACAGAATATTGGAACCGTTTGTGAACACACTGCCGGTTCCACGTTCACGTTTCACTGTTTCTTCCATTGGTGAGACCTCCTTAGTCTCGAAGGATGGCGCACGATGAACTGAGTAGGAGGAATCTGGTAGCGTGGAGGGAACCATATTCCTGTTCGGATCAGGACCGTGGCCAGTGCTGGGCTCGGTGTTGAACGCACCGGCCTAGCACGCCTCGAGTCTACTCCTTTATGAGCAGAACACACGCATTGTCCTGATCCTCTACTGCCTGTTGCTTGCCTATTGCTGTCTGTGGGTGCCGTGGCACATACATGAAATTGATGGACCAAATTACCCGCGAATCGGCTACGGGTGGCTTTGGGTTAGGCCATCGAACCCAACTCCCGCTGACGCTTCCTCCGCTCTTTACGCAACACCGGATCTAGCTATCATGGGGTGGCGCCTCATGGCTGCGACTGCGATTTCTGGGGCTGCTTTCCTCCTCGCCGGTATATTCAAGTCGGCGGCGACGCGGAATTAAGACGCTGCCCAATTTCGGGCATTGCGTGGGCAGAGCACGTGAGATTCCCGCGTCACCAGCCGCTTCCACCACCGGGTACTGGAAGCCGCAGTCCGACGCTCATAACACGGTCCTTTTCTTTCGCTCGACCAAGTTATCCAAGTCACGCACATCCACCAGCCACGGCGCATGGTCGTTCTCGGAAAGCGGAACGATTGGCAGCTCCCCTTTCTGAATCAGGCTGCGGATCGCACGAGTGGAGACTGACAAGTATTCTGCCGCTGGCCTCAGGCGAAGGAGCCGTCTCGAAACGTTGGGGTTCCTCTTCGTCATACGGACCCCACTGGGTTCCTGACGGGTATCGTGCCGTGAAATTGTTCCTGCTCAACCTTCCCTTGCGCGTGCAGCTTGGCGGTGCTGGTCTTCCGGGAGACACTCCGGGCGAAAGTATCGGCGAGATCCCTGCGGCAGCGGATCACCATAGCCGCGGCTGTAGTATTCCTCCGTGCGGTGATTTGGTCCTCGGGCCAATTGACCAGTTCCCTCAGCCTTCTTTCTTGTCCGTGTTTTCGGCAGTCAGACACACGCCTTCCCTCGGGTATTAGAAATTGCTTCATCCAGTTCCTGAGTTCTTGGCGGGAATCCTCTTGTTAGCCTGATCAGTCTTTTACCCATACGACCGGGACGTAGGCGTGTTTTGCAGGATCAACTACCTGCCCGTTGCCCGGATTTCCAAGAGATAAACCCAACCTTCCGCCGACGTGTGAGGCGGTAACTTTTTCAGCAGCGGCCCGTTTTTTCTCGGTAGCAAGCTGTGCCGCGAAGCAACCGTCTGGCTTTCGCTAGAAAAACTGGACTCCATCAAGGAATCTGCGCACAGAGTACCCGGTCGGTACGGGTATTAGGAGGGTCGTAAACGGGTATTTGACGGGTATTCGGCGGAGGCGCTACAAGCTGTCCGGCAGGTTGAGCCGATAAGTTCCCCGACGCTCACCAGGGATGACGAGGGTCTTCCAAAGTGGTGATTTCTTGAAAGAATTGCGGACCTCACTGGTCTTGCTTCCAATAGCCGAGAGCAGCCGGGCCTTGGCTACATCAGGGTGCTTGCCGGCGTGGGCATCGTGCAGGCACTTAACGATCGCCGCCTGGTTCGCCGTAAGTGCATATCCGATACCACTCAACCGCACGGATCGATAGTCGTCTGAGTGGCTGAAAATTGGCTCTTTTGGACTAGTTGACTGTTGCTCCACTGACGCCGGGCGATTGCGATTGGTTGAAGTCGCGTCGGCGATTTGCGTTTTCTTACCTTTGCTGGCTCTGGGGGTCCATCGATTGCCCGTTTCGGACTTGATCGCCCGGGGCTCGCTCGGCGATTCGAGTCTGTCTTTCCGAATCAATGCTAGTTTTATCCGCTGAATTACAAGATCGATATCTCGGATATCGTCGCGAGCCTCCTGTTGTACCGCATTCTGAACACTAGGGAAATTACGCTCAAGCAGATCTCTGCGACGAGTGAGGCGCCGTAGGTTCGTGTTTAGCTCACCGAGCGACAATTCTTCAATCGGCGACATCTTTGCTAGCAAGTGGTCAAGAGGCGGGGACACATTATTTGGAACGCGACTACCGGTCCACGGTTTAGTGGTGCTGCCTGGCACAAATTCGGCGCGAACGCGACGAACCCGTGCGGGCTTCGGCGGTGTAAGAACAAACGGAGGCGGGTCTGTCGGATTACTTGATGGAGTCCTGGATGACTTCCTGGTAGCCACGGAGTCTCCTCGAGCGCGATCCAGAACAGGAGGCGGGCCGGCAAAATGCGACGGGGATGCAGCCGTCGTGCCGTATGTCCACCTAGCGTACCCTCGATCGCGGCAACAGTCTAATAGGGAGAAAGCTTAATTGCCATGGGCCGCGCTCGGAGTCTCGCCGTGAAACACCCGCAAGTGACCAGTCCAAGACTCGGACTCCTGGCAGCCCCGCGCAAGTGGTAGTTAGCCCGCGGCCTGATCATCGTTTAGCAATCATTTTTTTCGCAGGTGAAAGTGCGTGGGAGAGTAGGTAGTTGACGGCATAAATAGAGGCCACGTTCAGAAAAGAGCGTGGCTTTTTCGGTTGTCCGGGAATTCGCACCCCTCTTTTGGGCGAAAGGAGCGCGTGTTAAAATTCACGCAAAAATGGCGGAGTCTGTTGATCTGGCCCAAATTCGCCGTGAAGCATTTCTGCGAGCCCTCCACAGAGTCATCCGCGAAGAGGTGGATAGGATTGAGTTGGCGTTGAAGGAGATATTGTCTCGCTGAGCTTCTCGGCGCAGAACTCCAAAAGCGCCACTCCCCGGGACTCCACGGCCATAAGCGTGCGTCAAAGATCAGGACCCCTCAGACTGAATGGTTCTAGACGAAGATCGCGCAGGCAGATTGCTGTTCCGAAAAATCCCGATTTCACTCGTTGACGGGTTTTGAGCGCTATCGCACTCCTGCAAAGATTATTTCCGAGTAGGCATTATTTCACTGGAAAACGTCGAGAGCGCAGTGTCACAATAGCTCAAACTTAAGCCTTCAAGGGATTCGCGGAGGCTCCTATGCTAGCGCTTCGCAAGCTTCCGACGCGACCACGCCGTCGCCCGGCACACACCAAACTTTTTGATCCCCAGGCCTTCTTGGCCAAGTCTGGCGTGGGCAGGACTGTTCATCGCTACAGCCCGAAATAAGCCATCTTTTCGCAAGCAGAACGCGCGGACGCGGTGTTCTACATTCAGGAGGGGAGGGTGAGGCTCGGCGTGCTGTCCAAGCAAGGCAAGGAAGCAACCATTGCGTTGCTGGGCCCCGGTGAGTTCTTGGGCGAAGGATGCATCGCATCGGATCAACCCGTCCGCTTAGCCACGGCTACTGCGATTACGGACTGCGCTGTCTTGAGGATTGAAAGAATAGAGATGCTACGCACGCTCCACGCGGAACACGGATTTTCGGACCTGTTTGTTGCGTACGTGGTCGACCGTCACAACCGCACGCAAGCGGACTTGGTCGATCAACTGTTCAATTCGAGCGAAAAGCGTCTGGCACGAGCGCTTCTAATACTGGCCCGTTTCGGAAAAGAAGACACGCCCGAGGCTGTGACCCCAAACGTGAGTCAGGAGACGCTGGCAGAAATGATTGGGACGACTCGCTCACGAGTGAATTTCTTCATGAACAAATTCAGAGACCTTGGCTTCATTGACTACAACGGCGAACTAAAGGTGCATAGTTCGCTTCTTAGCGTTGTCCTGCACGATTAGCAGTTCTTTCCTGCGCAGAACGCTGGTATAGGCGCGGATTTAGGAGGAAGGGGAAATGGAGCATCCATTCGAGAGTCTAGCGAAGAAAGAATCGAAGTCTGACGCCGAACTCATTGTGTTCTTGGCGATCACGAGAATTTCACATCAGCTTCCGATAGGTGCCGTCCTATCTCTGCCCGCGAGCCAACTGACGCCCGAGCAAGTGTACGACTCCCTCTTACGCGAAGCGTACACGTTCTTGGAGTGGTACGAAGATCATGTCGAGAGAAGGTCCCGCAAGCGGTCTGTCTTGAACGGACTGACAGAAAGACATGGCGACCAAAGAGAGAACTTTCCTTGAACGGTGATGCTGCTGCCGCGTGGGGTTTCCATTGTCCGGGCCGGTCAGCGTGTCTTCCATGTCTTAAGCAGACGACCGTCACGACCGGAGTTCATTGGCACACGGAACAAGATGATGTACGAGATCAGCCCTGGACGGTACCATCCACGAACGCAAAATTTGGGGAGGCAGTTCGACGGCATTCCTGACGGAAGCCAGCTCAAGGACAATTCGATCTAGCCAGACGACCGGCGAACCTGGCTTCAATCCATCCAATCTGGTCCCTCACGGAGTCGCCAATCACGCTCCCTGTGCCGACCTCGGGATATCGTTCCCACTGAACCTGATCGCCCTGTTTGCACATGCGAGCAATGGCCTGAGCGCTCATCGTCGCGGCCACGGCTTGATCGGCGTCGCCACTGATCGCCAGGACTGGACCGTAAGCCCGAGTCTGGCCCAGACTGTTTCGCACGAAGTACTGACGGACGAATTCATTCTTCTCCCAGCCCGACCTCAGCATTTCGTTAGCTGACAGCTCGGGCTCTGATTCCGGGCAGCCCTTATTGGGGTGGTGATAGAGTGCGAGCGCCTTTTCCGTCAGCATGTCTGCTACTTGAAACTGCGGATAAACTGTTTCAATCCCATAAGCGAGGGACGTGAGCCTAAGACTAGAAGAGCCCGCAGTGGAAGTCTCGTAGATTTCTTTCGCACCCAGGAGACCTGAAATCACGATGCTGCCGAGATAACCTGGATCGCGAATCTCGTTCTCCTGTTCGGCGACGGCGACCGCCGTTAACCCTCCCTCCGCCTCTCCCATCGCAATCCATCTGGCGCCCAGTTGCGGCACTGCGGCGCGGGCTGCCGGAATGGAATGGATGACATCGGTCGCATTGGAGGGACCATCCAAGAATGCATTCCGGAAGTTGGTTCCCAAGCCGGTGTAATCTGTGGCGACCACGGCGTACCCGAGGTTCACATACATCGACAGAAACGGACCGTGCCCGATATTCCTCATTAGCGAGGGAGCACAGGAACGGGCAATACCATTGGCTCCGTGGGCCCACGCAATGACAGGCCAGCCCCCAGCAGGGGGATTCTTTCCGTAGGGAATCAGGACGATTCCCGACGTCGCCACATCTTCGCTAGTGGCGGAACGTGAGTGGTACAGAATACGGATAGCGGACACGGAGAAAGGAAGTTCGTACTCCTCGAATGATTCCGAGCGGATCAGTTCTCCTGGTTTGCCGGCGGGAAGGGGATGCGGCGTGTCATAGAACTTTGTGATGGGCAATGCGCGCAGGATCTCCGAGCGTTTCCGCGGCGTCGTCGTCTGAACTTGCGTGAAAGCCGTTCCTGCTGTGAGCAGGGTCGCCGCGATCGCACCGAGAGCCATGGTTACGCGGAGCATCCCACACCTTAGGACTGGCAAAACGGCGAATGATGATTTCTGGTGGAGCACAAGTTGAGAGGCCGCGTCGTCACCACCGGCCTCACTTCTTCGCCGCAACCATGATCCCAAGAACCACCGGCAGATAGAGCACGGACGCATGCAGGAGGCGGCTGGCCATGATCTTCGAGTTCGATGCCGCCAGCTTGCCCGAGTGATAGAGCAGGAACGCTCCGGCGACGCCCATACCG
>Ga0209517_10003467_pt1 | contig 21386 bp, 18 predicted proteins | sample PeaSoiMetSII2010_FD_187695 | JGI IMG/M metagenome (GOLD analysis project Ga0209517, IMG submission 187695) | Peat soil microbial communities from Weissenstadt, Germany - SII-2010 (SPAdes) (version 2) | ecosystem: Environmental > Terrestrial > Soil > Wetlands > Peat | place: Germany...
GTGCCGAAGCGTTTCCGCGAGCGGCACCCGGAATTTCGGGAGAGTTTCTTTGGTGACCCGACGGCGCGTGCCATGGGCAGCGGGCGGGATCTTTACGGCCTTCATAAGGATGGCAGCGAGGTGCCGATCGAAATCGGACTCAATCCCCTGCAGACATCCGAGGGCGACTTCGTCCTCAGCTCCGTCGTGGATATCACCGAACGCAAGCGGGCCGAGATGGATCTGTCACGGCAGTCGAACGATCTACAGGCAATCAACCGGCAGCTTCATGCCGCGAACGCCGAGCTACAGTCCTTCGCTTATTCGGTATCACATGACCTGCGCGCACCGTTGCGGCACGTTCAAGGCTACATTGAGTTATTGACGCGGGAGTGTTTGACAACCCAGCTTTCCGACAAGGCCCGGGATCACTTGGTAACAATCTCCGAGGCAAGTACAGAAATGGCCCAATTAATCGATGGGCTGCTCACGTTTTCACGCATGGGCCAAATCGAGCTACAAGAGAGTCAGGTCAAACTGGAGGGAGTTGTTCAGGATGCTATAAAAGGCCTGGAAAAAGAGACTCAGGGTCGGAATATTGACTGGAAGATCACGCCGCTGCCGCACGTGTTCGGTGATCCTACCGCACTCAAGCAGGTGTTCGCGAATCTCATCGGGAACGCGGTTAAATACAGTGGCCCGCGCAACCCGGCGCATATCGAAATCGGATGCGCCGGTGATGAAGATGGGCGTGCGATCCTATTCGTCCGTGACAACGGCGTCGGCTTTGACATGCAGTATGCTCACAAGCTCTTTCGAGTATTCCAGCGCCTGCACCGTGACGCGCAGTTTGAAGGCACGGGTATCGGATTGGCGATCGTGCAGCGTCTCGTTGTCCGGCACGGTGGCCGTGTGTGGGCGGAGGGCGCGCTGAACGAGGGTGCAACAATTTATTTCACGTTGCCGCGGGCAACGGTAGGCTAACCAGGAATTGGACGCTCATAAGATGGACCTACTCAAACGTATCTTGTTGGTGGAAGATAGCCCGCGTGACACCGAGCTGATTCTCGAGGCGCTAGCAATGAATCAGCTGGCCAACGAAGTTGTCAGTCTGAGCGACGGTGCCGATGCCCTCGACTTCCTGTATCGGCGCGGGCAATTTGCCGGCCGCACCGACGGTCAGCCCGCAGTAATTTTGTTGGACCTGAAGATGCCAAAAGTGGATGGGATCGAATTCCTGCGCGTAATCAAGGGCGATCCCATACTCAAAGTCATACCCATGGTCGTCATGACGTCCTCCCGCGAGCAGCAGGATCTGTTGGATTCGTACCAGCTAGGTGCCAATGCCTACGTGGTCAAGCCGATGCAATTCGAAGAGTTCGTCAAAGCCGTGACGCAGGTGGGTGCATTCTGGGCCATCCTCAACGAAGCGCCACCGGGCAGCGTGACCCGGCGGGTGAACAAGGCGCCCTGAGCACCTCGCCTGCCGAGTGCCGTACACGGACTCATACGATGGCCGAGCTATGACTGATGGGCGCGAATCATGAACGCGGACGCCATGCGCGACAGCTTTGACTATGAGACCTACTGGTGGATCATTGAGCGACTCTCCCGCACCAACCGGCCGCTGCGCTTCTCGGACTTAGGCAGCGGCTTCCCGACGGAACCCTTCTTTATTCTGCGGCACGATGTCGACTACTCTCCCGCCGCGGCGTTGGATCTGGCCGATCAAGAAGCGCGTCGCGGCGTTCGTTCCACCTATTTCCTGCTGCTGAATGGGCTTTACTACAATATGCTCAGTTCGGAGCACGCGGCCTTCGGAGCACGACTGGCCGCCATGGGTCACGAAGTAGGATTGCACTACGATGTGAAATTTCTCGAGGCGTTTCCCCGACAAAAATGGCCCGAGTTGATCCGTATGCAGGCAACTCTGCTCAGCGAACTCAGTGATACGCGCGTGACGGCGATCGCCATGCACCAACCAGGTCTCAATGGAGAGGATCCGCTGCGGCATACCCGGGAGTATATAAACGCCTATGACGATCGATTTTATCGCGAAATCCCGTATTTTTCGGATTCATGCCGAGCTTGGTGGAATCCCGCGTGGGAAATGCTGACTTCCGGAGCTACGCCGCCGCGCTTTCAATTGGCGCTGCATCCCATCAACTGGGCCGAGCACGATCGTGATCGTGAGATAATTTTTGGGTCCCTGCACAGCAATCTCGCACGCACGATCGAATCGGCGGGCGAGGAACTGCTGCACAAGATCGCCGAGCATCGCGGGGTATTGCAGCACCAGGCCAGAGGAGCAAAGCGTTGACGCCGAACGATTCCGATAGCGTGTTCGATGTTCTTCGCTCGTTGTGGGATCTGGCTCCACCGGATCCGCGGCATTGTTTGCTGCCACTCGACCGTGCATCTCTGGAGGAGTTTCTGCCGCGATTGCGCGAGTTCGTCGCCGCCACACCAGTGCAACTCAAGGGCACCGTCGATCCGGCTGCCCTGGTACGCGGAAATATTGTCTATATGGGCGAAGGCAGCGTCATCGAAGCCGGCGCCGTGATTCATGACTCCTGCCGCCTCATCTTGGGTGAGCGCAGCGTGGTGCGCGCCGGCGCCGTGCTACGGCATGAGGTCGTGGTAGGCGCCGATTGCCTCATCGGGGCACACTGCGAGGTGGTGCGTTCGGTCATTCTTGGCCCGCGCAGTTATCTGGGACATTTCGTCTATATGGGCGACAGCATTGGTGGGCGCGACATCATGGTTGCCGGCAACGTGATGATGGCGAATACATTGGTCGACAAGGGACAGGTAGGCTTGCGCTATCGCGGCGCTCGGGTCAACTCGAACCGTACCAATCTGGGTGCTCTCATCGGCGACGGCGTTCGTTTTGGCGCATCCAGCACATTGAGTCCCGGTTGCATCGTGCTTCCCGGGTTGGCGTTACCTCCGCACGTGGCGCTGTATGGCACGATCGACAGCAGGCGCCGCCGCGCCTTGATGAAGGAATTCGCACGCGCCTGGCGTGATCAATAAGGCATACATTGCGCGGCGCAGCGGACGACGTAATCACCGCCCGGCCGCTTGCCACGCTCGTTTTCGTGCCGCAATTTCCCCGGTTCGGTCCAGCGGTTCGCCGGAGATCAGCTCCTCTACCGCGGTGACGATTGCCGGAGATAGGGTGGAGCTGGCGGTTCGATATTCCGAGCCGCGAGCGCCAACACTTCCTGGCTGCGTCAGAACCCGAATCTCCCACCGCTCTCCACGCCGACAAGCAACGCCCCCACTTCCAGCCGCATCGGCGATGGTGAAGGTGCGGCAATAATCGCCGGATTTCGCCACGAAACTGAAGCCAATTTCCACCGCCGAGGCAGGCGCACGATCACCGGCGAGCTGGTTCGATAAACCGCGAGCAAGCGAGCCGCTGGCAACCAGCCTATCTCCGGCATTTTGAATAATGATTGAATCCGAGTGTCGCCAAACAAGAAAGCCCGCCCCAACTCCGACGAGGATGCTCGCCGCCATCGACACGGGCAGCCAGGACAGCTTGTACGACCGCGTGCGCCACGACCGTGGCGCCATCGCAGAGCGCGCCTCTTCGAGGTCGACGATTTTGGATCCTGCGGCGGGGATTGGGGTACGCACGGCGGCGAGAAGTCGTTCAGGCACTACCTCGGTGAGTTCCACCGCAAATTCTTGTTGAAGCCTCGCCCGCAGCTCGCGATGTTGCGCGACACGCTGTGCGACCTGCGGATCATCGTGCATTGCCGCTTCAACCTCAGTGCGTGCTGCGGAATCCAATTCACCATCTGCGTACGCCATAAGTGTTTCATCAGGGATGTTCATGTGCGGTTCCTTGCGGCGGCGCCAACATCGCTTGAAGGGCGTCTCGCCCTCGAGCAAGTCGGCTCGTCAACGTGCCTATGGGAATGCCGAGTACTTCCGCGGCCTCTTTGTAGGGCAGTCCTTCTACCAGCACGAGGCTGACCGCCGTACGCTGCTCCTCGGGCAGTCTCCCCATGGCGGATTGCACGGACATCAGTTCCACTTCACGATCCAGGCTGGCGTCGCCAACATGGTCGCCCGCCTCCGCGCCTGTGAAAATCAGGTCGCGCCGGCCGCGCGAACGCAGCTCATCGATCCACGCGTTTCTCACGATCTTGAACATCCAGCTATCCAGGCGGGCGTCCCTATGCCATTGGTCCAATTTCAGCAACGCTCGCTCCAAGGCAATCTGTAGCACATCGTCCGCGTCATGCGGGTTGCGAGTCAGATTGCGCGCGAAGCGCCGGAGCCGCGGCAGCAAGGCGACAATCTGCTCGTGGACGTTTTCCGCCGTCCCGTTCGTATTCATGACGTAGACGTTTGAGATGTGACGTTTGTTCCAGCCATTCTAGCAGCGAACCAATAGTATCGAGTTGGACGGATGGCCAGTGGGGCGTGAAAGTCGAATTCAGGGCTTGGGTATGGGAATCTTGCGACAATTTCTAGTGCGAATGGTTATGGTGACGGCGATCGCCTTGGCAACGGCTGCACAGGCGCAGATCCGCCTGCCGTCACTGCCGCTGCCCAGTTTGCCGCTACAGAACCTGTCGCAGACCCTCGATCATACGGATTCGGGATCTCTCGATCGTTTGAGCGAGCGACGTCGTCTTGATATCAGACAGCTGGTCCGAGCCAACCGTCGCACCGTGGAGACGGACCCCAACGGGGAACCGATCGTACGAAGCGAGATTCTCGCGCTGTCTGTGACCGATGACGCTCTGGCGCAGATGCGGTCCCGCGGTTTTGTCGTCGACCGACAACAAACGATTGCCGCCGCGAATATTCGCGTGATTGTTTTCAAAGTTCCCGCCAACCTGTCGACGAAAAAGGCGCTGCGTGACTTGCGCGATGCGGATCCTAACGGCATCTACGATTACAATCACATCTATAGTGGCAGCGGCGCGGTGTCGACCGATCCAACCCCAGCCGAACGGACAGCGCAATCCGCGCTGCCCGGTGACCCTCCGCGGCCACGCATCCGGGTCGGCTTGTTGGACACCGGAATCGACGTCACGCACCCGGTGTTCCGTGACTCCGACGTGCATGGCTGGGGTTGTAACGGCACGCAAGTACCCGGTGCGCACGGCACTGCGGTGGCCTCAATTCTCGTCGCGCATGCGAGTGCAGAGTTGTATGTGGCGGACGTTTACTGCGGCGCTCCCACGGGTGGCGCGGTCGATGCCATTGTGGCGGCTCTTGGATGGATGGCCCAAGAGTACGTGTCGGTCATCAACTTGAGTTTAGTAGGCCCCAAAAACATTCTGCTCGAGCGCATCGTGAGCGCGCTCATCTCCCGCGGACATGTCATCGTTGCCGCCGTGGGCAATGACGGTCCGGCCGCGCCGCCGCTGTATCCGGCAGCCTATGCCAACGTCGTCGGCGTGACGGCGGTCGATGCCCACCGGCGGGTTCTCATCGAGGCGGAGCGCGGGCCGCAGGTGATGTTTGCAGCCGTGGGTGCCGATTTGAAAGCGGCCAATCTCGATCACGGCTATGCCGGCGTGCGCGGCACCTCGTTTGCCGCGCCGACCGTGGCGGCCTTGCTAGCAGCTCCGCTCCGCGCCCCCAATCGAGATGCGGCCGAAGCGGCGATCGCTGCGCTCGCGAAACAAGCCATCGATTTGGGTCTCCCCGGCCGCGATTTTACATATGGCTTCGGCTTGGTGGGAGCCGATGTTCGATAACAGACTCATGGAAGAAAACGGCTCCGCGCGTCGTATCAAGGGTGAAAGTCGTAGGATGTCTGCGACTCAACAGGAGCTCGACGATGAATACGAAACAGACGATGACGGTTGTATCGGTCGCCACCTTGTTGGCGCTGGTCTCCCCGGCATTCGCCGGTCACCTGGGCGGTGCTTTCAGCGGCTCGATGGGCAGCAGCTTGGATGGCTTTAGCGGCGCCGGCGGGTTCGCTACGCGGGGCGGCTTCAACGACTCGCTCAATTCGAGAACGCATGCCGCATCCCAAACCGCCGACAAGGCGGGCGCCACGACTGCGTCGGCGACCAAGGCGGGTAGCGCCGCTGCTTCCGCGAATGCGAAGTCCGATAAGGTAGGCGCCAAGACCGACGCGGCGACGCAAGCAGCCGTCAGCGGCGCTGAGAAACCGAGCGCCGGCAGGGACACGACGGCGTCTAACACCGCAGCGCCGGCGAAACCAGCGAGCGCAAGTCCCGCTACTGCTGCGCCGAGCGTGGCCGCGACGGTTAGCAATCCGACCCCTTCGGCAAGCTTGACGGGGACGAGCAATCAAACGGTCGCTGCCGGCAATCGCAATGTGTCCAGCAGTAGCTCAGGATCGATTAGCGCGGAGCACTCGCCTGGAGCGAATGCGGTCGCGGCCTCCGCGAGTAGCTCGCTGAATTGAACCGTTTCGAGAGTGTAATTCAAGGGCGTGCCTCGCGGCAGCGATGCGGCGAGGTACGCCATTCTGATCGTCTGGCGCGCAGCACGTTGTCAGCTCTCGCAGGGAGCTGCAGTAGGGGTGGCGGAGGCGGTCTGCTGCACTTTGACCTTATCCCGGCAAAGCCTTCCTTCAAACTTGTGAATGTGAAGTAGGAAACTCGGTGTGACCTCGCAACCGCGTGGCGCAATTAGCACGCCTTGCTGGGTGTGAATGTCCTCATCGATGATCATGCCCGCGCGCAGCGCTGCCAAGGGTAGCGTCACGCGTTGCGATGACTCGCGCGTGGCGGCAAGTGTACGTGACGTCGCTTCGAGCAGTTTCGCCGAATATTTATTGTGTGTCCGCAACGCGGCCAAGGCTTCCTCGGCGCTCATGCCGCGCTCCTCGAGCCCGTCGAACTCTATTCCCAGCCGCAACAGTTCCAGGTGCTCCTTGCCGACGGCATCCATCGGTTCGCCCGGATCGACGCCCAGGGCAAAGTCGAGTAAGCGGCTGACCGACTCGAGGCGTGGAATCTGCGAAATCAAACGATTGGCAGCCTTGGTGGCATCCAGCACCTCGGCACGTTCAAGATCATCCAGCGGATCCGCATCGGCGATCTTCTGCACGATCGCCGGTGCCAGTGCGAAACTGCCGAGCCCCGAAAACATCGCTGCGGCTTCGACCTGCCAGCGCCGCTCAAGGCCGATCTCCTTGCCAATGGCAGAAACGCGTCGCTTCAGGCGCACAGCGCGCCCCATCGCGTCGGGGTTTGTAAACGACAGCGTGTCGACCAGCGCCTTGATGCAACCGAGCAGGGTGCGGTTCAGCAGGGTCTTCTCCGCAACGATCAGCTCGTATTGGCGCTGCGCCTCCTCCATCACAACGATGAGATCGTCAGGCGGGCAGGGTTTGGTGAGAAAGCGGAAAATCTGGCCTTGATTGACGGACTTGATCGCGGCCTGAATGTCGGCGTGTCCGGTCAAGAGAACTCGTACGGCATTCGGTCTCAGGCGGCGCGCATTCTGCAGGAATGCGGCCCCATCCATTTCCGGCATGCGCATGTCCGAAACAACGATGGCGATATCCTTGTGCTGCGACAGGCACTCAAGACCTAAGGCACCGCTCGTCGCGCTAAAGAATTCGAAGCGCTCAGCCAAGTGGCGCTGAAGACCGTGCAGGACGCGCAGTTCGTCATCGACACATAAAATCTTTAGCTTCTCTTCGCTCATATTGCACCTTAAGCGTTGGTTGAATTGACCGCTGCACCGGGTTCGTCGAAGCCCGGTAAATCCGTGCCACCCGTCGTGTCGGCGAGCGGCAGGCGAATCTTGAATGTCGTACCCGCTCCCGGTGCACTGTCGACGCCGATCTGCCCGCCGTGGCTCTTGACGACGGAGTGGGCGATGGCAAGGCCCTGTCCGGTTCCTTTGCCCACGGGTTTGGTTGTAAAGAAGGGGTCAAAAATCCTCGCGATGACTGCCCGAGGAATACCGCAACCCGTGTCGGTGATAGCAACCTCGACACCTCCGGCGTCATGCGATGTCTTGACCGTGATCAATCCGCGCCCGCCGCCGTGAGCCGCCTTCTGTTCGATCGCGTGCGCCGCATTCACGATGATGTTGAGGAACACCTTGTTGATGGCGCCCGGGCGGCAGTTGACCATCGGTAGGTCACCGAGCTCGGTGACGGCATCGGCAAACTGCTTATATTCATTACGGGCAACGATGAGTGTGGTCTCAATTGAATGATTGAGGTCCACTGCGCACATCTCTCCGTCTCCAGGATGTGCGAATTCCTTCATGGCGCGCACGGTCTCGGTGACGCGCTCGAGACCTTCGATGCTCTCGGCGAACGCGAGTTCCGCGTCGGGGAGAAGGAGCGGGAGCTTAGCCTGGCTCTCGATCGCGTCAATTTCGCGCGCAAGGTCGCCAACGTGCTGGTATGCGACGCGGGCCTGCACCGCCTCACGCAATCGTTGCCACGCAGATGCAATTTTGTTGAACGCACTTCGCAGGAAATGCACGTTGTCGCCGATGAACTGAATGGGGGTATTGATTTCGTGCGCGATCCCCGACGCCAGCTGGCCGACGGCTTCGAGCTTCTGCGACAAATGAAGCTGTGTTTCAAGTTTTTGAACAACAGCCGCGGCACGCCGAAGCTCGGAAATATCGGTGCATATACCCTCGTAGAAAATCTTGCCGTGCTTCAAGTCGACGCTGCGAATCGATACAAGTACGTCGAGCTCGGCGCCGTCCTTTCGCCTCAGCTTCACTTCGGTATTGTGAATGACGCCGTGAGCCTTAAGCGAGTCGCGCAGCGAATCACGGGTGCTCGGAATCACGTACAGCTGGCCGGCGTTCAGGCGTTTTAGGTCCGTCTCGTCCGCGTAGCCTAGCAAGGTGAGCAGAGCGCGGTTTGCGGCGACTACATTTCCGCCAGGAGTGGTGACGAGGACCGGTGCCGCGAGGTCGGCAAAATGCTCCCAATACTTGTGGTGTGCCGAGCGCGCAGCAGCTCGTTGCGCGAGTCGGCGCGTGACGAGCGCCCCTCTGCGTCGCTTGATTTTATCCAGTTCTTGAACGAGCCTGGCGCACTGCTGCCGCTGCGCCAGGGCGAGCGCGACCAGGGTGCCGGCGGCGATTCCGAGCAGCGCTATCGTTGCAATGGATCCTGGAGACGTCACACGAGCCGCCTCATGCCAGTCGCCGCATTGGTTCGGCTTCGCGCAGCATTTGCTCGGCTCGATCGGCGGTTATCGCCGGTGAGTACAGAAAGCCCTGTCCGAAGTCCGGTGCCAGTACCTGCAGCAGCTCGTGCTGCTCGGCTGTCTCGACGCCTTCCACGACACAGCTAAGCTCGAGGTAATGGGCGAGGTCGATGATGGTCTTGACGACGCCGAAATCCTTGGTGTTGCTCACCATACGTTCAACAAACGAGCGGTCGACCTTGAGCGAGTCGAGCGGCAGCGAGCGCAGATAATTGAGCGAGGAATAACCGGTGCCGAAATCGTCCAGGCAGATCCGTATGCCGAGCGAACGTAATTCCGATGCCACCACCGTAGCGGCGTCGAGATCGCTGATCAACGCGCTCTCCGTCACCTCCAGCCGCAGCCGCATGGGCGGTACCTTGAGAGTGCGGAGCAACTGGTCGATTTCCGTCACGAGTTCACGGCGTGCAAAGTGCTGCGGAGAGACGTTGACGCTGAGGAAGAACTCGCGTTCAAGGTCAAGACTCCATTGACGCGCCTGGGCCAATGCTTCTTTCATGACCCAGCGGTCGATTTCGAGCATCAGATGGGCGCTCTCCGCCACGGGAATGAATCGTCCGGGCAGCAGCAGTCCTTCCAGGGGATGTTGCCAGCGCAATAATGCCTCGAAGCCCGCCACCTGGCGGGTGTCGAGCGCGACGATGGGTTGATAGTGCAGGCGCAGGCCGTCGCCTGCAAGGCTGCGCCGTAAATCCGTCTCTAGTTGCAGGCGCGTGATGGTGCGCTCGCGCGTGGTCGGTTCGAAGCGCAGACACGTCGCCGAGCCGCGTGATAGGGCTTCCTGAGCCGCAGCGCAAGCCTGACGCAGCGCATCTTCGGCGTAGGCGTTGCCGGTGGCCGTAACGCTCACGCCGATTGCGAATGAGACGTGCGTTGCGAGGCCGGCAACAGTGAAGGGGCGCGATAATTCCTGAACGATGAGCTGCGTTGTAGGCTCGTATGCCGAATGGTCTGCGCTAGTCTCGATCCAAGTGGCGAGTTCGATGTCGCTCACGCGGCCCATCGTGCCGCGCAAGCCGGGCAGGCCCGCAATTCGCGTAGCGGCTTCCCGCAAGATCTCATCGAAGGCTGCCTGCGTGAACGCAGTCGCAATCGCCCGTGCGTCTTCGAATTGCACCACTATGGTCGCAATTCCGCCGTGGAGTTCTCGCCGAATCCGGCCAAGCTCGCGTTCAACCGCGTCGCAAAACGCACGGCGACTGGCGATGCCAGTGGCGGCATCGATCTCGGCGAAGGTGGCGCGTTGTGTCTCGGCGACTTCCTTGGCGCGCAGCGCCTCGGCGAGCGTCGCATTCAGCGCGTCAATGCGGCTGAGCAGCCGAGCTTGGGCAGCGTCCATACGCTGTCGCCCATCCAGCAGCCGGTACGTCGCATAGCCGAATCCGGCACCCAGGAGGGCGACGAAGAGCCAGCGCGCCAGCGCGCTCCCCGGCCATCCTGCGTGCGGCTCGCTATTAATCTCCCATCGCATGCCCGGAAGATCGAAGGGAACTCTCACCGGATCCGTCATGGCGGTTGCGCCGACACGAAACAGAGTGCGGTGATTCGTGAGATCATCGACCGAAATGTCGATGCCGGTGCGCAATAATGTGTCGAGACCGGATCGTTGGAACAAGTCGTCGAGCGATATTGCAGCGGCGTGCCAGGTGCCGGGCGCGGTGGCGCCCGGTGCCAGCGCGACCACGAACTGCCGCCCGTCGGCGGCGGGATACGGACCGAGCAAGCGTCTCTGCCCCCTATCGGCATGGAGCCGCGACAGCGCCACGATGACCGGCGCCATTGCGGTCGGCTGGTCGGGACTTGCGTGCAGATTCAATCCATCGAATGCCCACGTGACGGGATGCGAGGCAGCCTCCGGGGTGGCCGTAGTATAAGTTGCGGTTGCAAATAGACGTTCAAGTTCCAAGCGCAATGCGGCGGCGACCGCCTGCGACTGCTGCGCGACGGCGTCTCGCGCCTGGGCGCGATGCAGTCGTTCATTCGCGGTCCCGCCGGCCGACGCCAACAACGCCACCAGCGCACCGATGGCTACCGCTGCGAAGTAGGCTTGTAGGCGCTTTGAAGCCACGTATTACCTTCGCCCGGCGAGCGGCACGCTCGCGATCAGGGTGGCGCTCCATTGTCCCGAGTTGGTCATGACGTATCGATTGACTACTCCGGTGAGAGTGGTACGACCGAACAATCGCCCGAGCCCGCAGTAGTACTGCGAAAACCTGCCGCCCTCGAGGCTCAGTGTGTCGAGCAGTTTGGGGGCTGTTCGTCCCACCGCGGCGCCGACGAGCAAGTGCGTGGCGCCTACATAGTCAAGTCGCGCAGACGAGGCTTGGGAGTTCAGATTGCCCGAGACGGTGATCATTTGCTTAAGCTCGAGTGACAGTTTCGATCCCGGTTCGGACGTCCAGGCGGCGCTCACCAACTGACCGTGAAGGGGTCCCGCCGCAATGAGGCGATCCTCGGCAGCCACCCAGTTGCGTGATGTGAACTCTCGGCTACCTTGCACGGAGGCCTGAAGGTAATCGTAGGTGGATCCACCGTCGCGTACGGGACCTAAGTAAACATCCGCACCGGCAGTATAGTGATCCGCAGGACTCGCGCTGCCGCCGATGTGACCCAGCGTGCGGCTGTAGTCTCCAACCTGCATCCAAGCGGCGCCGGCGATTGCAGTCATACTGGCGCCGAATGGATGCATCCAGTCGACCGTGCCGGTCGATGCTACGACGGTCGATCCATCGATCCAGCTCTGCTGCACGCTTCCGACCATCGTATCGGCTCGGTCGTCTCCATGCGCCGATGCGCTAGCCAGCGTGAGCAAAGCCAGCGAGCGCGATAGCTCATCCACCCAAGTACTCACGTCGCTCTCGCCGGCGCCAGCGCGATGACGGTCAAAGGCTCTGCGAGCGCTTCTAATCGCCGACAGAATACCGTGCCGCGATAACCGTTCCCGGAAATCGACATCTGACGCGGAACAGCAGTGTCCACGGGCGTGCGCCACCATGTCTCCGGCAAGTCCGCTCGCCGCAGCACTGCGGTCGCGGCGGCTCCCGGCTCGGCCGTGGGAAACAGCGCCCGCGCGGCCGTGTTCGCATAAACCAAGCGATCGTCCCCATCGAACACGAGCAATAAGTCTTCGAGCGCGTCCAGTGCGCCTTGCAGTTGGCGTTCGACGGTACGGTCTTCAAAGCTGACCCGAGCCACGTTCACGCCCTCATATTTCAATCGGCACACGTGCATGCGCACTTCACGCAGCCGCTCATCGGGGCCGGGACAGCGGCCATCCAACACCCCGTCCCCCGACTGCACCAGCCGTTCCAGCGCTTCTGAAAACTGTGGCTTTACCACCTCTGACAGCCGAGCCCCTTCAGTTGGGATGCCGCTCCCCGTGAACACCGAGCGGAATCGGTCGTTGACGAAAACGATGCGCACGCTATGGGGTAGGACGAGCGCCTCCGCCATGGGACTTGATTGCAAAAGTTCATGGGCAACGCCTTTGTCCCTTGTCAGTTCCGTTATTTCTTCGTGCAATGTGCCGATGACTCGCCGACTGGCAGCCGACAAACTGCTTGCGCAAGCGTAGAGGGCTGTGAGGGAGGCCGCGACCAATCCGAGTGATACGGCGGCCGCCGTCGGGTCTACGCTCTGTTCCACGGGCGCACCGAGGCTCGACAGTCGGGCCGCCAGCGAGTCGAGAACCGCGAACGGCAGTCCCACTTGCCCGCTGTACCAGCGCAGCGACGGCGAGGCGAGTAGAGCGGTCAAGAGGACGACAGCGATAGCTAAAGTGAATGCGGTTGCACGTCCCCAAAGACCGCGTATCGCCGGTGCGGCGATGACCGGCGGCGCAAAAAAGAGTAGAAAGACCGGCAAGTCCATGGCGCCGAGCAGTAGCCAGACGGTCCCGAGGACCAGGAGGCTGACTCCATGCAGTGCGAGGAACGCGGCATCGCTCCCGCGTGCGCTCTCGATGCGAGCCATTGCAGGAACCGCCAAGACATGCACGCCCGTGGCGACCGAGAGAAGCCATGCAATGCGGCCTATGTCGACGTCCAATACCCGCAAATACCACAACGCCCAAAGGGCGGTGAGGACCGCGACGAAAGTCAGCGGCCACATGAGCTCAAACGCACGGCCGGCGGAGATTGTAGTGTCATCAGACGCAAGGGTCATGTTGGCATTCATACTCGCCTCGATCAGAGTGAATACTCGCCGCGTACCACGTCATTGCGCGCGTTTCCGGCAGTGACATTTCCGGTCAGATGCGGTGCCGCCTCGGCGCTCACGCGGCCCTCGCGAACAACGCTTAGTACCTTGATTCCCGCGCCGGTGTTGTTGATCGAACGATTGTCATTGACCACAGGCGAAGCCCCTATGATCAGCAGACCATCGAGTCGCTGAGAGAAGATCAGATTGTGGGCCAGCGTGATCGGAACACCCGTCTCGCCGAACACTTGCACGACTCCATAGGAATTGCCGAAGATCTTGTTGTGTTCGATAGATACCGCCGAGGAGCTTTTCACCATGATGCCGGTCCCCGGACTGCGACCGATCTCGTTGTCGACGACGGCGACGTGATCCGCGGAATCGATCAAGACGCCGTTTTCGACGGCATCACGAATGATGTTGCCGCGGAGCGTGGCTTCACTCCCGAGAACGGTAATCGAGTTTCTGAGACTGCCGACGAAGTGATTACGCTCGACCGTGACCGGCAGATTGGCGAGAACAACCGCGTCGCGGTCCCCGGTGAAGACATTGTCGAGAATCTTGAGTTGCGTGTGTGGCGCACTTCCGCCAGCGGATTGAACCGCCCACACAGCGCTTTCCGTATTCTGGGAGAAGGCGCAGCCCTGAAGGACACCGGTCACCGCTGTGGCGACTTGAACGCCGATTCGGTTGCGGCTCATGGAGCAGTGACGGAGGTCGAGGTACATGGTGGTACCGACCAGTGCCAATCCTACGCCGGAGTCCAGCGCCGCGATGCCACTGATCTCGACGCCCGCGGCGTGAATTAGGAAGGCCGTTCCCGCGGCGCGCTCGACGGTCACATTGCGCACAATGGCGCGAGGCGCTTCAATGTCGAGTACGGCGCCGGCTGCGAGCGCGTGTGCGTCGATGACCGTACGCACGTCCGTATCGATCACGATCGCGACGGCCTGTGATGCGGGGGGCAGCGGAGACTCGACGTCGATACGCGCCACGGCGAGATGAATGCGCGCGGCCCCTGGCGCGCGCGCAGCGGCGAACAGCGCATCGCGCAGGCTCCCGGGTCCGGAATCGGCAGCGGTCGTGACGGTGAAAACGCCGGCTGCGCGCTCATCGAGGGACTTGGGACGCAGCGGCTCTATCCAGTGGATCGAGGCGGCAGCCGCGAACAGCAAAGCCACGAGTCCAATGCGCCGGGACCAGGGGCGACGGCTCATGACCTGGCTGCCGATGAGGGACGGGCAACCATCACCTTGTGCCAGGATCGCCGTGGCAAGTACTGTGCGAGCCACCAGTCGAGCGGCAGAGAGATCGCGGCAGCGACGGTTGCGGCGAAAGTCGCAACCGGCGTGGGCATGTGCCTATAGTAGGGTAGCAACGCCGTTTTGAAGGGCATGGGGTCTACGCCCCGCACGCCGCAAATGCGCAGACCTGCTTGCGCCAACGCCTGCTGGTACCAGGCAAAACTGCGTGCACGAAAGATGCCTGAATCGCAACACCGCGTGGCACTCGAGGGTGCGGCCTCGAGCAGCACTAGTTCGCCATTCGGGGTCAAATGATCGGCCAGCGTGACGATCGCGCGCGCCGCCTGATCGGGATCCACAATGTGCTGTAGCACGGTCACCGAGAGAATGAGATCGAATCGCTTGTCGAGCCGCAGGCTATTGGCATCGGCTTTGAGGAACACGCAGCTCAGCTTTCGTTCCTCGGTACGTTCGATGGCTCGCTCCACCATGAAGGCGCTGAGATCAATGCCTGTCACGTCCATGCCGCGTGCGGCGAGGCGCACACTCCAGCGTCCGACGCCGCATCCGACATCGAGGGCAGAAGCGCTGCTGCGGCCGATGAGCCATGGCGCCAGCGCTCGTCGCTGACATAGGTCAATCGCTTCGTTATAGAGCCACGGCATGCCGTACGAACAGACGGCCGCAAGTCCCCGCGCACGACCTGCGAAGCGGCGGGCGCGTCCTTCCCAGTAGTTCGATGCCGTCAACTGTTCCGCGCTTGGGAGAGTCAAAGTCAGCCCCTCTGTAGGTCATGTGGCTGGCGCAGCAGCCGGCGCCGTGCGTCAGTGTCATAGTGGTCGTGATACAAGCGCCGGCCCAGAACCCGTACGGTGATCCAGTTGCAACAGCCGACCATCGCTGGGATGAGCTGCAACAGGGCGTAGAAGAAATACAACGGTGCCAGAGGGAGCAGAGCCGCGCGTTCCTGCGGTGTGGCGACCAGCCCGATGCCGAACACGACGAGCGCCAGGTATTTCACATACACAACGGCAAACAACAGCGGATTCGTCGCCGCTGTGTCAGGCACGAGGGCCGTCCCCAGTATCCCGTCGAGGCCGTTCGCAAAGCTCAACACGAGAATGATGCAGCTCGCGATCTTGAGCGGCAGCAGCAGCAGGCCAAAGCCGCCCAGATAAATCACATATTGGTAGAACGCGAAAGGACTGCGCCGCGCCACGGCCCATGTGTCCTTCCATCGCTCCACATAGACTTTGGCCAGTCCGAAATACCAACCCACGCGTTGTGAAAACCAAGATGCAAGAGTCCGTGGCCCCTGGGTCAATGCAAAAATGCGATCGTCGTAATAGATCCGTTCGCCGCGTCCAAGCATGTCGAGTGTATTCTCGAGATCCTCGGCATAGACGGATAGTGAATGTCTCGCGAGGGCCGACTCGAGCGCGTCTCGCCGATAGATAGCAAGACCCGCCGCTGTGCAGAAATCTCCGAGGCTGCGGCGCCCAAGGCAAAACCCCAGCATGTACTCGATGCGCTGCATCGACTCCAGAATGGTGTCGCCCTCGATTGCGATGCGCGGACAGAGCGCCGCCGCGCCACTTTCCTGAAATTGCAGCAAACACGCCTCAACAGCCTGCCACCCGCCGCTTGCAGCGCGGACCTGGCAATCGGGGTCGATCACGATCACGGTATCAATGTCGGCAGGCAACCTGGTGAGTAACGTCCGTAAGGCCGCAGGCTTTTTGACGTTTTCCGACAACCGCAGGCAGCGCATTCCCGCGGCGCGCAGACGCAGCACGGTGTGGTCGGTCGAACAATCGTCCACGATCCACATGCGGTCGCTATGCACATGTGCCCACGCAAGGAATTCGTCCATCGCCGGTTCGAGGTTGTGAACGCTCAAGACGAATGCGTAGGGTCGAAGCGGAGCATGGCCAACCGTGAAGGCGGGGATCGATGGAATATGAATCGATGCACCCGCGTCCGCGCGGCGCTCTGTGGTGCCCATGCCGCGCTGCCGAACCAATCGCAGCAGCAGGTCGCACACGTCCAGTGACAGAATAAATGCGGCGAGCGCATAGGCGAAAGCGTCGAGCCGCATCGTCTCGCGCAGCGAAATGATCCACGCGAAGGCGAGCAGCAACGCGAGTGCGCCTATCACATAGTTCTGTAGAGAGTCGCCGCGACTGTGGAAGGTACGATTCATGCGAATGCGGCCACGGGCAGTGGGGGAATCGGGGTTGCGAGCGTGTCATGCAGCCACGCCGCCAGTGTGTCGTCGGCGACGGGCAACCGCGCGACAAGCGCCCGAAGAATCTCAGCGCGCGTCGGCATCGGCTCCGAGGTGTGGCGCAGCGTCGCCTCGGCGCACGCAATCCAAAGTAGCGACCGAACGCGCGAGGGCAGGTGCGCGACGTGCCGATGCAGGCGTGTGAGAGCGAGATTGAAACGGGCCTCTACACAGAGAATGGCTTCGCGCACCACGGGATCGATGGGCAAAATCTTTGCCGCGTGACGCCAGGACACCGCCGTTCCGGGTACGGTGATGGTTTCATATTGTGTGTAGGCTTCCAGTGTGGGGTCGCGCGCGATCGCCGCCCCGGTGAAGGGAATTACGTAGGGGTACATGCCGACTTCGCATCCTTTCGATATCCAACCAAAGGCCTGGCGCACGGTTTCGGCGAGGTCGTGTAGGGTGCATTTCGGGGAAGTCAGAATGAGATCGAGGAAGGGCGTAATGCCAAGACGCAGTGCCTCGGCGAGCATGGGTGCGATGTGGCGATGAATCTGGCCCTTGTTGAACTCCAGGAGCACCCCGGCCGAGAAATTTTCGACTCCGAACCCTAAGACACGGAAGCCGGCGCGGCGCATTGCCGCGAGCCTCTCCGGTGTCATCGCATCGATCCGGTTGGTACTGATGAATTGCAGGTCAGCCGGCAGACTCCCGGACGCCTTGGCTGCCACGATCCCATCGCAGAGCGGGAGCACGCGCTTGTCCTGGGTAAACACGAAGATGTCATCCTGAAAAATTACTGTACGCGTGTCCGGATGAGCCGTGACGATGCGTTTGACCATTTCGAGGCATTCGTCAGCATTGAGGCGCGCGACTCGCGCAACGCTGCCCTGCGCTTCGGTAAGAAAGTTGGTGGAGGAACAGAACGAACAGCCCATGGGACAATAGTTGAGGGTGTTAAGTCTGACAGAACGGATCTCGGCGAGGCGTGCTTCGCGATCGGCCTTCACAGGCAGGGCGCCGACGCGGTACGCATCTTCCAGCCGTTGCCAGTACGCGCGATAAGGCATGCGCTCGTACGGCGTTTCAACGATCGCGTCGTGCAGCTCGCGAGCGCTCATGGCGTTTTGGAGAAAGCGATGTGTTCCACCGTCCTTGAGTCGGGCCGCCGTGCCCGGGATTCCCGCGAGATCAGCGCCGGCGCGCAGACGCGCGGCGAGTTCCAGCAATGGTTTCTCTCCCTCACCGAGCACGACCAACGCAAACGGAGCCAGCGCAAAGGCACGCTCCGGATTGAAGGTGGCCTCCATGCCGCCTGCTATAAGAATCGCATCGGGCGCGACGCGATGCGTGAAGTGCACGAGCTGCAAGTCGTACTTGAGCGTCATGGCGGTCGTCGACACGCCGACGACGTCCCAATTCCGGCCGTGCAGAACAGCGGCGAGTGCCGGAAGCACGGGCGTGTCACAGCAATTGGGGTCGAACACGGCTGCATCGATGCCGTTGGCCTGGAGGTGGCCTGCAAGGCGCCACACCCCGAGCGGGGGTGCGAGGAAAGTGTATTCACCCCCGTGGGGGTCGTAGGGGCCGATCAATAGAAAGCTGATCGGCCTCCCGCTGTGCATCGCCAAACGCATCCTTGGCTCCTCGATCCGAGACTCGATTGACACGATTAACTCGATTGATCCGTTGTGTTAATATTGAGGCTCTCCGCAGAGATATGTGTAATGCGGGTTGCATAATCTGGAATCGGGATTGTGAAATGGATCGCATACTGTCGATGATGCAGTGCAACCACCGGTGTTCGGAGTGGGTCCCCAGGGCCGTCGATGCACCGCACAAATCCGGGATTCGAAGCCACGGGAGGCCTGGATGAATGCACATGATGTAATCGACAATCTGCGCTCGAGCGCAGATGACTCGACCGCGCCGCAGGTTCACGAATCAAAGCTTCGGGTGCTACTGGTTGACGACGATCAGACCCTGCTCAATTCGCTTAGGCGACGGCTGCAATCCAACTACGAAATCGAATTGGCAACGGGTGCCCGGCAGGCACTGACTTTGATGAACTCGCAGGAGCTGTTTGCCGTCATCGTCGCTGACATGACGATGCCGGGGATGGATGGCGCCACGCTGCTCGGTGAGGTGAAACGATTCTTTCCGGGCACCGTGCGTGTGATGCTGACCGGACACGGGGAGCCAAATGTCGTCAACCGCGCAGTAAACGACAGCGAGGTGTTCCGCTTCCTGAGCAAGCCATGTCCGGCGGAAGTCCTCGATCGAGCGCTCGAGGAGGCGAGCGCGGAACACTTGCGCTGGCGGCAGGTGGTGCGCTGGCTGCAGGTCGGAGCTGTGTGTAGCGCGCCGGAAGAGACGGCACTCCGGACGTCGCGCGCTTTTCTCAATTCGCGGCGTTTCGACGTCACCACAGGCCTTGCCAACCGTCGCGCATTCGAGGGGGACCTACTTGCCGCGATCACCAACCAGCACACTTCATCGGCTGGACCTGTCCTGGTTCACGTCGACGTCGACAACTTCCGGTTGATCAACGAATCGTGTGGCTTTGCGGCGGGCGATGAACTGCTCAGACATGTCGCCGAAATCTTGCTCGAGACGGTCGGACCCGACATGTGCACCGCACGACTATCAACGGATGAATTCGGCATACTTCTGCGTGGCAACGGCGCAGGCGATGGGCAGGAGGTGTGTCAGCGCCTATTCGACACGTTGGCGGCGCGCTTCTTTCGATGGGACGGGGAGCTAGTACCGATATCGATGTGCGCCGGTGTGGTTGGGCTGACTGCCGACGTTCAGGGCGTGACCGCCTGGCTGCTGATGGCGGAGACGGCGTGCGGCGTGGCGAAGCAGTTGGGAAAAGGCCACGTCTATGTCACTCGCCCGAATGACCCTGCAATGGCGCGGCGACAAAACGAACGCGAGTGGCTGGCGAAGACGCAGCGAGCCCTCGACCACAACCGGTTCCAGCTGATGTTCCAGCGCATCGCGCCATTGCAGGCAGGCGACGACGGACGCATGCATTTTGAGTTATTGCTGCGGATGCAAGACGAGTCCGGGACCTTGGTATCGCCGGGTGTCTTCATGCCGATTGCGGAGCGCTACCATCTGGCGACGGCAATCGACCGTTGGGTGATACTCAACGCATTTCAATGGCTTGGCGCAAACGCGGACCGTCAGCGCCGAATCTCGCTGTGCTCGATCAATCTCTCGGCCGGCAGCCTCTCCGACCCGAACTTTGTCTCCTTCCTTCTCGCGACTCGGCATGCCTGTCATGTTCCGGCGGAGATCATTTGCTTGGAAATCACCGAGACGGCAGCGATGGATGATCTCGGGGTCGCCGCGGATGTGATACGCGATCTTCGATCTCTCGGTATTCACTTCGCCTTGGATGACTTCGGCAGCGGCATGTGCTCATTCGCCTACCTGAAGAACTTACCAGTAGACTACCTCAAAATCGACGGCAGCCTCGTCAAGCAAATCGACACCGATCAGACGAGCTGCGCCATAGTGCAATCGATCAATCAAATTGCGCAGGCCACAGGTAAGAAGACCATCGCCGAATTCGTGGAAAACGATGCCATTCGGCAGATACTTACGCGAATCGGTGTCGACTTCGGACAGGGGTATGGCATCCATCGCCCGGCGCCGATTGTATCGCTATAGACAGAGTAACCAGAAGTAACTCTTATCAGACCTCGATTGCGGAATGCGAAGAGCAGTTAGGCCTTGTACCAGAGCAATTGGCCGGCTCTCGCCACACCTGATGTCGGCATCGCGATGGCTACCGCCACCGATGTCGCCATCCAAAGCGCGGGGATCACTCTGATGCGCGGCGATCCGCTGATGGTCGTTGCCGGTATCTCGGTGAGCAGGGTTATCGCCAGAAAAATCCGCCAAGGACTCCTTTGGGCCTTTATTTACAATGTCGTGGGGATACCCGCTTGCCGCGGCCGGCCTGCTCAGCTCCATGGATCGCTGGAGGCGCTATGGCGCTTTCTTCGGTGAGCGTCGTATTGAATGCACTGCTGCTTCATCGGTGGAATCCCGAGAGCACACGGAGACCTTGAGATGGCAACACGCACCCTGAGGATCGGTGAAGTGGCCCACCCGCTCGGGGGGTGTCGGCGAAGACGATTCGATTCTATGAGGAGCATGGAATCATCAAGCCGGCGGCACGCGGCATGAACCACTATCGAACGTATCGGGAGTCGGATATCCAGATCCTGCAGTTCATTCAGCGAGCGCGGGCTCTAGGATTTTCACTCAAGGACATTGCATCGTTGCTGGGGCTGTACCGCGACACCAAGCGCGGTGCAGAATTTCAATTTATCAAGTGCGCAAAAGCTTGGCGGCTACATGGGAATATATCTCCCTGGAACACTGTCTCTAAATGCCACCGCTAACGCGGGCATCGACCCGCCAGCTCCGAACTTCGTTGAGGGCTCCGCACAATCCTACACATTCTCGGTCGATGCTCCGAGCACCACGGCGCAGACGATCACGGTGACCCTGTCTGGC